>WNFW01000267.1_pt1 | contig 32315 bp, 26 predicted proteins | sample 5400131 | NCBI WGS metagenome assembly WNFW01 (sample SAMN13153362, study PRJNA577476) | soil metagenome | isolation source: 20 cm soil or saprolite under grassland replicate 1 | place: USA:California | collected 2016-06-15 | reverse complement strand
TGGTAGCGGAGGCGAGTTCGGCCAAGGCCGTCCTCACCCTCGACTCGTTCGAAGGTGACCTCGCGTCGCTTCCGAAACCACCCGACCACTTGGCCAGCCGTGCCGAACCATCCGTCAAGAGAGCGCAGCGCCTGGACGAGCCGGATATAGAAGTTGCCCCAAAACCGCTCCGCCGCATGACTTCTGTCGTGCCACAGAATGGTCAGGACGCCACCGAGTGTCCGTACATGATCGATCAAGGCTCCGCAGCGTTTCCACGCCTCAGACTCGGACAGGTCGAGCCGGTGCGGAAAGAACAATGCGCCATCCTGGATATGCAGGGGGAGCTCGAGGAGCGCCCGCGCGCCCGATGGACGAAAAACCTGGGTCGTTCCGCTTCGGTACCCGATGGTCTCGTTGTAGCCCGCGGTCGAATCGTAGGCGAAGCCGGCTTCCTCCAGGACGCGAGACGTGTTCGCGTCTTGCAGCAACCAGTGCATCCGGATGCCAAGCCTGGGCTCGCCGGCGACCGCAGCGATTCTCGCGAGCTCGTCGCGCCCTTTCTGCACGCTATGCCACGCATCGATTCCGTGCACGCCAAGCTCACAGCCTTCTTTCACGAGCGTCGTAGTCCAGGGCGCCAGATCGCTCAGGTCGTACGCCGCCGCCCGTCGTGACGCATGGCGCGCAGCGACGTTGTCGCCGGGCCGCCGCTTGAACGGGATCAAGAAGTAGGTCGCGGGCAGGTTCTTTTCGACCCGCCGATACCAACCGAATGGCTCCCAGAAGTCTTTGGCCCAGCCCATATACACCAGCGGAAGGGACGCGGCCGCACGCCAGCTCTGGATTAGCTGCGATATCGACAGTCGGCCTCGGAGAAGATTGCGAACGGCACCAACGGTGGACCGATAGAGGAACCCCCACATCGTATGGTCGAACCGGTGGTTTCGTATGCCCCCAAAGTCGATGTCGTGAGTCAGACAGACCGCAAACCGGTATCCGGCAGGAGCGGGGGGAATTTCCACGAGCGGAATCCCGGCACCGAGGATCCACTCCCGGAGCATCATGATGTGAATGTCGAGCGTGGGGATGTGCGCATGTTCGAACGGCTGGCCGGCCGCCAGGAGGAGACCGACCTCGGCAAACACGTCGTAGCCGAGGCGGATCACGATCGTCTCCTCCGCTTGAATTCGGAGGCCCGCCACCTCGGTGCCCGCCGCGACACACGGGGTCGCACCCTCTCGCGCCTCGAAGGTGACGAACTCACCATAGACGGGGAGCCGAACGCCGCGATAGTTCAGCGGTCCACCTCGATGGAGCGCACGCGCCACCATGCCGTCTCGGGCGTCACAGCCCTTGAGGTCGGTGCCGTAGATGACGAGCAGCCGGGGGTCGACCGCCGGTATCTCGCCGGCCGTGGCGACCACGACATCGTAGGCTCGCCCCCGCCGGTAAAACTCCCACGGGGTCTTGAACAGCTGAAAGAACTCGTCGACCGCGGCCGTCTGATCGGCCTTGGCAATGACCCCGATCACAGCGTATTCATTCTCGTCTACGGTATCCGTCGGAAAGAAGCGACCCGCGATCCCCGGCTCAGCAGCTCATCGGTGAGATTGACCAGGGTCTGCCTCTCCTCAGGCCATGTGTGCGCCAGATACACTGCTTGCCCTCGTTTCACGAGCTCGACCGCCCTCCTGGGGTGGAAGAACGCCTCTTTGATCTTTCGCGCGAGATCCTCCGGGTTGCCGAGCTCGAAGAACATGAGAGAGTCGTCGTCGAAGTAATCCTGGATGCCCGCCGCGCGTGGCGCGATGACGGGCTTACCCAGCGACAGGTACTCGAAGATCCGCGTCGGCGTGTTGAGCTCCGTGAACACGTTTCGCCGATTCGGAATGATCCCCAGGTCACATTCGCCGATCGCCTTGGCGATATCCTCGATCCGCCTCGGCCCGAGATAACGAACCACCTCGGTCAGCCCTTTCGCGTGGACCGTCTCCATCACGCGCTCGAGAAATTTCGTCTCGGAACCGTAAATCCGGAGCTCCACGCTCGGCACAGACTCGCGGACCCGCGCGATCGCGTCGACCGCGAGATCCACGCCGTTTCGCTCGACCAACGATCCGTGATACATGATCACGAAGGGTCGGCGCGACGCGTGGCCCGCGGGAGCCTCGAAACGCGGCGGCTGAAACACGAAGATCTCGTCATCGGGGGAATTCATGACAACGCGAATCTTCTCCGGGCGGCTGCCGCGCGAGACGAACAGCTTCTTGCACGCGAGATTGACGGTGAGCGCCAGATCCGCCAGCTCGATGCTCCACTTCTCGAGCCGCTTGAGCGTCCGCACCCACAGGCTGTCTCGATCAAGGTTGAAAATCGTCATCATCAGCTCGGGCATCGGATCGTGGAGGTCGAGAATCACCTTGGCTCCGAATGCCTTGGGGATCAGCGCGCTCAAGACGAGGATGTCGGGCATGTTGTGCACGTAGACAAGGTCGTACCGCCGGGTCAACGAGCGCACGGCGAGGATGCCCGCGCAAGCCAGGACAAAGGCCACGTACTGAAACACATAGCCGAAGGCGCCGGTGCGGCGACGCTGGAGCGGAATACGGAGGACATCCACGCCCCTGAAGGTCTCGGGCTTCGGATCCCCCTTGCCGCCCTTGAGGCAGATGACGTCGACGTGCATCCCCTCGTTACGAAGCGCCTCTGCGGCTCGACGCGGTCGGGGATCCATGAGGTAGTACGAGAACACCACCATGGCGACGCGCTTTCCCCGGAGGCGCGAGGTGCCACCTGGCAGCCCACGCGGCGCGGCGATCGGCGTTCGGATCCGCATTAGAATCTCAATCCTATCAGCCGGTGGGTCTGCCCGAGCGGGCGTCTCGCTCGGCCTTCTTCTGGTTGGACGACTGGATCGCCGTGAGCAGCTCCGATTGATCGAGGCGGCTCAGGATCTCGATGTTGGGCATGACGCAATGGCCGCCGATGACTCCGGGGAAATACTTGACGGGAGGAAAGAACTTCACTTCCTCGTAAAACGCGACGACCTCTTCGTAATCCTGGCCCAGCCTGTCACAGTATCTCTCCACCTCCTGCGCCCAGGCGATCATCAGGCCGAAGTACGTCGTCTCGGTGAGCTTGGCGAGCTCGGTCGCCTCCGGCGATGACAGGACGCGGGTTCGTATTCCCATCGACTCGAAGTGCTCAGCCGCGTGCTTGCCGGAGGCGAGATCGATCGCGCCGATGAACTTCGTGTAATTGAGAAGCTCGTCGCGCATTCGCACATGCTTGCCGCGGACCGGGCTGTGCACCACGGCGGCGCCCGTTCGCTCGGCGATGGCCCGCGTCGTGCCGACCCCGACCGTGCTGTTGACGATCGTCACGCCGGGGGCGAAACGCTCGATATAGCGGGCGGTCTCGCCGACAAAGTCCTTGATCTCGAAGGGGTAGCAGACGTGCATGACGTCGGCACGCTCGACTCGCTCGGTCGGAGGCGCAACGTCGAGTCCCACGGCCTTGTGGCGCGCAGAGGCGAGCTCGAGGAGAGGTCGCCCGACCTCTCCGAGCCCGACGACGACGACGGTCGCAGCGCCGCTCATGACCGATACCCGTGTGTCGGCTCTTCGAGTCGAATTCGACGGTGGGTTGCCCCTGTGGACTCCAGCACGCAGGTCGCGACCCGCTCCTGCTGCTCCGGGGAGAGCCCGGGGAACATCGGAAGCGAAAGCACCTGGGACGCCGCCTGCTCGGCGACGGGGAAGTCGCCCGGGCTGAAACCCAGAGTCTCGTAGGCCTTCACCAGGTGAAGCGGAATCGGGTAGTGGATGCCGGTTCCGATGCCCGCTGCGGTGAGATCCTTCTGGAGCCGCTCTCGGTCCGCGACCCGCACCACGTAGAGATGGTAGACGGGTCGCGACCAGGACGGCACGTGCGGGAGGATGACAGTTCCGGCCGTGTCGGCCAAGAGCTCGTCGTACCTCTTCGCGAGCTCTCGCCGCTGCTCGTTCCATTTCGCCAGATGACGGAGCTTCACGCGCAGGAGACCCGCCTGGATGGCGTCGAGCCGGCCGTTGTACCCCTCCATGTCATGGTTATATTTCCGCGACTGGCCGTGGTCGCGAAGCATCGAAGCGCCCCGCGCCACTTGCTCGGCGTCGGTCGTGACGGCACCCGCTTCGCCACAGGCGCCCAGGTTCTTGCCGGGATAGAAGCTGAACGCTGCGGCGCGCCCCATGGCTCCCGCCTTGTGCCAGCGGCCCGCGCGCTTCGAGTGGTATTCCGCGCCGTGCGCCTGGCACGCGTCCTCGATGACGATCAGACCGTAGCGGGCCGCCAGCTCCAGGATGGGGTCCATATCGGCCATCTGACCGTACAAGTGCACGGGGATGACGGCCGTCACTGGGGTCCCCGTGCGCTTACTCACCACACGGCCCGTCCGTCGGTCGAGCGTGCACTTCGTCTCCAGATACGCGCGGAGCGTGTCGGGATCCATCGTGTACGTGCGGGCATCGACGTCGACAAAATCGAACCGCGCTCCGGCCTGCGAGATGGCCTCCGTGGTGGCGAAAAAGGTGAGCGGCACGGTCACGACCGTGTCGCCCGGTTTGACGCCCGCCGCGACGAGAGCGAGTCGCAGCGCGTCGGTCCCGCTCGCCATACCGACGCAGTATCGGCTCCCGGAGAATTCCGCGAAGTCGCGCTCGAACTCCTGCACCATGGGGCCACCGATGAAGCTCGCGGTGTCGAGCGCGGTCTCGAACACCGCGCGGAGCTCTTCGCGGAGCTCGCGGTGCACCGTCACAAGATCGAGAAAGGCAATCTTATCAGCAATCATTCGAAGCCCCTTGTCTGACCGCGTTGATCAAAGTGCGACAGCGTCTTATCCCACGATCGGGTCACGGACCGCTTACATCCCGGCAGCAAGATCTGGGCACGCTTGGCCAGAGGCCAGCCAAAGCCCTTCTGGATCCACGCGTACTTCCAGGATAGAGGCGGCGGGATCTCGAGCCGGCCCCCGAGCCTCGCAGCGAGCTGCTCCGCTTGCTCGACGATATCCAGCCGTTCCGGATAGAAGTTCGGCAACCAGTTTTGCAGGTACGTCACACACGCCGCGCGAACCCGCTCGCTGTCCTCCAGCGACCGAAGATAACCGATGTGCAGCTGCATGGAGACGAACTGGGCTTCCATCTTCCGCTCGGATCGACCGATATAGCTCAAGCTGTTAGGGCCCGACACGCGGTAGTACACCCTGGCCTCCGGGCTGAATCGAGTACCGTCGCTCGCCAGGAGAACCCGACAAAAATACTCACCGTCGTCGTCTCCCAGGAGTTGCGTGTTCCACGGTCCAGCGGCTTCCGTCAGCTCGCGGCTCACGAGCCACGTCGCCGTCTGCATATGGAGGTTTTGCCCTAGCTTGCGGAGCAGCCATTCGACCGGCGAGAGATCGCACCAGAGCGGCGTCGGGACAAAGTCGGCCCGATGGACGCGGTACATGAAGTAGCCCCATGCTGACGAGAGGAGCATCCGCCTGCCCGCATCGCGATCCGCGGCTTCCATCTGCCTCGCGATCTTGTCCGGGGCCAGGAGATCATCCGCATCCAGCCACTGGATATAATCGCCCTGGCAGATCGAGTAGGCGCGGTTTCGCGTGGCTGCGGCACCCTGATTGGCCTGCGTGACGACGGATACCTCTTTGGAGCCGAGCCCTCGGGCGATCGCCAGTGTCTGATCTCGAGAGCCATCGTCGACGACGATGATCTCCTTCCTTGGCCATGTCTGTCCTATCGCGGACTTGAGCGTGTCCGCGATCCACTCCTGGGCATTGAAAGCCGGGATGAGGATCGACACCAGGGGATTCATGACAGCCTCGAGCGGGATCCCGCTGTCGAGATCGCTCTCAGCGGGGGACGCCCGTCGGGATGCGGACATCCCGGGACCGGGCGCTCTGTGAGACGAGTTCGCCTGCAGGCCGCTTCCAGAACTCCCACGGGGCGTTTCCCTTGGAATGCAGGTCGTCCAGCATCTGCTTATCCTTGAAGGTGTCCATACTGAGCCAGAAGCCATCGTAGGTATGGGCCACGAGGTTTCTTTCCTTCACGAGCCTTTGGAATGGCTCGTGGAGGAGCTCTTCTCCGCCGCGGATGTATTGAAAGATCTCCTTCTGGAAGATGAAATAGCCGCCGTTGATCCGAAGCTGGGAGTGGCTCACGTCGGTGACGCTCTCGACGAGGTCCTGAGCGTCGGTTGAAACAAAGTGGTAGCTCAGATTTGGCCTGACGCACAGAAAGCTCGCGACCTTACCGGACCGTCGGAATTGGTCGAGCTGGGTCGGAAGGGGGGCATCGGTCAAGCCATCGCTGTAGTTGGCGAGGAAGACGTCTTCGCCGGCGAGATACTTTTCGGCGGCTTTGAGGCGCTGGCCGATATTCGACGTGATTCCCGTATCGGCGAAGGTGATCTTCCAGTCATGGATATCGCTATTGAGGAGCTGAAGGTCCTTTCCGCCCTGAGAGAGGACGAAGTCGTTGGAAAGGCATTCGCTATAATTCAGGAAGTAATTCTTGATGACATCGCCGCCGTAACCGAGGCAGAGAATGAAATCGCGGTGGCCGTAGTACGCGTAGTACTTCATGACATGCCAGAGGAGCGGGCGGTACCCGATGTTGATCATCGGTTTGGGGATATGCTCGGAGTAGTCTCTGAGCCTCATCCCGAGGCCACCGCAAAATAGGACGACTTTCATCGGGTATCCTCCTGCCGGTTCGACGGGAATTTCTCGGGCTTATGCCGAGAGAGAATGGAGAGCACGAAACAGTTCTCGATCCGTGGTGCGCGGGCCGCGGCGCCGAGGCCTCAGGGGTGCGGCGCGACGCCCGCAAACTCGGCGTCGCCTCCGGCCTTGGCGGTGGTCCACGAGCGCTGCAGCCGTTCCTCGAGCCAGGTCTCGCCCCGGAAGTGCCGGTACTGCTCGGCCCGCAGCCGGTCGGCGAGGCGTCCCTTGGGCAACTCCACGTCGTCGTAGGTGAGCGGCTCGTCCTTCGCGACGTCTCGAGTGAGCTTGCAGCCCTCGACCAGCCCCTCGGGAAGGTACCGCCCGGCGCTCATCTCATCCGCGTTCGCCGCCTCCCCGTACGTCATGTACATCCCGTACTCGTCGAGGACCTCGCCCGCCCTCAGATCCCGTTTGGCGACGGCGCACACCTCGACGACGGGTCCGCCGAGCGGCGGAGCGACCTCGTCGCCGAACAGGACGACGCGCGCGATGGCGTTGGGCGCTTCGAAGTGGACGAGATGGTAGGGGACCCAGAACGGGTACAGCGGTCCCTCACCCATCTTGTACAGGTTCAGATAATGGCGCTGCTTGGGGTCGGGATGCTCGGCCAGGCAGAACGCCTTGATCAGCGGTGGGCCGACCGTGTAGTCGATGACCCCACCGAGCGCGCGGAGCTCGTCGATGTCGTACAGCTTCTGGATCTCCATGATGGAGCCGTCGTACTTGCGGCCCCGGGACATTCCGCGCGATTTGACCTTGAACCCGGTCGCATTCGCCACGATCGACTGCTCGAAGCTGATCTTCGAGCCGTCGGCGAACGAGGTCACCATCGCGGCGTTCTGCCCCCAACGCTCGGCCCAGCCCTGCTGGGTGGTCGGGTTCCGGTAGGGATCCTGGAGGCCCTTGACGTTTCCGATCACGCGTGGGATCAGGCCGAGCCCCTTCACCCAGCGGTACAGGTTCATCTGGAGCCCGGGCTCGTCCCCCTCACACGCCGAGAGGATGACCCCGTGCGTCTTCGCGTACACGCGGAGGATCGGGCCGATGGTGGAGTCCACCTCGGCGTTCATCAGAACCACCGGCTTTCCGAATCGGAACGCCTCGAGGATGACGTGCGCGCCGAATTCCACCGAGCCCGTCACGTCCACCACGACGTCGATCTCGCTGGAGCGGCAGATCGCGAAGGGGTCCTCGGCGACGGCGGCCACGCCGCGCCGGATCGCGTCGTCGAGCTCACCCTGGGTGGAGGCGGACACGACGTCGTCGCGGCCCGCGTACCGGTAGACGTGGAACGCCCGCTCGGGATGCCGATTGTAGACGGCGGCCATGCGCATGCCGGGAACGCTGTTCACGATCTGATTGGTCAGGCCCTGCCCCATGAAGCCGGCCCCGATCATGCCGACGCGAATGGGCAGGCCCTGCGCCTCACGCGCCCGGAGAGCCTTGTCCACGATGATCATCGGGTCATCCTCCCCTTCAATTCCGGCTCCACCTCGGCGAGGAGCTTCCAGCTGTCGTCCTTCAGTGAGATCTCCGTGACGGGGATCGGCCACGTGAGGCCGAGCCGGGGATCGTTGTACAGAAGCCCGCCCTCGGAGCCCGGGGTATAGAACTCGCCCACCTGGTAGCTCGTCTCCGTCCCGTCCTCGAGGACCTGGTAGCCGTGGGCGAAGCGCTCGGGCACGTAGAGAGCGCGGTGATTGTCGGCCGTGAGCTCAACGGCCACGTGGTCGAGGTAGGTCGGGCTCTCGGGCCGCAGGTCCACGATGATGTCCAGGATCGCTCCCCGCGTGCACCGGACCAGCTTGGTCTCGGCCGCCGGCTGGAACTGGAAATGCATCCCGCGCACCGTCCCCCGCTGCTTGTTGTAGGCGACGTTGGCCTGGGCGATGAGCGGCTTGAGCCCATGCGCAGCGAACTCCCGCTGGCAGAAGACGCGGGCGAAGAACCCACGGTTGTCCTCGCGACGATCCACGTCGAGGATGAAGGCGCCCTCCAGCTTGGTCTCGAGGAAGATCATGCCGCGACCCGCCAGCGTAGGGTCGCGTCCACGCGCCCGGTGGCCATGAGGTGCTTGAGGTGGTCGATCCGCTTGAACCGTGGCCCCTCGCAATCTTCGAGCACCAGGCCGACCCCGCGGTAGGCGGCGTAGAGCTCCTCCGCGCCCCGCCGGGCGTTCCACTGCGGCTTGAACTCCGGCAAGACACGCTGGATCTTGCCAAAGTCGACCCGATAGCACCGCGGGTCCGGGCCGCCGTCCTTGGCGTACTCGATGTGCGAGCCCGGGACGACCTCCTGGACGATCGCCGCCAGCTCCCGAATCCGGTAGTTCTCCTCGGTCTGGCCCACGTTGAGCGCCTGGTTGTGGACCACCTCACGCGGCGCCGCCAAAGCCGCCAGGAACGCGCGCGAGATGTCCTCGATGTGGACGATGGGCCGCCACGGGGAACCGTCGCTCTTGATGTGGACGCGGCCCTTCGTATACGCCCAGGCGACCAGGTTGTTGAGGACCAGGTCGAACCGGAGGCGCGGCGACACGCCGTATGCCGTCGCGTTCCGAAGGAACGTCGGGCTGAAGTGGTCGTTCGCGAGCGCCGCCACATCCCGCTCGACGCGAACCTTCGACACGGCGTAGGCCGTGATCGGGTGGAGCTCGGCCGTCTCGTCGACCAGGTCGTCGCCCGCCTGTCCGTAGCTGCTGCACGAGGACGAGTAGAGGAAGCGCGCTACGCGGGCCGATTTCGCGAGCCGCGCGAGCCGCACCGACGCGACGTGGTTGATGTCGTAGGTGATGCCCGGGTTCAGGTCTCCCAGCGGATCGTTGGACAGCGCCGCCAGGTGGATGAGCGCCTCGAACCCGTCCAGGTCTGCCGTCTCCACATCCCGGAGGTCGACCCGTAGCTCGGGGATCTCGTGAATGCCCGGCGCGAACGTACACTGCCGGAACAGGTCGCTGTCGAGACCGACCACCTCGTGGCCGGCGCCGAGCAGCATGGGCACCATCACGGTGCCGATGTAACCTTTGTGTCCCGTGATCAGGATGCGCACGTTACACCACCACCTTCCGACAATAGAAGGCTTCCGCATACTTTCCCGGCGCCCGCGACTCGATGCCGCGAATGCGCAGCAGCGACAAGAACGCGTCCGGCGTGAACCAGTCCTTGTCCCGCTGCGTTCCAAAACATTCCATGAGCGTCTGGATCTTTCTCTGACACACGGCCTCGTCCAGATGAACGAACAGGTTCGGCGCCCCGAGATCGCCGTCGTACTTCAGAATTTCGTATTCGAGAATCAGATGGCTCCGGTAGGTGTTCCACGTCAGCTCGGACACCAGCCGATGATCCTGGTGCAGGTCGTGTCGGTAATGGGTGAAGACAATGTCGGGAGCGATTGTCATCTTCAGCTTCTCGAAGAACTCTTTGATTTCAGCGCCGAGATAGGGGAAAAAGCTGTTCTTGAAGTGCTCGACGAGAATATCCTTCTTTCTCGCGCCGGCCAAGAATCTCTCGGCGCTCGCGACAGCTTCCCCGTCCCGTTCGCCGTTCGATCCGAGAACGACCCAATGGACTTCCGCGTCATCGCATTCCGACAACAGCCGCAGGATGGTCCCGCCACAGCCGATTTCGATATCGTCGCTGTGGGCGCCGACACACAGAACTCGCAGCGCGCGATCCTGTGGTTTCGCGAAGTCGAATCTCAACATGTCGGTATCGGCATTCGGGTCTGGCTGAAGGATTGGTGCAGCGAGAACCTGTCGCGCTTGATCACCCGGCGCTTGGGACCGTGTCGAGCGACCGCAGCAGCCGTGCCGGACACCCCGCGACGATCGTGTTGGCCGGGACGTCGCGGGTCACCACGCTCCCCGCCCCGATCAGGGCGCCCTCGCCGATCGTGACGTTCGCGAGGATCGTCGCACCCGAACCGATGGAGGCTCCCTGCCTCACGAGCGTCGGCTCGACGCGCCAGTCCCTTTCGGTCTGCAACCCTCCGTGTGGACTGGTGGCGCGCGGGTACGAATCGTTGATGAACATCACGCCGTGGCCGATGAACACGTTGTCCTCGATGGTGACCCCTTCGCAGATGAACGTGTGGCTGGAGATCTTGCAGTTCTTGCCGACCTTGGCGTTCTTCTGAATCTCGACGAACGCGCCGATCTTGGTGTTGTCGCCCACTGCGCAACCGTAGAGATTGACGAACTTCGACAGCTTGACATCGTGGCCGAGCTTCACATCGGGCGCGACGCAGAGATAGTCGCTCACAGCTCGATGGCCCTTCCGCTCGCCTTGAGCGATTGATCGGCGGCCTCGAGAATTTGCACGACCCGCAAACCCGCCGCTCCATCGTTGATGGGAGTCCGGCCATTCGTGACGCAGTCGAGGAAATGGCCGAGCTCGACCCGGAGCGCTTCCGTCTGCTCGACCCGCGGGGCCCACATGTCGCCGGAGCGATAGCTGACCAGCAGGTCATAGAGGCCCTGCCCATTGCTCATCTCCACGCCCTTGTCGTACACCTTCAGCTTTTCGTCGGCCTCCAGGTCGTTCCAGACCAGCATCCGCTTCTCCCCACCGATCAACGTCGTCCGCACCTTGACCGGAGACAGCCAGTTGACGTTCAGGTGCGCAATCGTGTTATTCGGGAAATAGATGGTGATGAAGGCGACGTCCACGAGACCGTTCAAGTGCGCCTGGCCGGTCGCGAGCACCGCCTCCGGCTTCGACTGGATGAGAAAGTCGATGATCGAGAGATCATGAGGCGCCAGATCCCAGATGACGCTCACGTCGTGCTGGAAGAGCCCCAGGTTGACCCTCGTGGAGTCGTAATAATAGAGGTCGCCGAGAACGCCCTCGTCGATGAGCTGGCGGATCTTCCGCACGGCCCCGGTGAACAGGAAGGTGTGGTCCACCATGATCGTGAGATTCTTCTGCGCGGCCAGCTCGATCAGCTCCTCCGCCTGTTGGGTGGTGGAGGTGAACGGCTTCTCCATGAAGAGGTGCTTGCCGTTCTGCAGCGCGGCCTTCCCCAATTCAAAGTGCGTGCTGACCGGGGTCACGACGGCGACGGCGTCGATCGCCGCGGAGGTCAACAGCTCAGCAGGCTCGCTCGTGACGCGCAGGTCGGGATGAGCCTGGCCGATCCTCTTGCGCGCTGCCGGACTCTGGTCACAGACCGCGGCGACCTGGCAGCCTTCGAGGCTGCGGAGGTTGCGGACGATGTTGGGGCCCCAATACCCATAGCCGATGACGCCGATACGAATCATAGTTAGTACGCCCCCTCACGGGAAAACACGGCTCGCGGAGTCTTCAGAAGGATCTTGATGTCCATCACGAGCGACCACGCCTTGGCATACTTGAGATCGAGGCGCACCATGTCGTCGAACCGGAGCCGGCTCCGTCCGTTCACCTGCCAGAGGCCGGTGATTCCGGGCTTCACTTCCACCAAGCGCCGCCGGTGCCAGACGTCGTAGGACTCGAGCTCATAGGGGATCGGCGGTCGCGGCCCGACCAGCGACATCTCTCCCCGCAAGACGCTGAGAAACTGTGGCAGCTCGTCCAGACTCGTCTTCCGGAGGAACCGCCCCACGCGAGTCACCCGTGGATCATCGGTGATCTTGTAGACGACGTTGCCGTTTCCGCCCGGGGCGCCCGGATTGACGTGTCCCGCGATGAACTGCTTGACGTACTCCATGTGGACTCGCGAATCGTTTCCGGAATGCATGGAGCGGAACTTCAGAAAGGTGAACGGGACCCCATACTGGCCGATCCGCTTCTGGCGGAACAGGATCGGCCCGGGCGAGGTCAGTTTGATCGCGATCGCGATGGCCAGACAAATCGGCGACAGGATGATCAATGCCATCGAGCTGCCGGCAGCGTCGATGATTCGCTTGATCACACGCGGCACGCGTTTCGCCTCGTCGCGCTGCACGAGATCCGGGTACAGCTCGGTACCGGTCGGGAGCCCGGTGTCACGGCCGTCTAAATCTTCCGGGAAGCAGTGAAACGACAGGTGAAGATGGTTCAGCGCTTCCGCGGGCAGGTTGGACCGCAGCGCGGCGGTGACCTTTGCCCGCAGGGCGGTGAGGATGGACTTCGTATCCGCTGGACCCAGCTCCGCGAAGATGACCCCGAGAGCCGAGTGCTCCTTGTACCAGCCGGCCACGTCGGTCTCTCGGATCGAGGCGACGATGGCGGAGACCGTCTTGTTGAGCGCGCCCACCCCGTTACCGTTGTGGGATGGTCCCCCCTGCACGAGCAACATCAGTACAAAGGGCTTTCGCGAGCGCTCGGCTCGTTTTCGCTCGAGACAGAGTGCTCGAAGGAACATCGGCTCGCTCAGGAGGCCTTGAGGCTCGTGCTCCAGGCGCTCGTCGGAGCCGAGCTTGGCCTTCGAGAGCAACCGCTTTATCGGAGAAAGACCCATGGCCTTTCCATTTGGCAGGAGCAAGAATTAACCGGGTAGCTGGCTACGCAAGACGGGTGCCACGCCGTGGAAGAGCCGACGCTCCGGGGTAATCCTTTGAGCGTCAAGTAATTAGAGCCCGAAATGGATCGCAGGACAGCGTCACCTGCGGGCAGCCGACGACGCACATCATGAAGTTTCGTACCCAACTTCGAACTTGTTTTTCACAGGCTTGCAGCAGACGACGCCGGGTTCAGAGCCTCACCAGCCGCGTGCCCTTGGCCGCTGTTTCCGGAAAGCTGTCCCGCGTGTCCACGATCAGGCGCGTGTGGCGCACGACAGCGTCGTAGTCGAACTCGGGATGGTCGGTCAGAATCAGCACGCAATCGGACGCTCGGAGTTCCTCCTCGGTGAGCTCCACGGCCTTGAGCTCGATGCCGTCCACCTGGAAGCTTGCGACATGGGGGTCGGCGTAGGCGACCTGAGCGCCCTTTCGGCGGAGCGTGGTGATGATCTCGTGCGCCGGAGACTCCCGCGTGTCGCCGATGCCTCGCTTGTAGGCGACGCCAAGCACACAGATCCGGGCGCCCTTGATGGCGCGGCCCATCTCGTTGAGAGCGTCACCGACGAGGCTCAGCACGTGGGCTGGCATCGCTCGATTGATCTCGTCGGCGAGAGAGATGAACCGGGCCTCGTAGCCGTTGAGACGCATCTTCCAGGAGAGGTAGAGAGGGTCCACCGGGATGCAGTGCCCGCCGATCCCCGGTCCGGGGTAAAAGGGCATGAAGCCGAAGGGCTTCGTCGCCGCGGCATCGATGACTTCCCGCGTGCTGACCCCGAGGCGCCGACACATGAGGGAAAATTCGTTGGCGAGCGCGATGTTCACGTTCCGGAAGACGTTCTCGTAGAGCTTCGCCAGCTCGGCGACCTGAGGGGTCGAGACCTCGTGCACCCGGGGGACGATCTCCCGGTACAGCGCGACCGCCAAACGGGTGCAGGCCGGCGTGACGCCTCCCACCACCTTCGGGATGTCCTTGACCTTGAAGGTGGGGTTCCCCGGGTCGATACGCTCAGGGGAGAACGCCAGAAAGAGGTCCTCGCCGATTCTGGCTCCGTTGGCCTGGAACAGCGGCAGGAGCAGCTCCTGGGTCGTCCCCGGGTAGGTGGTGGACTCCAGAATGATCAGCTGCCCCGGGCGGAAGCGGCTGGCGACTTCCTTGGAGGCAGCGACCACGTAGGAGATGTCGGGGTCCTTCGACTTCCTGAGCGGCGTGGGAACGCAGATGAGGATCGCGTCGCTCTCCCCCAGCATCGAGGGCTCCGTGGTCGCGCGGTAGCGCCCGGCGCGGAGGAGCGCCTGAACTTCCTCGCTGCGAACGTCGGGCACGTGCGAGCGACCGGTTGCGAGGGCCGCGACACGGTCGGGATCGGAGTCGAGCCCGGTGACAGAGAAGCCCGCCTTGGCGAATTCGACGGCCAGGGGGAGGCCCACGTAGCCCTGGCCGATGATCGTGACTCGCGCGGTGTGAGTCGCGATGCGACGGCCGAGCGTCGTGGCGTGATCCGCGGGCGCCTGGGAGCGGCGAGACATGACGGGCTTCCTCCTGGTCACTCTGGTCACTCGACGGTCACGCTCTTGGCGAGGTTTCGCGGCTGGTCCACGTCACAGCCCCTCAACACCCCCAGGTGATAGGCGAGGAGCTGGAGCGGAACGGCGGTCAGGAGAGGCTGGAGCCACTCCAGGCTGGCCGGTACGGGAATCACGACATCGGCCTTCGTCGCGATCTCCTCGTCTCCTTCGGTCGCCACAGCGATCACGATCCCGTCCCGCGCTTTGATTTCCTCGATGTTGCTGGTCATCTTCTCGTACGTCGCTCCCCTCGGGGCGACGGCGACGACCGGCATCCTCGGGTCGATGAGCGCGATCGGCCCGTGCTTCATCTCGCCCGCCGCGTACCCTTCCGCATGGATGTACGAGATCTCCTTGAGCTTGAGGGCACCCTCGAGCGCCAGGGGAAACTGGAGCCCGCGGCCCAGGTAGAGGAAGTGATCGCGGTCGACGAACTGTTCCGCGACCCGGCGGATCGCATCGCTCTGCCGGAGCACGACCGACAGCAAGTCTGGCAACTCCCACAGCCCTTTGACCATCTGGCGCACGAGCGCGGGATCGACGAAGCTCCTCGCCAGGCCGAGCTTGAGCGCCAGGAGCGTGACGGCGACGAGTTGGGCCGTGAACGCCTTCGTCGACGCGACGCCGATCTCGATGCCCGCCCGGGTGTAGACGACCCCGTCGGCCTCGCGCGCCAGCGAGCTACCGACCACGTTGCAGATCGCGACGGCTCGAGAGCCGTGGTTCCGGGCCTCGCGCAAGGCCGCCAGAGTATCGGCGGTTTCCCCCGACTGGGAGATGGGAACCGTGAGCACGCGGCTGTCGACGACCGGTCGGCGATAGCGGAACTCCGAGGCGATGTCCACCTCGACCGGCAGCCGGGCGAACGCTTCGACCAGGTACTTTCCGACCAGGCCGGCGTGCCAAGACGTGCCGCACGCGACGAAGCACAGCCGGTTGAGACCGGCGAGCTCTCGATCCCTGAGCCCCAGCTCGGGGATCCGGATGTCGAGCCCCTCGGGATCCACCCGTTCGCGCATCGTGTTTCGCACGGCCTCAGGCTGCTCGAAGATCTCTTTGAGCATGAAGTGGGGATAGCCGGACTTCTCCGCCGCCTCACTGTCCCAGGGGACGGTGCTCGGCTGACGCCGAATCGGAACCCCGTCGAACGTCCGCAGCGTGATCCCTTCCGGGGTCACCGCCGCCAGCTCTCCATCGTCGAGAACGAGGATCTCCCGCGTCTGCCCCAGCAAGGCCGGAATGTCCGACGCGACGAACATCTCCCCTTGACCGAACCCGATGACCAGAGGGGAGCTCCCACGCCGGAATGCGATCAGAGTGTTCGGCGCGTTGCTGGCGATGCAGGCGACGGCGTAGGCGCCCTGAAGGTCCCGGGCGGCGCGGAGGACCGCGCCGGCCAGCCCGTTGGTCTGGTAGCGCTCGATCAGATGGGCGATGACTTCCGTGTCGGTCTGAGAGCGAAACCGATGCCCTTCGGCGGCCAGCTTCTTTCGAAGCTCCCGATAATTCTCGATGATCCCGTTGTGGACGATGGCCACTTCGGACCGGCAATCGAGGTGCGGATGAGCATTCGCATCCGACGGCCGGCCATGGGTGGCCCACCGTGTGTGGCCGACGCCCACGGTCCCCTCTGGACGGTCGGCGGCGAGCAAGGCCTCGAGATCGGCGATCTTGCCGGTCGCCTTCCGAACGTCCAGGGACATCCGGGAGACCGTGGCGATCCCCGCCGAGTCGTAGCCGCGATACTCCAGCCGACGAAGGCCGGGCAGGATCAAAGAAACGGCGTCCCGATGACCGACGTAGCCGACGATTCCACACATTGCCGTAGGGTTCCTTACGCGGCCTCTAAGAGGGTGCAATCCAGCTGGACGGCGATGCTGCGTCGAAGGAGGTTCACCGAGACCACCAGGAGGCCCTTCTTGGGATTCGCGCGGACGAGGATCCCCTCCACGTCGGCCAGCGGCCCATTGGTGATGCGGACCCGCTGCCCTTCCCGGAGATACGGATAGGGAAGGATCGGGAGGTCGGCGTGGACAACTCTTCGAATGCCCTCGATTTCCGAGTCGGGGACGGCCTCGAGCCGGTCCCAGCGCTCGCCGAGCAGGCGCACGAGTCCGCGCGTCCGGTAGACCTCGAGATAGCTCGCCTTGTCCATCGCGTGACGCAGGAAGAGATAGCCTCGGAAGAGAGGGACGCGCGAGAGCCGCCGGACCCCACCCCGTCGACACCACGACTCGACGGTGGGGAGGAACATCTCAAAGCCCTTCGCGGCGAGCTGATCAGAGACGAGCTGCTCGCAATTGCTGCTGGTCCACAGGACGCGCCAGCGAGGGGTCATCGGTTCCATCGCGATCTCTGCCAAGGCTTCGCCCCCTTTGGTCTCCGTCCCTCGCTGGGTGCGAGACCAACTCTGTCTGCCTCTGTGACGCGGCCACGAGAATCCGGCCGCGTCGCCGCCCCGCCGTCACCGTTACCCCGGGTGACGGGCTTCAGTCGTTCGAGGCGGCCCCTCTTCCGCGTGCTTTGCTCCAAAAAATGCGACGCCGCCTCGAGGTGTAGGAATCCCTCGACAGATGGCGAGCGTCGCGGTTGAAAACCATGCCAATGATCTTCGCCGGTGGCATAAGGTTCAGCGCTTCTTCCACCAGCTTGCGCGGCGTCCGGTTCGCCGCGACCACAATCAAAAATCCGTCCACCCACTTCTCGATGACCCGGCTATCGGGGACGGACACCAGCGGAGGGGTATCGACGATGACGTAGTCGTACTTCGTCCGCGCCTCCGCGAGTAACTCTCCAACTCGGGGCGACTTCAGCACCTCGTAAGGAGCCGACGCACGACGGCCCGCCGTCAGGACCGACAGGTTGAGATGTGGCCGCGCTTGGACCACGGCCTCCAACGTCAGCTTCGCGTTCAGGATCGCGTCCACGAGACCGGGAGCGGCGTGATCGTCGAGCCCGAGGTGGGCGGCCAGGTTCGCGCCTCTGAGGTCTGCGTCCACCAGGAGAACACGCGCGTCGGCGGCCTGGGCGAGGGCGCCCGCGAGGTTGATGGCGGTCGTCGTCTTGCCGTCGGCGGCATCGGGGCTCGAGACTCCGATCACCGAGAGCTCGGTGGACTTGTGGAGCTGCTCGATCATGTGGCGGAGCGCCCGATATTGCTCCGCCTCGAACGACGCCGGCGCCAGCAGACTCACCAGGTGCTCCTCGAGCTCGCCGGCGTGCTCCGCGAGCCCGGAGGCGGCTCTCCGCGGGGGCCTGAAAAATGACTGTGGCGCCTGGGGCTCGGGCGCCTCGGATGGAACCGTCTCGGGAGCGGCTGGGCTTGGCCGGGATGAGACCGCCTCAGGAGCGGCCGGGCTCGGCTCGTTCGCGGGCCCCGACGGTGTCGTGGGGCGGCGAAGGGCTCGTTCCTGCGCAGCGCGCTCGAGTGCCTTGAAAAACGTACTCATGGCACGAGCAGCTGGCGCACGGACTGGACGAGGAGCAGGGCCGTTTCGAGCCGCAGGGCAAGGCCCACGACAGCACTCCCCAAGACCATCGCGAGCGTTCCGAGCGCCCACCGACCGACGAGCCCCATCTTCGAGCTGTGAAGCGCCCTTCCATTCCGTTGTGGCCGGGCGCCGTCCTCCAGATACTCGATCGCCCGATTCACGATCGGCCGATCGATCCGGCGCTTCGCATCGGCGAATCCGAAGAGAAGGCAGTGATCGCACACGATGTTGATGAGCCGTGGAATCCCACCCGAGTATTCCGTGATGCGGCTCACCGCGGCGTCGGTAAACAACGCCAGGTCACGGGCGCCCGCGATGCGCAGCCGGGTCCGGATGTAGTCGCGGATCTCGTCCGAAGCCAGGGGGGGGATTTGGCAGCGCAGCCCGATCCGCTGCTTGAGCTGCTGCAGCTCGGGGAGCTGGAGCCTGGCCTTGAGCTCCGGCTGCCCTACCAGCAGGATCTGTAACAGCTTGCTCGTCGGAGTCTCGAAGTTCGAGAGCAGTCGGATCTGCTCCAGTGTCGAGGCGTCCAGGTTTTGCGCTTCGTCGAGGACGAGGACGGTGCTCTCGCCGGCTCGCTCGCGCTCGATGAGGAAGTTATTCAACGCCATGAGTCGTTGCGCCCGCGAGTCGCCCGTCTTGGCGATCCCCAGGTCCTGGAGGACGTACTCGAGGATGCCGTCAAACGGCAGCGTCGAGTGGACGACGAAAGAGATCGCGGTCTGTCCATTGAGCCGCTGACGAAGGGTGTGAAGCAGGGTCGTCTTGCCCGTGCCCACCTTGCCGGTCAGGACGATAAAGCCCTTCCGCTCTTGGGTCCCGTACAGGAGCTGGGCCAGCGCCTCCCGGTGCCCTGGGCTCATGTAGAGAAACTTCGGGTCCGGGGTCGCGTTGAACGGCTTTTCCGTCAGCCCGTAGAACGTCAGGTACATGTCACAATCCTCACGAGGCGCCACGCGTCAAGAGCAAGACCAGGCGCTCGTTCCCGTTGGCGGCGACATAGGCGAGGCCGACGATCACGGCGACGCCGACAAAGGCCGCACCGGCGGCGAGCCGCATGCGCCACCAGCCGCGGTCGAGATCGCTTCGGGTTACGATCCGCGGAATACTGACCAGGACCGGCACGTTGCTGAACGCTCTGAGGTCGTCGACCTCATGGAACGAGGTGTCGAAGTGCTCGGCGAGCAGCACGGCGCCGACCACGAGGCCGAGCGAGCCCACCAGGATGACCACGAACAGCCGCACACGCTCGGGCGCCGCCGGGGCCGGGTTCGCTACCGCCGGATCGAGGACGCGGAACTGCTCCCCTTTCTGGCGTTGCTCCATGTTCTCGGCGAGCTGGGCTTCCTCATAGCGCTTCAAGAGGGACTGATAGAGCTCGCGCGTGCTGTCGTAATCGCGGGAGAGCTCCCGGTACTCCTGTTCCCGCCGCGGCACGTTCTCGACCCGCGCTTGATAGGCCGCGATCCCGTCCCGAAGTCGCTGCTCTTCGCGCTTGAGGATCTTGATGTCGCCCTCCGACTCGCGCAGAGCCTCCTTCAGTCGAAGCACATACGGCGTGACCGGAGTCACCTGGGGGGCGGCCGGTGTGTCCTCCGTCTTCGGCTCGCGCGACTTCGCGTCGGCAATCTCGCGCTCGAGCGCGGTGACCTCCGCGCTCAACAAGACGACGTCCGGGTATTTCTCGTTGAATTGGGAGCGAAGTCGTGTCAGCTCCTGCTTCAAGCGGATCAGGCGTGCGTCGGGGGTCTCGCTTGCGGCCGGGGGTCCGCCGGGCGTCATGGCCGTGGGGGACAGGAGCGAGTCGGCTTCGGCCAGTTGGCTCGACAGCGCCAGCCGCCGTTCCGCGGCCCGGGTCTGATTGTCGGCGTTCAGCCGAAGCTGCGTGTGCAGGTGTTCGAGGGTGGCGAGGTTCGCCTCCATCTGCTGGGGCAACTCGCCCAGGTGGCGTCGTTTGAACTCGCTCACGCGCTGCTCGTGCCCGTCGAGCCGCTCTTTCGTTTCGCCGAGCTGGACCTTGAGAAATTCCGCGGTGCCCGTCGCCAGGCGCTCACGCGCTTTCAGGTTTTCCTCGATGTAGAAGGACGCGAGCGTGTTCGTGACCAGCGAGACCGTGCCCGGATCGGCCCCCTGGTAACTGATCGCGAAGGCCACCGTGACCTCGCGCTGGCCTTTCGCCTCGACGCCCTTGAGCTCGAGCTTGATATCCCCGCGCATGCGCCCGACGACCTCTTCGAATCGGATCTGTTTCCGCAGATCGGCGTAGAGGTCGAACCGGTTGATCAGGGCTTCCAGTCGCGACCGGCTGAGGATTTCCTGACTGATCGTCTGGAGCCGCGTCTCGAGGGCACTCGTGACGGTCGACCGCACGAAGGCCTCGGGGACCTGCTGCCGGTCGACGAGCACGGTGGCCGTGGAGCGATAGATATTCGGCAGGAAGGCGACGAGGCTGACGCCGGCCGCCATGGGGACGGCGAAGGCCAGAATGGCGACCCACTTCCGCCGGCTCCAGACGGCCAGCACCACGTCCAGGCCAGACCCTTTGCGCGTCTCCTCCGCCATCGTTTGCTCGCTCCGGACCCGGGACATCGTCAGGGCACCAGGATGATGTCGCCGTTGCGGAGGTAGAAGTTCTCCTGCTCTCCGGCGGCGACCTTGTTGTAGTTGAAGAGAATGCGCTTCATCGTCCTTCCCTCGGGGTGGAGGATGACGATTTTCGTGCGCGCGGCGAACTGCGTGAACCCACCGGCCAGCGCCAGGACGTCCAGCACGGTCGTCCAGCTCCGGAGCTCGTAGCGGCCCGGGCGGCTCACCTCGCCGATGACCGACACTTTGAAGCTCCGTATCTCCGACACGATCACGGAGACTTCCGGATTCGGCATGTACTCCGCGAGCTTCTTCGTGAGGATCTCGCGGAGCTCGATCGCGGTGAGACCCGCGGCCTGCACATCGCTCAGCAGCGGGAGCGAGATTTTGCCGTCCGGTCTGACGGGCAGTGTCCGGCTCATTGCCTCGTTCTTCCATACCGAGATTTGCAGGATGTCCTCGGGGCCGATCCGGTAGACTTCCGGCGCTGCGGCGCGGCCGTCCCGCTCGGAGGGATCGACCGCCGCCTGAGCGTCGACGAGGTCGGCGACCATCACGGCCGAGACGAGCAGCACAGGGCCAACGAGTGAGCGGACCGCGGGATGCTTCATGCCGTCGAGCCTCAGGAGGCCGAGCGGGCCGGCGACCGCTCCACGTCGAGCCCGGCCTGCTTGATCTTGTAAAGGAGCGCGCGGTAGCTGATGCGCAACGCCCGCGCCGCCCGGACCCGGTTCCAGCCAGTTTGCTCGAGCATCTTGGAGATCGCCTCGCGCTCGGCCGCCTGCGACGCCCGCCGCGCGATGTCCTTGAGCGAGGGCTCGAGCGCGGACGTGACAGGCGCCGGGACTCGCGCACCGTCCACGCCGGCGTCCGGCAGCGGAATCCGCGTCAGGAAGGGATCGTCCAGCACGATCATGCGCTTGATCAGGTTCTCCAGCTCCCGAACGTTTCCGGGGTACCGGTGGCGCGTCAGGCGCTCGATGACCGCCGGGGAAATGGCGAACCCATCGCGGCGGTAGAGCTTCGCGTAGCGCTCGACGAAATAGTTCGCCAGCAGCGGGATCTCGGTCGCGCGCTCGCGGAGCGGCGGGACGAACACCTGGATCACGTTGAGACGGTAGTAGAGGTCTTCGCGGAACCGGCCCTCGGCGACCGCCCGCTCCAGATCCTGGTTGGTGGCCGCGAGGACACGCACGTCCACGCTCAGCGTCGATTTGCCGCCGATGCGTGAGAACTCGCCGTCCTGCAGGACATGGAGCAGCTTGGCCTGGAGCGCGGGATGAAGGTCACCGATCTCATCGAGGAAGATCGTGCCGCGGTGGGCCGCCTCGAACTTGCCGATCTTGAGCTTGTGGGCCCCGGTGAAGGCGCCTCGCTCGTACCCGAACAACTCGCTCTCCAGAAGCTCCCGGGGCATCGCGGCGCAGTTGACCTTGACGAATGGCCCGGCCCGGCGAGAGGAGAAGTGATGGATCGCGCGTGCGACGAGCTCCTTGCCGGTTCCCGTCTCGCCCGTGACGAGCACGGTGACGTCGACGCGGGCCGCCTCGCGGAGGATCTGGCTCGCCTCCAGCATCTTGGGGCTGCACCAGAGCTCCATCTCGCGTCGGATCCGTCCGCCCAGCTGCTCGGGAGCCGGGCCGAGCGCCTCGGCCTGCGGGCGAACGAGATTGTCGATGGACTGCTGAAGCTCGTCTAGGTTCAGCGGCTTGTAGAGCATCACGTTCACCTCGATCGGAACGGTGTCGAAACCATTCTGGCGGCGGTCGACGACGGCGATGATGGGGCCGGAACTCCGGCCGTGAAGCTTCAGACACTCAACCAGTTCCCTGGCGTTGGCTCCGTTACTGCTCAGATCGACCAGCGTGAAGCTAAAGCTTCCATCCGCGAGCGCCTCCACGGCTTCGTCCGCGGACGAGACGGCGATGCACTGGTATCCGCGGACTCGCAGAAAGCCGAGAAGTCCTAGCTGCGTTGCCGCGTCAACTTCGACCACGAGGGCTCGTCGCTCAATCATGCTGGGCTGGTCGGTGGCCATGCGCAAATGCCGTACCAGAAGTTTCTGCGAGGCCGGTGTGCGCTAAATGTTACGGATGTTTCACAGAAATCCCCGTCCGGTGGGCATGCAAGGAGGGTCACAGCGTTGGAGGCCCTGGAGGGTAGTCCGGGACCCAGTGTGAAACGGATTACACACTTTCCGGAAAAACCTTAAGTATTGCGGCGGGTTGAGAAGCGCGACCTCGACCGTCTATCTCATGAGATCGGACGCTTAGCGAAGAAATAGTGAACGGAGTTTCATCCCGCGTAAGCCCCCGGGCCACGGTTTTACTGCAACAGCTTGCACACCGGCGCCTCCTGGGCCTCACGCAACTCACCGAAATGTCGTCGATCCGTCAGGCCGTCGCGTCGGCACGCGTCTTGCCGCGAGTGATTTCCGGAAAGCGAACGACGAACAGAATGGCTCACGTCGGCCATCGCAGCTCGAGGCAGAGACGGCACGGCGACGATGCCGTCGCCGGCTTGCTGCGCCGATTTCTGCGCCGCTTTCGCGCCCTCAGCCCGAAACGTGACTACATTCTGTACCGCGGCTCTGTCTTACCGCGCCCGAGAACACGTGGCGGAATGTGTGGGCCTGAATACGCCTCGGATGATTTCTTCCTGGACTCGGCCAGCGCCGAAGCAAGGCGGCTCGTCACGAAACTCGCGTACACCAAGACCAGTCGTGTCGTGGACATTGGCTCCGGACTGGGCAGGCTTGCCACGGGTCTTCTCCGCGAAGTCGGTGAGGTCCAATACTGGGGTTTTGATGCTGTAGGACAGTGGGTCCGATGGTGCCAGAACCACATCGAGCGACGTCACCCGTCGTTCCGCTTCGTCCACGTGGACGTCGCGAATGAGCATTACAATCCCGGTGGGGTGGCGCTGACCGAAGATTTCAGATTTCCGCTGGCCGACGGTCATGCCGACATTGTGTACATGTGGGGAGTCTTGACGAATATGCGCCTGAAGGACGCGCGTATCTACGTGTCAGAAATCAGCCGCCTCGTGCGGCAGGGAGGCAGAGTGTTCCTGACCGCCTTTGTCGAAGACGACGTCCCGATCGAGTCGATCAACCCAAGCGGCTACGTCGATTACGAATGCACGGGCCCGTTGACGGTCGTGCGTTACGAGAGAGAGGTTCTCTTCTCGATTTTTGCTCGGCACGGGTTGAGCGTCGACGAGTTCGCATACCACGGCGGCACCCATTGCCAGCAGAGTGAGATTTTCCTCCGGAAGAAGTAGCTCCCTTTTAAGCTTAGGAGCGTCAACAGTCTCACCCTTCCAATCTCAGGGAATTTCCTCATTGCCCGGGGGGAACGCGATTTGACAAGCTGCTGTCTTGGAATGGCTCGGCTAACGCGGCGCGCCTTTATCCTCATCCTCGGGTCCAGCGCACTCTTCCCAGCCACTGTCGGGGCGCAGACGGACCTCTGGTCCGGCGTCCTAGACCCGAGCAGGGCTGTCACGTGGAGGAGCGCCGGTGCCGGGCCGATCCCTTCGCGGCCCACGTGTCAGACGGTCCCGCCCTACACAGGGACCGCGGCGCGGATCAACACCGCGATCGCCGGCTGTCCCTCCGGGCAGGCCGTGGAGCTGGCGGCCGGGACGTTCATTCTGAGCGGCAACATTGACATCTCGAAGACCAACGTGACCCTGCGGGGTCAGGGGCCGCTCGCGACGAAGATCACCTGGAACGCCGACACGGGCTCGACCTGTGGGTTGGACAACGGGGGCGCCGTGTGCTTCAACGGCGGCGCGCTGGGCTTCGGCAAGTGCAGGGGCGGGAGCAATGGCGTCTGCCCCGACCAGACGGCGAGCTGGACGGCCGGGTACGCGAAGGGGACCACGGTCATCACGCTCGACAATGTCGCGGGGCTCGCGCCCGGGACGCAGCTCTTCCTCGACCAGCTCGATGACACGGCGGACGGCTGGCCTCTGCCCGGCGACATCTTCGTCTGCGCCCAGGGCCCGGGAGACCCGAACCCCTGCAGCGGGGAGGGCGGGAACAGCTTCGGGCGGGACGTCAGCGAGGGCGTCGGCGGGCGTTCGCAGTCGCAGGTCGTCACGGTCGCGAGCGTCAGCGGGAACCAGGTCACGATCACGCCAGGCCTCTCCATGCCGAACTGGCGGGCGTCGCAGAGACCGGGTGCGTTCTGGAACACCTCCGGGGTCCTGACGGGCGCCGGGCTCGAGAACCTCACCGTCGACCTGGTCAGCAACGGCGGCAACGCCGGGCGCCCCGGCGTCGTCATGCTCAACGTGACGAGGTCGTGGATCAGGAACGTCCGGATCATCACGATGCCGCAGCCGACGCCCAGCCAGTTCCAGGGCATCCAGGGGGTGCAGACGTCCCAGATCACCGTGCGCGACAGCTACATCTACGGGGCGTCCGGCGCGGGGCCCAGCATCCGCTACGGGATCGCCACGGCGCTCTCGTCTGACTGGCTCGTCGAGAACAACATCCTCGATCAGCAGTCCGGGAATATCGTGCACAACGGCGCCGACACCGGGTCCGTGTTCTCCCACAACCTCATCCGAGCCATCGTTGACTTCCCCGACGCCGCGATCATCGATCACGACTCCGGCGTGGCGATGGTCCTGTACGAGGGCAACGACCTCGCCGGCGGCTACGTCGGAGACATCATTCACGGGACACACCACTTCGTCACGCAGTTCCGCAACATCGTGCGGGGCGACGGGGCGGCCACCGGCGAGGCGGCTCAGTGGATCCAGGCGTTCAACCGGTTCAACAACCTCGTCGGGAACGTCCTGGGCGGCCCCAAGTTCGCGACCTACGAAACCCTCGGGCTCCTCGCCTACAGCGGCGTGGAGATCTACAACCTCAACAGCAAGCGCGTCCCGAGCTATCCGATCACCGATGATTCGCGCGTCGAGGCGACGATGCTGCGGTGGGGCAACTACGACACGGTGAGCGGGGCGACGCGATGGAACTGTGCGGAGGTACCGACGGCGATCACGAGCTTTTCGAATGCGTGTCCCGGTCCTGATGGCCGGCCAAGCGCGCTGCCGTCGTCGTTCTACCTCTCGGCGCGCCCATCGTGGTGGGCGACGCCCTGGGGAACGCCGCCGTTCCCGGCGATCGGCCCCGACGTCACGGGCGGCGACGTGTCGGGGTACGCGGGCCACGTCTACAGGATCCCGGCGCGGCTCTGCTTCGAGAACACGGCGGTCGACCCGGCGTATCCGGCCAGCAGCCCGAGGATCCTGCTCTTCGACGCCTCGGTGTGTTACACGACCCCCTCGGCCCCCCCGGCCCCCTCGTGCGAGCCGCCTGAACATCGCCCCCCAGATGCACGTTCGCGGAGCCTCCATCCGTGGTCCCGGCACTCATCGAGCCTCATACATGAAACCAGAGAGTGCGATGAGGATGACGATGACAAGGACCGTCACGAAGAGAGGGGCCGTCACGAAGAGAACGACCGCCACGAAGAGAAGGGCCGCCACGAAGTACCCCGTCACGATTCTCACTCGCACGATCGCGACGATTAGAGGCCGCGTACGGCTCTTCGCAGCTCGTTCAGGTGAATGGCCTTGATGAGGGTGAACTCCGCCACCGCGTCGGGATCGGTGTATAGAGGGGCAGCCCGACCCGCCGCCTCGTAGGCCTGGTCTAGCGCCGTTCGAAGGTCGGCCAGGTGGGCCGCCTTGACCGGCGTGCTCTCCGGCGTGAGCGTGGGATCGGTCCAGTCAAAGGGCGCCAGCCCAACTGCGAGGCGGACGGCATCGATGGCCGCCCTGATCTCCACGATGTGCGCTGCCTTGATGACCGTGCTCTCGGTCACCAGAGGGTCGTCGGTGAACGCGAGCGGCGTCGCCGTGACCGTCAAGGTGGCCATCGCGGAGTTCGTGGACCCATCCCACGCCGTGACCGTCAGCACGTTCGTCCCGACCTGAAGGACGATCCCGCTGGCTGTCCAACTCGTCGTCCCCGTCGCTGTCCCGTTGCCGCCCGCGCTGTTCGACCATGTCACCTGACTCACCCCGACGTTGTCCGACGCGGTCCCCCTCAGCGTCAGCGCAAAGCTATTCGTATTGTAGATCGGGTTCGAGGTCGGCGCGGTGATGGCGACCGTGGGCGGCGTGATATCCGATCCGATGCCGGTGCCGGTCACGATCCGCGAGATGACGTCCCCGTCCGCCGTGAAATTGACATTCGCCGTGGCCGTGGCTGCCGTGATCGGCCTGAAGCGGACCGTCACGGTCTCGGTGGCCCCCAGTCCCGCGAGGCTGAACGGACTGCCCGCGACGGCGCTGAAGGGCCCGGAGGTCGACACACCTCCCGAGACGGTTCCACCGCCCGTGTTCGACACAGTGAAGACCTGATCGGCAGAGCTCCCCAGGCTCACGCTCCCGAAATTCACGCCCGTGGCTGGCGCCACGGCAAAGTCGATTCGCGCAACAGCGCTCGCGACGGCCGAACAGTCGCTCTCATTGGCGAAGATGTCCACCGCAGTGATCGACACGAAGTACAGCGCGCCGGCGGAAAGCCCGGTGAGCCTGAACGTTACCGTTTGGTTCGGCGGAGGGCTCGGCGTCGGCGACGCCACCACGAAAGAGGAGGATCCGGGACAGGGTGGATCAGAGGCTCCGTAGTAGACGCGATAGGATTCCAGGTCCGTCAAGGGGCTTTCGTCGGTATTCGTCGTCGGAGCGATCCAGGAGGCATCCAGGATCCCGGCGCCAGCCGGGGCCGCTACCAGGGAGAGTCCGCCTGACGCCAGACCGAGACCTACAAGCCACCAGCGCCCACGCCAGCGCCAACGAATCAGGAGGAGCGTCCCCCAGGACAGGGAGTTTACTCAGTTGGTATGCAACAAATTGCAGCAACCGATGTGCCAATGAAAAACTCATGTCACTTCATGTACTTAAGAATGTTCGTCAATCACGCAGACGACGGAGTGATCGACAGGAGCGTATTGAAAACTGACACCCGGATTCCGGAAATCCCTCGCCCACTCCCCGTGCGCCGGCTCCGCCGGCGCAATCGAATCCTGAAGGGTGGCTCGGAGGGGGGCCCCAGAGGGCGGAGCCCGTCGGTCAGAGGCCCCCTCCGATGCTCTAGAGCGCGCGGGCCGCGGCGCGGAGCTCGCTCAGGTGGAGCGCCTTAATGACCACCGCCCCAGCCACAACGCTGGGATCGGTGTACGTGGGGACCGCCCGGCCCGCCGCCTGATAGGCCTGGTTCAGCGCGGTCCTGAGCTCGGTCACGTGCAACGCTTTGACCGGGGTGCTTCCGGGCGTGAGCGTGGGATCGGTCCAGCCAAAGGTGCCGAGCCCGCGAGCGACGCGGACGCTGTCAATGGCCGCTCGAAGCTCCATGATGTGCACCGCCCGGTCGGGTGTGGTCTGAACCGCGAGTGGGTCATCCGTGAACGTGAACGTCCCCGACAGTATCACCGTCATGCCGGCCGTCGCGGTGTTGCCGGCGGCGTCGCGCACGCTAACCGTCAACACGTTCGCCCCCGACTGGAGGACGATCCCGGCGACCGTCCAGCTCGTCGTCCCGGTCGCCCCCCCACTGCCGCCGCGGTTGTTCACCCACGTCACCTGGGTCACGCCGACGTTGTCCGCCGCGGTGCCCCCGAGCGTCAGGAAGGAGCTGCTCGTGGTGTAGGTCGGATTGGAGGTGGGCGCGGTGATGGTCGCGGTGGGCGGCGTGGTGTCGCTTCGTGTGACCGTCACGGTGTCCGTCGCGGTGTTGCCCGCGGCATCGCGCGCTGTGACCGTCAGCACGTTCGCCCCGAGCTGCAGGGCGATCCCGCTCACCGTCCAGCTCGTCGTCCCCGTCGCCGTCCCGCTGCCGCCCAGGCTGTTCGTCCACGTCACCTGGGTCACCCCGACGTTGTCCGCCGCGGTCCCCCCGAGCGTCAGGGCGGCGTTGCCCGTCGCGAAGGTCGGATTGGCGGTCGGCGTGGTGATGGTCACGGTGGGCGTCGTCGTGTCGGTAAAGGTGACCGTCACGGTGTCCGTCGTCGTGTTGCCCGCGGCGTCGCGCGCGGTGATCGTGAGCACGTTCGACCCCGTCTGGAGGGCAATCCCGCTCGCCGTCCAGCTCGTCGTCCCGGTCGCCGTTCCACTGCCGCCCCGACTATTCGCCCACGCCACCTGGGTCACCCCGATGTCGTCCGCCGCTGTTCCCCCTAGGGTCAGAGGAGAACCGCTCGTGGCGAAGGTCGGATTGGCCGTCGGCGTGGTGATGGTCACGGTGGGCGGCGTGGTGTCCGCCCCGCCGCTGCCAGTCCCGGTCGCAAGCCGCGAGGTGGTGTCGCCGTCCGCCGCGAAGTTGATGTTCACGCTCGCCGTCGCGGCTGTGGTCGGCCTGAAACGCACCGTCACGGTCTGGCTCGCCCCCAATCCCGCGAGGCTAAACGAACCCCCGGAGACGATGCTAAAGGGCGCGGAAGTCGAGACGGTTCCCGACACGGTTCCACCGGCCGAATTCGACACGGTGAAGGCTTGATCCGCGGAGCTCCCCACGGCGACGGTTCCGAAGTTCACCGTCGTGGTCGGAGCCACGGAATAGGCGATTCGCGCGACGGCACTCGCGACGGTCGAACAGCCGCTCTCATTGTTATTCCCGTCCACCGCGGTGATCGCAACGTTGTAGGAAGCGCCCTTGGAGAGACCCATGAGCCTCAGGCTCACTGTTTGATTGGCCGGGGGGTTCGGCGTCGGGGATGCAACCTCAGAAAACGACGCGCCCGGACACGGTTGAGAGGATCCGTAGTAGACGCGATAGGACGCCAGATCCGTGAGAGGGCTTCCGTCGGTATTCGTCGTGGGAGCAGTCCAGGAGGCATCGAGGACCCCCGCACTAGCCGGGGTGGCTCCGAAGAGGACTCCGCCCAGGAGAAGGCCGAGTGATACGAGATAGACGGCCGCTCGCGCTGTCCGAAACATGTGTGGTCTCTTCCTTCCGGGGAGACCACCAATGTTCTCGGGGGCGTTGGCCACCCCTCCTTCGGCAACCCGGCTGTCAGGCTTGCGGCCTGACCCGTGGCTTTGCGTCCCCGCCTCGCGGCGGGTTTGCCTTTATCGAGAAGGGATCTTCCCTGCTCCATCCGTTGTGCAGGGGGGGTGCCAATACAAAAATCATTTAAATCCAATACGTTCATTACGACTCGCCAGAGGTGTCAGTCAAATCTGGAAAAGCCGTTGCCAAACTGCCCCGGACCTCGAAGGCGCCGCTTGCGCTGCTCGCAAAACCGAAGTGCTGACGGGGCCACAAGCGACTCGGCGGGTCGCGGCCATGTTCACACGGGACTGCCCTGAGGTTCCGATGCGCTGCACAATCTGCGCAAAGATTTTCAACACTCGCGGGACGCACGAACACCCTATCTAGCGATAAGACCCCGGTTTCCGGAATCCTTTTGGGTCCGACGATTGGTGGCGCAACAGTTGCTAGGAAAGTGTGCCCCTGCGAGCACCGAAGACCCGATCATGAGCGAATGGCATGGCCTCAGGCCGCAAACCGACGCCGGAGCACGGGTCGTCGACGATCTGATGTTTCGCTTCCTCGTCGACCTTGAGATCCAGAAAGCTCGGCGCCTGCGTTACTGCGTCTCGCTCGTGTGCCTCGCCGTCGAGTCCGCCCCTGCCGATACGCGGAAACTCTCCCTGCCGTCGCTCGTCGAAATCCTCACGCGCTACACACGCGGAACCGACGTCCTGGCGCGCTGGGCTCCGGCCTCCCTGGCCCTTCTCCTCGTCGACGCCGAAACAACCCACCTACCCTCGATCATCCGCCGGCTGACAGCGCACCTCGAGACGATCAGCTGGAGCGCGGGTGGCTCGTGCTATCCGAAAACCGCGACCCGTTCCGACGACATGCTGCGCCAGGCCGTTGATTCGATGGTCAGGGCCAAGGCGGGCGGCGGGAATCGACTCTACGTCGCGTCCTGAAGTCGACCGCGATTCGCGACACGATTCAGCGCCTCGCTGAAGTGCTTCAAGACCTCGGGCTTCTCGATGATCTCGGCGACTCCGAGACGACGGGCCTCGGCCATTTCGGCCGGCGTGGCCAGACCCGTCATGATGATCACCGGGAGAACGGGATCGCTCGACCTGATCTGCCGTAGCACAGCGACTCCATTCATGGTCGGCAACCGGACGTCGAGCACGACAGCGTCCGGGCGCTCGCGCCTGAGATAGGCCAGGCCGGTTTCTCCCGTGTACTGAACCGTGGTCTCGTGGCCGTCCGCCGCGAACGCCTCCGCGAGAACCTGAGCGACGTGCACGTCGTCCTCGATCAAGAGGATCTTCATGGCCCCCCTCCTCAACCCCTGGGACGATCCTATCATCGCCGGAGCACCATAAATTTTTTTCGACGTGACAAGGGGTCGGGACAATGGCATACTCCGGCCCCGAAACGAAGATGGGGATTGACTTTCCGGAAAGGCCACGGTTACGATCCTTCCCGGAGGAGGCGCACGTGAGTTCTGCTCAAACCGCCCGAGGAGACAGTGCGCTGACGCAGATGGATAGTCGTGAGCCTCGTCTCACCCAGCATGTCCCGCTTCTCGAGGGCAGCCCTCCGATGCGGGCAATCCGCACGGTCGTCGAAAACATCGCCGACACGGATGCGACGGTCTTGATCCGCGGGGAAAGCGGCGTGGGCAAGGACCTCGTCGCCCGGGCCATCCATGCCGCGTCGCCCCGCCGTAGCGGTCCGTTCGTCAAGGTCAACTGCGCCGCGATCCCTGCCGGGCTGCTCGAGTCCGAGCTCTTCGGCCACGAGAAGGGCGCCTTCACGGGCGCGCATCGGCGGAAGCCGGGGCAATTCGAGTACGCGAACAAGGGCTCCGTCTACCTGGACGAGATCGCGGAGCTGCCGCTCATTCTCCAGGCCAAGCTCCTCCACGTGCTCCAGGACTTTCGCTTCGCGCGCGTCGGGGGCAACGCGTTGATCGATATCGACACGCGCGTGATCGCCGCCACGAATCGCGACCTGGAGCAGGCGATGGCCCGCGGCGAGTTCCGCGAGGATCTCTACTACCGCCTCAATGTCGTGGAGATCCGCATTCCCCCGCTCCGGGAGCGGACAGAGGAGATTCCGCTCCTGGCCGCGCATTTCCTCGCGAAGTTCAACGCGCAGTACGGACGGACCAAGCAGCTCTCGCCGGAGACGATGGCCCGCCTCATGGAGCACGCGTGGTCGGGTAACGTCCGGGAGCTGGAAAACGCCATCCGCCGCATGGTCGTGCTCACGGACGGTGAGCAGGCGTTCGAGACCCTGGCCGCACGCGGCCGGCACGAACACGCCGCGACCGCTCGGCCCGCCGCACTCATCACCGAGAGCTTGAGGGAGATCGCGCGCCGAGGCGCGCGAGAGGCGGAGCGCAAGGCCCTCGAGGAAGTCCTCGAACGGGTCCACTGGAACCGAGCCGAGGCCTCTCGT
>WNFW01001222.1_pt1 | contig 32464 bp, 26 predicted proteins | sample 5400131 | NCBI WGS metagenome assembly WNFW01 (sample SAMN13153362, study PRJNA577476) | soil metagenome | isolation source: 20 cm soil or saprolite under grassland replicate 1 | place: USA:California | collected 2016-06-15 | reverse complement strand
CGGCTACAGTTTCCCAGTTTCGGCCATCAATTGCGTGAAAGAAATTTTCGGTGTGCAACCGAACCTGATGCTGAGGTCGCCAGAGCCAGATCAGATATAGTCCAATGCACAGGGCCAGGGCCAACCCGCCAAAGAATCCGCCACGGAACGTAATCGTCACAGATTTGCGAGCTTATTCTCGCCCGCAGATTACGTCATTTCAAAGGCGACCGTTCGTCCCTCCACATCCCGAACGAAAGTGGCGACAATACCGCGCAGGTAAATAATCACCTGCATATGGGACTTAAGTCCAATACACAAAAAGCTCGACAAGTTTACACGGCTTTGCGAAAGTTTTCTTGATTACGTCACCCGACGTTTCAACGCATCTTCGGCCGAGCTGAGAAGCCCGAGGGAGCTGGACCTTCGCTGAAAGCGCCGCTTAACGTGATCTTCAGATCCAACTAGACGCCCGAGCCAGCCGATGCGAGTCGCTTATTGGAGAACGTCTCGCAGGAGTGATGGTTCTCGGCTTCGCGCGGAACTGGGATTCCAGTCAACAATTCTTCCGATATCGACGCTTATGACTCCCGCGCGGCTCCCGAATCTCACGGAAGCGAGTTCAGTAATTCGAGTGGCGATCGTCTGCGAACCGGAGACGAAAGTCCTGGCCGACTCCCTCGAGAGACTGCTTACGGAGGCGAACGGATTCACGTTTTCCCGATTCGAGTATGCTGCCGAGTCCGGTCTCAAGCCGAAACCGGCCAACCCTCGCAATCCCGACGTAGTCGTCGCCACGCTGGATTCGTTTCAAGCAACGAAAACTCAACGTGTTTTCGCGCCGCTGCAACGGGCTTTTCCCCATCGCCCAGTGCTGGTGACTGCGACGGACCCGGAGGCGTTTGATGTTTTCCCATTACTGCAAATGGGCGCCGCGGATTTCCTATTGCCTCCGTTGCGGCGTTCCGAAGTATTGCCACGCATTATGCGGCAGGCGCAGGTCACCTGCCGCGGCAATGCACTCGTCCAAAAACTCAAGCAGGATATCGGCCTCAAACAGATCATCGGCGATAGCGCCGTGTTTCTTGACAAAGTCCTGTGTGTACCGCGTTTCGCGCGGTGTGACGCGACAGTGCTGATCTCAGGCGAATCCGGCACCGGCAAGGAACTCTTCGCGCGCGCCATTCATTATCTAAGTCCGCGGGCAGGGCGGCCATTCGTTCCAGTTAATTGCGGTGCGCTTCCAGAAAACCTCGCCGAAAGCGAGCTCTTCGGCCATAAACGCGGAGCGTTCACTGGCGCCGCGTGTGATCAAGCGGGGCTGATCCGTGAGGCCGAGGGCGGTACTTTGTTTTTGGATGAGATCGACTGCCTCACGCCTCAGGCACAAGTGAAGCTGCTCCGTCTGCTACAGGACGGAGAGTACCGTTCCGTCGGCTCGCAGCAGACTCTTCATGCAAACATCCGGGTCGTCGCGGCAACGAACGCCGATTTTAGTTACATGGTGCGCGAAGGAAAATTTCGTGAGGATTTATTCTATCGCCTGAACGTACTCTCGCTCACCCTTCCGCCGTTGCGCGAACGTCGCGGCGACATCCTCTTGCTAGCTCACGACTTTCTCGAGAAGCACGCTGCAATCACGGACAGGCAGCCGAAAAAACTCTCGCTCGCCGCGCTTAACCGGCTGCTCAGTTATTCATGGCCGGGTAACGTACGCGAACTCCAAAACGTGCTGACGCGCGCCATCGTCCTTTCCGATAGAGACTCGGTCGAGCCTTCAAACCTTGACCTTCCGGACAACTTCGCTGCGGAAGAGCAGTCGTTCCAAGCGATGAAATCCCGCGCGGTTCAGCGATTTGAGCATGACTTTCTCGCAACGGTCCTGCATGCGCACGATGGAAACATCACTCGCGCTGCGTTTGCCGTGAAGAAAAACCGGCGGGCGTTTTGGGAACTTTTGCGCAAGCACGGCCTGCTCGCCGCCGCGAGACGCAACTCAGCGGCGCTCAGGCGAGGCACCGGCGCTGGCTACCCTTCTCGAGTCAGGACAACCATTCGGCATGCCAAAGCCCTGCTCTGAGCTTGGACAAAATTGTCCTGGTCTCCGCGCAGAGGATCACGATGAAATCGGCAGCGAATATACGCCAGGATGGTAGGACGAAATTGTCCTCACTGGCGCTCTCGAATCCAACACCAAATGCGTGTTCGGGCATTGATACAGATCTCCTTGGGCAGGCGCCTTTTCAGGGGAGGAATTGAAACTCGCGAGACCCGCCGGAGGCGCACGATTGGTATTGGCCTCCACAGCAGCGGAAACTACAGGTACGCCGATTGCTACAAAAGGCGATTGACGTGCCCAATGTGCCTACCGAGCCTTTGCTTCCATCTCCGGCACCAGAAATTCTGGATTATCTGGCCAGACATCCGGAGGCACAGGACACCCTCGACGGCATCCTGCATTGGTGGGTGCTCGACTCCTGCGTCAAGAGGTGGGCGCCGAAAATTGCAGAGACCGTGGGGAAACTCGTCGAACAAGGTTTTCTCGAAGAAAAGCCTTCTCCAGACGGCCAAACATTTTACCACGTTTCCCCGCATTATCTCTCCACGCTTCAGCACGGGGCATCACCAGTCGCTTAACAATGACATGCTTCGCATCACGGCAATTGACGAATTCATTGGTTTGCAATTCACGCGCCTCGGTACGGAGCTGCAGGCGCACGATTTCATATCAAAGTTATCACCACCAAACACCCAACTAAATACAAGGTAATCGCAACAGCATGCCCGCAAAACAACGACGCGTGCTGACGAGACAATAAATATGGCTCAAATCTCTCTAACCGTTGACGTCGCGGTGCCGAACGGGCCCAAACTCTGGTTCCGACGAGCGCTTGATGTCGACGCTTACGACAAAATCGACGTCACCGTGCCCGCCCCGCCCGACCCAACGGCGAGCGACAAGAAAGTTGAACTACAGCCGGGCGGCTCCGGGCAGGTGCAATTCATTGCCATCGTCTCGGATTGGTATGGGGACGATCTAACCTACAAAATTAACAAAAAGACTGCGGACGCCCGTACGCTAGACCACCCGCACCTGCTCGCCGGCAAAGGGGCGGTTTCCCTGTTCGATAATGCCTCGCCACCGACGGCGTTATTTTTCACCAATACCACTTCTGGCGCGAAAGCAAAGGATGCGAAGGTGCAGATTCTGATTGGCCGGGACGCAACTCCATAGCTAATCAAACAAGAAAGGAAACACATGCCATCCACATTGACCTATCCGGGAGTATACATCGAAGAAATCCCAAGCGGCGTCCACGCCATTACCGGGGTGGCGACCTCGATCACAGCGTTTGTCGGCCGCGCCAAGCGCGGTCCAGTCGATAGCGATAAGGAATCGCCTGTCACGATCAATAGCTTCGGCGATTTCGAACGCATCTTTGGCGGCATCTGGCCGGAGAGCACACTTGGGTTTGCGGTTCGTGACTTTTATCAAAACGGCGGAAGCCAGGCGCTGATCGTCCGTCTTTTTCATCCGCTTGTTGGGACGAATGACTTTGCCACTCTGAACGTTAATTCGTTAGGTTTGACCGCCGCCAACCCCGGCGGTTGGGCTAATTTGCTGCGGGCGCGAATCGATCACAACACCCGCCCGCTGCCGGATGGCTCGGCCGATCCCGACACATTCAACCTCACCGTGCGCGACGGGGACACTGGACAGATCGAGATTTTCCGCAACGTCTCGGTGGTCGACGATCATCTCCGGCGGATCGACAAAGTCTTGGAAAATGAATCCAGACTAGTTAGGGCGGAGACCCCTCTCCCGGGCGCGCGCCCAGGACCGCATCCGGACCCGCAGCCGGGCGAAGATGTTTGGGGCGACAATACGCCCGCGACAAATTCCGCGGTGGTGGTTGCGGGCGAGGCCTCCGAAGGCGACGCGCTCGACGAGGATGATTTCACAGGCGTGGGCAAGGAAGCCAACAAGGAGGGGCTGTTCGCCCTCGCCAAAGCCGATCTCTTTAATCTGCTGTGCATTCCCGGCTACGTCGATACTGGGGCCGGCTTCGATGTTAATATAGGCCTAACGACAAGCGCGGCGAGCTACTGCGAAGCTCGCCGGGCCATGCTGCTGATCGATCCGCCGAGCGGATGGCTCGACAAGGATGCAGCAAAAGCCGGCCTCGCCGCGGGTATCGGAACGACGAGCAAAAATGCCGCGCTTTTTTTCCCGCGATTGCGCCAGCCCAACCCAGCGCACGACAACCAGAAAGAGGATTTTGCTCCGTGCGGCGCGGTGGCCGGTGTTTTTGCCCGGACGGACGCGCAACGCGGTGTCTGGAAAGCACCCGCTGGTTTGGAGGCGACTTTGGTCGGGGTGCCGGAACTGAGCATAAGCCTCAACGACGGCGAGAATGGCGAACTGAATCCGTTAGGGATCAATTGTCTGCGCTCAATGCCCGCCGCCGGCCGCGTCGTTTGGGGGGCGCGCACGTTGCAGGGCGACGACCGGCTCGCTTCCGAGTGGAAATATATCCCGGTCCGGCGGACGGCGCTCTTTCTCGAGGAAAGCCTCTATCGTGGGACACAGTGGGTTGTCTTTGAGCCTAACGATGAGCCGCTTTGGGCACAGATCCGACTGAACATCGGCGCATTCATGCAGAGCCTTTTCCGCCAGGGCGCGTTCCAGGGGAAAACGCCGCGCGAAGCCTACTTCGTCAAGTGCGACAGTGAAACCACAACACAAACCGATATCGATCACGGCATCGTGAACATCCTCGTCGGCTTCGCCCCGCTCAAGCCGGCCGAGTTCGTCATCATCAAGATCCAGCAGCTCGCGGGACAAATTGAAACCTAAACGGAGAATCATTCCATGGCACAATTTAGCGTTAATCCACAACGGTTTGACCCATACAAGAACTTCAAGTTCCGGGTGAAATGGGACGGCAAATACGTAGCCGGTGTCAGCAAGTGCGGCGCACTCAAGCGTACCACCGAAGTCGTAAAGCACCGCGAAGGCGGCGATCCCAGCAGCAGCCGCAAGTCGCCTGGCCGAACCGAGTTTGAAGCCATTACTTTGGAGAGAGGTGTCACGCACGACACCGAGTTCGAAAAATGGGCGAATAAGGTTTGGAACTTTGGATCCGGACTTGGCGCGGAAGTTTCGCTGAAAGATTTCCGCAAAGACATCATCATCGATGTCTACAACGAAGCAGGTCAGCTCGCGATCAGCTATAAGGTTTTTCGCTCCTGGGTCTCGGAATTTCAGGCGCTCTCCGATCTCGACGCCAACGCCAACGCGGTCGCGATCCAGCACATCAAACTGGAGAACGAAGGCTGGGAGCGCGATTACGACGTCACCGAGCCTAGCGAGCCAACCTTTGTCGAGCCGGCATAACAGTGGATGCCTTCAGTCATGGAGCAGCCGACGCGATCTCTCTCACCAGAGAAAATTCTCGATGTATGGGAAGCCGGCCGGCAGCAGCATGAACTCGACCGGGCGCTGACCTTGCTGAGCGCGGCGTATCCGGGAGTAAGCCGCGATGAATTGGCCGACCTGACAATTGGCGAACGTGATGGTCGCTTGCTGCGGGTCCGGGAGCTCATCCTGGGAACAGGTGCGGCTGCGATTTCTGAATGTCCTCAGTGTGAGGAGCGGGTTGAGTTTCCGCTCGATACCAGCACGCTGCTGCAGGCAGAGGAGATCGCCGAAACGTCGCACGAAGTCGCAGTGGACGGAACGCATGTGCGATTTCGTTTGCCGACCAGCCGAGATCTGGCGGAAGCCGTGGCGGTACCCGACCAGCCGCTTGGCGTTCGCCGCCTGATTGAGCGGTGTGTCATCGAACCGCACGTGGTTGACGAGCTCTCTGACGAAATTGCGGAAGCGCTCAGTCAGGCAGTCCTGAAAGCCGATCCGCGGGCGGAAATTATCATCTCGTTAGGCTGCCCAAATTGCGGACGAAAGTGGGAACTGCTTTTTGATATTGCGCACTTTTTTTGGCCCGAGATTGCAGCGCAAGCGCAGCGACTCGTGTGCGAGATTGACGTCCTCGCCCGCGCATACGGCTGGACGGAGCGCGAGATCCTGAGCCTGCCGGCGCGACGCCGGCGCACCTACTTGGAGATGCTGGCCGCATGAGCCATTTCCTCGCCAGGTTGGTCGAGCGCGCCCGCGGTACCGCGCTGCGCGTCGAGCCAGTGGTTGCCTCGCGGTTTGCTCCAACACCGATCGTGGAGATCGCCTCCGAAGTTGAAACTCCGCCGTCACAGCGCAGAGATCAACAGCCGACGGCTGAGGAGAAATCGTCGCCGCGTGCAATTGTTCAGCAAGAACCGCCGGCCGAGAAAGCTGAGGCGACGATAGGCCGTGAGTCGGAGAGGTCGTCGCTACCGCAACCGCCGGGAAAATTGCTCGTCCCAATGGAGATGAGTGCGGTGGACTCGACGGTCTTTGTTAGGCGCTTAAAATCCGACGATCGACCTGTGCCGGCGGTCAAGAATAGCGTGGTGAGGAGAAATTCGTTTACCGCCTCGCGATCGAAGCGGACGCGGCCAGCGACCTCCATCACAACGACATCCCGGAATCTCGAGCGCGGTTTATTCGCACCTAACGAATCGTCGGAGGAGCCGCCGATTGTCCGCGTCACGATCGGCCGAATCGATGTACGGGCGACGCCGATAGCTGCGCCGTCACGAAAGTCGCCCACGCGGTCCGAACCAAAACTGACGCTCGAAGCTTATCTCAAGTCGCGAAAGGAGGGCGCGCGATGAGCACTCCACTTGCCCTCGCTACGGTCACGGCTGTTTTGCAAAACTTTATCCAGAACAGCATAACTGATCATGATCTGGCCGCCACGCTCGGCGGCAACATAACTGTTTCGGCGGAACCACCCGACCGAATCGACAATGGCGCGTCCTCGCCTGACCGGATCAATCTTTTTCTTTTCCAAGCGACTGAGAACCAGGGCTGGCGCAACGTGGGCCTTCCTTCGCGCAATGCCAGCGGCGATCGGATTAGCAATCCATCGTTGGCGCTCGACCTGAGTTATCTTCTCACTGCTTACGGATCAGGTCCGTTGCATGCCGAGGCCCTGCTCGGGCTCGCCATGTTTGTACTGCACGAAATGCCGGTGCTCACTCGCGACGCAATTCGCGCTGTGACAGTGACGCCGGCCCAACCGCCGCTCCTTGCCGGTCTCCAAGCTTCGCAACTGGCTGATCAGATCGAGCAAATCAAGGTCGCACCGCAAGTCATGTCGGTTGAGGAAATTTCCAAGATCTGGTCAGCCCTCCAATCGCAATATCGGCCGACCGCGGTTTACAAAGCTTCGGTTGTGCTGGTGGAAAGCCAGCGCTCGATCAGACCGACATTGCCTGTGCGGACACGTAACCTCAAGGTTATTCCGTTCGAGCGGCCGGTAATCGAATTTCTTCAATCGCAGGAAAACAATGCCGCGCCGATCGTGCTGGATGAGCCAATTCTCGCCGGCTACAACCTCGTCGTCGATGGCCAGCGCCTGCGTGGTGCTACTACGCGGGTGCTGATTGATGCGTTGGAGATCGTGCCTAACGACGCCGACGTCACTGAGACGCGAATCGTTCTTGCTCTCCCGGCAACATTGCAACCCGGCCTGCATTCCGTGCAAGTGAGTCACTTCATTGATTTCGAGACGGGGCTTACGTCCGATCCTCATCGTGGCGTAGAATCCAACGTCGCGGCATTTGTTCTTTCGCCGCAAATCACGACCGCGGCTCCGATTGCCGCCGCGCGCAATACTATCCTCACGCTCACGATCGATCCGCCCGTCGGTCGCGCCCAACGTGCGGCACTGCTCGTTGGCAGCGGCACGATTTTTATTCGAGCCCGCCCGGCCGCGGGCCCCGCTACCACCGCGACGCTCGACTTTCCGATCCCGAATGATTTTACCACCGGAACGCAATTGCTCCGGGTCCAGATCGATGGAGCAGAGAGTCCGCTGGAGGTCGATGGCTCGGGACAATTCGTTGGTCCGACCGTCACGATCACATGAAAGCTGAGACGCAAATAGCGGAAGACTGGGCGCAGGGAAATCAGGGTAACCTGATGGCAGAACTCGCTCGACTCGGGCGCCTGCTTCGCCGCGAGCCAGAGGAAGAGACCCCTGCGAAAGATTCATCATCCGCACTCGACGCGCTCTCTGCTCTTTTTGGCCTAACGAGTTTTGAGCGGCGAGTGGTTTTGCTTTGTGCCGGGGTGGAGTTGCAAGGGGATTTCGCCAATTCTTGTGCCACTGCCCCGGGCTCTGGAGGAAATCCCTGGCCGTCCTTCGGCCTCGCGCTCGCAGCGTTTCCCGACGCGCATTGGGACGCGCTCGCAAACAACGCGCCGCTGCGACGTTGGCATATCATCGAAATTTGTGGCGACGGTCCACTCGCCCACAGCCGGTTGCGGATCGACGAACGGATCCTTTTCTTTCTCACCGGTGTATCGCAGCTGGATGGGCGGCTCGCCGGTCTGGTCGAGCCGTTGCGCGAGACGGCGGAGATCGCCCATTCACAGCGCGCGGTTCTTGATCGATTGGAGAACACGTGGAAATTCGCGTTTACCAACCGGCATCCGCTCCCGGCGGTTCAGCTTTGTGGCCCAGATGCGGGAGCGAAACGGACTCTCGCCAACGCTCTCGCGGCACGCCTGACGATCGATATCTTTCGACTTCCCGCGGCGCTTTTGCCGGTAAACCTGGGCGAACTGGAAAACCTACATCGCCTTTGGGAACGCGAGGCGATCCTGCGCAACGCTGCGCTGCTGCTCGACTGCGACCGCTTCGAAACGGCGGATTCGTCGCACGCGCTCGCGATTGACCGCTGGATCGAACTGACGTGCACTCCACTGCTCGTCTCTACCCCTGATCCTCGACCACAGATCGAACGCCCGCTCGTGACGGTGGAAGTGCGTAAGCCAACCAGTTGCGAGCAGCGCGAGGCGTGGCAGCGCTCGCTTGGGGAGAACGCGAGCGGTTGGAACGGGCAGCTCGACCGATTGGTATCACAGTTCGATTTCAGTACCGCAGCGATTCTTGCTACGGCCAACTCGCTAGGAGAAAAAAAGGAAAGCGATCTTTGGGAAGCCTGTCGGTTGCGAGCTCGCCCGCGTTTACAGGACCTCGCGCAACACATCGTCTCAGCCGCCACCTGGGCAGACATCGTTTTGCCCGTGGCGCAGATGCGCACCTTGCAAATCATTGCGTTACAGGTGCGGCATCGAGCGCGCGTCTGCGACGAATGGGGCTTTGCGGAGAAATCGAATCGCGGGCTTGGACTGAGTGCGCTTTTCGCCGGACCCAGCGGCACCGGCAAAACGCTTGCCGCGGAGATCTTGGCGAATGAACTGCAGCTTGATCTGTTCCGGATCGATCTTAGCGCGGTGGTCAGCAAATACATCGGCGAGACAGAAAAAAATCTGCGGTGGGTGTTCGATGCGGCGGAGGAAGGCGGCGCGGTCCTCTTCTTTGATGAAGCCGACGCGCTTTTCGGCAAACGGAGCGAGGTGAAGGACAGCCACGATCGTTATGCCAACATTGAGATCAGCTATCTGCTCCAGCGGATGGAAGCGTATCGCGGCCTGGCCATCCTCGCGACCAACATGAAGGAAGCGCTCGATCCGGCCTTCCTGCGCCGGCTGCGGTTCGTGGTGCAATTTCCCTTTCCCGATCAGGCGCAGCGCGCGGAGATCTGGCGGAGGATTTTTCCCGCGAAAACGCCCACCGATTCGCTCGACATCGATCGTCTCGCGCGTCTCTCGATTTCCGGCGGCAACATTCGTAGCATCGCGCTCAACGCCGCGTTCGCCGCCGCGGACGCCGGGGAACCGGTGCGAATGCCACATTTGTTAGGCGCAGTGCGCCTCGAATACGAGAAGCTCGAGAAACCGTTGACCCATACCGAACTGGGGGATTGGAAATGAAGCCGCGCGAAATCGAGGTCCATGTTGAAGAACTAATTCTGCATGGCTTTGAGCACACCAATCGCTGGCGAATTGCCGATGCGCTACAGCAGGAATTGCGCGGGTTGCTAACCGCGAAAGGCGTTCCTTCCTTGTGGCTCTCGAACCCGGAACGAATCGAGGGCAGAACAATGCCCTCCGCCAGCCTAACAAAACCTGCGCAAGCGGGCGCCGAGATTGCGGCTGTCGTTTATCGAGGAGGCGGAAAATGATTTTTGAATCACAACTCGCGCGCTCTCCGGCGGCGCAAAGCCGGTTTCAGCCGGAGATTCGCCCTCAGCTGCAACGCCGTGCAGACGATCTAACCCAGATTGATCGCGTGCCGGGGATGGTTCATGAAGTGCTGCGTTCACCCGGCCAGCCCCTCGAGGATCCGATGCGCAAAGCAATGGAATCGCGCTTCGGTCACGACTTCAGCCAGGTGCGTGTGCACGCGGATTCTCGCGCGTCAGATTCCGCGCGCGCAGTCAACGCGTCTGCCTACACGCTTGGCAAGGACGTAGTCTTTCGGGCGGGGCAATACCACCCGGAAACGGAAGCCGGAAAGAGGCTGCTGGCGCACGAACTCACACACGTCGTGCAACAAGGCGATTCTAGTGCTGGACTGGTGCAAAACCATCGCGGTTCACGGCCGGCAATAAGTCAGCCGGGAGCCCGCGCCGAGCAGGAAGCTGACCGTGGCGCTGAGGTGGTGGCGACGGGCGGAAGCTTCGCGCCGTCCGTCAAAGCAGCTCCCGGAGCGACGATCCACCGCGCGGATGAGGAGTGGAATAAAGCCTACGGCAAACACAAAAGCTTTCTTCAGAAACCCTTCGATGAGTTCAAAGCTGGACTTGGCGAGATCAAATCCACGACCGAGGGCGGGCTAACGGAAAACAAGGGGCGGCCCCTCTCGGAACGAAAGAAAGACGCTCCGACCGGCACGCCCGCCGCGCCTGAAATCAGCTTCGATGTGCTCAAAGAGATTTATTCCGGACTCAAGGCCGACGTCACCGCCGATCCGGCGAAGGAGAAGAAGGCCAAGAATTACCTGGAGCACCTCAACAAGGCATTCAAGATCATGAAGATTGATACGGTTGAGGCCCAGGCCGTTTATCTGGCGCACGCCTTCATCGAATCCGATCAGTTCCGCCAGTTCACCGAAACGCAAGGGTCAATCAACGAAGGCGCGCAAAAGTGGATGGATGATCCGACAAAGGTGCAGATCAATACATCGGACCTCAAGAAGCGATATGCGCTGGGAGGTTCGGTCAATCCGACCGGAGGCTTCGAGTTCATCGGGCGCGGCCCCGTTCAGGTCACGCATAAGGCCGAGTACGTCGAAGTCATCGCCATGCTCGAAAAGGCCGCTGATCAATATAAGAAAGATGCGGACGCCGGCGATGCGAAGGCGAAAGAGTATGTGGAGCTCACGCGCAAGGCGGCCAAGGACATCAAGGCCGATCCCCGGAAGGCCGCCGACCCTGAGTACACCTTCCTAGTCTCGGCAGCCTTTATGAAGAAGCGAGGCGCGGACGTGTCGGCGGCGACGGTAAAGACCGGGACGCAATGGACCGGAGCCGATGCCGCCAGCGGTTGGGTCGCGGGCGGGAAACAGAAAGCGGGTTCGCCGCAGGCCCAGGCGCTCATCGATAAGAGCAATGCCTACGACAAGATTTATCCTGTGCTTCTGCGCGAGGCGAACAAGAAGAAGCCCGCCGCACAAACGGCGAAGCCGTAAGCCCAAGGCCCGAAAGATTGATTACGATAGCAAGTGTCTGTTGAGAAGAGGTGAAGAAGTGAATCAGCACGCCACGGCACGACCGCAGAAAATCGCCAGTCCGGTCAACGTTTGCGTGCACGCCGGCCTGCTGCAACGCAAGTGCGCCTGTGGCGCGACGCCTGGTCCGGCTGGCGAATGTGAAGCGTGCCGCAAGAGAAAATTGCAGCGCTCGCCGGCGCAACACGACGCGCCAGCGGCGGTGCCATCGATTGTTCACGAAGTTTTGCGTTCGCCGGGAGAAGCTTTGGATGCAAACACGCGCGCGTGGATGGAAACCCGCTTTGGCGACGCTCCGGTGCGTCCGATTGAGAACGCGCAGGTGCAAAATCAACTGAAGGTGAGTCCCGCAGACGATGATTACGAGCGCGCGGCCGAGGCGCGCGCCGGGCAAGTTATGCAGACGCGCGAGGCGAGTAGGTTGCCCGGATTCGATTTTGGAGGCGTGCGGATTCATGCCGACACGCGTGCCGCTGAATCGGCGCAGGCGATGCACGCGCTGGCGTACACCGTCGGGCGCGACATTGTATTTGGCGCAGAGCAATACGCGTCTGCGACTGAGTCCGGTCGACGACTACTTGCTCACGAACTGACGCATGTCGTGCAGCAATCCGGTGGCGCGACAGCGACACTTCAGCGCCAGCCTGCCGCACCGGCCAAAGCGCCAGAAAAACTCGAGGAAAAGCGTGGGGCGGCCGGGGCGAAAGTAAGCCAAGAGGAAGGAGAGGGCGAACTTAGCCCGATCCGTAAGAAGTTGTTGGAGCTCTTTGGCAAATTCGAGAAGCACGTTATCGGAGACGAGGTCTTCGACAAGGTCGAAACACAGAAAGCCTGGGATCAGCAGAAGGCGGAGGAGGCAGAAGCGACGAAGGTCTATAACGGGGAGAAGGAAAAGTATGACGCAGCGATGAAGGCGTGGGAGGCAGGGGGGCGGAAAGGGGAAAAGCCCAAACCGCCAATCCCCGTTCCGAAGTTCACAACCTGTATTGCCACGCAGCAAGTGATACTGACGCAGGCATTCAAAGAGACAGGCCTGGCCATCAAGAAGCAGGGCAAACTCCCAAAATACGCCTATGCAACACAGGGAGCGCAGACCGCTGAGGCGATTGCCCCAGCTGATGCGGCCGGCCCCGGCGCCTGGCATTGGGGAAGGATGGGCATGGGTGAGAACGAGCGACCCAAACGGGGCGACATCATTGTCATGGCCTTCCGCGGCGGGACAGTGGATCAGGGCGCGAAGGAGCTGAATTACCTCCTGAATATCAAATATGGGACGGCGCAGAAAGTAAAGGCCAATGAGGAAGCCAAAGCAAAACTCAAGACTTCCGGGGAGGCGATTGCCAAGGCCCAAAAGTCGCTCGAGGAACTGCAGCAGAACCCGAAAGCGGCCAACTGGCAACTGCAAGGCGCTCAAGCCAACTTGGAACGCGCAATCAACGCCCTCAATGCTGCCAAGAAAGCTGCGGACAAGGCTGCTTCGGACGTAGAAAATCTGAAAAAGCCCACACCTGAGGAACGTGCTCCCGCTGAAGCGAAACTCGAAGCGGCTAGAAAAGAGTCAGCTGCTGCGAGGGGAGAGCGGCTCAAGGAGCCGATGGGGTCGAAGAAGCGCTACATGTTCCAATTCAGCCACGTTGGCTTTCTGCAAAACAGGGAAACACTGACAGATGGCACGGGCAGAGAGAAATGGACGACCTTCGACGGCGGGCAGCTGGTTGAGAGGGAAGGCAAGAAAGTCGAGGGTGCCCAGACTTCGATCCGCTACTATGACCCCAAGAGTAACGAAATCAGCGGCGAGCTTCAGCAAGGCGGCGAAGCCCGGTGGCTCTATGGCTGGGTGGACGTGGACAAGCTGGTCGCGAGAGGGACTGAGAAGTGAAGGAGCGTGCCGTTGTACAACCGCAAAAGATCGTTCGGACGATCAACACGTCGGGCCACGCCGGTTTGCTGCAACGAAAGTGCGCATGCGGCGAAATAGCCGGGCCGAACGGCCAATGTGAAGAGTGCCGCAAGAAACGGCTCCAACAGCAAATCGCGAACCGGCAGTCGCAAATTGCAAACGAATCACGTGTTCCTCCAATTGTGCACGAAGTCCTGCGTTCACCTGGCCAGCCGCTGGATGGTACGACACGCGCCTTAATGGAATCGCGATTCAATCATGATTTCAGCCACGTGCGCGTTCACGCGGACAACCGCGCCGCCGAGTCTGCGCGCTCCATCAGCGCGCTTGCTTACACGGTCGGTAGCGACGTCGTGTTTGGAGCGGGGCAGTTCGCGCCGCATTCGCACGAAGGACGAAAGTTGATCGCGCACGAGTTGACACATGTCGTGCAGCAGCGCTCTGGAGTGCAACTCCCGGATGACGTCGGCAAGGTCGGTGACCGCTATGAGCAGCGGGCCGATGCCGTGGCAGCGCGCGTAGTGGCCGGTGAGCCGGTTAAGGATCTTCTCGGGAGGACTAGTTCGGGGGGCTTCAAGGTGACTGATATGCCCCGCCCAACGCTGCAGCGCCAGGAAGTGAAGAAGGCGAAGACCGGAGTAAAGGAGGCGGTGACCGCCGCCGAGGTGACGTCGATCATCGACCGGGGCCTGGCGCAAATCGATGAGAAGTTGGTGAGCGGCACGAAGAAAATCCGGCTGGCCATTCGGAACGACGCGGAGTTCACCCGTGCGTGGCAGGACTACGTCGACCGCAAGGGCCGGTCCGGCGCCTCCATGGGAGGCGAACTCACGGGCTTCGTCGATGACACGCACCCCGATGGCGAAACCGGCTTCGTCCGCGCGAGCGCGGGCATCGGCACTGCGATCCATGAAGCGATGCATCAGCGTGCCAGCCCCCGCTTCCGTGTAGGGAAAGTCGGGGAAAACATCAACGAGGGGACAACGGAGCTCTTCACCCGCGTGGTCATCGGCTACGCCGGCGGCAAGATCGAGCGAAACGTGTACGAGGAGCAGAAAAGGGCGATGCTGCGACTACAGGGCATCAGCGGCTTGGAAGCCTTGGCCCAGTGGTATTTTCGCGGCGACCCTTCCGCAGTCGAAAAGAAACTTGGATCGCGGCTCGACCAATTCATGTACTGGATGGACTCGAAAGAACTACAACTGGACGCTGCGAGCCGAGCGGAAAGCGCAATCAATGCGCTCTAACACCGTGAATATTGCCCATAACTGTGAGCCCCAAGCCTCCAGAAGGAGAGAGGGTGAAGCAATATTCCTGGTTCAACGTTTCATTTTTGAGGAGATGAATTCATGAGCACATTCCCCAACTCACCGCGCCTCCTCAAAGGCGGGATCGTGCTAATCGATCCGGACACTTCAGCCGTTCTGCGGATCATTACTCTGCAATACAATCCCGACACGCTCACACGCTCGCTCCAAATCCAAGGCGTGAGCGCGGAAGGTAGCGGCGGTGATCGCTCGGAAATTTTGCGACTGAAAGGTCCGCCCGTTGAGACGATCAAGCTGGAGGCGGAGATCGACGCGACCGATCAGCTCGAATTTCCAGACCAGAATGCGAACGCGGTCGATGTTGAACGCGCTGGCGAAATCGGGCACGCTCGAGATCATCCCGATGCAGTCGGCGCTCACTCTTTTTATCTGGAGCAAGAACCGAATCATTCCGGTGCGCCTGACGGATTTCAGCATCACGGAAGAGGCGTTCGATCCAAATCTCAATCCGATCCGCGCCAAGGTGAGCCTTGGCATGCGCGTGCTCAGCGTCAACGACGTCGGGTTCGATGCGAAAGCGGGCAGCCTCTACATGACTTATCAGCAGCAAAAAGAGCGGCTCGCCAGCCTCGCACCGGCTGGTTCGTTCGCGAATCTCGGCATCAAAGGAATTTCATGAGCGACCAACTGCAATTCCTTCTTCAGCAAACCGGCGCTGCCACTCCGGCGTTTCCAGCTAGCAGCCGTTACAACAAAACGCCGCTCGGCAGCATGACCATGCCTGACGGGACTGAGGTCAAGTACCTGCGGCGTCGGTTCGTGCCGCCACCGGAGAATTTCGCGCTCCTCCAGGAACACACCGTGACCGAAGGCGAACGACTCGATCACATCGCCGCCAAGTATCTCGGCGATCCAGAACAATTCTGGCGGCTGTGTGATGCCAACGGCGCGATTCGACCCGACGAACTGATCGAGCTAGTCGGCCGCCGGATTCGCATCACCCTGCCGGAGAACATTCCCGGCCCACAAAATGAATAGCGGATTTCATCTCACACTAATGATTGGGCCGGTCGTTCCAGTGCCGGTGCCGCAGGAAGTGCTCGACGCGCTGACTTCTTTAAGTGTGACTGTGAACAGCGATAGCACGAGCGCATTCCAGCTCGAATTTACGCTCAGCAATCGCTCGCCGCTCCAGACAATTTTTCTTCTCTCCGGGGGGTTCCCGATTCCACTCGTTAGGGTGCTGATCATCGTCACCGTCAACGGGAAAGCCGAGGTGTTGATGGACGGCGTAATGACAAATCACGAAATTCGTCCCGGCGCCGACGCGTCGCACTCTGTCCTTACCGTCACCGGCGAAGATTTGAGCCGGGTTATGGACTACATCGACTTCAGCGGTTTTCCGTTTCCCGCCATGCCGCCGGAGGCGCGCGTCGCGCTGATCCTGCTGAAATACGCTTTCCTCGGCATCGTCCCGCTGGTTATCCCGAGCATCCTCATCGATATCCCGATCCCGACAGATCGGATTCCAGTCCAGAACGGGAAAGATCTCGCGTACATCCGTGCGCTCGCGGACGAGGTCGGCTACGTCTTTTACGTCGATCCCGGCCCGGAGCCGGGGATGAGCGTGGCGTATTGGGGACCGGAGATCAAAGTGGGCGAGCCGCAAAAAGCGCTCAGCATCAACATGGATGCGGCGACCAATATTGAGAGCGTCTCGTGCAGTTTTAAGTCGCAGGGCAAAGTCTTGCCCATCGTTTACATCCAAAATCAGCAAACGCACGTTCCGATCCCGATCCCGATCCCGGACATCACACCGCTCAATCCACCGCTCGGGTTGATCCCGCCGATTCCACTCAACATCGAGCCGATCAACGAATCCGCGAACTATTCTCCGATTCGCGCAGCCGTCATTGGCCTAACGAAAGCGGCGCGCTCGGCGGAAGCTGTCACTGCCACCGGAACTCTGAATGTCGTGCGCTACGGCCAACTCTTGAAGGCGCGGCGTCTCGTTGGTCTGCGCGGAGTCGGCGAAGCCTTCGACGGCCTCTACTACGTGAAGAGCGTCACCAGCACGATCAAGCGCGGCGAGTTCAAGCAAAATTTCACTCTCACACGCAACGGTCTCATCTCCACCTTTTCGAAAGTCCCGGCATGAGCGACAAAAAATTCTTCGGCAAATATCGCGGCACGGTCGTGAACAACATCGATCCGATGATGATGGGTCGCATCCAGGCAATCGTGCCGGATGTCACCGGCCTGATTCCCTCAAGCTGGTGTATGCCTTGTTTTCAGGTCGCGGGAATTCAAAACGGCGTGTTCACTGTTCCTATTGTCGGTTCCGCCGTGTGGATCGAATACGAGCACGGCGATCCCGATTATCCGATTTGGACCGGCTGTTTTTACGGAACCGCTGCGGAAGTGCCGGCAGCCGCGCTCATCGTTCCTCCCGGTGTTCCCGGGATCACGTTGCAAACGCCGCTGCAAAACAGTCTGACGATCAGTGACGTGCCCGGTCCGACTGGCGGAATTCTGATCAAGACCACGACGGGCGCAATGGTCTCGGTCAGCGACACCGGCATCATCATTTCCAACGGCAAGGGCGCGATCATCAACATGGTTGGCCCATCGACCGACATCAATGCAAGTGCCCTAACGATCATTTAACCATGCCTGGACCCATTGTTCACGTTGGCGCTGTTGTCACCTGCATGCACGCGGGTCCAGCGCAACCGACTGCGCCGTTTCCGCGGGTATTGGTGAGCGGTCAACCGGTAGTGACGCTGGCCACGCCGTATGTGGTGGCCGGCTGCGCGCTGGCCAGCATTCCGTCGCCGCCATGTGTGAGCGGGCAATGGGTGGTCGGTGCGACGCGTGTTCTCGCCGGAGGCATGCCGGTCGTCACGCAAACAAGTCAGGCGGTCTGCGTTCCAACCGGTCAGGGTCTGCTCGTTATCACCACCCAACCGCGTGTCATTGCAACATGAACATTGATTTTCCATATCACTTCGATGCGCGAGGCCGCACTGCTGAGATCGATTACGACGCACACATCCGCGACCTGATTGAGCAGGTGCTTTTCACCGCGCCGGGGGAACGGGTTAATCGTCCCGATTTCGGCAGCGGCCTGCTTCGTTTGGTTTTTGCGCCAAACAGCAGCGAGCTCGCTGCAACGACGCAGTACCTTGTCCAGAGTTCGCTCCAACAATATCTCGGCGATTTGATCAAGGTCGATGCGGTGGATGTGACAAGTGAGGATTCCACTTTGCGTGTCTCGGTCCGCTATCTCGTCAGGCGAACGCAAACCCTGCAGACCGCTGAGTTCACGAAAGGAGTCGCAACCGCATGAGCGAATCGACCATGCCGCTCTATTTCTGTTGCGACGAACGCCGGCGCGACGCCGTACGCGGCAGCGCTCTCAACGGCATCGATTATCTCGAAGTCGTCGATCATGATGCGCCTAACGAGGCGGATCGGCAGCGTTTTCTCCGCGTCCATTTCGTGAACGACATTGCGGCCAAATCTCTCACCAGGGTCAACGTCACGATCAGCGGCGGCGAGCGCATCCGGCCAATCGTGATCCTCGATGCCAGCATTGGCACAGGCGATGATTCGGATGTGCTTACTGTGGAAGTCGAGGAGCCAGGCGACTTCTCCATCTACACTCTTTCATTAGTCCGCGGTCCGCACGATCCGAATCCACCGAGCGAAATCGATCCACGCCTCGCTGCAGTCGATTTTTCATTCAAAGTCGAATGTCCGTCGGATTTCGACTGCGCGCCGAAGCACATTTGTCCGCCCGAGCCTCGTGTTCAGCCAGAGATCAATTATCTGGCCAAGGATTATGCAAGTTTCCGCAAACTGATTCTCGATCGGATGTCACTGCTTCTGCCCGAGTGGCGCGAGCGCAATCCGGCTGATCTGGGCGTGACGCTCGTCGAGCTGCTCGCTTACGTCGGCGATCAATTGAGTTATCAGCAGGATGCGATCGCTACCGAGGCTTATCTCAACTCCGCTCGGAAACGCGTCTCCCTTCAGCGGCACGCGCGTCTCGTCGATTACTTTGTACACAACGGGACAAATGCACGCGTCTGGGTGCAGTTGATCTCGGAAGCGGACTCGGTCAACGTGCCGGCGAAGACACAGATTTTCAGCAGGCTTGAGAGGACCAATATTCGAATCCCGCCTGGATCCAGTGCGCTCGATGACGCGCTGCGGCAGCATCCGATGGTTTTTGAAACCATTCATCCGGTTACGCTCTTCGCCGCCCATAACGCAATGCCGTTTTACACGTGGAGCGATCGAGAATGTTGCCTCCCGAAAGGCGCGACCTTTGCGACGCTCCAAGGGCATCTTCCGGATTTGCCCAACGATGCCGTGCTCATCTTCGAAGAGCAACGCGGGCCACTCACTGGCGAAAAGGAAGACGCTGATCGCACTCGGCGCTGGGCTGTGCGCCTAACGAGTGTGCAGACTTTCGACGCGGCTAGTCAGCCTTTGACCGATCCTCTTACCGGCACACAAATCACCAATATCGAGTGGATGGCGGAGGACGCGTTGCCCTTTCCCTTCTGCCTTTCCGGTTTCACTGATGAAGAGCACGGCGCGCAATTTCGAGACGATCTAAGTATCGCCCACGGAAACATTGTGCTCGCCGATCACGGACTGACGATTGCCGGAGAGTCGTTAGGCGAAGTTCCCCCGCTTCAGATCCTTCTTCCGCCTGATCCGGGCGCGGACCGCTGCCATCGCCCGCCGCCGCAGTTTGCCCGCCCGCGTTTTCGACCTTCGCTCCAGGGAAAACCGCTGACGCAGGCGTCGCCCTACGATTCGGCGCAGCCGGCCGCAACAAGCTTGAGGGTCGATCCAGCGTCCGCGCTCGCCGCCATTACGTTGGAGAGCACGCTTGGAGCAGACACCAGCGAATGGAAGCCGCAACGCGATTTGTTAGGCAGCGCGCCCGACGCGACGGAGTTCGTGGTTGAGATCGAGAACGACGGAGTCGCGTCTCTGCGTTTTGGTGACGACGAATACGGACAGCTGCCGGAACCGGGCACCGCTTTTGAGGCAACTTATCGCGTCGGCAACGGAAGCGCTGGCAACATCGGCGCGGAGACGCTCGCACATATTGTGAGCAACGACCCGGCCATCACCGCGGTGCGTAATCCTTTGCCCGCAGCAGGCGGAATCGATCCGGAAGCAATGGCGGACATTCGTCGCGATGCACCGCAGGCTTTCCGCACTCAGAAACGCGCGGTGACGGAAGCGGATTATGCGCGCACCGCCGAGCTCGACACGTCCATTCAGCGCGCGGCGGCGACCTTTCGTTGGACGGGCAGTTGGCACACAGTCTTTATCACGGTGGACCGCCTCGATGGTCTTCCGCTAACGAACGACTTCGAGGCGCAACTCCGGCGCGAGATCGAGCCGTATCGCATGGCCGGTCACGATTTGGAGATCGATTCGCCACACTACGTGCCGCTCGAGATCGAAATGTTCGTTTGCGTGAAGCCGGATTATTTCCGAAGCGATGTCGAGGCCGCGCTCCTCGATATCTTCAGTAACCGAACCTTAGCCGATGGCAGGAAAGGTCTGTTTCAACCCGACCTCTTCACTTTCGGTCAGACCGTTTATCTAAGTCGGCTGTATGCCGCTGCTCAGGCTGTGGCCGGTGTCGCTTTGGTCGAGATCAAAGTCTTTCAACGCCAGGGTTTGGCGGCGACGAGCGGCCTAAAGAAAGGCTTTATCAACATGGACAGGCTCGAGATCGCACGGCTCGAAAACGATCCGAACTTTCCTGAGCGCGGTCTTTTCACCCTCAAACTCGGAGGTGGCAGATAATGCCGACGAAGCTAAACGACTGCGGCTGTTGCGAAGCAATCACTGCCATCGTGCCCGAGTCCATCTTCAATCGGCCGGGGCTGTCGCAGGTGGAATATCGAGTTGGTACGCAGGTCGATTTTCTGCGAAGCGTGCTTGCCGCTCTTTCCGAACCGGAGTTCAGCGCGCTGCGCAGTTTGACGACGCGGGAGCTGGACGATTTCACGATCGCGCTCCTGGACGGTTGGGCGACGGTCGCAGATGTCCTCAGTTTTTATCAGGAGCGCATCGCGAACGAGCTTTGGCTGCGCACTGCAACAGAGCGCGACTCGATCTTGCGGCTCGCCCAGTTGATTGGGTATCGCCTCAAATCCGGCGTAGCCGCGGAAACCCCGCTCTGTTTCCTGCTCGATGAAAGCCCCGGCGCGCCGACTGAAGTGACGGCCAAGATCGGCACGAAAGTGCAGAGCGTTCCCGGCGCGGACGAGAAGCCGCAGACCTTTGAGACGATCGAAGAGATCGAAGCGCGAGTAGAATGGAATACGCTAAAACCTCGCCTAACGACGCCGACGGTTATCGGAGCAGGTCTGAAAGAGGCTTACCTGAAAGGGACCGCTACCAATCTTACCGCGGGAGACGCGCTGTTATTCGTCGGCAATGAACGGTTAAACGATCATCATTCGAACCGTTGGAACTTCGTCATCATTCTGACGGTGACGGCGGATGCGAAAAACGACCGGACTTATGTCACGTGGGAAAAGGGACTCGTCCAGCCCCCGATTCAGAATGTAAAGGTCTACGCCTTTCGCCAACTTGCGGCGCGTTTTGGTCACAACGCGCCCGATCCAAACCTGGTAACCGGCCCGGGCGGCGGTGCGGTCGGCACCTGGGCAGGCTTTGATAATTACGGTAGCCCGATGGATCTGGATAGCGCCTATCCAAAGATCGTGGCGCAGAGCTGGACGATGTTTGTAAACACCGATGGCGACGTTCAACTCTACCGGATCAAAGCGATCGCTTTTCACTCCAGAGCTGACTTTGCCCTGAGCGGAAAAGTGACGCGCATTACTCTCGACATCACTGATCATCTCAATCTTTTCGGCCGGCGCGAAACGGTCATTTATGCGCAGAGCGAACGGTTGGAGATGACCAGCGGGCCGCTCGTCACTCCAGCAGCCGGCTCGATTGCAGGTGCGTTAGCGCGCGATCCGGATTTGCTCGCGCCTATTGAAGGATCGGTGATCGAGCTGGATCGCCTCGTTCCGGCGCTCGACGCGGGCCGGAAGGGGCTTATCACTGGCAAACTGCTTCGCGCTCGCATGGCGGGTACTTCGCTCAAACTCACTTCAGCTGATGGTTCGCAGACTGTGACGATCGGAAAAGATGATTCTCTCACATTAACGACACGGCCAACCCTGCTGGCTGGGAATTCAGCAAAGTTCACTCTGCGCACCGACGAAGGCTTCGAAGGTACCGTCACGACTGACCGGGGTAATTTGAATTTGACTCCAGCGGGAGAAAAAGACGCGACCATCAGCGAATTGGCAGTGGTTCACGAATGCAGCGGCCATCCAACCGTCCTGACTTTGGAAAGCCCGCCGCTGGCGCATCTGTTCGATCGCGCCACAGTCACGATCGCGGCGAATGTGGGCGACGCGACGCATGGCGAAACGGTTACTGAAATTCTGGGAAGCGGGGATGGCTCGAAGCCGAATCAAACCTTCAAGCTGAAACAAACGCCCGCGCTCACGTACACGCGCTCGACGGCACCGGGCGGCGCGGAATCGTCGCTCCAGATTCGCGTAAACGATTTGCTCTGGCACGAAGTCCCGAGCTTGTTCAAGCGCGGGTCGCGCGATCGCATTTTCACCACCGAGATGGCGGACGACGGCACAGTCACCGTGCGCTTTGGTGATGGCGTGTGTGGGGCGCGTTTGCCATCCGGCGCGCAGAACGTGAAGGCGACCTACCGGCGCGGTAGTGGGTTGGATGGACTCGTTAGGGCAGGTCAGCTCACCAGCCTGCTGACCCGCCCGCCGGGATTGAAATCGGCTCTCAATCCGCTCGCCGCGGAGGGTGCCGACGAGCCTGAATCTTTCGCCAACGCCCAGCAAAATGCCCCGCTCACTGTGTTGACTCTCGAGCGCGTGGTCTCGCTCGAAGACTATGAGAATTTCAGTCGCAGCTATGCAGGAATCGCGAAAGCGTTGGCGACCTGGACATGGGATGGCCGGACGCGCGGAGTTTTTCTCACCCTCGCCGCGCCTCTTGGCGCCGCGGTTTCGAGTTCGTTGATCACCGATCTCATCACTGCGATTCACACCGCGGGTGACCCCTTCGTGCCGGTGCGAGCCGTGTCGTATCAAAAAGCCCTATTCAGAATGGCCGGCAAGATTAAAGTCGACCCGGACTACGAAGAGGAAAAGGTTCTGGCGGCGGCGGATGATACGCTGCGCGATACGTTCTCCTTCGCGAAACGACAATTCGGGCAACCAGTTAACCTGAGTGAAGTGATCGCGCTCGTGCAGGCGGTCGCTGGAGTCGTCGCGGTCGACGCTGACAGCCTTTACCGCACGGGCGCGACGGTAAAATTGAACAATCGCCTCGAAGCCGAACTGCCTCACGGTGGGGATCCGGCTTCGTTAGGCGCGGCGGAACTGCTCACTCTGGATCCGGCGCCGATCGACTTGGAGGTGATGCCATGAGCTACGACCCGGACAAGCTCTACAACTTGCTGCCGTCGGTGCATCGCGTTCGCGACGTAGAACAGGGCGAGCCACTGCGCGAATTGCTCGCGCTTATCACACGGCAGGTCGGAATTGTCGAGGAAGATCTCGAGCAGCTTTACGACAATCAATTCATCGAAACCTGCGCGCCATGGGTCCTCCCTTACATCGGCGACCTGATCGGATATCGCTCGCTGCATCCAATCGCGCCCGACCAACTCACACCGCGGGCGGAAGTGGCGAACACGATTGGTTATCGCCGGCGCAAAGGGACTGCTTGTGTACTCGAGCAGCTGGCGCGGGATGTCACGGGCTGGAACGCGCGCGCTGTCGAGTTCTTCCAATTGCTCGAGTGGACGCAATTCATGAATCACATTCGCCCGACGAATTTTTACGCACCTGATTTGCGCCAATGGGAGCCGCTCGAGCGACTCGGCACCGCTTTCGAAACGACCGCGCATACCGTCGATGTTCGGCACATCGAACGCGCCGAAGGAAAATACAATATCCCAAACATTGGGATTTTCCTGTGGCGACTGAATGCGTGGCGGCTGCGCGCTTCGCCCGCAGCGCGAGTGGACGATCACCGTTTCCTTTTCCATCCGTTAGGCGTAAACACGCCATTGTTCAATCGACCGCAGACTGAGAAATCGATCACTCACCTGGCGGAGCCGATTAATGTGCCGGAACCGATCAGCCGCCGCGTGCTCGACGCGTCGCTTGCCGACTACTACGGCGCGGAGTTAAGCATGTTCATCGAAGGTTTTGACATCGGTGACGTGAGCGCCTGCAATCTTTCCGACACCGACGCTTCCGGGACAACTTGGGCTCATACGCCGCCGAATGCAGCGGTCGCGATCGATCCGGTGCTGGGGCGAATTTCGTTTCGCGATGCACAGGCGGAGCCGCCGCGGGTGATGTTTCATTATGGATTCAGCGCCGCGATGGGTGGAGGGGAATACGAGCGCACACCGACCTTTGATGCCGCGCTCGGGCCGGTTACGACGGTCGCGTCCCCGGGGCCTGTCCAACCAGCGCTCGACGCGCGCGTCGGCGGCGGCGTAGTCGAATTAAGCGACAGCGGACGATTCGAGGAGACGCCGAACATTGCGCTCGATCCCGGGATGCGACTGGAATTCCGCGCGGCGAACGAACATCGCCCGACGCTGATCGTGTCGGGCCCGCTTGATGTCACCGGCGGCGCTGATGCGGAACTAACGTTGAATGGACTCCTGATCGCCGGAGGACCGATTCGAATTTTGAGCGTCCTCGGCGATACCTTGCGCAAAGTTCGCCTGCTTCATTGCACGCTCGTTCCGGGGTTGTCGTTAGCCATCGACGGCACACCGGATTCACCTGGCGCACCCTCGCTGTTGATCGAGCACACCGAAACTCCAATCGAAATTGAGATCGATCACTGCATTGTCGGTGCGATTCACGCACCGCCTAACGCAATTGTTTTGATCCGGCACAGCATCGTGGATGCGAACAGCGACACGGCCGTCGCGTATTCCGATCTCGATGGTGCCGGCGCGGGCGGCACAGTTTCGGTCGTGAACAGCACAATCATCGGGACGATGCACACCGAGCTGTTGAAGCTCGCCTCGAACAGCATCTTTTTGTCACGCACCGAAGACGGCAGTGCACCGATTCGTTCAGAGCGCAGGCAAACCGGTTGTGTCCGTTTCTCATGGCTACCACTTGAAGCGCGCGTCCCGAGGCGGTATCGCTGCCAGCCGGATCTGGAGATCTCAGATCGTATCAAAGCTGCGCTCGCGAAATCGGGGACGAATACAATCAGTGACGCCGAGCGTCAGGCGATAAGAGCCGCAGTCGTCGCTACGGTTGTGCCAGCATTTACCTCCCTCCGCTACACCGATCCTGGTTATTGCCAGCTCCGACGCTCGGTTCCGGAGCAAATTCGCTCCGGTGCCGACGACGAAGCGGAGATGGGCGTATTTCACGACCTTTTTCAGCCGCAACGCGAAAGCAATATCCGCGCGCGGCTTCGCGAATATCTCCGCTTCGGTCTCGAAGCCGGCGTTTTTTATGAAACCTAATGAACCAACAAAACTCTTATGAGCTCAGACATCAGTCGCCAACGCTTTAACCCCACCAACGACTTCAGCAGCGTGCTGATGCAACAAGGCCGCGTCCAATTGGATGCGGATTGGAATGAATGGAACGAGATTCTCGACCGCCACTGGCGCTCGGAGACGATCGATATCATTGGGCGGTGCGTCGTGCCGCTGGAAACCCCTGCTGGTTTCGAAATTCAATTGAGCGCTGGCAAAATGACGATCGGACGCGGTCGAATCTACGTGCATGGTTTGCAGGCGGAAAATCATGGCGACGGGAATCTGGAGTTCGATCCAATCCTAGCTGAGTCGCGCGGAGTCGATCCGCTGCCGTACGAGAAACAACCATATTTTCCGAAGGTCGAAGATGAGGCAGATTTGCCAGAGAAGTTACAGTTGCCGAAAACCGGCGGACCGCACCTGGTTTATATCGATGTTTGGGAGCGCGAACTTACCGCCGTTGAAAATCCTAACCTGATCGAGAATGCGGTTGGGGTGGACACAACTTCGCGGCTCCAGACCGCCTGGCAGGTGCGCCTATTGCCCAACGTGGGCGACGGAGTCACCTGCGCAACTCCGGACGAGCAGTTGGAAGGCTGGCTCGATATCATCCAGCCATCAGCCGGTCGCCTAACGACCAAAGCGGTCGGAGTAGCCACACCGGCTGACCCGTGCCTCATTCCGCCGAGCGGTGGTTACCGCGGGCTCGAAAATCGGACTTATCGGGTTGAGATTCATGACGGCGGCGCGATTGGCGCCGCGACCTTCAAATGGTCGCGCGACAATGCCTCTGTCGCCAGCGGCGTAAGCGCGATTGAGAACGATATAACGCTCACAGTCGATCGCGCAGTGTGGGATTCAGTGCGACGCTTCAGCCCGGGTGACTGGGTCGAGATCACGGATGACTGGCGCGAATTTTCACTGCAGCCGGGCGAGATGCGCCAGATCGATTCGGTGGAGGATTCGAGTCGCACGATTACCCTCAAGTCTGCACTGACTGCCGGCCTTTTCCCGGTCAATGGACAAAACCTGACCGACCCGGAGCGTCACACGCGAATCAAACGATGGGACCAGGACCCTGGCGGACCGGCAGTCATCGAGGTGCCTGCCTCCGGCACACCCTTCATTTTGGAGGACGGCGTCGAAGTCACTTTCACAACCGAGCCCGATGGCGGCGCATTTCGCTCTGGAGATTACTGGATCTTTGTAGCGCGGACTGCGGACGCCTCGGTCGAAGAGTTGGATGCGGCGGCGGCGCGCGGAGTGCATCATCATTATTGTCGGCTCGCCATAATCACGTTTCCCGATGCGGCGATCGATTGCCGCACGTTCTGGCCGCCATCAACCGGGGAAAGCGAGTGCGGCTGCTGCTGTACCTACACAGTCGGCGACGAGGTGAACAGCTTTGGCAAGTACACGTCCATCAATGACGCCATCAACGCGCTCCCGGACGGCGGCGGCGAGGTCTGCATTCTTCCCGGGCTGTACTTTGAGAATGTGCTGATCCAAGGCCGCCGAGATGTCGTTCTGCGTGGCTGTGGATGGCAGACGCGCATCGCGTCTGAATCGCTGAAGCCTCCACCACAACCCGCTGATCCAGCCGCCGGTGCCCCACACGCCCCGGCTGGCGCCGGCGGGGTAAACGCGGATTCCCCGCCATTTGGCGCGGTTATCACCATCTCGCAATCGCAACATGTGAAATTGCTCTCCTTCGCCGTTGAAGCGGCGGAGGATGAAGTCGGTGTTCTGATCGACGGCACGGGCAAGCTCAGTGTTGCGTCGCAAAGCAATACGGGCGCGACAAACATTCCGCGCGAGCTGATCATCCAACGCGACCGGACGCTCGATGTCACGGTGGAGGACCTGGTCATCACGGCGTCCACGGTCCCCGCGATCCTCGCCGATACCGTGACCCTGCTCCAGATTGAAAGCAATCGCATTGCTATGGAGAACGTCGCTGCGCGCTGGCCGGCGGTGTGGGTCAGCGGCAACGAGATTCGCATCGTCCATAACTGGCTTGGGATTCAGAGCAAAACCGCCGATCTTGAATGGCTGCCTGCCACCGTTCAGTTGGACATCGCAAAAGAGCCACAGTCCGGCGGGACGGGCCTAACCGGCATTGCCAGTTTCGTAGCTCCGGGCGGCATTCAAATAGCCGGCACGTCGACAGGCGCGCCGACTCGGGATGTCTTCGTGATCGAAAACGAGATCGACAGCGCGGGATGGAACGGCATCACACTGGGGAGCGTGGCCATACTCGACTCGAATGGAAACAACACAGGCGGAATCAGTGGGACAACCGTACAAGTTCCCGGCCCTTGCGACACGACGATTACGTTGCAGATCCCTAGCACCAACCCCGGGCAGCCGGGCAGCCGGATCGTCGCCGCCGGCAATCTGGTCAACATTCAAATCAATCGCAACCGTATCCGCAACACGGGTGCATGCGGCATCGGGCCGGTCGGATTCTTCGACCCCAAGTCGGGACCGGAGATTGTCAGTATTCAGAACCTCACCATCAGCGCGAATACAATCGCCCGTAGCTTACTGCGAGAAGTAACTCTGCTGGCACAGTCGAGCAGCGGTGCCTTCGGGGCAATTTGCGTTCCCTATGTAGAGAACCTGGTGATCAGAGACAATGCCATCACTGATTTCGGTTTCCGACCGGGAGATCCGGTGTGTGGCATCTTCATCCTCTATGGGCAGATTATCGACATAAGCCGCAACCAGGTACTCGAAACCCGCGATTGGAACCTCACCACTCAGGAGTCAGTGTCGGCGGCTGGGATTCGCGGCGGCATCGTGGTCGTGGCTGCCACTCCCCCCTCGTTTACGAATCCTGCGTCCTTATACAGCAAGGCCAACACCTTGGCCGCCGAATACACTGCGCCCTCGCACGTGCCGGGAGTGCCCGCGCTGCGCGTGGAGCACAACGTCGTCCGCGTGGCTTCAGGTGATGCGCTGGAAGCCGGTGGTTTCGGGGCTTTCTCGATCGTGAACAACCACTTCTCCACGGTGGGAACGCCGCGTGGAGAGGGAGTGACGGCAATCGCGCAAACTGTGTTCCTCCTCAATCTAGGCATATCGATCGAGCTCGCTTCGCTAGCAGGCAAGTTCAGCAACCTTGGCCAGCCTCAGACGGTTTCCACGTCCTTCGTGGGTCGAGGTTCCGGTAGTACCTCTAACGGCGCGATCACATTCACCGATAACATGTGTCAGCTGGAGGCTAGGGTCAGCCAACCACGCAGTTTCTCGTCCATAACCATCATGACCTTGGACGATCTCATCTTCGGGAATAACCAGTGCTGGGTAGACGCCCTCCCGTTGATGGCTGCGCTGGATGCCTTCTTGCTGGCTGGGTCTCTGCAGGCTACCAGCAACCGCTTTCAGGAAGCGGCGGGTTTTCCGGTGCTGGCTTCAGGCTTCACTATCGGCGCACTGAATATCACGGGCCACAACATTTCTACCTACTGTCTGTTTGCGACCGGCACATTGCAGCCAGCGCTCAATACCAAGAACTTGTCGCTGATCGGATCTCAGCTGTGCAATGAATTCGCAAAGGGCAAATTGCAACTGAACTTCACAGAATGAACTAACCAACGAAAGGATCTTCACTAGTATGGCAACCAATTCGAGAACGACGACCTCTGGCAGTCCGCCGGATATGTCGGATATCGGCAATCAAGTCACGAGCAACCTGGCCTCCGCCGACAACATTGCGGCACAACGCGTGCAGACGCTGATGTGGGTTCATCAGGCGCGCGCCGCGCAATTGTCGCGTACGGCTGCCACCCTGAAGGCACAGTACGGTCCCAGTGATCCGGGAGTGAAAAGCGCGGAAGCTGCGGTAGCCGCGGCGAACGCCGACGTAGCCCGCGTCGCCGTCGTCCACCAGCAGGTCACTACTCCCGAACCCCAGGTCGCGCCGAGCGGCTGGGCATTGCATGGCCGCGTGTTCGATCCTGAGCTTAAGCCTGTCTCCGGCTTCACCGTGTTTTTGGTGGATGCCGCTAAGGCTTACCAGCAGGCGTATGGCTTTGCCTACACTGATGACACAGGATACTTTGTACTGAATTATACGGGCAGCAATCCCGCCTCTGGCGACAAGTCCGCCACCGCGACTCAGGCTCAACCCGAGCTCTTCGTCGAGATCACCGACAGCAAAGCAAGGCCGGTTTATCTGAGCCCGACAGCGTTCCAACCCGTGCTGGGCAGCGCGACGTACCAGAACATCATTCTTCCGGCGGACGACCAGGCGATCGGCGCCCCTCCGGCTCAAATCCGCGCGGTAGCGCTGCCGAAACGCAAGAAGAAGGCCTGAGTGAGAAATCGTACGAGAAAATCGCGATTTTTGAGCGCGTCACTCGGCACCGACCTCGTCGACCGTGGCCAGCTACTCCTGATTCCTTAGCTCGCGTCGCGTGCGTACCAATCGACTTTGCGCGTCACGTACATGACGATTGCCAGCACGATGAAGAGCGCGATTGCGCCCATTAGCAGCGCGTAATCCTGTTGCCGCAAGGTGATGTAGAGAAATGTGTAAACGCCCGTGAGTCCTGCGCCGATCATTAACGTCCGCACACCGCCACCCAGGAAAAAGCGGCAATACCAAGTGATCAACGCCGTCGATGTGACTGCCGCGATCAGGTAAGCCCAGCTGAATCCAATAAATTCCGAAATCGATAATAGCAGCAGGTAAAACAAACAAAGGGCGGCACCCACCATCAGATATTGAAAAGGATGAATTTTCTGTCGCGCAGTGACTTCAAACAGAAAGAACGTCGTGAAAACAAGCACGAGAAATAGCACCCCGTATTTGATTGAGCGCTCAACGTAACGATACGCATCCAGGATTGATAGGAACTGCGCGCCGAAAAGTGAATTTGAAACTGCTAGCGTGGTGAATCGCTCGTTGCCAGTTCGACTTGTCCAAGATTGCGGATAATCGCGTCCATAATACGAAACCTTCCATTTCGCATCGAATCCATCTGGACGTAGCGATCGTTCGGCTGGAAGAAATGCGCCGCGAAACCCCACATCGGGCGAGTTTGATTTCAACGTCGCTTCGTTTTGCACGCCGAATGGCGCAAAGAAAATCCCCTCGCTGCCATTAAAATCCAGCGGAATCGAAAACTGAATCTCAGTCGCGATCGGCTGGTCGCTGCCCAGCGGTGCCGTTGCACCTGTGGTATAACCCGGAAGCTGCGAACCGGGTAGCATCGGGCGTTTGGTGCCGCCCCAATCAAGCAGAATTGCCTCACGTGTCCCGCGCAAATCGTTTATCGCGATGGTGACAAACGCGTCTTTCCATTGCACGTCCTTCATATCGATCTTGAGCGGACCGAAATCGGGCGGCACAAACTTGCCCGAAAGCGTCGTCTGCGCACGATAAACCACCGCATCGTAAATCCCGCGATGCAACATTTGTGTTTCCACGTTGCCCGAGACATTCAGCGTTTCGGGCAGAAAATACGCGTTCCCTGTGGCGGTCTCTTCCACCTCACGCCGCTCCATCTTTCCGTCCGGAGCTGGAACCTCTTTCACCGTTTTGAATTTGTATTGATAGGGAATTCCAAGCACTGGTCCGATCAGATTCTGTTCTCTTCCCCACGACGAGGTTATATCCGCCACCGCCTCATTGCGCCGTTGCAATCGCTCCCTTAACACGCCGGTGATCATTGCCAGCGGAATCAGCAACACCAACACGAGCGCTCCAACGCCAAGCAATTTGATGATGGTGCTGTGGCGGCGCCCAAACGACGGCTGCGATTTCGGTAACGACGGTGGGGCTTGGACTTCGGGCATCTCGCGATGTTGAATCAAAGAGAATTGATCAGGTCAACGAACTTTATCATCCAACTCTCCGGCAGCCTCCGAACACCAAAGTGAAATCTCCACGACCCGGCACTCGTCAAAAGGCCATCGAAATCCAGGGAGAAAGTTTGTTTTCTCCAAAGAAAGAGGCCGTGTTGTAGTGTGCGCTGTCCTCAGCGCATTCCCTTTGAGCAGGGCAAACTCTCACGTATTCTCCGCTGAGACAGCGGACGCTACAGCCGCGCTTCTCGGAGAAACGAGTTCTAAACAATCTGTTAGTCCCGCCTGCGCCATTGCCGGCGAACTCGCGCGGCCTCGCGCATGAAATTTGGATTTCGAACCACCTTCGTAGCATTCTGCTGGGCTGAATCGGTTCGCTCGAACAGTGACAAGCAATCGATCAGCCGCCTTCCGCGCCAGTTCACGAGCTCCTGACTTACACAATGCAGGCCGTGTTGTTCGCACAAAGCACGAAATAAATCAGCGCTCATGCTGGGGTTCCGATGATGCGCCCAATCGAGAATCTTTGCCTTGATCAACGGTTTCGCTAACCACTGCGGAATGCGCTCCCGTCGGGTGTTAACGTATTCGCCGAAATTGGAATGATGAATGAAGCCTTTGCCGCCGATTTTCAACTTTGTTCCCAGCTCGCGCAGGTACGCTTCCACAATTTCACGGTCCGGATGCACGAAAGAATCGAAACTGAAAACGAAGTCGACTGACGAATCTGGGATCATCGACAACGATCGGCCATCGTTGAGGTAACAGCGCACGTGCGAATCAGCCGCGAAACGCCGCCGACATGCTTCAATGCATTCACTCGAACGATCAACAATCGAGAGCTGTTCACAGTTGTCTTTCAGGTAGTGCGTCCACCGCCCGAAGCCGGGCGCAATTTCCAAAACCGTGCCAGTTGGCAGAAACTCGCGAATGCGCGGAAAAATTGTGCCGGACCATTGCGCAGCGGAACTGCCCCAAGGGACCGACCATTCCTCGCCCGCCTCTTTCCAATCGTACTTCATGGAATGGCTCGCAGTATAATCAAGACGCAGTCGTTAAAATATGGCTGGGGGCGGAATCGAACCGCCGACACGTGGATTTTCAGTCCACTGCTCTGCCAACTGAGCTACCCAGC
>WNFW01001290.1_pt1 | contig 32489 bp, 35 predicted proteins | sample 5400131 | NCBI WGS metagenome assembly WNFW01 (sample SAMN13153362, study PRJNA577476) | soil metagenome | isolation source: 20 cm soil or saprolite under grassland replicate 1 | place: USA:California | collected 2016-06-15 | reverse complement strand
GGGCAGTGACGAAGGACTGAAGCTCGCGCGCGAGCAGGGCGCGCACGAAGCGTTCGATCACGGCGCGCCCGATCATTTCGAGCAGATCATGAGGGCCACCGGCGGGCGCGGCGTTGATGTGATCGTGGAATTACTCGCGAACGTGAATCTCGGGAAGGATCTGACCATTCTCGCAAAGGGCGGACGGGTCGCGATTATCGGGAGCCGCGGCCGGGTGGAGATCGATCCGCGCGACACGATGCAGCGAGATGTCGATCTTCGCGGAATGGTGTTACCAAACACGCCGCCGGCGGAGATGGCGAGCATTCACGCCGCGCTTGTTGCTGGATTGGAAAACGGGACATTACGTCCGGTGATCGGCAAAGAATTTCCGCTGTCTGAAGCAGCCCAGGCGCATCGCGCGGTGATGGAATCGGGCTCGCTTGGAAAAATTGTGCTACGCACAAGTGAGAAGTGATTGGTGATTAGTGATCGGTGGATCGGCACACGCTCCGAAAGCGTTCGTTACACCCTTTGCCAGATCTTAGTCATATCTTTTTCTGGCAACGCGCGCAGAACCACGCGGTGCGGCCGCCGATCTTCGCCGATCTGAGTTTTTCTCCACAACGGGGACACTTGCCGCCTTTTCCCCGATGCGGCAGAAGCCATGATTTTGGCATTTGCTCCACATCGGCCTTCGCCGCGATGGCTTTGTCCAAAATGTAGCGCGTAGCGCGGAACAGTTTGGCAAGGGCTTTGTCGTCCAGACGGGAGATTTCTGTCGCAGGATGCATGCGCGTACGGAAAAGAATTTCGTCTGCGTAAATGTTGCCAATGCCCGCGATGAGCTGTTGGTTCAGCAGGATCGATTTCACTGCGCCACGCCGTTTCGCCAGGATTTGTTTGAACTCTCCAAGATCGAGATCGAGTGCGTCCGGGCCGAGCGAGCGTTTTTTTAGAAATTCATCGACATCTTTTAGCAATCCGATTTGGCCGAACTGGCGCTGATCGTCGAATGCCAGCCGATGATGGTTGGCGAAGACAAAGATTACTCGGGCATGACGCGATGCTTGTTTGTCATCCTTGAAGTAATCAAGCGAGCCGGTCATGCCGAAATGGAGTCGCAACCAAATCTTTCCATCGGCGCGCACAAAGAGGTGTTTGCCATGACGGCGGCTCGATTCGAAGAGGCGGCCTTTCAATCCGCGCGCAAGCGCTGGCGCCGTGATGTCTTTCAAGATGTATTTGTTCCGCACGTCGACGTCGTGGATCCGTTGATGCAACGAGGTGGCATCGAGGTATCGCTTGAATATTTCAACGTCAGGCAGCTCTGGCATCGCAGTTAGATACGACTAATTCACAGGCATCTCATAAACAATTTTCGATCCCGTGCTGGACTTGGATATTGCGCGTTAGAATTTGGAACTTCCGGAGGTTTATTCGTTGGAATCGATCGAGAGATTCATCAGGCTTTTAAAAAAATCGCCGAGCGGCGCGGTCTTTAATCCATGGTGGCAAATTGATAAACAAAACGACCTTGTCCGCAGCGCGCCCAGTATCCGGAGAAAGCAATTAGCTGCTTATCTCCACAGCCGGCTCGGCAAAGCGAGACTCGTTGTGATTGGTGAAGCGCTCGGTTATCGCGGCGGCCATTTCAGCGGAATCCCCATGACCTCTGAGCGAATCCTGCTCGGGAAAAAGAGGGATGTTGTAGAGGCGCTCTATGAGCGCCGAAATCTCCACGGGAGGGTCATGGGCGGCGGTCATAGACCGCCGGTACAGATCATTGGAAGCATCAAGCCATGCCGGACGAGCAAGCCAAAAAAATGTCCGGATGGTTTTTCCGAGCCGACAGCGACTATCGTCTGGGGCTCGTTGCTTGGACTTGGTCTGAAGCCTGAGCAATTCGTGCTATGGAATGCTTTCCCCTGGCATTCATTTGATCAGCGTCGCGGCATGTTGAGCAACCGGATGCCTACGAGAAGAGAACGATCCACCGGGCTGTCGGTGCTGAAAGCTTTCCTCGGTCTTTTCCCATGCAACGAAATCGTCGCACTCGGCAACGTCGCTGCATCACAACTGAAGGAACTGAACATCGAATCGCATCGGGTCCGTCATCCCGCTTCTGGCGGTGCGAAACGTTTCCGTCAACAAATCGGAAAGATCGTGAAGAACCTGAGGACTTAGAGATTAACGGCTGGCTCGGCGATCCGTCCCTACCGCTTGCCTGTCAGCCAGGCAGAGGAGGATTGCTTTCACTGTATCGGATACCGATCTCGTCGTTGAAGTTCTGATTAAATCGGGCGCAAGCTCAGATGGTGGCTCATATGCAGCGTTCAACTTCTCGAAGTCTTCGAAGCGCGCGTCGGACCCTTCCGCCGTTTTTTCATCGCGATCCTTCAGCCGCTTTTTGATCTCGTTGGGATCGACCTCGAGTTCTACGAACTGAAATGGCACGTTTGCTTTCTTACATTCGTCACGGAGAAGTCTACGGAGCGCGCGAGTTGAGAATGTAGCATCGAGAATCACGCTGTTGTGAGGTTGAAGCGGCCGAGGTCGGCGCCCCCGGCTACAGCTGATGCCGGCGAGACCGTTTTTGATAAGCCTCCTGTAAGTTTTTTGCGTCATTCGCGCTGAATAGATTTTGGCGCGCAAATCTGACGGGGTTCGTTGATCAAGTGGAATGCCAGCCAAAGTCTTGCGAATTTCGTCCGAAGAAAAGATCGGCCAATCCAACTCGCTGGCGAGTTGTTTCGCGACCGTGCTCTTGCCCGTGCCGACCGGGCCCATTACGACAAGTACCAACGGCTCGGAGCCTGCCGTTGCATACCGAAGCGCGAGGCAAAAATACCGAGCCGATTGTCTTTCGTGCTCCTGCGAATTTGTCGTTTCCTTCTCTGACGCCTGAATACTGTCGACCTTTCCCCTAACGAAAGCGCGATAGCACTTGTAAAAATTCGCGATCCGGAGCACTCTGGCGTCGCCCAGTTCGCGTGACGCATTTCCGAGAAACAGGTTTCCAAGGTCGCTTCGGCCTTCGAAATCGAAATCCATCGCCAGAAACGCCAGATCGTTGGCGATATCGATGAAGCGAAAGCGATCGTTAAACTCGATGCAATCAAAGATGGTGACCGCTTCCGGAGTCAGATGAACGTGGTCGAGATGCAAATCGCCGTGGCAATCGAGAATCCGATGCTGTTGGATGCGTTCGTGAAACAGGTTCTTATTCACCACATAGAACTGGTCCGTGTAATGGCGGATTGTGTCGAAGCCGGCGGGCGAAATTGTTTTGCCAATAAAACGCTCGACCTGCGTGAAATTTTCGTCGGTGCTGATCTTTAACTTTTCGGGTGTGCCCCACTGCTCGATCTCAGGCGTCGGAGTTTCCGCCTGATAAAATTGACGCAGCGCAGAGATCACTCGGTTGATTTCTTTTTCGCCGACCAAATTTTTTTCGAGCAACTCGTTTAAGAACCAGCCGTGCGGCAGTTCTTTCATTTTGACGGCGTACTCGACGATGTCGCCTTCCGGATTGAAGGAAAAACCAGAAGTTGTTTTGTAGATCGGGACAACTTCCAGGTAGACTTCAGGAGCGAGTCGTCGATTCAATGCGATCTCGCGCCGGCAAAAGTAGTGGCGATTCTCCAGCGTGCTGAAATCGAGAAACCCGAGATTGACAGGCTTCTTCACTTTGAAGACAAACGGCGACGCAATGAAGATCCATGAGATATGGGTTTGAACCGCGCGGACCTCGGCCGGCTCGTCTGGATAGGACGCGGGCGATTCTAGAAATGCAATGAGTTCGTGTGATCGTCGATCCAGCGTAGTGGTTGTCATTCCGAGCGAAGTCGAGGAATCCCGTTCCACAACTTAACGGTAACTTCCCGGGGTGTCTCGACTCCCGCTCGACATGACGGCTCGGCTACGACTTCGGTGGTTCGCTCTTCTTAATCAACGACGTCAAGAGATCGATCGGCAGAGGGAAAAAAGTAGTGGTGTTATGTTCGCTGGAAATTTCGCGCATAGTTTGCAGGAAACGCAGTTGCAGCGCAATCGGCTCCTTGCTCATCATCGCCGCTGCCTGCACCATTTTTTCCGCAGCTTGAAATTCGCCCTCGGCGTTGACGATCTTCGCGCGGCGCTCGCGCTCGGCTTCGGCTTGCTTGGCCATCGCGCGCTTCATCGTGTCGGGCAACGCGACGTCCTTGACCTCGACCGCCGTGACTTTGACGCCCCACGGTTCGGTTTGCCGATCGATGATCTCTTGCAATTTCTGGTTGATCGACTCGCGCTGCGAAAGCAGGTCGTCCAAGGGCGCCTGACCGAGCACGCTGCGCAGCGTCGTCTGCGACATAAGCGAAGTGGCTTTGAGAAAGTTCTCTACTTTCACGACAGAGGCCTGTGGATCGACGACCCGGAAATACACGACCGCATCGACCGTCACCGGCACGTTGTCACGCGTCATCACCTCCTGCTTCTCGACACTGATGGTCACAACGCGCAAATCCATTCGCACCATGCGATCGACAATCGGGATCAGAAAAATTAATCCCGGTCCCTTTGCGCCAAGTAGTTTCCCCAAGCGAAAGATGACGCCGCGCTCGTATTCCCGCAGGATGCGAACGGCCTGCGGCATAATAATGATGATGAGAATAATGATCGGGACGAGCCAACCGATCAATCGCGGCAAGGCTTCAATTAATTGCATGACTATGTTTTCCTTTAGGTTGCAGTTTTACAGTTAATCCTTGCACGGCCGCAATCTCAGCCTGTTCGTCTTTTTCGATTGGCGTATCGCTGATAGCGTTCCAGTATTCGCCTTCGACGAAAATCCGGCCGTTGCGCGAATCGACTGGAGTCAGTGCAGTCACCGTTTTTCCAATAAGCGTTTCTTTTCCCACCTTCACAGGCAACAGTTGCGCGCGCAGACCCTTTCCGATGACAAAAATGAAGAAGGCTGCAGTGACCAGCGTCGCTGGAATGATGTAATTGAGCGATAACCGAAAAAGCGGGTCGCCACGGTTAAAGAGCATGAGCGAACCGATGAGGAACGCAATAATCCCGCCGACGGTCAAGACGCCGTGTGTGGTCGCGTAGACGTCAAAAATAAAGAGCATCAACGCGAGTGCGATCAGAACCAGTCCGGTGACGTTGACTGGCAAAACGGCGGCCAGATAAAGGGCGATTACTAAAGCGATCGCTCCAACGACTCCGGGAAGGATCGCTCCCGGCGTAGTCATCTCGCCGATGATTCCATAGATTGCGATGAGCATGAGAACGAACATCACCTCTGGTCGCCAGAGCTTTTGAAAGATGTTTTCGGAAGCCGACATCTTGATCTCCGAAATCTCCGCGCTCGTTGTCTTGAGCGTTTTTCCATCCACCACACGACCGTTCAACTGTTGTAACAGGTTGGAGATATCCGGGGCGATCAGGTCGATTACTTTTAATTGCAGAGCTTTCTCAGCAGTGATCGATGCACTTTCCTTCACCGCTGATTTGGCCCAGTCGACGTTACGCTGGCGCTTACCAGCGATTGTCTCGATATAGCTCACAGAAAAATTCTCGAGCTTTTGTTTCATTGTTTCGTCGGTCTTCTCCTCTCCACCACTGGGGAAACCGCCTATCGAGACCGGATGTGCGGCGCCGATCGTCGTGGCCGGAGCCATTGCCGCGACGCTAGCCGCAATCGTGATGAAACAACCTGCGCTGGTTGCTGTCGCGCCGGTCGGGGCGACATAAACCACGACAGGCACCGGGGAACCGAGAAAGCTCTGCACAATCTTCTGCGTCGAATCGAGCAGACCTCCCGGTGTATTGAGTTGAATGATTAAACACTGAGCGCTCTGTGATTTGGCTTCCTCGATGCTGCGCGCAATGTAGCTCGCTGTCGCCGGCCCAATCGCTCCATCGACATTAATGAGAGAGACCTTCTCCGCTGGAAAAGCTGCGGACGTGCAAGCAAGCCACAAAAAGGAAAACATCCAACGTTGAAAGGTGGAGAATCTCATTGGTTCTTCCGAAGATCTTCGGGCCTTCTCTCCGCCCGGCGTCCGGCGATGTGCGTAAGTTCACGCTCCTTTCATCGGCTGCAGCTTGATCGCCAGGTCGTTCACCTTTGGCTTCACGATCTTCTCATAATCGCGATAACTCATTTTGATCGCGTCTGTGTGTGTACCGGCTTCGAACACTATGTAGTCTTGTTCCGCCAGACTCTGGTCCACATACGTTGGCAGACCATAGAGATTGCCAAATGGCGGCATCCCTCCAATGGCGCAGTCAGAAAAGAGCGACTTAAAATCCTGCTCCGTATCCAGCGAGACAGCTTTGCCAACGGCTTTCTCGACTTTCTCCAGATCAATATGGTGGTCCGCGGGCAACACCATCATCAAATGCTGTTCGTCTGACTTGACCATGACCACCTTGGCATGATGACGACCTTTCACGTGCTCCGCCTGGGCGATTCGTTGCGCGGTTACCGCCTCCGGATGATGCAGTACCTCATAAGAGACTTTGTTTTTGTCTAAACACTCGATCAATTGCTTGGGTATCTCCATAACCGTCTCCGAGGGAAAGTATCACGTTCCCATCTGATCTCTACTCTCTCAAAAGTCAGGTACACACCGCCGCAAAGCTGTCGAGGCGCGAAAGGATTGTGTATGGCTACATGCGAAGTTTGCGAAAATGAATATGACAAGGCGTTTGAAGTGGTCGTAGCCGGAAAGCATCACACATTCGATAGCTTTGAATGCGCGATCCATGCGCTGGCGCCGGTATGCCCGCACTGCAATTGCCGGATCGTGGGGCACGGTGTGGAAGCCGACGGGAAAATCTTCTGTTGCGTCCATTGCGCCCGTATGGCCGGCAAAACGCAGTTAAAAGACCGCGTCTGAGCCTGGCGCCAAAGACACCGGAGCAGTTGTTGCACGCCTTTGGTGGCTGGCAACTACTTCCGATGCCACGGCTGCGTCACGTTTTGGATCCGCGGCTTGCACTTATCGCTGACCAAAACGAACGCCAGAGTGTTTCCATTGGGTCGGCTAAATTTATACACGCCAGCGCCTGTGCAGGATTTCGGGATTGGCCCTACTCGGCGGGTCTCTTGAATTGTCACAGTATCACCTGCCACGATACAGTTACCCCAGATCTCTGTCTTTGGCTTGGTAGCCATGACGTGAAATGTGCCGTCAGGATTGATTGTCCAGACATTACCAAAGGAGTTGGTCCACGTTCCGGAGAGCGCGGCGGGGCCCGAAGGAGTCGTCGCACACGCTGTCATCAACGCGATCAACGCCCCTGCGAAAAAAAATCGGAGAAAGGATTGTATTTTCATGGCGCCCATCCTGCCTGGCACTAACTAGATCCGTCAAGCTTCTACCGAAGCGCAAGTTAAGAGGAATGATTGCAAAAAGCTCCATGGCTGAAGTAGAAAGACTCCGTGGAGCAGAATCCGGCGGTTCCTGTAACGCCAAGGCCCAACTGGTGGACGCGAAATTGGAAATGGTTCGTGCCGGTTGGCTGCTTCAGCATGTTGATATTGTTCGTCGCCTTTGTTGGCTCGATCGCGTTGATCGTATTCAGCGCGATGAAATCGACTGGCGTTTACAAAGACGCCCTGGAGCGAGCCAGGGCGAACTCTGCCGTAATTGAAGCGCTCGGCTCGCCCATTACAGAGGGATTTCTCGTCTCTGGAAACACGAATGTGAACGGGGCGTCCGGGGAAGCGAACCTGTCGATTCCCATTTCCGGCCCCAATGGCAAAGGGACGATTTACGTGGCAGCAAACAAATCGCTTGGCCGATGGAACTATTCGGGTCTCGTCGTCGAGATCGCAAAAACGCATCGGCGAATCGATCTGCTTCAGGCTCCGAGGCAGGCGACCTCGCCCTGACCACTCCGGTGCAACCAGCGACGAAAAAGCTTTCCGTCAGCGCAATTCTTTTCGGAATTCTAGCGGGAATTATCGGCATCGCGGCCGGACTATTTCTTGGATTCGCCTTGGGAGCGGCTCTCGCAGCCGCGTTTCATGTTTCTACGTTTGAAGGTGGGGCTGGGTATTTCGCCGCTGCGATCGCGCTGCTCGTCACTTGCATCGTCGCGCCGGGCTTGGTTCTTCTCACGCTTTACTGGCGCGGAACAAGAGGGCTTTACCTTTTTGTCGGGTTGATCGCGGTTTGTTTATCGCTCGTTCTTATTGCGGTATCTGGTTTTGGAATTTGGTATGCGGGCCAACCGCATATTTTGAATATCAATGGCCCCACGCCGCAACTGGAATTTGAAGTGAAACCACCCGCTGGCCAGTCCGTCGAAACTCTCGCTGACGTTCAGCCAGAACTCGATACACCTCGCAATCGGATGCCGATGCCAGGTTACTGGCACACGGACGCCCCTCAAGACCCAGGCGTGCGCGCCGGTTACGTCGAACTTTATTTCCGAACTTCGCAACGCCTCTTCGTCCTAAAATTTCCCGGTCAGGAAGACAAAATTTTTCGGCTCAAGTTGCCCGCCAATCCAATGAGAGAGAAATATCGCGCCTGGTCTGACTGGCAAAACCCGGACTTTGTAGCGAAACCGGGCCAGCAACCTTCCCGACCAACTGGTGGAAGCGAGTATCAGATTCGCTACAAAATGGATTATCAGGACCGCTAGGCCACGAAGGTGGAACGCGTTGTCCTCAACGCGTTGCTAAGGAGTGCGGCTATGCCGTCTAACTTTGTATGCGGGCAAAGCGCTGAGAGCGGGAATTTGCGCCTTCGGCGTTTCCTCTGCCATCGTCTTCAGGAGAAGCCGATCCACCTCGGACCGCCGCGAAACGCAGCGCGCTGTTTACCTCTAGCGCGACGCGCGTAAGTTCCGAAATGTCGATTTCTGAGGAACAGGTAAAAAACGCTTTGAAGTCGGTGAAGTATCCGGGGTTCACTCGCGATATTGTTTCGTTCGGCCTTGTGAAATCGGTCCAGATCGAGAATGGCGAGGTCAAAGTACAGATCGCCCTGGCGACGAGCGATCCAAACGTTCCAGCGACCATTAAGACCGATGCTGAACAAGCGCTGGGAGCCATCGACGGCGTTCAACGCGCCAAGGTGCTGATTGACATTCATGCGCCGCCCGCCGGCGCAGGCACTGGAATGGCTGCAACGCGAATCCCGGGAATCAGGCACGTGATTGCAGTGGCCAGCGGCAAAGGAGGCGTCGGAAAATCGACTATCGCGGCAAATCTGGCGGTCGCCCTGGAGCAAACCGGAGCGCGCGTTGGTTTATGCGATTGCGACATCTATGGCCCGAGCATTTCATTGATGTTCGGCACGCGCGAGCGACCAATGGCGACGGAGGAAAACAAGATCGTACCGATCGAGCAATACGGATTGCGGCTCATGTCGATGGGATTTCTGCTCGACGACACTTCACCGGCGATTTTGCGCGGACCGATGGTCACGCGTTACACCCAGCAATTTCTGCGACAAGTGGAATGGGGCGAACTGGATTATCTCGTGCTCGATCTGCCTCCTGGCACTGGCGATATTCAGCTCACGATTGTCCAGACGGTGGCGCTGTCCGGTGCGCTTATTGTCACCACGCCCCAGGAAGTTGCGCTTATCGATGCTCGCAAAGCAGCTACCATGTTCGAGAAGGTCAACGTGCCGGTGCTTGGCCTTATTGAGAACATGAGTTATTTCGTCTCGCCTTCCGACGGTAAGCATTACGATATTTTTGGAAGTGGCGGTGGCGAACGTGAAGCGAAACGGCTTCGGGTCCCGTTGCTTGGCCAAATTCCGATCGATATCGCGACACGTGAATCGGGAGATCGCGGAAACCCAATTGTCAGTGAAGATCGAAAGTCTCCCGTGACAGCCGAGTTCAAAAAGATTGCTCAAAATCTTCGTAGCGCACTGCCGTAGGGATGCGTCCGCAACCGCAATTTGCGCCGTCAGTTAAATAAATACGATGATCACCACGTCGAATTTGATTGCGTTGATTTAGTTGACTCCCCGCAAATTCTATGAAAGAGGACTCTGAGATGCCATCTTCAGAGGAGCATCAATCTCAATTCGTTAAGAATTCGGTCCTGTACAAGGAGTTTCTCGCGGAGCGTGCCGAGATCCTGAAACACAAATGGATCGAGAGCGAAAAAGCCGGAAAAGACATCGGCTTTGAAAAAGCTTTGCTGGATTGGATCGTGAAACATCGCTCCAACTGGCGAGACCGACGAAGAAAGGAGGCGCGCACCGAAAAGTCCGCCTCCTAATTTTTTGTTCCTTTAATGCGATCCCGCGAGGTCGCCAAGGAAACCGATGAAACAAGTAAAACAAAAAGCATCTGCTGCCGCGGCCCCGATCATGGACGCGGAGGCAATTCGTCGAGCGCTTCAACGAATTGCGCATGAAATCATTGAGCGAAACCCGCGATTGACTCACGTCGTTCTGGCGGGAATTCCTTCGCGCGGAGTGGAGATCGCCCACCGCATCGCCGCTTTCATTCACGCGATCGAGAAAATCAACATTGAAACCGGCGTCATCGACGTAGCAATGCATCGCGATGACGTGGGAACGCGCTCTGAATTGCCAATCGTGCGCGAATCGAAACTTCCGCTGCCACTGGAGGAACGCACGCTCATTGTTGTCGACGACGTTTTATACACCGGCCGCACCGTGCGCGCTGCAATGGATGCCATTAATTCATTTGGACGGCCTGCACGAATTCAACTTGCGGTACTGATCGACCGCGGGCATCGCGAACTGCCGATTCGCCCAGACTACGTTGGCAAGAATTTGCCGACTTCGGGTGGCGAAAAAGTACGCGTACGGCTGGAACAAACCGATCGTGAACCGGATGCGGTCTGGTTGGAGAAACAATGAACGCATTCGCCACCTGATGACTACTAGCTGGACACGAAAGGATTTGTTAGGCCTGCGCGAACTTTCGGCAGACGAGATTAATTTTATTCTCCAAACCGCCGACGCCTTCAAACAGGTCGGCGACCGCGAGATTAAGAAGGTGCCGTCGCTGCGCGGCAAGACCCTGGTGAATTTCTTCGTAGAACCAAGCACCCGGACGCGTACTTCATTTGAGCTGGCCGCGCTTCGGTTAAGCGCTGATGTCATCAATATCTCTGCGACCACTTCGAGCCTGACTAAGGGCGAAACACTCAAAGATACCGCGCGCAATCTGGAGGCGTTGCGTGCCGACATTCTCGTATTGCGTCACAGCTCCGCCGGCGCGCCGCAATTCCTGGCGAATCGGTTGAAGGCCAGTGTGATCAATGCCGGCGACGGCGCGCACGAGCATCCGACCCAGGCACTGTTAGATCTTTACACGATTCGCCAGAAGCGGGGAAACATCACGGGGCTACGCGTCGCGATTGTGGGCGACATTCTGTTCAGTCGCGTTGCGCGGTCGAATATCTTTGGTCTGCTTAAACTCGGCGCTCGTGTCACGCTGGTCGGCCCGAGCACGCTGGTTCCGCGCGAATTTGAAAAGCTCGGAGTGGAGATTTCGCACAAGATTGAGGATGCGTTGCCACAGGCCGATGTGGTGAACCTGTTGCGCATCCAGCACGAACGCCAGCGCAGAGAATATTTTCCGGGAATCGGCGAGTACATTCGCTTGTTCGGCCTTACCAAGGAGCGCGCCAAACTTTTGAAACCGGATTGTCTGATCATGCATCCTGGCCCGATCAACCGAGGTGTGGAGATCGACAGTGATGTCGCAGACGGCGTGCACAGTGTCATTCTCGACCAGGTGACGAACGGTCTCGCCGTGCGCATGGCGGTCCTCTATCTATGCGGAGGAATTGCGGCGTGAGCACAACGATTATCCGCAACGGCCGCGTCATCGATCCCGCCAACAAACGGGACGAAATCGCCAACGTTTTGATTGTCGACGGAAAAATTGCGCCGCAATCCGCAATCCGCAGTCCCCAATCCGAAATTGAAGAGATTGACGCCAGTGGTTTGATCGTGGCGCCCGGTTTGATCGACATACATGTCCATTTGCGGGAGCCCGGATTCAGTCACAAGGAAACGATCGAATCGGGCGCTCGCGCGGCGGCAGCCGGCGGGTTTACCACCGTTGTCTGCATGCCGAATACTTCGCCCGCTGCTGACAATCCCAGCACAATTGCGTGGATCAAGGATCGCGCGGCAGAAGCAGCATGCGTGAACGTTTTGCCGGCCGGCACAATTTCAAAAAATCTCGGGGGCGAAGAGCTCGCTCCGATCGGATCCCTCGCAAAAGCAGGCGTGGTGGCAATCACGGATGACGGTCACTGCATTCAAAATCACGAAGTGATGCGACGCGCCGTCGAGTATGCGCGCATGGTCGACCTGCCTGTGTTCGATCATTGCCAGGATTACAATCTGGTCGGCAACGGGGTTGTGCATGAGGGACATTGGAGCACGCTGCTTGGATTACCCGGCTGGCCGGCAGCCGGTGAGGAAGCGATGGTGATGCGCAACGTTTTGCTCGCGGAACTTTGCGATCATCCGATTCACTGCCAACACGTCAGTACAGTCGGAAGCGTGCGATTAATTCGGGAAGCGCGTAAGCGTGGCGTAAAAATAACCGGCGAGGTTTGTCCCCATCACATCGCCTTAACCGACAAAGCGATCGAAAATTTCGACACGAACTACAAGATGAATCCGCCGCTGCGCGCCCAGCCAGATGTCGATGCGTTGCTGGAGGGTATCGCCGATGGGACTTTGTCGATTTTGTGTTCCGACCACGCGCCCCACGCGGATTTCGAAAAGGAAGTTGAGTTCGATGTCGCGCCATTCGGTATCATTGGATTGGAGACCGAGCTCGGCCTTTTCATCGATCTGCTCGTGCATAAACTCGCCAGGATCGACATCGTGCGTTTGATCGAGATGTACACAGTTGAGCCCGCCCGATTGTTGAAGTTGGATGCAGGCACCCTTTCGCCGGGCGCGCGCGCCGATTTCACCCTAATCGACCCAACTCTGGAGTGGACCGTTAATGTCGATCAATTTCAATCGGCCTCGCGCAATTCGCCATTCAACGGCTGGAAATTGAGAGGCCGCGCGGTTCGAACAATCGTCGGGGGGAAGACGGTTTGGAAACTGTAGCGACAACAGCCAAAATTGTCATTCCGAGCGAAGTCGAGGAATCCCGTTGCGTTAGCTTTAGGTCGCTCCGCGGGATCCCTCGACTGCGCTGAGCTCCGCTCGGGATGACGGAATTGGATTAACCCGCGGCGTATCCGCCGTGGATGTAGTTTTCCAGATGTGCAATGGCTGCCTGCTGACAGGAAATGACGTGCTTGACGAGGTCTCCGATCGAAATCACGCCCACCACTCGATCGCCTTCCACGACGGGTAGATGGCGGATGTGTTTGTCGGTCATCAGACGCAGACATTTCTCCACCGGCTCGCGAGGGTGCGTAACCGTCACGTTCGTTGACATAATCTCGGAGACTTTCGTTTCCCGGGAACGTTTGCCACGCAGGAAAACTTTGCGGGTGTAATCGCGCTCGGAAATGATTCCATTCAACTGGTCTCCATCCATCACCAACAACGCGCCGACATTTTTTTCGTCCATTATTCGAATCGCCTCAGAAACTGTTGCGTCGGACGCGATGGAAAAAATATCTTTGCTTTTCTGAGTCAGAATCGCACCGATCGTACCGCTGACATCCATATAATCCGGAAAATTTTGCTGCCGGAAACAGCAGCAACTTTAAGATAAGGCAACACAGGCCTGCGACGCAAAACAAATAAACAAGGAATCACGGTTTCCGAACCCGTTACGGTTTACGACGGGTGGCGATGCCTTATCGAGGTGCAACCTGATATCTCCGCGGAGTGAGCTTGGGCGGACGCTTTCCATTAACAATAGCACCCGCCACTGCGACATACGGGAGCTCCTGCCGATCCACTGCACAGCGTAACATCAATCCACCACGGCTCATGTCGCCGCGACCGACGAAATCGACGGGAAATCGGAGCCGGTCGCCAAAGCTCGTGAGTAGAAGATCGACGTATTTTCCTGTGGCAATACTCCCGAGAAGAATGATCTCGCTCCAACGCGGCAGTTTTTTTGCGAGAGCACGCGCATCTCGCTCAACTGGGGCTCGGTACCGGGGATCATCACTGTGAATGTCCACCGTTGCGAATTCACGCAGATCATCGAGACGGATGCGCGTTCTGGCATCGACCAGTCCACGAGTGGGCGTGATCACCAAAACTCCGGATATTCCAGGCGCGGGTCGCGCAAACGCAGTGGCGTATGCGATCTTTCCGCGAAAATACAGGCCGCTGAGAAAGGTGAACACCTCGGCGATTGGCGCGCCTCGTTTGCTGCGCAATTTTTGGGCCAGTTCGAATTGCGCACGGTCGCTCAGAATCATTCGCGCTCGTCCACCTCCGGCGTAAGCTGGTGAGAGAAGGAAAATGCGGCAACGGGTCGGGTTTTTCATCTCATCTGATAGTCGGATTCAATTTTTGAGTGCGTTGTTCTGTCTCAGCCCTTAAGTAGACACACTGGCCGATAAAATAAACACCAGATCCCTTGCCGCGCCTTCAACGGTACGTCGTAGATGAAATTCAATTGCACCACTGAGTGGCGGAAATACCTTTAGGGCATCATGACGGGCGTCGGCGACAGGAGGGACACGCCGCATTTATTTTCAGGTCTCATCGCCGTGGCCCTGGCCGCGGCTGTGTTGTTTACTGGACAGATCGTTGCCATTCATTTGGAACACACCACGGTTACCGCAACTGCTCCGGCGTTGTTTCCACTTAAGAACCAGGGACTCGCGTTTCAACGTGCTGCCGCGCGTGCGCCGAATGTATTGCCGTTTTATGGCACTTCAGAGTTGTTAATCCCGGCAATTCCGCAGAAGGGCGACAATTTTTTTCGGACCGCGCCAACAGGTTTTCAAGTCTCGCCCGTTGGCGGTGGAGGCGCGAACCTCTTGATCATGTTGCAAAGAATCGGCGGACTCGGCGCGGATTTGCGCGGCAAAAAACTTGTTGTCTCGCTTTCACCGGGGTGGTTTTTGAAGCCTAGGTCCGGCTGGCAGGGTTACGAAGGAAATTTTTCGCCGATGGCCGTGAGCGAAATGATATTTGGGACGCTTGAATGTCCAAGCGCTCTCGAAGGACGGCCATTGCTTAGATTTGCACTGAGATGCCTGGCCTCCGGCAGCTGGCTCGATCGTGTTATTTTCTGCGCCCTCTGGCCGGCGGGAAAAGTGCAGACCAGCGTGCTCGAATTTCAGGATCATGCCGCGGCTCTCAACTATATCCGACATCGGATCAAACCGGCTCCAAGCCGACATTCAGAAGCACTCAACTGGTCGAAGCTCATCACAAAAGCAGGCCAAACAAAGCCCATCGACACAGGCAAGGTTAAAAACGTTGGGAACTTCGACGCGCAAATCATTCCTGGATCTCGTGACGCAGCGTTCCGGCGTAGCTTGAGCGCGTCACCGGCATGGACAGACCTGGAGTTGCTTTTACGTGCTCTAACACGTGTTCAGGCGCGTGCACTGATCCTCAGTATGCCGATCGCTGGAGACTTTTACGACGATGGGGGCATCTCCCGGTCGGCTCGTGAAGAATATTACACCAAGCTGCGCGCGCTTGTGAAAGGGTACCATTTCCCGTTATTGGAGTTTGAGGCGCATGATGAGGACCCGGCCTTTCTTATTCGCCACCAAAGTCACCTCACTACGAAAGGCTGGATTTATTACGATCGCGCCCTCGATGATTTTTTTCATGGGCGTATGCCGCGGGGCTGACAAGTTAAACGATCTTTGACGGATCGTTGTTGTGAGGAGCAACCGTTACGAACTTGCGAGCGCGAGCCCACCGCGCTCCCATCTTGCTTTTTGACTGCGCAATGGAAAATAATGCGGCCATGCGTTTGGCCTGGCCATTCAAACCCCGCGTAACCAACGATCGGGACGGAAAGGATAAGCACGGTTCAGCAAGTGATGCCTGCCCCGATTTCCTATGCGTGGGAGCTCAGAAAGGAGGAACGTCATGGCTTTATCACCAGCTCAATTTCCATCTTGATTTCTGGATGCCTCCCATCAAGGAACTGCACTACTTCGATGCTTTGAGCAGAGTCAAACGACCCGCTCTGCCCCCTTGCAGAGATGAGCGCGACCAGCGGTTTCTGGAAAGAATAACGGAGCTCGGCGCGGGATCTTATATTGATCTGCACGGCTACTCACGCTTGTTTGAGCCCAAGGCCGAGCTGCTCTCTGGCGACATTACGCCAGGCTATTCATTACTGAATGATGAGCTTATCGAACGAATCGTCAGTTATTTCCCAAACCTGAAAGTGATTTTTCTGGCGCGCGATCCGGTAGAGCGAGTCTGGTCGCAATTATCGATGGATGTACGCGTCGGAAGCATCCCCCAATTTGATACAACAGATGTGGGTGAGGTGACTCGGTATTTGCTGAACCCTGCGGTGCTTCTTCGCTCTTATCCAAGCAAAATTGTCGCGCGCTGGCGGCGCTATGTTCGCCCGGATCTGTTTCGCATCTATTTCTTTGACGACTTGGAAAGAGATCCTGCTGGACTGCGACGTTCGATTCTAAGTTTCCTGGGCGCCGACCCCCGCAAGCCGAGCGGTCGGCTGACCGCGAGCTATAACGCCCAAGCCGGCAAGGAAAAACTTCCACTGACTGACAAGATACGTTCCGCGCTGGCGCAGTTTTTTAAGCAAGAACTTAAAGTCTGTGTCACAGAACTGGGCGGACCGGCAAAAAAATGGCCGGCACGATATGGTGTTTCATTACTCATCCTCTTTCTGCAACTAATAGATGACTTCGATATTTTATTCTGGTGTGATTGGGTCGCCTGAACCTGGCAAATCGCGGGAGGCCCGCTACCCCTTTCAAATTCGAAGCGACTTTGCTCGTTCTTGCTTTTTCGACTCCAGAAAGAAAATAATGAGAGGTGAGATGGGCTTGGCCGTTCAGCACACTGCGTAGTGACGACCGGCATCAGCAGCGGGACAGTTCTCCTACTTGTGGTGCCGGGCCTGATTTTTTGTGTATCGGAGCCCACAAAGCCGGAACGACCTGGCTCTATCAGCAACTTGATTCCCATCCCGATTTCTGGATGCCTCCTGTAAAGGAACTGCATTATTTTGATCAACTGAGCAGGGTTCAACGCGCGGGTCGTCTGCGCCGCAGAGATCAGCGGGACTTTCGATTTCTGGAGCGACTCAATAGTCTTAGCGCTGAACCGGGTATCGACCTCGAGAAGTATGGGCGACTGTTCGAACCCAAGGCATCGCTCCTTTCAGGCGATATTTCGCCAAACTATTCGACGCTCAGTGATGAAGTCATTCGGCAAGTGATCGGATATTTCCCAAACTTAAGGGTGATCTTTCTGGCGCGTGATCCGGTTGAGCGAGTGTGGTCGCATTTGTCGATGGAAGTACATTACCGACAGATAGAGCCGTTTGACCCAACGAACATCGACGAAGTGCATCGCAATTTGTCCCGTCGAGGGCTGCTTTTGCGTTCTTACCCGAGTGCCGTCGTGGCGCGATGGAAACGCTACGTCCATCCAGATCTTTTCCGCGTCTATTTTTTCGACGATCTGCAAAGGAATCCCACTGAACTCCGGCGATCCATTCTTGGTTTCCTCGGTGGTGATCCGGGCAAGCCAGGCAGCGGATTGACTGCGGATTACAACCGTTGGACCGGCATGGAAAAGCTACCGCTTACTGACAAAGTGCGATCACATCTGGCTCAATTCTTTAAGAAGGAACTGAAGACCTGCGCAGCGCGACTCGGCGGGCCAGCCAGACAATGGCCGGCACGATACGGTTTTAGCTAGTCTCCCGTCAATCGCGCTTCCGCCAGATCGAGATCGCGCTGAATACGCCGTAACGCGTCGTCGTTAATTACGCGCTCGTTTCGCAAACGGATGATGGTTTGCCTTTCAGCGCGGAGCGCTTCGCGTTGCAAACGCTGATATTGCGGCGTGGCGATTTCACCGCGGCAATCGTCGGGGTTCTCGGCGCAGAGTTGCAATTGTTCCACGCGTTCGTCGTACTCGGCGCGCAAACGATCGACTGTATCGGAAGAAAATTCGCCGCTGGCACGCAATTTTCCGATCAATTCAATTGCGGCATTGTTCGCCTCCAAACGCGCGCGGCGTTCCTCTTCGTCTGCCTCTCCGTCATGTGTGATTCCAAGTTTCCGAATCAAAAGCGGTAACGTCAAACCCTGAAGTATAAGAGTGGTGAAGATCACTGAGAAGGCGAAGAACAAGATGTAATCGCGGCCTGGAAATGAGCTGCCATCACTTAACGCCAGCGGCAGCGCGAACGCCGCCGCCAGCGAGACAACGCCCCGCATGCCTGCCCAACTGACGATGGCAATATTTTGCCACGAGGGAATCGGATCGCGCATCCGAAGTTTGCTGCTGAGCAGCCGGGGCAGATAAGCAGCCGGTATCACCCACGCAAAACGGACTAGAATGACGGCAGCGCAGATAATGATCGCACTGACGACCGCGCCAGTAAGCGATTCGCGATTCAGGGTCTGCAGGATTCTTGGAAGTTGCAGGCCGATAACAATAAAAACGAAACCATTTAGAAGAAACATGGCCGTTTCCCAAAATGCATAAACCTGGAGCCGGGTTCGGGCACTGATCATCACCGGCGAGTGCCAGCCAAGAAAGATTCCGGCTGCTACCGTAGCCAGGACGCCCGAGGCATGCAGACGTTCGGCTGGCAGATAAGCGATGAATGGAGTGACCAAAGAAATTGTGATCTGGATTGGAGGATCGTCGAGATGGCTTTGTACCCAGCGCATTACCACGCCGACAAGCAACCCGAATCCGATGCCAGCAACCGCTGCCCAGACAAAGCGGGCGGCCGCATAACCGGGCGAGAAAGTCCCGGTAACGAGCGCCCCAATCGCGAACTGTAGGGCGACCAGTGCAGTGGCATCATTCACCAAGCTCTCGCCCTCGAGAATTGCCTGAATACGATGCGGCACCCCAAGCCGACGAATGATTGCTGTGGCTGCAATCGCGTCCGGCGGCGAGACAATCGCTCCGAGCGCAAAAGCAGCCGCCCAGGGAAGTCCAGGCACAACCGCGTGTGCAATCCAGGCAACCGCAACCATCGTCGTCAGCACCAGGCCGATAGCAAGCAGGAGTATCGTCCGCAAATTACGCCGAAAATCACGCCACGATGTGAACAACGCCGCCGGATAAACAAGTGCCGGGAGAATGAAGTAGAAGACGGTGTCGGGATTGAGTTTCACCTCCGGCAATCGCGGCACGAAACTCAGGGCGAGTCCGCTGATCACCAGCACAATTGGGTACGGCAGTCTAAGTTTACACGCGACCACGGCGAGGACCGCTACAGCCGCAAACAGCAGCACAATGATTTCCGCCTGATGCATGTTCAGATCGCCAATTGCTGTAGCCGCCTCGCTGTGTCGAGGTGGTTAGTGCGCTCGCACGCACACGGCGACACAGCGCCGTGGCTACAACTCTGCGTGCATTTCCGATCTACTTCAATCAGCCGTGGTCAGCGACTGCAGCCACAGCTTTAGCCCGCGCGCGATTCGCCTGAAGCTCAGCCAGATGTTTTTCCGACCAGCGACAAAGCGTGTGCAGCGGTTCAATCAAAGTTCGGCCCAATCTGGTGAGCGAATATTCCACTTTCGGAGGCACAACAGGATGAACGGTGCGTTGCACCAGACCGTCGCGCTCAAGACTGCGCAACGTCTGCGTCAGCATTTTTTGCGAAATGTCCCCGATCTCGCGCTGGAGCGCGGCATAACGCATCGTTCCGCGCGCCAGAATCTGAATGATGAGAGCTGTCCATTTGTCAGCAATTCGATCGAGCACGAGCCGGGAAGGACACTGCGCATCCAGAACGGACGGGGAGGAGGACGCTTTTCCCACGCTTCTGTCTAAAGCAATTGCTTTAGACGCGCAAGCAGAGAGTAACGTCTAATAAAGAGTGTATAGGTTGAAATCATATGTAGTTGACTGGTGGTTTGGACGCCCGAAATTTAGATATGACAACTGCATCTCCTACGAAGAAAAACGGGATACCAATGGACTTTCTCTTGACCGAGACGGTTGGGTCCTCCGACCCATCGCCGACGAACAGAGACTTCGACGCAGCCGAAGCGGGCCAGGACGATTCCGTCTTACTCGACGCATATTCGCGCACGGTGGTGAGCGCCGTCGCGCGTGTTGCCCCGGCCGTTGTGAATATCGACGTCAAACAACGCGTTAATCTCCGGCGCGGAACGCGCGAGCTCAGCGGCAACGGCTCGGGTTTCGTCATCGCGCCTGACGGATTCGTTCTGACTAATAGCCATGTCGTCCACGCGGCGAGCTCTATAACTGTAAATTTGCCGGACGGGCGCGAATATCCGGCCCAAGTGACGGGCGACGATCCCGATACCGATCTTGCTGTAATTCGAATCGACGCCCCGCAGCTCACTCATGTGCGTCTCGCCGACTCGGAGAACTTGCGCGTGGGCCAAGTCGTGATCGCGATTGGAAATCCGCTCGGTTTCCAAGCCAGCGTCACTGCAGGGGTGATCAGCGCGCTCGGCCGCTCCATGCACGCACAATCTGGCCGTTTGATCGACAATATTATTCAAACCGATGCCGCGTTGAATCCGGGCAACTCCGGGGGACCACTGGTCAATTCAGCCGGCGAGGTCGTAGGCGTAAACACGGCAATGATTCGACCGGCCCAGGGTATCTGCTTCGCGATCGCTAGTAACACCGCCAAATTGGTTGCTGGATGGCTTATCCGCGACGGACGCATTCGGCGTGGTTATGTCGGCGTAGCTGGGCAGAACGTCCCGATTCACCGGCGCATCGTCCGATTCTATGGTTTGCCTCTTGAAACCGGTGTCCTCGTTGTTTCGGTCGACAAGAAGAGTCCCGCGGAGCGCGCGGGATTGCGCGAGGGAGATCTGGTTGTTGCGTTCAATGATCACCCTATTGGGAGCGTGCATCATCTGCATAAAATTTTGGTTGGCGAACAAATTGGCGTGAGCGCGAAGCTCACGGTCATTCGCCACACCGAGAAATTAGAATTGTCGATTTTGCCGGCTGAGTCGCGATCGGAGTGAACAGTTTCGCGATGCCAGTGTGCCGCCTGTGATTTTCGAAAGCATTGCGGCCGATTCGGCTACCTCTACAGTCAAAACTGATTCACCATGAGAATTCTCGTTATTGGCAGCGGCGGCCGTGAACATGCGCTGGCGTGGAAACTTCGGCAGTCTTCAGAGGCAGAACGAATTTTCTGCGCGCCAGGAAACGCGGGCACTGGAGAGATTGCCGAAAATGTCGCTATTCCCGCTGGCGACTTGGATGCCCTCCTTCGTTTCGCCAGGGAAAATCGTGTCGATCTGACCGTCGTCGGTCCGGACGATCCTCTTGCCGCAGGGATCGTCGATCTTTTTGCTGCTGAAGGACTGCGCGCGTTTGGTCCGACAAAATCGGCAGCACGCCTGGAAGCGTCGAAAATTTTCGCAAAAGAGCTGATGCGCGCGCAGAAAATTCCCACAGCAGAAGCGAGGACATTCCCCGATAGCGGCGAAGCGCTGGACTATTGCGAGCGAGTGAAATTTCCCGTCGTGATCAAAGCCGACGGCCTTGCTCTTGGAAAAGGGGTAATCATTGCCCCTGATGCTGCCACGGCAAAGTCCACTATCGATGAAATGATGAATCGGGGCCGGTTTGGCGAGGCAGGTCGCCGAATAGTAATCGAGCAATTCCTGCACGGAACAGAATGTTCGCTGCACGCCCTTGTGGATGGAAGCAGTTATCGTCTGCTTGAATCGGCACGTGATCATAAACGCGCGCTGGATGGCGATCAGGGTCCGAACACAGGCGGGATGGGCGCGTTTAGCCCCGCCAACAATTGGAATAAGAAACTGCAATCGCAATTCGAAGCGGAAATTATGCAGCCTCTGCTGCACGGTCTCCTGCAGGAGGGAATCACGTTTCGCGGTCTCCTTTATCCAGGCTTGATCATTACCAACCAGGGTGCGCGTGTGCTGGAGTTCAATTGCCGTTTCGGAGATCCGGAGACACAGGCGCTCTTGCCCCGGATGAAATCCGATCTGCTACCGCTGTTGCAAGCGACGATTGATGGGAATCTAAGCAACTGTGCGATTGAATGGGATACGCGCGTTGCGGTTACGATCGTGCTTGCGTCTGGTGGTTACCCCGGAGAGTACGAAACTGGGAAAGCGATCTCGGGTCTCGACGACGCGGCAAAACTCGAAGATGTTCAGGTTTTTCATGCCGGTACCAAGCGCGCGAACAGCGAAGTTAGGACGGCTGGCGGTCGCGTTCTCGCGGTCACAGCGCTTGGATCAACCCTCGAAGCCGCGCGCACACGCTCGTACGAGGCTGTTTCGTGCATTCATTTCGAGAACTGTCACTATCGGCACGACATTGCTTTAGGAGACCGTTGAAATGCTCGAATGGGTCAACTGAGAGAACTCCAAATCTGATATTCCGATTTCGAATTTTCGCGCAACGAGAAAATGCGCTATAGGTCGGCATCTGTTTCCATGTTTCAACACACGGCGTTGTCCTTCATTAGCTTTCTCCTGGCGTTAAGTGCGCTGGCGCAAACTCCGGCGCCGAACGTAATGTCTCCAGGCAGGGCTGCGGCGTCGCCAAAACCAGCCGCGGCATCTTCGCCCTCGGCCAGCCCGACAACAGAAGACCTGGTCAATTCGTTAGGCCCGGCTGATCTGCAGGCAGTCATCACGCTATTAAAAACTAATTTTACAAATCCGGATGCAATTACCGACACCGAGTTGAATCGCGCGACTGTTGAAGGTCTCATCATGCGGATGCCGCGCGGCGTTATGCTTTTGCCCGCCGGGGAGGCCACGCCGGCGGAAACGCCCACCGTGTTTTACAGCGAGATTATCGGAGGGCACATCGGATATGTGCGCATTGGTTCCTTGAACGCCGCTAATCTTCAGGCGCTGGACAAAAGCCTCAGCAATTTCTCGGCGAAAAACGTGAACGCGGTCATTGTGGACCTGCGGGCCAGCCAGGCAACGACTGATTTGGCGTTGGCCGCCGAGTTCGCGAAGCGGTTTTGCCCAAAAGGCAAAACGCTTTTTACCTTGCGCAAGCCATCAGCGCGTCAAGATCGCCTGTTCAGTTCCGATCGTGATCCGGCATTTCGCGGCCTGATTATGGTACTCACCGATAGTGATACGGTTGGTGCCGCCGAAGCAATCGCCGCTGCGCTAAGGTTTTACAACAAGGCGCTGATCATCGGGCAAACAACCGCCGGTCGCGCGGCCGAATACTCCGATTTGTCATTACCCAGTGGCAAAGTTCTGCGCACCGCGGCTGCGGAAATGATTTCCCCCGATGGCCGTTCGTTGTTTCCCGAGGGAATGAAACCCGATTTGCCTGTCGAGATGTCGATGGCAGACAAGCGGGAGATTTTCCAACTCAGCGCCGAAAAAGGAATGGGTCCATTTGTTTACGAAGCCGGCCGTCCGCACCTGAACGAGGCAGCGCTGTTAGCCGGAACAAACCCCGAGGTGGAAGCAGCGGAGGCGGCGCAGCAACGCCGTGGCCGCTCGCCAGAGAAACCGCCGACGCACGATCCCGTGTTGCAGCGCGCATTAGACGTGGTCACCTCGTTGGAGGTTTATCAAAAACGATAGCCACTGCATCGATTGGTTTTGCCAGTATCGCCAGGCTTTTTTCTCGCCAGCAAAGCGTAGCCGTTTTACTGAGTTGAGAGATTTTTCGATTTCGCTCAGAATGGCAAAGCAGTGACACCGCTCGAAGAACGCATCGGCTACAAATTCCGGAACTCACTTTTGCTGGCGGAGGCGCTCACGCACCCGAGCCTTGGCCATGAAGCGCAACGTTATCATTTTGATTATCAGCGTTTGGAATTTTTAGGCGACGCAGTTCTTCAGCTTATTATCACTGAGTATCTGTTTCGCCACTTTCGAGCCGAAGCCGAAGGCCAACTGACGAAACTACGTTCGCGGTTGGTTTCCCGGGAAGCCTTGCGGACACATGCTGCAGGGCTGGACTTGGGACGTTACATTTTGATGGGGCGCGGCGAAGAAAGCAGCGGCGGCCGGTCACGCACGTCCACCTTGGCGGACGCTTTTGAAGCGCTCATCGGTGCCATCTACCTCGATGGCGGTCTCGAAGCAGCGAAGGAGTTCATTTTGACCCAGACTCGCGGCGATCTCGCGCAACTGGCGGAAACACCAGTAGACGTCAATCCCAAGGGTCAGCTTCAGGAGTTGTTGCAAAGCATTTCGCCGCGCAGCCCCGTCTATGAGTTAGTTTCACAGAGCGGGCCTGAGCATGAGAAGACATTTATTTCGCAGGTTACCTGGGAAGGAATCGTCCTCGGACAAGGCGGCGGCCGCAGCAAGAAACAGGCGGAAACCGCCGCTGCACTCGAAGCAATGCAGTTAAAGCGTTGGGAGAAGAAGGAGGAACAGGAAGCCTAAAGTCGCCATGTTTTGGGTAGGGACGGGTCGCCGAGCCGTCCGTTCCGCGTTTCGGCGCGCCTGATGCCAGTCCGGCTCGGACCGGTCGCGCCCTACCAAGTCATATCGAATGATTCAGGGCGTGGAGGTGTCCCCATTGGAAATGTCGCGCGATCGATTCGGTTACGAATTTCTTGGCCTCACTGATCGCTTCTTCGAGAGACAGTCCTTTGGCAAGACCGGCTGTAATCGCTGCGGAATATGTGCAACCGGTGCCATGAGTCGCGACGCCGCGCATGAAAGGCGCTGAAAACTCGATAATGTTCCCATCGGCAAACAAAACATCGACAGCGCAGTCGCCCATCAGATGGCCCCCTTTGAGAAGGATTCCACGTCCAAATCTCTTCTCCAACTCTTTCCCTGCATGGCGCATGGATTGCGGATTTTCAATTTTCGCTCCAAGTAGCCGCCCAGCCTCATCGAGATTTGGCGTAATCAAGCTCGCGAGTGGGAACAATTCTTTCTCATAAGTTTCGATAGCCGCAGGCTCGAGGAGAGGATCACCGCTCGTCGCGACAAAGACCGGATCGACGACCAGCGGAATCCGTTGCGCAAACATCTTGCCTATGTCCTGTATCGCCTTCGCGACGGCGGAAACGATTTCCGCGGAGCAAAGCAGACCAGTCTTGATGGCAGCGATTGGAAAACTTTTTGCGAGCACTTCGATTTGCTCGCGAACAATTTTCGCGCTAGCCGGCTCAATCCGCGAAACTTTTCCCGGAATCTCCGCGACGATACAGGTCGCGGCGGTCAATCCATAAACGCCGAGCGCCGAAAATGTCTTGAGATCCGCCTGAATACCAGCGCCAGCGCTGCTGTCGGACCCTGCGATGCTGAGGGCGACGGGAACGTTTTCAGTTGCACGTTGGGCGCCCGCTCGCGATTCATCGGAGTTGGATGTTGGGCGTTTGGCATTTGGTTCTGCATTCACACGCGTTATGGCGCGCGCCCGGGTCCGAGCCGGACTGGCCTTCTCGCGCCCTACCATTTACGCCCCGTCGTTTCCGATCGCTTCGACCGGACAGCCTTCCATCGCTTCTTTGCAAAGTCCTTCTTCTTCTGGCGTCTCGGGTTGCTTATAGACGTAGGAATGGCCGCCGTCGTCGTTTCGTTTGAAATTGGCAGGCGCGGTTTCACGGCACAAATCGCAATCGATGCATTGATCATCGACATAGAATTTGCCCGGTACGTTTTCGGCGTATTTGTTTGCGGCATCGGCCATGGTTTTTCCCGTAAAGTGAAGTGGAACGCTAGAAAGAAACGCCCGCAGTGCAAAAGAATTTGCGCCCTAACGTGATTGCACGCAACCACCAGATGCCGTCGGCACGTTAGATGGTTAAAGCGTTGAAACCTTGAAGCCTAGAGCCCATTATCGCCCGACCCATTTACCAACTTAACGGTCTGGTCATTCCGCGGTTAAACACTTCGACCTTCCAATCTTCTGTCCGTCATGAAAAAGGGAACTGCTAAGAGTCTACGAGCCTTTGCTATCGAACTGGCGGTCTATTCGGTTCTCGTTATCTGCTATTTCTTTCTGGTTCTTCATCTCCTTGGCGATTGGCTGTATCGGCTCGAGTCGCAACATCGTTACATGTACGCGGCGGTCGCAATCTTGCTCATCGCCGGGCAGGCCGTTGTTCTGGACACGATAACGACACTCTTGTTCCGCTTCCTACGAGGACGCGGGAAATAGCTCATGTTTTTTCCAATCTCCAACACGCACATCAACCCGATTTATCTGGCTGTTGTCGGATTTATTATTGGAATTTTGGGCGGGTTCTTTGGTGTCGGCGGAAGTTTCATCGCCGGACCCGCACTGCGCTTGATGGGAGTAGATTGGAATTACGCGGTTGGAACTGACCTCGCGCATATCGTAGGTAAATCAATAGTAGCCGCGAGACAGCATCGCACGCTGGGCAATGTCGATCTCAAACTCGGATTATTCATGGCAATTGGAACAATCGGCGGGGCGGAAGGCGGCGCGCAGTTGATTCAAGCGCTGAAGCGCGCCGGCAACGTGAACTCGGTTGTTAGCTGGGTCGCGATCGTCGTCTATTTGGGCATCGCAGTATTCATGCTCTGGGAGAGCGGAACGACGCTCCAGTCGGACAGAAGGCGCTCCGCCCGAAAGATCAAAGGCGCTGAATTAAAGAAAGACCGCTCCGCATTCGGACCCGTCACTCAAAGAATTCAACGCGTGGAAATCTGGCCGATGATTACGCTGCCCACTTCAGGCATACGAATTTCCCTGTGGACTATTCTTTTGGTGGCCTTTATTGGCGGGCTGTTTAGCGGCTTTCTTGGCGGAGGTGCCGGTTATATTCGGATGCCTTCGATGGTTTACGTGCTGGGTGTTCCCACGCATCTCGCGGTGGGAACCGATCTTTTCGAAATCGTCATTTCAGCCAGCTATGGAACGATTACGCATGCGATCAAAGGCAACGTGGATATTCTGATCGCGCTCGTCATGCACACCGGAGCGGTCGTCGGTGCGCAGATTGGCGTTGTTGCCACCCAATATTTCGCTGGGCCGAAAATTCGGCTCGCCTTTGTTCCGTTGCCATTGATCGGCGCGGCTATCGTCGTCTACACACTCATGACCGGTCATAAGCTCTAGCGATGAAAATCTTGATTTGCAGCGACGGAATGCCCGCCTCCGAAAATGCAATCGAACTGGCACCATTATTAGCCGGTCCGTTAAAGGCTGAAATCGCTCTTCTCGGAATCGCCGAAAAGTCGAGCGATGAGCGCCCGCTGCAGGAAGCGCTCGAAAAACAGGCGCAATCTCTGCGGACACAAAATGTTCGGCCGGATATCGTCGTGCGCGCCGGTGATCCTGTACGCGAGATTCTCGATCAGACATCTAAAACAAATTACGACCTCGTTCTTGTTGGTGCGCGATGGACTGGAGCGACGGGGCATTACTGGCGCTCGGAAAAAACGTACGAAGTGATCAAAGCCATTCAACCTCCCGTGCTGGTGGCAATCGGCGAATGCAAACACCTGAGACGTTTTCTGGTTTGCACCGGCGGCAAAGAATTTATCGAGCAAGCCGTTGAGTTCACAGGCAAGCTCGCGGCGGCTATGCACGCCTCGGTCACATTGCTGCATGTCATGGCTGCGCCGCCTGCCATGTACGCCAACCTGGTCCGCTTGGAAGAAAACGTCGACCAACTACTCAAATCAAAATCGGAGCTTGGGACAAATTTACGCCGGCAAAAAAGAGAGCTCGAAAGCCTTGATGTCCCGGCCGAAGTGCGCCTTCGGCACGGCATTGTCATCGATCAAGTTTTCGAAGAAGCACGCGCCGGCGATTACGATTTGATCGTGACCGGCACCTCTCAGGCGCGCGGGCTGCTTCGCCATTACATCATGGGCGATCTCACCCGCAGCATCTTGAACCAGGCAAGTTGCCCTGTGCTCGTTGCACGCGCCGGCAAACCGAAAGCAACCAGAACTCTCTGGAAAGCTATCAAAGGATTATTTAGCGCAAGCTAATGACGACCAAACGACGTCGTCTTGTGTTCGCTTGCACTCGTATTCTCGACCTTACTCATGCTCAGGCGCGAGAAACTCTCAAGAGGAGCACGCGTAAAAGCATGAGCAAGCAAGAGCAAGAGCATGGACATACCCGAACAACCAACTCTACGCAGCAGGCGGGTGCGCCGTTGGCTTGGGCACCTTTGGCGTGAATGGACAATCGAAAGTTGGCGCCCGATCGCTCCCGCTTTCGCCAAGCCTGAGCCTTCGAAGTGGAACGACGCGCAAGTAACTGCGGCATGGATCGGTCATGCCACGGTGCTCATGAATTTCTTCGGCATCAACATTCTCACCGATCCCGTGCTCTTTTCACGCATTGGAATTCGGATGCCGGGATTTACGATCGGTCCGAAGCGATTGACTGCGCCAGCGCTTCAATTTCACGAACTGCCTCGGATTGACCTCATCCTTCTCTCGCATGCGCATTTCGATCATTTCGATCTGCGCACCCTCCACCGCTTTAATGAAAACACCCGTGTAATCACTGCTCCGAACACGGCGGACTTGCTAAAATGGACACGTTTTCGAGACATCACCGAACTGCGTTGGGGTGAAACGAAAGTCCTCAACATCGCCAGCCAAGCAAAGGGCAGCATCGCAATCAGCGGCTTTCAAGTAAAACACTGGGGCGCGCGAAAACAGCGCGATGATTATCGCGGTTACAATGGCTACGTCATTGAACGAAGTGGGCGGCGTATTGTGTTCGGGGGCGACACTGCGTTCACGGACACTTTTGCCAAGCTTCGCAAGTACGGGCCCCTCGATCTTGCGATCATGTCGATCGCAGCTTACAACCCGTGGATCCGGAACCATTGCACACCGGAGCAGGCGATCGAGATGGCCAACGCCGCCGGCGCGCAATTCATCATGCCGGTGCACCATCAAACGTTCCGGCTCAGCTTTGAGCCGTTGCGGGAACCCATCGAACGCTTTCAGGCAGCGCTCAGTGAAACTCCGGAACGCATCGCACTGCGCGAAATTGGTGAGACTTTCGTGCTACCACAGTCTTAAGAGAACAACGCTCGCCTTGCCGCAGCGTTGCCACGATGCGATGTTTGCGCCGCTCGCGCCGACGTAGCTCAGCTGGTAGAGCAGCGGTTTCGTAAACCGCAGGTCACGGGTTCGAATCCCGTCGTCGGCTCCCACTCTTCACTCGCAACAACTGGAAGAGCGAAAGCTGTCACGCCATAACCCCCGACGGGGCCGAATCGTTTGAGGCCAAGTAAATTTTTGTCGCGAGCTACGACTTCGCAGGCACTCGATTGCGAATTGTTGGAGTCCGACGATTGAGCGTTGGCGCCCGCGGCGCCGTCAGCTTGCCGAAGGCGGGTTGAGCGTTAAACGTTTGGCATTTTAGGATGACAGACTCATTCACAAATTCCGTCTCTATCATTGTTCCCACCTTGAACGAGGAGGAAAATATTATGCCGCTGGTTTCGGAGATTGCTGCGTGCGCTGTTCCTTTCCAGGAGATTTTGTTCGTCGACGACGATTCCACCGACGCAACGTGCGACAAGATTCGCGCTCTAGCGGAAAGTCATCCGATTCGGTTGATCGAGCAAGACGGCGCGGGTCCTGGGTTAGCGACGGCGATCATGTCGGGCGCGCAAGCCGCGCGCGGCGAAATTCTGCTCGTAATGGACGCAGACCTAAGTCATCCGCCCGATCGGATCAAAGATTTGGTGGCGCCGCTGTTTGCCGGCACCGCAGACCTTGTGGTCGGGAGCCGCTATGTGAAGGGTGGGGCGACCCCGGGCTGGCCGGCATGGCGGCGGGCCGTGTCGCGAGCAGGGGCGGCGCTTGCGCATCCGCTCACTGGCCTTCATGACTCGATGTGCGGCTTCTTCGCCATTGGTCGTTCCCGATTGTTGGACCTCGCGCCGCAAACAAGCGGTTTCAAAATTGTTTTCGAGACAATGTTGCGCGCGCACGGAACGCTGCGCGTACGCGAAGTTCCGATCGTCTTTCGTGAACGCGCACGCGGGAAATCGAAAATGTCGTTCCGCGTCGCACTGCGATTTTTTTTCCGTTGGCTCCGCGCGATCGTCGAACATCTTGTCCGCGGCGTCTCTCGGCGTGAAAGAAGCCCAAGCCTGGCTGGAGCAGCGGAGGCTTTACATCCAGAGACTCCAGGAAAGTAACGCAGATGCATCGCGCCACACGTGGCTCGAGCTGTCGCCCAAGACTACGACAATCACATCCCTGCCGGGACGCGTACCGCTTGCGATCAGGCATTTTCCTGCAGCGTCGGTGTAACCGGTCTTCATCCCGTTGCAGTAGGGCAGCCTCCTGAGCAGCTTGTTCGTGTTTTCAAGCTCGCGTGTACGACCGTTGGCGAAGCGAAAAACAAGCTGTGGAAGGCAAACGATTGACCGGATTGTCGGATTCGCATAAGCAGCGCGCGCAATGAGTGAGAGATCTCGCGCAGTCGAGTACTGCCCCGGTATTGGCAAACCGTTTGGATTCATAAAGTGTGAATGCGCAGCTCCAAGTTGTTGGGCACGTCTGTTCATAACCTGCGCAAAGGCCTCGACGCTGCCGGCATTATCCCGGGCCAGACATCGGGCGACGTCATTGGGACTTTTCACGAGCAACGCGCGCAGCAGATCGATCCGCTGATAAGTATCGCCCGCCTTGATGTTCAACTTCACCGGCTCAGCCATTGTATCTGTTGGTTGCACGGTGACCTGGCGATCGAGAAAACCGCTCTCCGCCACAATCAGCGCCGTAAGTAATTTTTGCGTGCTCGCTGCGGCCCTGAACTGATCGGCATTTTTTTCGTACAATGTCTTGCCGGTATTCGCGTCGACCACAATTACCGAAGCCGCAGTGGTCTTTGGTATTCCCTCGGGGGTATACTCGGTTGGCGCGGGAATTGTCTCCGGTGTTTCCTTGGCTTTTGCGCGCGCTCGGTGCGTGCGACCATGAGTCGATTTCGAGCTCTTTGCTTTGCGAGTCGGAGTGGTTTCAGCATCAGCGTCCTCATCGGCATCAGACTGACTCTCTTTCGCCGTGACCGTCTTCGCTTTCCGGATCCGCGCGGAGACGCCGCTGGGTCGTACGGCGTCGGAGTCAGTGGCATCCTGGCTCCATGCGGTTGGAACCGATGCCAGGATGAGAATGCAAAGGAACCAGAGCCAGTTGCGCGAGAATCTCATGGGTCCGAAATAAGCGACAAAACGTTTAATGGCGCAAGCACCCCACCGCAAATGCCGGGTGTTGTGTCTACGATTTGTGTCCCCGCTCGATCAATTCGATCTCGTAGCCTTCTGGCGCGTCGATGAATGCGATTTTACCGGTGCCCGTTGAATGCGGGCCATCGGATAACGGATGGCCTTTTGCCTCCGCGTGCTTCGCGAACTTTTCCAGATCCTCTACTTCAAAAGCCAAATGGGTTAGGTCGGGACCCACGACTACCGGCCCGCTCTCATCAAATTTACAAATCTCAATCTCCTGATCGCTCTCGGGTGCTTTCAAAAACACAAGTTGCGAGCCGCGACCGGAAGTGTGTCGGCGAAGCTCCTTGAGTCCCAGCACATCCGAGTCCACCAACTCGATTGCCTTTGTGTCATGTCGAGCTAGATCGAAACACTCTTGCTGAAGTCTGAAGGTTCCAGAGATTTCTCGACTTCGCTTCCCGCTTCGCTCGAAATGACAAAAAATGCAGTTATGAAAAAAATTGGAATTCTTTTTGGCCAGGAACACAGTTTTCCTCCGGCATTTGTCGAGAGGGTGAACCAGAAAACCGGCGGCAAAGACATCTTCGCGGAATTTGTCAGAATCGACAAGGTGATCCAGGGCGAGCCGTGTGGTTACGACGTGGTGATCGATCGCATCTCCCAGGACGTGCCATTCTATCGTGCCTGGCTCAAAAACGAAGCGCTCACGGGATGCGCGGTGGTGAACAATCCGTTCTGGTGGAGCGCCGACGAAAAATTCTTCAACAACGCGCTTGCGACCAAAATCGGCGTTGCTGTTCCACGTACTGTATTGCTACCGTCGAATCAGCCACCGACGGACACAAACGACAAATCATTTCGCAATCTGGGTTACCCGCTCGATTGGGAAGGGATTTTCAATTACGTCGGCTGGCCCGCCTTCTTCAAACCGTTCGCAGGGGGCGGTTGGAAGAACGTCTACCGCTTGCATAACCCGGAAGAATTCTATCGCGCCTACAGCGAGACTGGCCAGCTAGTGATGATGTTGCAGGAGGAAGTGAAGTTTGACATGTACTTCCGCTGCTATTCAATCGATCAACGCCACGTGCGGATAATGCCGTACGAGCCACGGCATCCTTACCATTTGCGGTATCAAACCGAATGGCGGGCACCGAAAGATATTCTCCAAAGAGTCGAGCGGGATGTGCTGACGCTGAATCAGTTCCTCGGTTACGACTTGAACACGGTCGAGTTTGCAATTCGCGACGGTGTGCCGGTCGCCA
>WNFW01002838.1_pt1 | contig 32490 bp, 29 predicted proteins | sample 5400131 | NCBI WGS metagenome assembly WNFW01 (sample SAMN13153362, study PRJNA577476) | soil metagenome | isolation source: 20 cm soil or saprolite under grassland replicate 1 | place: USA:California | collected 2016-06-15 | reverse complement strand
GCGGTTTCGTCCTTTGGGGGTAAAGCGGAAGTGACGCGACCCGACGGCGACTTCCGCTTTTGTGAGAAGAGCGGACATCAATATTCCATAACCGTTAGTTTGCGATGTCCGCTCTCGGAAGCGCAGCGGACAGCCTTTCGGCCCCAGCCATAGGCCGGATTAATTCCGCAATGGGACTGGATGCCGGATGCCGTCGCCATGCATTGCTGGTACGTCGCGAATTGGCAGTTACCCGGATAGCCCCAATGTCGTCCCGGAAGCAAAATCTGCCTGCCATGGCCGGCTGTGCGGCCGCCCCATACCGATCTTGGCTGTGGAATTTCAGGCGGTGCGTGAATCGATTTCGTGAACCCCCAAGTCGACAAATGTTTTCCGGATTCTGACCTGACATCCGTGGTGCATCTTCACGCCGTTGTGCTGAGTGAGACTTGGACGGCGACCTCGGCCCACTTCACGATCCCGGCTGGCCGCCCTAGAGTCGCTAAGCGCGTCGAAAAGCATGGGGCGAGCAAGGCACCATGGCCCTCAAGTCCTTAGGGGCTGTCAATGAAGTCCGGAAAGACCGACAGCTGCGGATGTGCGCTCAGCGCGAAGTTCATGGTGGTTGCACTCCCCGCGAGCACCGCCTATTATGGCTGGCAGTGTGAGGCCAACGACGTGTCACTTGGCGGCATTGTGTTGCGGGTGGCGCTGGTGACGTTTGCGGCGGCGTTGGTCGGCAAGGTGGTGGGGATCCTGCTGCATCGGTCGCGAGGCAAGGGGCTGTTTCGGAGTGTGCCGTGAGCGGGGGACCGGAACACTCCTCTCGCTCGTGAAGATCGTGACCGGTTAGGAGAAGCGCCATGGCCGGGACCTGGCAGGAGCTTCCGTCCAACTGCACAAGAGACCTCGGACTCACGTATCTGCGCTGCGCGCGCTACGGGACGGCCCTGTTCGAGCAATGCCTTCTATGGGGGCTCAGTGCCATCAACACATGCGCGCAATGGGCCGACGAGGGGTATAGCGCGTGTGGCCAATGGGCGGACGAAGGCCACAACGAATGTTGTGATTGGTGGCCGTGCTCGTGGGCGTGCGACGCGTTTTATTGGGTGGCGCATTGGGTCTGCGTCTTCTTCGTATGGGTAGCCAACCTCGTCTGCATCCTGTTCGTTCTCATCTTCTTTTTCGTGTGCCTCATCGTCACGATAGTGATTACCATCGTTTGTCTGGTGTGGGCATGGATCGAGGTCTGGTTCTGCCTGTCGACAGCGAATGGCGGCACCGCTTTCCTGCTCACTGACCGAACCGTACTAGTGCAGGAATGCAACGTCTGGCAGGCCACCCGACGCTGGTGGCGGCTGCATCCTGACGAGAACGGAAACTACTTCAACGGCTTGTGGAGCCGGGCAGCCGACTCGCACGTGGCGCGACTGTATTTCGCCTCAGCAGTGCTGGCTGACGGGAGGTTGATCGTAGCCGGGGGCGAGTATTCCAATGCGAGCGGCCTCTTCACCGACGACGAGACCAACCGGTGCGAGATCTACGACCCTGTCGCCGACACGTGGACCGAGATCGATCCGCCAGCCAGCTCGGTCGGCACCATTTGGAGCGAGATCGGCGACGGAGCCAGCACGCTGCTCGCCGACGGCACGTTCCTCCTGGGAAATGCGATAGACAAGCAGACCGCAATCTTCGATCCGAAGACCACTGCATGGACGGCGCAGGGCGACAAGAACCGACGCAGCTCGGAGGAAAGCTGGGTCCTGCTCACCGATGGCACGGTCATCACCGCCAATTGCTACGGCCATCCGAAGGCCGAGAAGTTCGTGCCGTCCAGTCATGCGTGGATGATCGAGGCGGACGTGACCGTCGACATCGTTGAGGACGCCTCGAAAGAGATCGGCCCGGCGATACTCCTGCCGGACGGCCGCGCACTCTACGTTGGCGCCACCGGCGCGACGGCGCTCTACACAATGCCGGCGACTCCGACTGCGCAAGGTACGTGGACAGCGGGGGCGAACCTGCCTATGGCAGGTAGTCTCCAGCAGGGCACGAAGGACGGGCCTGGCTGCCTCTTGGTCAGTGGCAATGTACTGATCGGAATTGCGCCAGTGAACAACGTCGAAGGGGATTACCTGTCGCCGACCACCTTCTTCGAGTTCGACGGCACCAATATCAGCGCCGCCGGCGATCCACCGGACAACGACCACGAGCCGTTCAAGGGTCGGATGTTGCTGCTCCCGACTGGCGACGTGATGTACGCACGCGAGAACGACGACAAATTCTACGCCTACACGAACTATGGGGTGCCCCTGGACAAATGGCGACCGGTGATCCAGACCTGCCCGGCAACCATCGTGCCTGGTAGCACGATTGCGATCTCCGGCACTCAGTTTAACGGACTGTCTCAGGCCGTCGGCTACGGCGACGACGCGATGGCGGCGACTAACTATCCGCTGGTGCGGATCAGGAATCGCGCCAGTGGGCACGTGCGCTATTGCCGCTCGTTCAATCACACCACCATCGACGCTGCGGGCGCTACGGTGACATCAATGGGGGTCGCCACCGGTGGCAAAGTGATCACCACCAACGCAGCAGTGCCGGCGGATCTCGAACTTGGCGACAGCGACGTGTTCGTCGTTGCGAACGGAATCGAGTCGCTGCCCTTCGGCGCCAGGGTGGTCGGCGGGGTTGAGATCGCCCGCGCTCCAGGAAGACATGAGGGCAATTCCTAGTTTCGCGCTGCTGATACGGCTTGACGGACGATGCCCAGCTCAGATTGCCGCATGCGCACTCGAACATCTGGTGCGTTTGCCCTGTCCGGGTATCGAAGTAGCCCTATATGCTCCGCCACCGCTGATGGGCGTAAAGCTTGTGAAACACCCTCGTGCCCGCGAAGCGCTGCGGAACGACGCTGGCGTCATGGATGCAGTCCGCTTCAAAATGAGGACCGGACATGAGCACGGGGCGGGATTTACTCTGTAGGCGGTCATTGGCCGACTTGTTCCGTAACATCTAATGAATGTCCGTTCTTGGCACAAAGCGGACATGCCGACCTGCCCGACAGAAGTCTGCTTTCGGGGGCAAAGCCGACATGTGGCTGGACGCACCATCCACGGATTTATGAGTACACGCCCTAGTTCGATGACATCGGGCGGTCGTCATGGTCCCGCCTGCGTAACTCGTCCAACAGATGCTGGAGATGGGGCGACAGCTGCGAGGAGTCCGGACGAAGGTCCTGCTGCAACCTGTCGCCGACAGCGTCGCAGATTGATCGACTGGTCTTGTGATCGACTTGTTCGTTGTCGTCGCGGATTCGGCTGCTCATAATGGACCCCGCTTTAAGTCCACTGTGATGAGGTGGCGCTGGACTAAGTCATGACGATGGAAATTGTTTCCCGCCTTATGATCGATGGGGTGCTTTGCCTGCAAAGATCGTATCAAAGGGGTAATTTCAAACCGATCGAAAGATGGTTCCATCCCACCAGACTCAGAAAGAGCCCCGGCACGTCTGTGCCGGGGCTTTCGAGGTCGGGGAAGATCAATAGCAGCGGTTCACCAGGCGCCAGCGAGGACCCCAGGGGGTCGGAACCAACCGGCGCACATAACAACCGCCATAACCATAGCCGTAATAGGCCGGGCCTCCGACGAAGAAGCGCGGACCGCCCCAGCCCAAGCCGCCGTGATGCCAGCCACCGTGCCAATGGGCGGAGGCGGCCGTCGGCGCCAACGCGGCTGCGCCCAGCGAAGCCGCGGCAACTGCAACAAGCGAGAGTTTGCGTAACATGATCGTCTCCTCAGGTTCGGCGCGCACGGCGCCTTCGGTGCACTGCTGCCCCGTAACGCCCCCAAACCGGTCGGGCGCGCTCGGTTGATCCAAGTCTATTCCGGGGAAGCTGAACCCAACTGTGACGCAGGTTTCAGACAAGGTTCATGTTGGTGAAATTGTTGTAATTTTAGGCATCGCGGGGCCGCCCGGACGATCCGCGGCATTGCGCCTGATCGCTTGCCGTACCCCGGCTGCGCCGATATAAGCGCCGCAACTCCCCACCAGCGCTTTTCAAGGAAGAAATCATGGCGATTGAACGCACCTTTTCGATCATCAAGCCCGACGCGACCGCGCGCGATCTGACGGGCGCGATCAACGCGCTGATCGAGAAGGCCGGACTTCGGATCGTTGCCCAGAAGCGCATCCGCATGACCCGCGAACAGGCCGAAACCTTCTACGCCGTCCACAAGGCGCGTCCGTTTTTCGGCGAGCTGGTGGATTTCATGATTTCCGGCCCGGTCGTCGTTCAGGTTCTTGAAGGCGAAGGCGCCGTGCTCAGGCATCGCGACGTCATGGGCGCGACCGATCCCTCCAAGGCGGCCGAGGGAACGATCCGCAAGCTGCACGCGAAGTCGATCGGTGAAAACTCGGTGCATGGTTCCGATGCTCCCGAGACGGCGGCAATCGAAATCGCCCAGTTTTTCTCGGGCAACGAAATCGTCGGCTAGCGCCCTTTTTCCGGTTCTGACTGAACCAGAAGCGGGCTCCAGCTTTTGTTTTGACGCGTTTCCTTCACGCGAACCGGTACCCACTACGCTTGAAAACGTTCTGATTAATCCGGCGGCGGCAGGCGATCGCCGCGCCCGACGGTCACTGGGCCGAGAGGAATTGGCTGTGAACTGGCTGTGGCAAATCTTCGATCCGGCGAATATCGGAGCGTTCGTCAGCCAGTTTCAAAGCGAGATGACGCAGCCCGCATTTTGGGTCGCCGTCGGCAAGATCATCTGGATCAACGTGCTGCTGTCCGGCGACAACGCGCTGGTGATCGCGCTGGCGTGTCGCGGACTGGAGCCGCGGCAACGGCTTTGGGGCATGATGCTGGGCGCCGGCGCTGCGGTGATCCTGCGCATCATTTTCACCGGCATCGTCGCGACGCTGATGGCATGGCCGTACCTCAAGCTGGTCGGCGGGCTGGCGCTGCTCGTGATCGCCGCCAAACTACTGGTACCCGAGGACGCGGACGAGGAGGGGGTCCAATCCGCATCGCATCTGTGGGCGGCGGTGCAGATCGTCGTGGTCGCCGACATCGTCATGAGCCTCGACAATGTGATCGCGGTCGCCGCCGCCGCCGATGGTAGCGTGCCGCTATTGATCCTCGGCCTTGCGATCAGTGTTCCCCTGATCGTTGCCGGTGCTGCGCTGATCATGGCGCTGCTCAATCGGCTGCCGATTTTGGTGTGGGCCGGGGCTGCCTTGCTGGGCTGGATTGCCGGCGACGTCATCGCGACCGATCCGGCCATCTATCCGAAGCTGCAGATGCTTTTCGCTGGGCCGTTCGGTGTCACGCTCGACGGATTGCTGGCAAAGTTCAGCGTGGCGCCGCACTTCGGCAATGGCGGCAGTGGCGGCGAAATTGTTTGCGCCGCGTTGGGTGTCGTTGTCGTGTTGGTAGCTGGATCGATCTGGCGGCGGCGAAAGCTGAGGCTCGTCGCACACGCGCCGTCGGCGGGTTGATTATCGCCTGACGATCGGCCGCGCCGCCGATATCAGATGGGCCACGCGAAATGCCGCGCCGAGCAATCGCGCGCGCTCGAGCATCGCCGGCGGCACCAGCTCGCGAATAGACATTGGCGGTTCGTTTTGTTCGCTCAGGCCCGCATAGCGGTAGAATACCGACAGCGCCACAAAAGCCCTGCCTTGGTGGCTGATCGAGCCGAAATTGCCGTTAGTGATAAGACTGAGCGTTTCTTCACCCCGGTGGTCGGGATGCACCCGCCATCCGATGTCGGACAACAGGCAGGCGGCATGGCGCAACCGGCGATCTTCGTCAGTTTCCCGCAACCTCACCACCCTGACCAGACGATCGGTCCATGCGATCAATTCCTCCGCATGGCGCGCGGATCGCGACAACAGTCCGTTCAGGGTGCGCGCGGCGCAGATCAAGCCGTCTTTCGACCGTTCGGCCTGGGGCAGCATCTCGTAAAACAAGCCCTCACGCACCCCGAAGGTCGAAAACACAATGGTCTTCGGCTTCGCAACGCGAACGATGTATTCGAGAACGAGCGCGGCATAGGTCAGCAACGGCCGTCTTGCGTCGGCAACGACTTCGATATCGGCCAGCATGTTCGCCGCTGCGAGCCGGCGCAGGCGCCGCGCGAAATCCAGCGCGTCCGCCGCCGAGATCGAATAGCCGTGCATCACGCGCAACGGATACTCGCTCTGGATGATGTGGATGCGCGCCAGCGCCCGCCATGTTCCGCCCACGGCATAGAATGCGCGGCCGCGGCCGGCCTTGAGCTGGGCAATTCCGGAAAGGTCGGTCTTGACGATGCGTTCGGCGCGTTTCAGCGATTTATGCGACGAGTCTTGCAGCGCCAGGCTTCCGAGCGGAAGTGTCACGCCGCTGTGGAGGCGGTTGCCGCGGACGTCGATCAATTCGAGCGAGCCGCCGCCGAGATCGCCGACGATGCCGTCCGGATTATGAACGCCGGAAACGACGCCGAGCGCCGATAGTTTCGCCTCGCGCGGGCCGGACAGGATCTCGATGCGGCCGCCGCAGATGCGCTCCGCGCTGGCGATGAAATCGGCGCCGTTGGTGGCGTCCCGGCACGCGGCGGTGGCGATCGCATGGACGCGGCCGACCTTCATTACCTTGCACAGCGCGCGAAAACGCCGCAGCGACGTCAACGCCTTGGCGACGGCGTCGGGCGCCAGCAGGCCGGTGGTTTGAACCTCTCGACCGAGCCCGCAAAGGGTTTTCTCGTTGAAGATGGAGACGAGGCTGCGCGCCATCGATTCATAGACCACGAGACGCACCGAATTCGAGCCGATATCGATGACCGCGACGCTGGATGCGCGTTTGCGCGGTCGCTTCACGTGAAAGACCCCTTACGACGATTGCAGGCGTTCGGTACGGCGCGTGAGGCGGCGCGGCGAAGATTCCTTAAGCGACTTTCCACGGCCTGACAGACTCGGATTGGTCATGAAATAATTGTGCAGATTGAAGGGCTCTTCGCCTTTCGCGGCCTTCATACGCGTTGACGACCCGTCCGGCAACAACTGCCAGCTCTGCTCGGTATCCTTCAGGTTGGCGACCATGATCTGCTCGAGAACCTGCTGATGCACCGTGGGATTTTGCAGCGGACAGAGGATTTCGACGCGCCGGTCGAGATTGCGCGGCATCATGTCGGCGGATGAGATATACACAGCCGCTCTTGCGCTCGGCAGGCCCTGTCCCATGCCGAAGCAGTAGATTCGGCCATGTTCGAGAAAGCGGCCGATGATCGATTTGACGCGGATGTTCTCCGAAAGTCCGGGAATGCCGGGACGCAGGCAGCAAATGCCGCGCACCACCAGTTCGATCGACACGCCGGCTTGCGAGGCTTCGTACAACGCGTCGATGATATCGGGATCGACCAGCGAGTTCATCTTCATCCAGATCGCGGCCGGCTTGCCGTGGCGGGCATGGCCGGTCTCGCCGTGAATATGTTCGATGATGCGCTTGCGCAGTGTCAGCGGCGATACCGCCATCTTCTCGATATCGCTCGGTTCCGCATAGCCGGTGATGTAGTTGAACACCCGCGTCGCATCCCGCCCGATGATCGGATCTGATGTGAAGTAGGACAGGTCGGTGTAGATGCGCGCGGTGACCGGATGATAGTTGCCGGTGCCGGTGTGGACGTAGGTGGTGAGGCTGCCGCCCTCACGACGCACGATCAGCGACAGCTTGGCGTGGGTTTTCAACTCGATGAAGCCGTACACGACCTGGACGCCGGCGCGTTCGAGGTCGCGGGCCCAGCGGATATTGGCTTCCTCGTCGAATCGCGCCTTCAGTTCGATCAGCGCCGTCACCGACTTACCGGCCTCCGCGGCCTCCGCCAGCGCCCGCACGATCGGCGAGTTGTTCGAGGTGCGATAGAGCGTCTGCTTGATGGCGACGACATCGGGGTCGCGGGCAGCCTGTTGCAGGAACTGCACGACGACATCGAAGGACTCGTAGGGATGATGAACGATCAAATCCTTTTGCCTGATGGCGGCGAAAATATCGCCGCCATGATCGCGCACGCGTTCGGGATGACGGGGCACATAGGGTACGAATTCGAGATCGGGGCGGTCGAGCCTTGTCAGTTGCGACAGCTCGTTCATCGCCAGCACGCCGCCGACCAGCAAAACCTCGTCGTCGGCGGTGGCAAGCGCGCGCTGCACGAAGGCGCGCAATTCTTCCGGCATCTTGGCTTCGATCTCGAGCCGGATCACCGATCCGCGCCGGCGCCGCTTCAGCGCGGTTTCGAACAGCCGGACCAGGTCTTCGGCCTCTTCCTCGATTTCGAGCTCTGAATCGCGGATGACGCGGAAAGCGCCTTGACCCTTGACGGTATAACCGGGGAACAGCCGGCCGATGAACAGGCCGGTGGCTTGCTCCAGTGTAATCAACCGCACCGCACCTTCCTTGCCTGCGGGCATGCGGATGAAGCGGTCGATCTTGCCGGGCATGCGGATGAGCGCGTTCATCGGCTTGCCGTCGGAGACCCGCGCCAGTTGCAGCGCCACGGTAAATCCGAGGCTCGGGATAAACGGGAAGGGATGTGCCGGATCGATCGCAAGCGGCGTCAGCAACGGAAAAATGTTGTGGAGGAAATGATCTTCGATCCAGGCTCGCTCGGTCTTGGTGACGTCGCGGCCATCGACCAGAATGATGCCCACCTCAGACAGGATGCCGCGCAGATCGCGCCAGATCGCTTGCTGGTCGGTGGCGAGCTTTGAAACGGTCTCGTTGATGAGAGCCAGCTGTTCCGCAGGCGTCAGGCCGTCGGGACTGCGTTCGGCAATACCCTCCCGCACCTGGGCCTTGATACCGGCGACGCGCACCATGAAGAATTCATCAAGGTTATTGGCGGAAATCGACAGGAATCGCACTCTTTCCAGCGCGGGATGGCCGGGATTGACCGACTCTTCCAGCACCCGGCGATTGAAATGCAGCCAGGAAAGCTCGCGATTGATGAAGCGTTCGGGGCTTGTGGCCATCGATGGGCCGGCCTCGAAATCCGCTTCTTTTTCTTTGATTACAATGGCTTGAGCGAGTTCCATGAAGTTTTGGTCCATCTAGGGCCTCAAGCCGTGTGATTGTTGGCAAAGGCGGTGCAAAAGCATGTGTTATCGCGATGACGTTTCAATGACATTGACGTTCCTGCCAGGCGCGGCGTCAAGACGCGGGCAGGCGCCCGGGATCAGGTATTTCTAAGCAATTCGGCCGCCAGCGCCCGGGTCACCGGCCGGCCCAGCCGCAGCGCCTCGGTGTCCAGGAGTGCGACCGCCTGTCGCGCGGCCGCGAAAGACCGCTCGATCCGGGTTGCAAGATAATTCACCATGCTCTCGTCGACGGCCAATTGGCGGTCCGCGCAAAATTTGACGATCAGCGCGCGAAACAGCTGATCGTCGGGCGGCGTCAGCGTCACCGTCGGCACCGCACGCAGGCGCGAGCGCAGATCGCGCAGCTCGATCTCGATCGCGGACGGCGGCACGCGCGCGGTGATCAGCACGGACGCTTGGTCTTCGCGGGCGAGATTCATCAGGTGAAACAGCGCCCGCTCATCGAAGTCAGGCGCCTTCAAATCCTCGATCACCAGCGCACCCGTCGCCAATGCGCCGGGCACCGTCTCCGCGGTCAGCGCATGCGCCGACGTCGAGCGCGCACCGGCTTGCTCGGCCCAGATCGCCGCGAGATGGCTCTTGCCGCAACCCTCCGGTCCCGACAGCAGCATGATCCGGTGCGGCCAGTCGGGCCAGGCGTCGACCAGCGCCAGCGCTGCGGCATTGGCCGGCCCTTCGAGAAAATTGTCGCGGCTAAGGCTCTCCGCGTGCGGCAGCGCAAATGCGAGCTGACGAGGTTGAACGCGGCCTGCCACGCAAGTCTCCATGCCGGAATCGTCGGCGCTCGAGAAGCGATCGCTAGCTCGCTTCGATCGTGCTCATGTGCCGCACCCACTCCACGAGATAGAGGGATACCGAAACCAAAGTAAAGACCGTCACAAAACCCATCAGGATCAGATCATACGGCGCCGGGTTGAAGCCGAAGCCGAGTGCCGCCAGCACCAGTGCTGCGAATGCCACCTGCGCCACCGTATTGAGTTTCGATACCATCAGCGGTTTCATCGGGATCGGCTTGTCGAATAACCATGACACGATCACGGCGGTGACGATCATGATGTCGCGCGAGACCACCAGGATCACGATCCAGCGCGGCACCGCGCCCCAGATTCCGAGCGCCATGTAAATCGAGACCAGCAGCGCCTTGTCGGCCAGCGGATCGAGCAGCGCGCCCAATTCGCTCGCCATATCGAAGCGCTTGGCGAGGAAGCCGTCGACCGCGTCGCTGACGCCGGCGACGATGAAGATGGCAAACGCGATTTCCATCTGGCTGGACGCAATCGCCCAGATGATGAACGGCACCAGAAGGATGCGGCCCAGGGTAATAATATTCGGAATACTCACGCGGCGCTTTCCCGGCTACCGGCCTGATTTTGCAAAGGATCCGGCCCTTTGCAGGAAGAGCCGGTTCCTTCCTACATAGTATATGCCCAACCTCCTTGCGAGCCATTGCACATCAGCGGAATCCAACGTAACCAGCCGCCATCATCTGGAATAGGCCATGATCGACCGGAAAAACGGGCTCACTTACGCGGATTCGGGCGTCGATATCGATGCGGGCAACCGCCTGGTTGATCTGATCAAGCCGATGGTTCGCGCCACCGCCCGGGCCGGCGCCGACGCCGAAATCGGCGGGTTCGGCGGGTTGTTCGATCTGAAGGCTGCCGGCTTCAAGGACCCGGTCCTGGTCGCAGCCACCGATGGCGTCGGCACCAAGGTCAAGATCGCGATCGAGGCCGGCCTGCATAGCGGTATCGGTATCGATCTGGTGGCGATGTCGGTCAACGACCTCGTGGTCCAGGGCGCTGAGCCGCTATTCTTTCTGGACTATTTTGCCTGCGGCAAGCTCGATCCCGAGGCTGCGGCCGCGATCGTTGCCGGCGTTGCGGAAGGTTGCCGGGAGTCCGGCTGCGCACTGATCGGCGGCGAGACCGCGGAAATGCCCGGGCTCTACCGCGATGGCGATTACGACCTCGCCGGATTCGCGGTCGGTGCGGCCGAACGCGGCACGCTGTTGCCGCGGCCCGATATCTCCGTTGGCGATGCGGTGATCGGTCTTGCCTCGTCGGGCGTTCACTCCAATGGATTTTCACTTGTCCGCAAGGTCGTTGAAATGTCGGGCCTTGGTTTCGGGGCGCCGGCGCCGTTCTCGCCGGTCATGACGCTGGGCGGCGCGCTGCTGGCGCCGACGCGGCTCTACGTCAAATCGTGCCTGCGGGCGATCCGCGAGACTGGCGCGGTCAAGGGTCTTGCCCATATCACCGGCGGCGGTTTCACCGATAATATTCCGCGCGTGCTGCCGAAACATCTCGGCGTCGGGATCGACCTTGCGCGGCTTCCGGTGCTGCCGGTCTTCAAATGGCTGGCAGGGCAGGGCGGCATCACTGAGCTCGAACTGCTGCGCACCTTCAACTGCGGCATCGGCATGATCGCGATCGTGAAGGCGGACGCGATCGAAGAGGTTACCGACATTTTGACCGAGGGCGGCGAGAACGTGGCCCTGCTGGGCGAAGTGATCCAGGCCAAAGCGGAACACCGCGTGGTTTATAACGGCCATCTCGATCTGAAATGGTGAGGCCATGAAACGCCGTGTCGCCATCCTGATCTCGGGGCGCGGGTCGAACATGGCCGCCCTGATTGCGGCCGCGTCGCCTGCGGATTTTCCGGCCGAGATCGTGGTCGTGATCTCCAACCGCTCCGATGCCGGCGGTCTCGCAAGCGCACAGGCAAGCGGTATTCCGACCGTCGTCGTCGAAAGCGGGCCGCTCGGCAAGGATCGGGCGGCGTTCGAGACGGCTCTGGAGCAGGTCTTGGCCCAATACAAGATCGACCTGATCTGCCTCGGCGGCTTCATGCGCCTGTTCACTGCGCAATTCGTGCAGCGCTGGTATGGCCGGATGCTCAACATCCACCCCTCGCTGCTGCCGTCATTTCCGGGCCTTGATCCGCACCGTCGGGCGCTATCGGCCGGCGTGAAAATCTCCGGCGCCACCGTCCATTTCGTGGTTCCGGAAACCGACGCCGGTCCGGTTGTGATGCAGGGCGCGGTCGCGGTTCGCGATGACGATACGCCGGACACGCTGGCGGCGCGCATCCTCGAGGTCGAACACTGCATCTATCCCGATGCGCTGCGGCTGCTTGCCGGTGGAAGAATTCGCCTCGACGGCGATATCTGCAAAACCGCCGGCAGCATCGCCTCCGACGATGTCTTGATTTCGCCCTGCATTACCTAGAGTTTGCCGGCGCTGCCGGTAGGGAGTGTCAAATGGCGAAAATTGCGGTTGTCGGCTGTGGCGCGATGGGGTCGGTCTATGCCGCGCTGATGGTGGACGCCGGTCACGAGGTATATGCCGTGACGCTGTGGCCCGATCACGCCGAGGCGATGGCCTCCAAAGGCCTGCGCTGTGAAGGCGCCAGCGGCGATCGCACGGTGCCAATTCATGCCTCCACCACGACCGACGGGATCGGCCCCTGCGATCTCGTCATCATTGCGACCAAGTCGTTCGATGTCGAGGCGGCGGCGCATTCCTGCACTGCGCTGCTTGGCCCGGAAACCATCGTCCAGACCATCCAGAACGGCTTGGGATCGCCGGAGATCGCCGCCCCGATACTCGGCGCCGATCGTATCGCGGTCGGCGTGGTCGGCGGTTTCGGCGCCTCGATACGCGCGCCCGGGCATGCGCATCACAACGGCATGGAGATGATTCGCTTCGGTGCATTCGCGGGGCTCCCCAAACAGCTTCTGCAGGCCTCGGCCAAGATCTGGCAGCAGGCCGGCTTCAAGGTCGCCCTGTTTGACGACATCAGGCAGATGGTCTGGGAAAAACTGATCATGAACGTCGCCTTCTCCGGCACGTCCTGCACGACAGGGCTCAGGGTTGGCGAAATCCTCGCTGATGCCGATGCCTGGAGCGTGGCGCGGGACTGCGCCGAGGAAGCGATCGCGGTCGCGAGGGCCTCGAATGTCCGGCTGGATGTCGGCGATCCGATCGAGCATATCCGCAAGCTCGGCAGCAAGATTCCCGACGCGCGTCCCTCGATGCTGTTGGACTATGATGCCGGGCGCCGATGCGAGGTAGACGCCATCAATGGCGCGATTGCCCGGCTGGGAAAACCGCTGGGCGTAGCGACGCCCGCCAACGACACGGTGGTCGGCATCATCAGGGCGCGCGAACGCCGCATGCTCGCGCAACAGGCCGCGTGAAAATAAAAGCCCCCGGCGGGCAGCCGGGGGCGGATCATGATTGCTTGCGCGGATCGTGACGAGGTTAAGAGACCTTCAGATTTTCCGCGGAGCTCTTGCCGCGATTTTCCACAAGGTCATATTCAACAACCTGATTTTCGTTGAGGGTCGAGAGTCCCGCGCGCTCGACCGCCGAGATATGGACGAACACGTCCTTATCGCCGGCCATCGGCTTGATGAACCCATAACCCTTCGTCGGGTTGAACCATTTGACGGTGCCTTTTTGCATCGCCTGTCTCCTAGTCTAGACATAAAAAAGACGCGGCCACGCTTCTTGCGTGCCACGCCACAAGCGGGCTTCCGGATGTCTGCTGAATTTCTTAGTCGCGAAACGCACAGTCGAACGGCCTAGATCCGATTGTGCCTGATATAGCAACACGAAATTTGCGCCTTAGCAAGCTTCCGGCATGGCTGACGAAATCGAGTCGGCGGTGAAGCCGCGCGCAACCACCTGTGGCATGGGAACAACAATAACCGGCAATCGCCCCTTGCAAGCGACCGAGAGTGATTGACGGTTCCGCAGAACTGGGGGCAAATCGCACCGCCGATGGTATTTTTTATGTATTGCAGGGCTGGTGCTCTATTTTGAGAATAGCATTCATGTGCTGCTCGTCGCAGCCCGCGCGCGCAGAGGAGCCAAAGGGGGCTCGAACCGGCCGCGGGCTTGCAAGGGCCGTCACGATCGTTTTCGTCCTGATCCTGGCCGCAGCGGCGGCGGCGCTACCTGCCCAGGCGCAAATCGTACCCACTCCGACCCCCACGCCAACACCCATTCGGACCCCCACGCCGTCGCCAACCGCTGTCAATTCCGATCTTTCGGCGCGGGCGGCGGTGGCCAATCTCGGCAGCAATTTCCTGGAGCGCCTCGGAAACCAGGCGACAAACGGTTTCGGCAAGGCGGTGGCGAGCAATCCAGGCGGCGGAGGCGCCTCTGAGGCCACCGACGCGCCACGTTTCCGGACCTGGACGGAGGCCTACGGAATCTCGGCCCAGACCGGCCCGCTGGGCTTTTTCGTCGGCGATCGTCGACAGACCTGGGGCGGGGTCGCAGGCTTGGGGGCGCGGGTCGCCCCCGGCGTCAATGTCGGTGTTTCGGTCGACCAGAGCCGCACGGCGATCGATGTTCCGCTGGCGCTGCAGTCGGCGACGCTCGACCTCACCCAGGTCGGCTTTAACGCCTCGGTCGACAAGGGTCCTTGGACCTGGGCGATTGCGCTGGTCCACGGCTTTGGAAAAATCAACTCGAGCCGGGACACCGGCTTTGGCATCGCCGCCGCCGGTTACAATGCTCGCCTCGATGGTGCGTTGACCGAGCTCAGTTACTACTGGAACGCCGACCAGAGCCGCGTCGTGCCCAAGGCTGCGTTTGAATATGTACGCGCCTCGACCGGATCGTTGCAGGAGTTCGGCGGTTTCGATCCCGTGACGGCAACCGGCGCAACCGCGGAGCGCGCACGGCTGCTGGTGGGCGCGGAGATCGGGCATTACTGGATCTTCGATCGAAAGATTTTCGATCTGTCCGCCTACGGCAAGTTCGTCGACAATGTCACGCAGAATTTCAGCGCGGTCACGGTCAGCCTCGGCGCCCAGAGCATCACGGTGCAGGGCATTGGCGAGAGCCGGTATGGCGCGGATGCCGGCGCTTCAGCATCGCTCAGCCTGAGCAATACGGTGCGCCTCTACCTCAACTATGATGGCAAGTTTCGCAGCGCGATGCAGTCGCACCAGGGGCTCCTCGGCGTCGAGCTGAAGTGGTAGTGCGGCTAATCAGCGCATGAGCCGAAACGTGGCTGCCCCGTCAAACCGGTCCGGCAGCCGAATATCCCTGCAATCCAAAGTTCTCTCGTGATGCCGCCATCATCGGCACCAGCGCGTCGGGGTGAATGAATTCATCCCTGAAGCAGGCATAGGTCTTGGGATCGAAGATCTTCTTGAGCCAATCGATAACGATCTTGTGTCGATCGGAGTTGCGGAATTCCTTGTGGTAGGTGAGCCAAAGGTCGGCATGATGGCTGACGCCCATATCGACGGCGACCAACGGCGCGCCCAATGCGATCGACGAAGTCGGCAGGAAGCCGACGCCTGCGCCTCTTTCTACCGCGTACAGCACCCCGACGCTGGAATTCGTCTTTATCCCGACCACGCCTTGCAGCGAGCTCAGCCCCAGAATTCGGGCGTAAGCGGTGTCGTCGACTTGCGGGGCGTTCTGCTTGATGATCCTGTGCCTCTTGAGGTCGGTCAGCGATCCAGGAACGCCGTAGAGTTTGCGGTACCCTTCGGAAACGAAGGGATAGATATGAAGCCTGCCGAGCTTCGCGACGATCAGATCGGGATTGGTCGGCGGTTCGAGTTGAATCGAGATATCGGACTCCAGCCGCGCGACGTCCGCCTGCTCCATCGCGCAGCGAAGATCGACCGTGACCTTCCGGTAGGTCTTCTGGAAGTCGATCAACCGCGGCAGAATCCAGAAATTGCCCGGCCCCTCGGTCACCGCGACGCGCACCGTCCCCGCGGGATCGTGCGACGACTGATGCGCGCGCCGGAAGACATTGAAGGCGTGCCGCTCCATTTCGGTCACGTCCGCGATCATCGCCAATCCCTCTTCGCTAAGCGTCAACCCGCTCTGATCGCGAAGGAATAGCTTGCAGCCGATCCGCTCCTCGAGCCGGTCGATCCTGCGCATCAGCGTCGTGCTCGTCAGCGACAGCACTTCTGCGGCGTTGCGGAAGCTCTTATGCTTCGCGCAAACGAGAAACGCTTTCAGATCGTCCCAGGACGTATCCAAAGCTTCGTCAAATCGGTGCTGCGTCACCGCAGCACCCCTGTGCAATAGTTGCTGCATACCCCAAATCCCCACCCGGTATGGTGCTACAGCGGGCTGGAGTAACGATAGATGCGCAATCCCGCGAAGGAAAGGCCGTCTTTGCCCGGAAGACACGATTTCGATTCTCTATCGACCAGTTCGGTGATCGAGGTTCGCCCTGCGAAGCGGTCCGAACTTTCGATGCTGACGGATATGGCCCATCGCCTTGTTCCGGGAGTTGAGGCCACGGAGCCGGTGCTCGGGGAATACCTGGCGCTCGATCCCGAATGCATCCTGACCTTCAGCCGGCGCGAGATCGTGCTCGGCGCCATGGCCTTTCTCTATCTCGGCAGCCGCGGACACGACGCTCTGATCACGGGGGAGATGTCCTTGACGCATCCCGACATTGGGTTGCTCGCGGCGAGCAACGAAAAAGTGTCTGCCATCTACATCTGGGCCATTGCTGCCACCGGTCGCGGTATCGCAGGTCTCGGCAATGCCGCCGCTCATCTGAGAAGGCCGCGTTATGTCAACGCCGATTGTTATGCCCGGCCTTCGACACTTGCGGGTCGCGACCTTTTGATCGCCACCGGGTTCACGCCGATACCGAATTTGCAGCCCGACCTCTGGTGTTACGAACGGCCCTGGAATCGTCTTCCGTCCCGCGCACCAGCGGTCAAATCAACGAGGAGCCTCGCAGATGCACGGCACTAGTTTTCCGAAAGCGGCAAGAACCCAATCGCGGGCGGTTTCGATCCGCATCGCCCGCGATCCCAACGATCTGATGCTGGTCACGGCGATCCGTGCGGCAGTCTACCTGGCCGAGCAGGATTGCCCGATCGAGGAAGAATTCGACGGCAACGACCTGGTCGCGGCGCACTTCCTCGGATTTGTCGGCAGCGAACCCGCGGGTTGCCTCCGGGTGCGGTTTTTTGGCGAGTTCGCCAAGGTCGAGCGGCTTGCCGTCCGGCATCAGTTCCGGCGCTCGCGTGTATCGTTCAAGCTGGTGCAGGCCAGCGTCGACTACATCAAGCGCAAGGGTTTTCGAAAAATCTACGGTCAGGCGCAGGACCGGCTGGTGGACTTCTGGGCGCATTTCGGCGCCAAGCCGCTTGGCCATAACCGCAAGATCACGTTCTCCGATTTCTCCTACACCGAGATGGTGCTCGAGTGACTTCTCCGGTGCGCGCGGGGGCTTTGGTCGAACCATGATCTCGAGCAAGAAAATGATGGCTTCCCTGCAGGAGGATCCGCCGCTTCTGATCTGCGCGGATCTTCAGATCGAATACCTCACCGAGGGCCGCCGCCACGTCATAGCGGACGCCGAGGCGATCACATCGCGTTGCCTCGAACTGACGACGCTTTGGCGCGACAACCTCTGGCCGATCGTCCACCTGAAGCGGATTGCGCAGGCGGCCTGGTTCAACCCGGCATCCAACCTGACGGATTGGATCGCCGAGCTCAAGCCGAGACCGGGAGAGCTTGCCTTCGAGCATCCGCTGCCGTCGGCATACAGCTCGACGCGGTTCGCCGAATACATGGCGAACATGAAGAGCATTCGCTGCGTGCTGTCAGGGTTTTCGCTCGATGAAACCATCCTGTCGACAGTCATCGACGGATTTCATCGCAGCCATCGCTACCAGATTGTCGGCGATGCCGTGGCGTGCAGACGTCCCGGTACCGGCGATGCGGCTTCCTACAAAATGTCCGTCGTCAAGGTAATCAGCAACTTTGCCGGTATCCTGCAAAGCGCGGACCTGAAGCAAGGCGATGCCGCGATCGCGGTATGATACGGTTCGGCAGGGCGAGGAGGGCGGAGCAGGCGTAATCAGCTGGAATTTGAGTTGGGTCGTGGTCCCCTCTCCCCGCGAGCGGGGAAGGTTGATCGCAGATCCAACTAAGCTATCATGCTCTAGTTTCGATCGACCCTGATCACGCGGCCCTTTTCGATCGCGAGCGCCAGCCGGCCCTGCTTCAGCGACAGCGCCGCTTCGCCGAACAGCTCGCGGCGCCAGCCGTGCAGCGCGCCGACGTCGGCATTGTCGTCAGCCGCGATCTGTTCCAGGTCGTCGACGGTGGCGATGATCTTGCTGGCGACGGCGTGACGCTCTGACGTCATCCGCAGCAACACTTTGAGAAGCTCGACGATTGCAGCACCATTCGAATTGCCGCGCGGCTTTTCGATCTTGGGCAGCGTCGCGGGATCGCGCGCGAGGCCGCGCTGCACGGCGGCCACGATATCGGTGCCCCATTTCGACCGGTCGAAACCCTTCGGCAGCGAGCGCAAATTGGCCAGCCGTTCGAGGCTGGTCGGTGCATGGGTGGCGATGTCGCCGACTGCATCGTCCTTCAGAACCCGGCTGCGCGGAACGTCGCGGCTCTGCGCTTCCTGTTCGCGCCAGGCCGCGACTTCCATCAGCACCGCGAGCTCCCGAGGCTTGCGCACCCGCGTCTTCAACCGCTCCCAGGCGCGCTCGGGATGAAAATCATAGGTTCTCGGCGAGGTGAGAACCTCCATTTCCTCGCTCACCCAGTCGTTGCGGCCGCGCTTCCTGAGATCGGCGTCGAGCGCCGTGAATACATCGCGCAGATGGGTGACATCGGAGACCGCGTAATGCATCTGCTCTTCGGTCAGCGGCCGGCGCGACCAGTCGGTGAAGCGGTGCGTCTTGTCCGGCCGGTGGCCGGTAATGCGCTCGACCAGCTGGTCATAGGCAATGGAATCGCCATAGCCCAGGACCATGGCCGCCACTTGCGTATCAAAGATCGGGTGCGGAACGATGCCGGTCTGGTGCCAGACGATTTCAATGTCCTGGCGGGCGGCGTGGAACACCTTGAGCACCTTCTCGTCGGCCATCAACTCAAAGAACGGCTTGAGGTTGATGCCGGGCGCCAGCGTGTCGATCACGACCGCTTCCTCCGCGCTCGCCATCTGTACGACGCAAAGCAGCGGGTAGTAGGTCGTCTCGCGCAGGAATTCGGTATCGACCGTGATGACCGGGTGTTTCGCAAGGCGGACGCAAACAGCTGTCAGTTCCGAAGTGGTAGTAATCAGATCCATGGATGGTCCATAACGCTTCTGACAGGGCGTTCTGCCGAAAGCGCTGATATGTCAAGGGTCTTGCGCCAAATTCGAGCCTTGCATTTCCGCGCGCCGGCGCGTCACTCGCGCGGGACTCAACGCCTCCGGGGATAGCCGGTGGCAGCCTGCGTCCGGCCGAATCCATTTGCTTGGAAGCAGCAGCAGCGCTCAGTAGTCGCTGATGCGCCGGGCAGGCTGGCGGCCTGAGGGAACAGCCAGCACGACGACGCACAGCGCCAGCATCACCAATCCCATGAATTCAAACACCAACGCGTCCACGGCGATTCCCCCCAACAAACCGCCAGATTTGTTGGAAAGCCGTTGATCGCCGCTTAATTCCTGGCGGCGGAGCCCACTGCCAGCCGTGAATGTTCGAGGCAAGGGTTAACGATTCACGTCCCGCAAAACGTCTGCAGCACGCGCTGGTGTGGTTCCGGCGGATCGGCATAGGCCGCGAATGCCGGCTGGTCCTCGAACGGTTTGGCCAGAACTGTCAGAAGCTCTTCGAACGGCGCAAAATCGTCGCGGTTGACGGCGGCTTCGATCACCGCTTCGACCCGGTGGTTTCTCGGTATGAAGGCGGGATTGATCGCCCGCATCGCGGCTTGCCGCGCGCCGGGATCTTTCGGCTCCTCACCGATCCGTTGCCGCCAGCGCCCCGCCCATTCGTCGTAAGCCGTGGGATCGGCGAACAATTGCCGCACTTCCGCATCGCCCGCGGGACCAACCGCGGCCTCGCTCAAGCGGCGGAAGGTCAGGGTAAAATCGGCCTGGTTTTTGGCCATCGCGTCCAGCAGGTCCTGCGCCAGCATCCGGTCATCGTCGCGTGCCGTGAACAGGCCGAGCTTCGCCCGCAAGCCCGCCTGGTAGGCGGCGTCGAACGCTTCCACGAAGCCTCCAAGCATCGCCTGCGCCTCTTCAACGGCCTTGTCCTGCTGGTCGGAAAACAGCGGCAACAGGCATTCCGCCAGCCGGGTCAGGTTCCAGAGCGCGATCCGCGGCTGATTGGCATAGGCGTAGCGGCCCAGCTCGTCGATCGAGGAGAACACCATCGCCGGGTCGTAGTAGTCCATGAAGGCGCACGGACCGTAATCGATGGTCTCGCCCGATATCGAGGTGTTGTCGGTGTTCATGACACCGTGGATGAAGCCGACCAGCAGCCAGCGCGCGACCAGCTGCGCCTGCCGCGCGATCACCCCCTCTAGCAGCGCGTGGTAGGGGCGCTCGGTATTGGCCACTTCCGGATAATGCCGGCCGATGGCGTGATCCGCCAGCCGCCGCACCCCCTCGGTATCGCCCCGCGCCGCGAGATATTGAAACGTGCCGACCCGGATATGGCTGGACGCAACACGGGTGAGCACCGCTCCAGGCAGCGCCGTCTCCCGCATCACGCTCTCGCCGGTGACCACGGCGGCAAGCGATCGTGTGGTTGGAATGCCGAGTGCGGCCATTGCCTCGCTGACGACGTATTCGCGCAACACCGGGCCGAGCGCCGCGCGGCCGTCGCCGCGGCGCGAAAAAGGCGTTGGGCCCGAACCCTTGAGCTGAATGTCACGGCGGACCCCGTCGGCGTCGATCACCTCGCCCAGCAGAATGGCGCGGCCGTCACCGAGCTGCGGCACGAACTGGCCGAACTGGTGCCCGGCATAGGCCATCGCGATCGGGTCGGCGCCATCAGGGACAAGCTTGCCGGCGAGGATCTCGGCTCCCTCGGGGCTAGAGAGCCGGTCCGGGTCGAGGCCGAGATGGACCGCGAGCGGCCGGTTCAGCTGGACCAGCCGTGGCGAGGCCACTGGTGTCGGCGCCACCCGCGCGAAAAAATTGGCCGGCAGCGCCGCATAGGTATTTTGGAAGGGGAAATGGACCGTCATAGGGGTCAAGATAGGCATGTGCCGGAATTAGACAATCGGCCCGCTGTATTTCCGTCACCTTTTGCGGGTTTCGCCACCCCGCTTTGGGGAGACCGGGCCGGCCCGCATTCGGTTGCCGCGCCTGAAAGCCTCGGGTAAACCCTCAACCGCTTTGCGGGCAGCCTCTGGGCCCCGATTCGACCCTCCGACAGCTGTTTTTGGAACATCCATGCATCGTTACCGGTCCCACACCTGCGGCGCGCTCCGCGAAAGCCATATCGACCAGACGGTTCGTCTGTCGGGGTGGTGCCATCGGATTCGCGACCATGGCGGTGTGCTGTTCATCGATCTGCGCGACCATTACGGCCTGACGCAATGTGTCGCCGACCCGGATTCGCCGGCCTTCAAGGACGCCGAGAAACTGCGCGCGGAGTGGGTGGTGCGGATCGACGGCAAGGTACGCCGCCGGCCCGCCGGCACCGACAATCCGGAATTGCCGACCGGCGCGGTGGAAATTTACGTCAGCGAGATCGAGGTGCTGGGTCCGGCCGGGGAACTGCCGATGCCGGTGTTCGGCGACCAGGAATATCCCGAAGACATAAGGCTTAAATACCGGTTCCTCGACCTTCGCCGCGAGCGCCTGCACCACAACATCATCAGGCGCGGGCAGATCATCGATTCGATCCGCAAGCGCATGAAGGATCAAGGATTTTTCGAGTTCCAGACGCCGATCCTGACGGCGTCGTCGCCGGAAGGCGCGCGCGACTTCCTGGTGCCGTCGCGGCTGCATCCAGGAAAATTCTACGCGCTGCCGCAGGCGCCGCAGCAGTTCAAGCAGCTCACCATGATCGCGGGCTTTGACCGCTATTTCCAGATCGCGCCGTGCTTCCGCGACGAGGATGCGCGCGCCGACCGCTCGCCGGGAGAGTTCTATCAGCTCGACGTCGAGATGAGGTATTCGAGGAATTCGCCGGCGGCAAGCCGGTGACGGCCCAATTTCCGCTGATCCCGTACAAGCACGCGATCGCAAAATACGGCACCGACAAGCCGGATCTGCGCAACCCGATCGTCATGCAGGACGTCTCGGAGCATTTTCGCGGATCGGGCTTCAAGGTGTTCGCGCGAATGCTGGAAGACCCGAAGAACCAGGTCTGGGCGATCCCCGGACCCGGCGGCGGCTCGCGCGCGTTCTGCGACCGGATGAATTCCTGGGCGCAAGGCGAGGGCCAGCCGGGCTTGGGCTACATTATGTGGCGCGAGGGCGGCGAGGGCGCAGGACCGCTCGCCAACAACATCGGCCCGGAGCGGACCGCTGCGGTTCGCTCCCAGCTCGGCTTGAAAGAGGGCGATGCCGCGTTCTTCGTGGCCGGCGATCCCGAAAAATTCTGGAAATTTGCCGGATCGGCGCGCACCAAACTCGGCGAAGAGCTGAACTTGATCGACAAGGACCGCTTCGAGTTCTGCTGGATCGTCGATTTCCCGATGTACGAGTGGAATGAGGAGGAGAAGAAAATCGACTTCTCCCACAACCCGTTCTCGATGCCGAACCTGGACCCACAGACGTTCCTCGCGCTCGAGCCGAATGACCACGACGCGCTGCTTGGGCTCAAGGCGGTGCAATACGATATCGTCTGCAACGGAATCGAATTGTCGTCGGGCGCAATCCGCAACCATCGCCCCGACGTGATGAAGAAGGCGTTCGCGATCGCCGGCTATCCGGAGGACGTGCTGGAGGCGAAGTTCGGCGGCATGCTGCGCGCGCTTTCGCTCGGCGCCCCGCCGCATGGAGGCATAGCACCTGGCATAGACCGCATCGTGATGCTGCTCTGCGGCGAGGAGAACTTGCGCGAGGTCGTGCTGTTTCCGATGAACCAGCGTGCCGAAGACCTCATGATGGGCGCGCCTTCGGACGTCACCCCCAAGCAGTTGCGCGAGCTTCACATCCGGCTCAATCTGCCGCAAACCTAACGACCAGCCAACAAAGCCTTGAATTCGGGGCCGAGAGCGCCCGCGGGGGAAATGCATGTCGTCCTATTCTGAAGACCTCACATCCTCGGCGCTGGCCTATCACCGGCTGCCGCGGCCGGGGAAGCTTGAGATTCAGGCCATAAAACCGCTCGCCAACCAGCGCGATCTCGCGCTTGCCTATTCGCCGGGCGTGGCGGCGGCGTGTACGGCGATTGCGAACGACCCGGCGCAGGCGGCAGCCCTGACGGTCCGCGCCAATCTGGTGGCGGTGGTTTCCAACGGCACTGCGGTGCTTGGCCTCGGCAATATCGGCCCGCTGGCATCGAAGCCGGTGATGGAAGGCAAGGCGGTTCTGTTCAAGAAATTCGCCGGCATCGACGTGTTCGACATTGAAATCGCCGCCGACAGCATCGAGCGCGTGGTCGAGACGGTAGCAGCACTGGAGCCGACCTTTGGCGGCATCAATCTGGAAGACATCAGGGGACCGGAGTGTTTCGAGATCGAGGCGCAGCTGAAAGAACGCATGAAGATCCCGGTATTCCACGACGATCAGCATGGCACCGCCATCATCGTCGGCGCCGCGATCACCAACGCGCTGCTGCTGAACGGCAAGAAGCTGGCCGACGTCAAGATCGTCGCCTCCGGCGCCGGCGCCGCGGCGATCGCCTGCTTGAATCTGCTGGTCTCGTTGGGGGCGCAGCGCAAGAACATCTGGGTCTGCGATATCGACGGCGTGGTGCGCGAGGGCCGCAATACGCTGATGGACCGCTGGAAGTCGGTCTACGCGCAGAAGACCGACAAGCGAAAGCTGGCCGAGGTGATCGGCGGCGCCGATATTTTCCTGGGGTTATCGGCGCCCAATGTGCTGACGCCCGATATGGTCAGGCAAATGGCCGACAAGCCGTTGGTGATGGCGCTGGCCAATCCGACGCCGGAGATCATGCCGGATGAAGCCCGCAAAGCGCGCCCCGACGCGATGATCTGCACCGGGCGCTCCGATTTTCCCAATCAGGTCAACAACGTCCTGTGCTTTCCATTCATCTTCCGCGGCGCGCTCGATTGCGGCGCCACCGCGATCAATGAGGACATGAAACATGCCGCGGTCGATGCGATCGCGCAGCTGGCGCGCGACCCGCCGGTGGATGCGATCGCGCCCAGCTTCGACAGCGGAGAGGCTCAAGGGTTCGGCCCGGGCTCGCTGATCCCGACCCCGTTCGATCCACGGCTGATCCTGCGCATCGCGCCGGCGGTCGCCAAGGCCGCGATGGCGTCGGGCGTCGCCTCCCGGCCGATTGCGAATTTCGAGGAATACACCGCGCAACTGGAGCGCTTCGCGTTCCGCTCCGGCCTGGTCATGAAGCCGGTGTTTGCCAAGGCCAAAACCCAGCCGGTCCGCGTGATCTACGCGGAGGGTGAGGACGAACGCGTGCTGCACGCGACGCAGGTCGTGCTGGAGGAGAAACTGGCGCGACCGATCCTGGTCGGGCGTCCATCGGTGGTCGAGGCGCGGATCAAGCGGTTTGGCCTTGCCATCAAGGCCGGCCAGGATTTCGATCTGATCAATCCCGAGGACGACCCGCGCTACCGGTCCTATGTTCAATCCTATATCGACGCCGCCGGACGCCACGGCGTCACGCCCGACGCCGCGCGCACGGTGGTGCGCACCAACGCGACCGTGATCGCGGCGCTCGCAGTGATCCGCGGCGAGGCCGACGCCATGATCTGCGGCGTCGAGGGGCGCTACATGAGCCACCTGCGCCATGTCCGCGAGATCATCGGCTTCCTGCCGGGCGTCAGCGATTTCGCGGCGCTGGCGCTGCTGATCACCAGCAAGGGCGCCTATTTCATCGCCGATACCCAGGTGAGGCCGAACCCGAGCGCCGAGGAACTGGCGGAAATGGCGGCGCTGGCGGCGATCCATGTGCAGCGATTCAGTCTCAAGCCGAAGATCGCGTTCGTGTCGCATTCCGATTTCGGCAGTTACGATACCGATTCCTCGCGCAAGATGCGCCGCGCCACCGCGCTTCTGAAACAGAACCACCCGGAAATCGAGGCCGACGGTGAAATGCAGGGCGACACCGCGCTGTCGGAAGCGGCGCGGAAATTGATCCTGCCGCACTCGAAGCTGGAGGGTGAGGCCAATATCCTGATCATGCCGAACCTCGATACCGCCAACGTCGCTTACCAGATGATCAAGGCTTTAGCGGACGCGCTTCCGGTTGGGCCGATCCTGGTCGGGCCCTCGCGTCCCGCGCACATCCTCACCCCGTCGGTGACCGCGCGCGGCGTTCTCAACATGACGGCGGTGGCCGCCGTCGAAGCCCAGGAGCGAGCCGGCCGCCAGCAGCCGACCTTGTTTGGCTAGCGCATGGTTTGGCTGGCGCATGATTCGGAAAAAGCCCGCCGCCGTGATCCGGCGTGGAAACAGGTTTTCCGAAAAGATCATGCTCAAACAAGAAGATGACCGACGAGCATGATTCGATTCAGTTGAAGCATGTTCTCAGGTCATAAAAATAAGGTCACAAAGAATCCATGTCATAGAAATCCATTGAGTTCCGATTGTGACGGCTGGGCACTGTCGGAATCGATTTGATCGTTTGAAAACCTGACGCGGAACGCCCATAATTGCCCTGCAGGGATTGTGATCCCGTACTGCAGCATTCAATGAGGCCATCATGCCAGCGTTTATTACTTTAGGGCGCGTTCTGTTCGCCGTGCTCTTTATCTATTCGGGCGCCACCAAGCTGTTTGGCATTCCGGCCACCACTGAGTTCATTACAGCCAAAATGGCTCTTCCGGCTGCGCTCGCTCCCTATTCGGCGCAGCTGGAAACGATGACGGGGATGTCGTGGCAGCAAACGCTGGCGATCGCCGTTGGAGGCTTCGAGGTGATCGCCGGATTGATGATCGCGCTGAATTTCGGCGCGCGGTTTTTTGCCATTCTTCTGATTGTCTTTGTCGCAGCGACCATCTTCTATGTCCATGATTTCTGGAATCAGGCGCCGCCGGACAATGCCAAGACCCTGATGGACGCCCTGAAAAATCTTTCGATCATCGGCGCGTTGCTCATGATCGTGGGATACGGCCGGGTGTCGCGAACAGCAGAGCCAGCCTATCACGATGTCTAGCGTGCTTTCGCCGATCGTTGGCTCTATCGCCGCCACGGCGTGACGCTGACGCCTGCACCGGCGTCGAGGATTTGGGCCTCTCCCGCCTTGAGGCCGTGGGCGGCCAGGATGTCCTGCGGCGAGCGCTCGGGCACGCCGGGGAAACAGGGCTGGCCGCCCGGCAGCCGCACAAGCGGCGCCTGCGAAAGCCAGAACGTGTCGTAGCGGTCCATGAACATTCCGAACACGTCAGGTCCGCCGATAACAGCAGCGGTGCCGGAACGCACGCCGGCATGTTCGCACGCCGCCTCGAATGACGCACCTGCCGGGTTCCACAATGTAGCCTTGGGATTGGAAGGGTCCGATGCGATCGCGCCAACTGTCCTCGTCAGGATAATCCGCTTTCGCCGTGGCGAGTTCGGCTGGTCCTCTTGGGAATGCCGGCCGTGCACGATCAGGTCGGCGCGATCGAGCGCTGACGTGAAGAATTGCTTGTCGCCTTGGAATTTCAATTCATCCGGCATCACGTGCTCGGCCTTCGCCAGCATGCCGTCTGCCGACACGATGACATAGCCGTCGATGCGCAGCGGCGCTGCCATGAGGGTGGTCGCCCGCCGGAGAATCTATTCCGAAATGGTCTGCACCACGCTGGAGACGGGGCGCGAACTCACGGTCGGCAATTTGGCGTCCTTGAGGATCTCTTCGTCGTACTGCGCGATGGTCTGCACCGGGGCTTTGGCCTTCATCTGAACGACCTTGTAGCCGGCGTCCTTCAGCTTGTGCAGCAGGTCGGGGAGGGCCTCGGCGGTGTGCTTCTGGAAATCGTGCATCAGGACGATGCCCTTGCCCAGTTTGTCGAGCTTCTTCATCACGCTATCGATGACCGTTTGCGGCTTGCTGGCCTTGAAGTCGAACGAGTCGAGGTCGCAGGAGAAAATGGCGACGTTCCGGGTGCCGAGATAGGTCACCATTTCAGGCGGATGTTGCAGCGCGGGGAAGCGGAAGAACGGCGAGGGCGGAGCGCCCAAGGCCCATTTGACCGCGCTGAAACCTTTCTCGATTTCTTCCTTGCGCTGGTCCTCGGTCAGTTTCTTGTTGGTGAGGGTCGCGTGCGACCAGGTGTGGGCGCCGATGGTATGGCCGGCCGCGGCCACCTGCTTGAGGATTTCAGGATAATAGGTCGCGTGCTTGCCGATCGGAAAGAAAATACCGGTGGTGCATTCGTCGGCCAGCGTCTTGAGCACCGAGGGCGTATTGAGCGGCCACGGGCCATCGTCGAAGGTCAGCACCACTTCCTTCTCGCGCAGGAAATCGAGTTGCTTGAAGTGCTCGAAACCAAATCCAGGTCCACCCGTGGTGTCGATCTCGACCACGCGGGCGATCCCGAGCGCGTTGGGATTTGCGCAAGGCATTTTTGCGGCGGCAGGAGCGGCCGCACGAGCCGGCGCGGGAACAGCAACGGGAGCCGCGGCCTGCGGTGGTGCGGCGCCCTTGGGAGCCGGGGTCTGCGACCATGCCGTGCCCGTTGCGCACAGCGAAACCACGCCTGCAAAGATCAAACCTGCCGCAATACGCATCCTGTTCCCCTCAAGAGTAATTCCGCGCCCGGAGCTTTGGCCTTTGCCTCGGCTTTTGCCTTCGCCGGATCCGTTTCCCCGCCGTCACACATGATAGCCTAGTAGCAGCCGCGCCGCCACGGCAACGGCTTTTGTCGCCAATGGTTATTTGTCCACCGGACCGGTTAATTCCGGGGGAGATAGCGCCTCAGGTCTCCGCAAGCGCGCGGCCGAGGGCGGTTTTTATTCGCGTATCGGTCGGCTCCACGCTCTCGGCAAACACCTCCGCGATATAGCCGTCGCGGCCGATGAGGTATTTGTGGAAGTTCCATCGCGGAACATCCTTCGGCCGGGCTTCTGCGGCCCATTTATAGAACGGATGCGCGTTCGGGCCCCTCACCACGGCCTTTGCCGCGATCGGAAAGGTAACGCCGTATTGCTGCTGCGCGGTCGCGGCGATCTCGGTTGCGCCGCCAGGCTCCTGGCCGCCGAAATCATTGGAGGGAACGCCGATGATCATCAAGCCGCGCTCGTGAAACTGGGTCCACAACTCCTGCAATCCGGCATATTGCGGCGTGAAACCGCATAATGACGCGGTGTTGACGACCAGCAGTGGACGGCCGGCATAATCGGCGAGCCTGATGTCGTCGCCCGTCAGCGCGGGAAACGAGAATGCGTAAGCTGTGATCCGGCTCATGGCGGCCTGCGCCAGCACGGCCCGGGTCGCGGCCGGAGTTGCAATCGCAGCCGCTGCCGCCGCGATCAATGTCCTGCGGGCAATCATGGCCTACCCCCTGGGGCGCGATTTTAGTCCGACAAGAATAGCCCAACCGGCGTGCGACCGCCTCTCAACAAGCCGTTATGGCCGCACCGGCGGAAACGCGCACCATGGCAGTGGCAGTAGCGGCATGTAATGCCGGTTCCATTCGCAGATCGATTCCGGGCCGCGCTTCATGAAGGCGTATTTGATCGGCTCGGCCTGGCCGACCGCGATATGCAGCCCGAACAGCACGGCGGCGAGCGGATAGGCCCATTTGTGAAAGCGCAGATCGCTCAAGCGATCCAGCAGGATGGCTCCCGCGAGGATAATCAGCGGGTCCGTGAAGATGAAATATTCGGATTTCAATCCGCGCCGCACGCCGAGCGCGTCGATACCGATCGCGGCGAGCAGAAGCGCCAGCGCCTGGATCGCCACCTGCCGTTCGCCGCGCCGCCAGGTGAGCACAATGCCAGGGATGATCAGCCAGGTGAGAAATACGGTCGGGCGCGGCGAGGAGTGCAGCACGAAGCTATAGCGCGCCAGCACCGATACAACCCCGTCGAGCAGCAGCAATGGAATTCCGAACGGACTAGACCCGCTGGCAACATCGGTGGTGTTGGCATCGGCGAAGATCAGCATTTTTTCCAGCGGATTGAACACGGCGATGACATTGCCGGGGTTGTATTCGAGATCGAGCGCCAGCAGCGCCATCGATGCGCCGGCGGCGATCGCAAACATCGATGCCAGCGTCTCGGTGACGCTGACGCGCCAGATCGCGGCATGGACGATCATGCAGCCGCCGATCAGGACCAATAGCGCTGCCTGGTAGATACCGAAGCGTCCCAGCAACAGAGGATGGAACTGCGCGGCATCGAGAAGGGCGCGGTCAAAGCCGACAGCGATCAAAGGCCACGCGGTCCATCCGGCGGCAAGCGCGCCGACGGCAGTGATAACAGCCGCCGGCGAGCCGGTTCGCGTGTTGCGCCAGAACGCGACGCTCGCGCCTTGCTCGCCGCCGAACGGCAGGGTCATCAGCGGCAGCGCACCGATCAGCAAGATCGCCTGCACCTTGTTCTCAAGGCCAAGCACGCACAATGCCGCTGCGATCGCCATCGCGAGCGGCCGCGCAACGCCGGCGCGGCGTCCGACCACGATCAGGATCATCAGCGCAAAGATCACGGGACAGGCCGCCACCAGCTCGCTGCGCAAAATGCGCGAATGCACGGCGATGCCGCCGGAGAATGCCAATGCCAGCGTTGCCAGCATCGCGATGCGCCAGTCGCGGGCCACGCGGCGAACGAGCCAGGCAAAGATCAGCACGCAACCGGTCGCGGTCAGAAAGGCGAGCAGGCGCCCGGCGCGCACCGCGCTGCTCATGGCGGCATCGAAGGCGGGGGCATTGGCAGCGGACGGAATGGACGCCAGCGACCAGGCATCGAGCAGGCCGAGCGCGTGCAGCAGCTGGTACCAGAATTTTACCGAGAGGATCGTGAGATAGGCGGTGTGATCGAAGAACAGTTGCGACTTGCCGTCATTGAGGACAAGCGCGTTGTAGATCACCATGAGATCCATGTCGGCGTTGCGCCAGTAGATCAGCGCGTAGCCGTACAGGAAGAAAGATGCCGCAAGGCCGGCGGCGATCGCGGCCAATCCCCAGCGCCAGCCAAGAAAGGTAAAGCGGTCGAAGGCATCCTTCGCGGTGTCGGCCTGCGGCACGGTTGTCGCGGCCGGGGTGGAGAACTGATTCATGAGGACGTCTTAGCGCAGCCGCAGCGGCAAATCGACCGGCGGCCGAAAAAGGCCAGGAGCGAAAACAGGCCCAAAACTGGCTAGAGCCTCGGTTCTGATCGAGAGAGAGAGCCGAGGCTCTATCTCGAGGCTCCATCTCTTGTCGTGACGTGTTTTCTTCGCGAACCGGCAGCCACCTCGCTCGGAAACGCTCTATCGCAGCGAAACGATGAAATCCGTTCCTTCGCCGGTTTCGCCGCCAGCGATGCCTTGATCGGAAACGATGATCGAGCCGCCGGTCGACAGCGCCTCGGTGATGCGCGCCATCGCGTCTGCGGGGATGCTGAGGCGGTCCAGCGCTTCGGCCGGGCCTTCCGAAGCCGGCACCGGCTTGATCTCGGCCGCGCCCGCCATCTTGCGCCGGTGCGACGCGCGGTCGTCAACGTCGCGCTGCTCGGCGTACCTCGCCCGCACCGGAAGCGAAACTACCGACCAATGCAGGACGTTGGCGTCATTCTTGTCGACTTGCGCCGTAAACACGTGGGTTCCCAGCGGCCGGTCGCTCGGCGCGATGGTCACCGGCGTTTCGAACAGCGGCGCGAAATTCTGCCGCACATAGAGCTTTGAGTCCTTGCGGCTGACGAATACCGAGATCTGGCCGGTCCGCTTCGGCGCCGCGGTAGCGGGCTTCGAGACGACCGCCTTTCCCGCGTCGAGGCGGGCTTTGTCTCCTTGCGCATCGGGAGCGGCTGACCCGACGTCGGTTATCGCTTTGACGTTCTCATCAGGCTTTTCGCCCAACTTTTCGCTCAACTTGGGCGCGTCCGCTTTCGGAGCCTCTGTGTTGACGTGATCCGCCTTCGCTTCGACCTTGGCCTCGTCGGCATGTGGTTGGATCTTCATGCCGTCGGTTGCCGACATTTCGGTCCTGACAATTTCGCTGCTTGCCGGCGTGGTTTCGCTGCTGCTTGCGATCGCCGGTTCCGCCGCCGGTTTGAAAGTCTCGGACTTTGCGCTGTCGAGGTTCGGTGCATCGCCGGCGGAAACAGCGTTGGCGGTGAGCTGTGGCGCGGCTCCGGCTTGGTCGCGCGGCGTCGGCTTGCCGCCGGATGAGGTCGCATCGGTCATCGTGATCGAGGCATTCGCGGCCGGCAGGGCGGCGCTGGCATCGGCGGTATGGGTCTGTTCGCGCAACGGCGTCGACGCCGGCGATTCCGCCATCACCAGCCTTGCGCCATCGGCGTGCCCGAGGGTCGATCTCAGTTCCAGGTTTGCTTCCTGAAGTGGCGCGACCTTCTGCGCTGCCAGCAGCGGATGCGTAAAACTCGCTGGCGTCATTTCGCCGGGCGTGACAACGACCCGTGCGCCCATCTTGGTCCAGCCCCACATCTTCACGGCGAAAGCCATGGGCATGCGGATGCAGCCGTGCGATGCCGGATAGCCGGGAAGCACGCCGGCGTGCATGGCAACGCCCGACCAGGTGATCCGCTGCATGTAGGGCATCGGCGCACCGCTATAGATGTTGGAGTGGTGCAGCTTTTGTTTTTGAATGACGCTGAAAACGCCCATCGGCGTCGGATGACCGCGCATGCCGGTGGAGATCGGAGTCTGTGCGAAAAATCCGCCCGCGTCGTAGATCTTCAGGCTTTGCTTCTCGATCGAGATCGCGATGATCAGCGGTCCCTGCGGCTTGCCGGATTCCTTCTGCGGCGCCTCGATCTTTTTTCCCGAATAACGACGAGGCTTGTGGCGCTGGTGCGAAACCGTCGGCCAGTTTCGTGAGAATCCCGGATCGGAATCCGACCAATAATAAAGCTGGGCCTCCGCTTGCGAGGTGGCGCCGATCGCTCCGGCTGCCGCCAGGGCCGCAATTCGCCAATGCCGTCCGCTCGCCTTCGTCCTCCGACGCCCACGCATACGCATTACTCGAATCCCGGCCTTGGTGTTCAGTTGTCGCAGACGATAAACGCGTTCACCAGCGTAAGGTCCCGTCCCCGCGATTTTCGTCTCCACCGTAGCAAAAAAGCCTCACATTCAGTTAACGGAGGGGCCGCCCTCAACCAGGCGAAACCTTCCTGCCGGGCTTTCCGCCACTACATAGGCGAAAGCCAGCCCACCGGAGATAAGCATGACATCCCAAGCTGTAAGCCCATACGACACGAGACGGAGAGCTTGCGCGCTGTTGCTGCTCGCTTGGGTGCTGTGGCCGGGGTGTCCCGTGTTTGCCGCCGACGAGCCGGACCTGATCTTCCGGCGCTCGACCGTGTTCAAATGGATC
>WNFW01000264.1_pt1 | contig 32590 bp, 26 predicted proteins | sample 5400131 | NCBI WGS metagenome assembly WNFW01 (sample SAMN13153362, study PRJNA577476) | soil metagenome | isolation source: 20 cm soil or saprolite under grassland replicate 1 | place: USA:California | collected 2016-06-15 | reverse complement strand
CGGCAGGTCGCGGGCGCCGAGGCCGCCCTGCAATGAGACCGTCGCATCGAGCGCAAGCAGCGCGACCGTCAAGTCGCCGTACGGACCTGGCGCGAACAGGTTGCCGCCGACGGTGCCCATGTTGCGCACCGCGGGACCCCCGATCGAACGGGCGGGCGCGTGCAGGAAGGCGAGGTCGCGCTCGGCCAGAATTCGCGCGAATGTGACGCCCGCTCCGATCGTAACACGCGTGTTGGCAATATCGATTCGCGTCAGCGCGGGGTCGGTCGCGCGCACAATGGTCGAGATCGAGAGGTCGCCCTCATTGAGCGCCCGCATCACGAGCGTACCGCCGCCAAGGTAGCGGGCGCTGCGGTCGGACGACAAAGCCGCCGCCGCCTCCCCCGAAGTCGTGAATGTCTTCACCGTGACAGGCATGATTTCGCCTCCGCGCTCATGCGGCCTCCTTCAGATGCCGCCGAATGGCCTCAAATCCGGCTTGATAAATCTGTTCCGCGACCATCTGCGTGATGCCATCGGCATCTTCGGGCCTGGTGGTGAATCTGGATTCCCATTGCCAGAAGGTGCGATCGCCGTCGGTGACGGGAAGCAGACGAACATGGGCCACATAGTTGAACATCGGAATCGGCGTGTCGAGCAGGCAATAGCTGAACGCCTGTTCGAGATCGGAAAGCGCGAGCAATTGCTCGCGCAGTTCCGAGCCGTCCTGCAGCTTGAAGCGGCGCACGCAGCCGATCTTGTCGGCCGCCTGCGCACGCTCGATGGTGCTGGTTGCGACCGCGGGGTGCCAGCGGTCGTGACCGTTGAAGTCGCGCAGCACATTCCAGACCACCCCTGTGGGCGCCTCGAGGATGGTGCTCTTGACGATGCGCGGCACACTAGCCTCCGAAAGCGCGCTTGAGCGCGTCGAAGCCGCCCTGAAACACGCCACCGCCGATATTGTTGACGAGTTCATTCTCCCGCTCGGGCGCGCAATCGAACTCGGCGGTCCATTCGAGGAACGTCTGATCGCCGTCGGTCACCGGGGTCAACCGCAGGGTCGCGACGTAGTTCTCCACGCCCATCGGCGACTCGAGGATGGAGTAGGTGCAGAACATGTCGTAGTCGGACAGGCCGAGCAGCTTCTCGCGAATGCGATCCCCGTTGCGCAGGCGAAAGTCGCGTACGCACCCGATCTTGTCCGAAGGCTCGCCGGCCTCGATGCGGCTCTCCGCGATCGCGGGATGCCAGTTTGGCATTCCGTTGAAGTCGCGCACGCGCGCCCAGACGCGGTCGTTGCGTGCGTTGACGACGGTGGAGATGTAGACCCGGGCCATGGCGCCTCCTCAGCCCTTCTTTCGTGGTCCACGCTCGGCGGGCGGCTCGCCGGCGGCGGTGCCGGCAGGAGGCGCACCGGGCTTACTATCACCGCCTTTGCGCGATGCGGTTTCCTTGATGCCTTGCATGTCACGCGCCTCACGAATAAGGCCAGGCATTTTCGCCAGGCTTCCGCCCTCGACGCCGATATCGGCAAGGATCGAGTCGATCAGCGGCGCCTGCACGCGGTAACGCAGCGCCGAGTCTATCACCTCGTCGGTGGCGCTGCGGCCGCCGTTGCCGCCGCCGCCGTTGAGGCCGTCCACCTGCAGGATGCGGATACCTTCGATCTTCTCCATCGGCTTGACGCTCTCGCGCACGATGCCCTCGATGCGGTCGAGCAGCTTGCGGCGGAACAGCGAATAGCGCGCCTGGTCGGTGAGCACGTTCTCCGCTTCGTTCAAGAGCCGTTGCGCCTCGGCTTCGACCGCGGCGCGCACCCGCTCGGCCTCGGCAGCGATACGGGTCTCCTCGGCCCGTTTCTCCGCGAGCAGCACCTCGACGGCCTTTTGCCGCTTGGCGATCTCGCTTTCGCGCGCGGTGACGGCACGCTCCGCCGCTTCGATTGCCAGCATCCCCGCATCTTCCGCCGCCGCCTTGGCCGCCGATTCCTCCAGCGATTTCTGATAAAGAGCGATGGCCTTCTCCATCAGTGCAGTTTCGACCTCCATCTCGCGACTGACCTCCAGCTTGCGCAAATCGCGTTCGCGGCCAATTCGCGCCTCGTCGAGGCCACGATCGGACGCGATGCGGGCGCGCTCGACTTCCTCGCGGGAAGCGATCTCGGCTTCCTGCAGCGATTGGACGCGGGCGACCTCGAGCTGTTCGATCGCGCGCCGACGTGCGAGCCTCGCAACCTCCAGTGCCTGTTCGCGCGAGACATCGGTGGTCTCGACCTCCTTGCGCGCATTGATCTCCGCCTGCTTGACCTGGCGGTCGGCGTCGATGCGTTCAGACCGCTTGGCGGCGAGCGCTATCACGCGCTCCTCGTCGGCGAGTTCGACCGCCTTCTTCTGGTCGATATTGAGCACCTCGCGGGTCTTCGAGGAAGCGATGCGTTCTGATTCGAGCGCCAGCTCGACATCGATGCGACGCCGCTCGATCGCGTCGCGACGCTTGAGTTCGGCCGCCTCGATCGATTCGGAACGCTCGATTTCGAGCCCTCTCGTCTCCTTTTCGGCACGGATGCGCTGCGCGGCGACCACCTTCTCCTGGCCAATGCGCGCCGCCTCGATGGCTTCTCGCGAGGCGATGTCGGCCTCCTCGATCGCGCGGTTGCGCGCGATTTCAAGCGCGCGAACGCGCTCCTCCTGGGCGATGCGCGAGGCTTCCGTCGCCTCGCGCGCGGCGATGCCGGCGACTTCCAGCGCCTGGTTGCGCTCGATTTCCAGCTTGCGCGTCGCGTGCTCGGCGCCGATGCGTTCGGCCGCCAGGGTCCGTTCGCGCGCGATCCGTGCCGCTTCCACGGCTTTGTGCGCCTCGATCTCCGCCTCCTGGATCGTGCGCACCTGCTGGATCTCCAGCGCGCGGGTGCGCTCGTCGGAGGCGATGCGCTCGACGTTCACGATCGTGGTCTGGGCGATGCGGGCCTTTTCGGTCGCCTCGCGCGCCGCTATTTCCGCCTCCTCGACCGCACGCGTGCGCTCGATCTCTCGCCGCCGGGTCTCTTCTTCGTTTGCGATGCGCGCATCGGTCACGGAGCGATCGTGCTGGATGCGCGCCCTCTCGATCGCTTCGCGTGCCGCGATCTCGGCTTCCTCAACCGTTCGGGTGCGTTCGATGTCGCGCTGGCGCACTTCACGCTCCGAGGCGATACGTGCGGTGTCGACCGAGCGTTGATTGGCGATCCTGGCCTTTTCGATTTCCTCACGGGCGAGAAGTTCCTTTTCCTCGACCGCTCGCGTGCGCTCGATTTCCCGGTGCCGGGTTTCACGCTCGGAGGCGATACGGGCTTCGGCGATGGCCTGTTCGTTGGCGATGCGGGCCTTCTCGATGGCCTCGCGGGCGGAAATTTGCGCCTGTTCAGCCTCGGTCTCGCGCAACGCGCGCTCGCGTGCCACCTCGCTACGCTGCAGGGCGCGGCGCATCTCGATATCGCGCTCCTGCTCGAGGCGGGCGGTTTCGCTCTCGCGCTCGATCTCAAGCGCCTGGCGCTCGGCATCAAGATTGCGGGAACGAATCTTGATCATCGAATCCTGTTCGATGTCGTTGCGCAGCTTGCGCTTGGCCTCGATGTCCTCCATCAGCCGGGTCAGGCCCTCGGCGTCGAACCGGTTCGATGGATTGAAATATTCGAGATCGGTCTGGTCGAGGTCGGTGATCGCGACCGATTCGAGTTCGAGCCCGTTCTGGGCCAGCGCCTCGGCGGCCTCGGCCTTGACCCGCGCGACGTACTCGCCGCGCTGCTCATGCATCTGCTCCATGGTCATTTCCGAGGCCACCGAGCGTATTGCGGAGATGAACTTGCCGGAGAGCAGGGCGTGCAATTGCTCCGGTTCGAGCGTGCGGCGTCCCAGCGTCGCGGCGGCGATCGAGACCGCTTCGCGCGTAGGCTGCACGCGCACGTAGAAGTCGGCCTCGATATCGATGCGCATGCGGTCCCGCGTGATGACGGCGTCTTGCCTGGACCGGACAATGCCCATCGGCAGCACATTCATGTTGACGGGCGTGTAGTCGTGAATGAAGGGCAGCACGAAGGCGCCGCCGTTGATCACGACACGCTCGCCCAGGAAGCCGGTACGCACGAACGACACTTCCTTTGACGAGCGATGGTAGAGCCAGTTCACGATATAGACGCCGACGACGATCACGATGATCGCGACGATCAGCCAGAGGATCAATTCACCGACAAGAATCCCCGACATGTTCTTCCTCCCTTGGTCCCGGCGCTCACCGCGCGCCGATCGCCTTGAATTTGCGAACCTGTTCCGTGAGCGCCCGCTCCACCGGCAAGCGCTCCATCGAGGATGCGCCATAGAAGCCATGGCAGTTGCGGGTATTCTTCATGATGAATGCGGCGTCCGCGGGCTCCGCGATGGGGCCGCCGTGCGCGAGCACCAGAATGTCCCGATTGACGCTGAGCGCTGCCGCCGCCCAGGTGTCGATACGCGCCGGACAGTCCTCGAGCTTGGCTGCGGTGTGCGCGCCGATCGCCCCGCCGGTAGTGAGACCGAGGTGACAGACGATGATATCAGCACCCGCGATCGCCATCGCCGTGGCCTCCGCCTCGCTGAAGACGTAGGGGGTCGTCAACATGTCCTTGTCGCGGGCTTTGGCGACCATCTCGATCTCCAGGGCATAGGACATTCCGGTTTCTTCGAGATTGGCGCGGAATACGCCGTCGATCAGGCCGACTGTCGGAAAGTTCTGCACCCCCGCGAAACCGAGGGCCTTCAGCTGGTCCAGGAAAAGATCCATGTCGCGGAACGGATCGGTGCCGTTGACGCCGGCAAGAACCGGCGTCTTCGTCACCACCGGCAGCACTTCGCCGGCCATTTCCAGCACGATCGCGTTGGCGTCGCCATAGGGCATGAGGCCGGCGAGAGAGCCGCGTCCGGCCATGCGATAGCGGCCGGAATTGTAGATGACGATCAGATCGACGCCGCCGGCCTCCTCGCATTTGGCCGACAGGCCCGTGCCGGCACCGCCGCCGACAATCGGTTCGCCCTTCGCGGCCATGTCGCGAAACTTCTTCAGCAGCGCACGGCGTTCAAACCGGGCCATAGGTCACCTCGCCACTTTCCGTCGTGCCCCCGAGCGTCCGAGCAGGGGCCGCACCGCGTTGACAATTGCGGATGCGAATGGGGGTTCGTTGATGTTCATCTTCAGGCGAATGAGCTGGCGGTTGCTGGTTTGGCGCACCGTCCGCTCCAGTGCGCGAAACAGCGCAGCGTCGGCCTCCGGGTCCCAGAAAGGCTGGCCTGGCGCGTCGAGCGCGGACACCCCGCCTTCCGGCAGCAGGAAGCGCACCGGCCCGTCCATCCGGTTGAGCCGGTCGCCGATCCAGCGGCCGATACGGTCGTTCTCTTCCGGCGTCGTGCGCATCAGCGTCACCTGCGGATTGTGAACGTGGAATTTGCGGTGACGATAGCGCTCGGGGATGGTGTCGGGCGCGCCGAAATTGACCATGTCGAGCGCGCCGGCAGAACCGACAAAGGGCACGCGGCTCCGGATGATCGCGCCAAAGCGATCGTCGGTGGCGGGAAACACGCCGCCCATCAGCAGGTCGCATACTTCCGTCGTCGTGAGGTCGATGACCCCCGCCAACAATCCGGAATCGACCAGCTTTTCCATCGAGCGGCCGCCGACGCCGGTGGCATGGAAGACGAGGCACTCGAAATCATCGCGCAGATCGGCTGCAATCTTCTGCACGGCGGGGGTGGTCACGCCAAACATGGTGATGCCGACCGCTGGAAGACCGGCGTGCGCGTCGTGTTCCCTGTTCGCGCGCGCATCCAGACGCGCCTTCACCATGCCGACGATCGCGTTGGCGCCGTTGGCCAAAACCGCGCGCGAGATCGAGTTGAGGCCCTGCACGTCGGTGACCGAATACATCATCGTGATATCGGCAGGTCCGACATAAGGGCCGACATCTCCCGAAGCCACTGACGAGATGATGAGCTTCGGCACGCCGACGGGGAGGGCGCGCATGCCGGGCGAGACCAGCGAGGCGCCGCCCGAGCCGCCGGCCGCGATGATCCCCGCGACATTGCTTTGGCGGCGCAGCCAGTTGGCGAAAGCGTCGGCCATCGTCGTCACCGCCGCGCCGCGGTCGGAACCAAATACCCCCGCTCCGCCGCGTCCGTGGTTCAGCGCGATTTCCTGCGCGGAGACGTCGCAGCTGGAGAGCTTGCCGCTGGTGGAGACATCGACGAGGCGGGTGCGCAGCTCGCTTCCAGCGATGATGTCGCGGATGAAGCGCAACTCCGGGCCCTTGGTGTCGAGCGTACCGACCACCAGCACGACGGGCGGTCCCGACGCGTGCCCCACGCTCGGTTCACGTCTTTGCCGTGCCGTTTCTTCAAGACGCGTGATCCCTGTCGAGAGTGTGCGCGCCGCTGCCTCGATGCGCGCGATCGGCTCCGGTTGCGACCAGCGCGTCGGCGGTCTGGGGTTGGAGATATAAATCCGGATCGGCGCCCCGGTCCGCGCGCGCCGCGGCCCGTCACTCGGCTGCGCGGTTACAGCGGCGGCTTCGATGTCCGGTCCAGTCTCGGCATGGAGTCCGACGCCAAGCAGGCGTTGTTGCAAGTCCCGGTCGGCAGCCAGTCGCGCGGACTCGATGATGCGGTTGACGCGGCCGTTGACCATGATGGCGACGTTCTTCGAGACCGCCGTCGCCACCCCGATGTTTTGCTCAATCACGAGCACCGATATGTCGCTGTCTTCGCCGAGGCGCACCAGCATGTCTTCGAGCTGGGCAACGATCACCGGCGCGAGGCCCTCGGTCGGCTCGTCCATGATCAGAAGGTGCGGATTGGTCAACAGCGCGCGCGAGATCGCCAGCATCTGCTGCTCGCCGCCGGAGAGCTGGCCGCCACCATGGTTCTTGCGCTCGGCAAGGCGGGGGAATGTGTCGTAGATGCGTTCGACGGTCCAGGGGCCGCGCCGCATCCCGGCGGCCAGCTGCAAATGCTCGTCAACACTGAGCGAGCGCCACAGGCGCCGGCCTTGCGGAACGTAACCGACGCCGAGACGGGCGATCCGCGCCGGGCCCAGCCGGGTTATGTCCTCGCCACGGATCCGCACCGAGCCGCCGCTCGCCCGCACCAGGCCCATGATGGTATTGCACAGGGTGGTCTTGCCCATGCCGTTGCGGCCGACCACCGAGAACACGCCTGAATCCAGCGTCAGGTCGACGCCCTGCAGCGCGTGCGAGTGCCCGTAATAGACGTCGAGGCCCCTGACTTCGAGAGCCGGTGCGGAGCGACGGGCGTCATTCATGTCCGCCTCCGAGATAGAGCTCCTGGACCTCGGGGTCCGATTCGATTTCCTGCGGCAGGCCTTCCTTGAAGATTCGGCCGTTGTGCATCATCGTGACGCTCTCGACGACCCGCAACGCGACATCCATGTCGTGCTCGATGACGATGTACCCGATGTGCGCGGGAAGCGATGTCAGGATTTCAATCAGCTCGAGCCGCTCGGCCGGAGAAAGTCCAGCCGCCGGTTCGTCGAACAGGATGAAGCGCGGGGCGCCTGCGAGGGCGAGCGCGATCTCAAGCTGCCGCTGCTGACCGTGAGCGAGTTCGACGACGCGCCGTTCCTTCACCGACGTCAGATGCACCGCCCGGACCAGCATTTCCGTTGAATGCATCAGCGTGTCGTTCGGGCCGGGACGCAACGGGGAAAAGCGTCCGCGTGAAACGCCGCAGCAAGCGAGATAGACATTCTCGTGCACCGTGAGGCCGGGGAACAGCGCGGAAATCTGGTAAGTGCGGCGTAAGCCGCGCCGGATCCGCTCGTAAGGCGGGAAGCGGGTGATGTCTTCGCCGAAGAAGCGGATCGTGCCGGAAGAGGGCGGAAAGTCCCCGGTGATGCAGTTGAACAGGGTGGTCTTGCCGGCGCCATTGGAGCCGAGCACCGCGCGTCGCTCGCCCGGCCGCACCGTCATGGTGACGTCCGTGAGCGCCGCAAGCGCGCCGAACAGTCGCGTCACGCCGCGCAGCTCCAGTGCGGCGTCGGCGCCGACCGCCGAAAGGCGCTGGGCGACGCTATCCATGGCGGCGACTTTCGCCCGGGCGAATTTCGGCCGGTGTATTGCTGCGGCGCCAGCGTTCCCAGAGGCCGATCACGCCATCCGACGACCAGAACACGATGGCGAGGAATCCGAGGCCGATCAGCAACCGGAAGCGGTTGCCGTCGAGTCCGAACTTGACGAGGAAGTCGAGCGCGAAGGTGCGCAGCATGACGAAGATGAACGCGCCAATGAACGGACCGATCGGACGCGTGATGCCGCCGACGATGGCGATGATCAGAATGTCGATGGCGCGTTCGACCCCTACCGAGCCCGGGGAGATCTGGCGGTAGTTCCAGACCTGCAGTACTCCACCCAAGGCGGCGACAAAGGACGCGAACGCGTAGGCAGCGACGCGATGCGCGTTGACATTGAAGCCGAGCGCGGCCATGCGGCGCGGATTGTCACGGACCCCCTGCAATGCAAGGCCGAACGGTGCGTGCGAAAGATATTCGACTGCGAAATAGCAGAGCGCCGCGACGGCGAGCACCACATAATAGAAGGGAATATCGGACCGCCAGTCAACGCCCAGGAAGTGCGGGGTGGCGATCGCGTTGATGCCGGTGTGGCCGTAGAATATGGCCCAGTTCTGGTTGGTGAAGTAATAGAAGGCCGCCGCGATGGCGAGCGTGATCATGATCGTGTAGATGCCTTCGGTGCGTACCGCCAGCGCGCCGCCGAGCGTGCCAAAGACCGTCGCGAGGGTGAGTGCCATCGGGGTGGCGAGCCACCACGGCCAACCCAGGCTGATGTTGGTGTTGCCGCTCACACCGAATACCGCGACCATGTAGCCGGCAAAGCCGGCGATGGTGAGTTGCATCAGGCTGACCATGCCGCCATACCCGGCCAGGAACATCAGGCTGAGGGCGATGATCCCGAGGATCAGCGTGGTGCCGAAGATCTCGATCAGGAAGAAGCCGTTCGCGACCAACGGCATGATCAGAAGGATCACCGCGACGATCCAGACCGCAGGATTGTCCAATTCCGGCCATGTCCCGGCCGTCGAGCGCCGCGCCGTCGAGGCCGGCGATGTATCGTGAACATCGGCGCTGCGGGTCAATGACATGTCATCGCCTCGCCAACAGGCCCTGGGGGCGGAGCGCCAGCACCAGCACCATGATGAGAAAGGTTACCACGATCGCATAGGTCGGAATGTAGACAGAGCCGAGTTGCTCGGCGAGGCCGATAATCACCGCACCGAGCGCTGCGCCCGGGATCGAACCCATGCCGCCGACGATGACGACCACCAGCGACGCGAGCAAGAAGCGGGTATCCTCGCCCGGCGAAATCGACTGGAAGGTGCCGCCGACGACACCCGCTATGCCCGCGAGGCCCGCGCCCAGCGCGAAGACCAGAACGAAGACGGCCTGAATGCGCACGCCGGTGGCGGCCAGAATGTCGCGATCATCGACTCCGGCGCGTACGATCATGCCGATACGCGTGCGATTGAGCGCAAGCCACATCGCAGCACCAATGACAACGGAGGCGACGAAGATCGCGAGTCGCACCAGCGGGTATTGCAAATAGACCGGCTCGCCGGAGGACCTGATCGCGGTCATGAGGGGCAATTCGATAGGGCCGACCAGCCAGTTTGGTGTCTGGATCTGATAGAAGTCGCCGCCGAATGCCCAGAGCATCAGGTCGGCGAAAACGATCGAGAGGCCGATCGTCACCATCGTCTGGCGCAGGTCCTGACCTTCCATGCGGCGGAAGACGACGATTTGCAGGAGGACGCCGACCAGCGCCACGGCGAGAAAGGCGATGACGAAGCTGAGGATCCAGGAGCCGGTCCAGACGCTGATGGCGTAACCGACGTAACCCCCAAACAAATAGAGCGAGCCATGCGCCAGGTTGACGTTGCGCATCAGCCCGAAAATAAGCGTGAACCCGCTTGCCACCAGAAAATAAAGGCCGCCCAGCGTGATCCCGTTGAAGACCGCGTTGAGGAAGACCTTCTTCTTGCCGATCGCGTCTTCAAGGCCCTGCGGCCAGATCGCGAAGATCAGCCAGAGCATGAAGGCGATCGCGATCAGGACGATCAGCGCCCATGCCGGATGGCGTTCGATGAAGCGTGTCACGTCTGTCGCCCGGCCGCGAAGGCGGCGCTTCGGACACCGAAGCGGAGGTCCGATGCTTCACAGTCCGCTGCATGTCTGGACATCGCCGTGCATTCTCCCAAGCGTCGCGGCCGTCTTTGGATCGCGTTTCACGCATCCTAACGGCGCCGCAAGTCGTGCGCTTGATCGTCAGTATCTTTTCACGCGATCCTTTCAGGGGCGCAAAACCTTGGCGGCGCGGCGGTAATCGGTCGGCGCCATCCCGACATTGGCCGCGAAGAAGCGGGTAAAACCGCTCTGTGAGGAGAAGCCGAGATCGAAGCCGATGTCGGCGATCGGCGCCTCGGTCGCGACCAGTGCGTCCAGCGCCTGCTCCATGATGAGTGTATTCAGATAGAGGTGCGGGGTGACGCCGGTCTGGGTGCGGAACAGCCGGTAGAAATGGGGGCGCGACAGCCCGGACGCCCGCGCGATCGAATCCAGTTCGATCTCGGCGCCGGGGCTTTCGGACATGAGCTTGATGGACTTGCGCACGCGAAAATCGGTGACGGTGGCCGCGGCGCGCGTCTCCTGTTCCGCCTCGGATTTCTGCCAGCTTTCCTCGTAGCAAATGTCGATCAATCGTCTGAGTTCGCAATCGAGACTGCTGAGGGAAGGTGCGCCGCAGACCAGAGCTGCGGTGCGCCGAACATGCTTGTCGAGGGCCGGCGTGCGCTTGAAATGCGTGCGGCCAAAGCGCAGGTTGTGACAGCTCGCCGCATCGGGGGCAAACCATTCCGCATTGACGTAAAGCACGAAGAAGACCGCACCATTCGCCAAGTCCGTGGGGACGAAATTGTGCGGTTCCCAGGGGTTGATCGCGACGACGGAGTCCTCGGCCAGAAGCCATTGATCGTCGCAGACGTCGATGCGAGCAGGCGTTCCGCCGACGTGGAAAATCAGATGGCCCTCGCGATGCGCATGCACGTTGAAGGGGCGGTTCAACTGATAGACCGTCGCCCGACCGAACCGGCCGTGGAAGACGGCGAGCGCCCGGCTCATGCCTTCCCTCCCGCGGGATGTTCTTGTCTTTCGGCCAGCGTTCAACATCCGGGAAGAGAATGCAAGAGCCGAGAAAGCGCTGCCCGGGGCAAGGGCGCCCCGGTCAACCCGCGGTCGGCTCGCAAGTGCGAAAGGACTCAGTACTTCTTGCACTCCGGAATGGTTCGGCCCGGCAGACCGATCTTGGCAAACACCGCCGGGTCGTAGCCCAAGGTCTGGTTGACATTCGGGATGACCTTCACGACCTTGCTGAACAAGGCCCCTTTGCCATCGTCGACGACTTCGGTAACGAAGTTGGTGCCGATCGCCTGACGGTTGGCGTCGAGCTTGATCTTGCCGTTCGGAGCATCGATCTCGAGCTTGGCGAGGGCTTCCTTGAGCTTTGCCTGGTTGTTGCTCAGGTCGCCATTGACCTGACGCAGCCCCAGGATCAACGCCATCGTCGAGCCGTAATAATTGGTGGCGAGCAATGACGGACTGGGGAAGCGCTTGTTCGGCGGAAACGCGGCCTGGTAATCCTTCACGAACTTCTGCCAACCCGGATCCTCCCAGGTGTCGGCCTGTCCGCTCGCCGCGACCGTGCCGAGCAGCGCGTTCTTGGCGTTGCCCTTGGCAGAAAGGATGGTCTGGTCGACCATGATCGAGCCGCCCATCAGATGCGCCTTGCCGCCGGCCTGCTGATACTGGTTGAGGAAATTGACGGCGTCCGCGCCGCCAAGGCCGAGATAGATCGCGTCGACGTCATCTGGCAGGGCGGCAATGACGGAAGCAAAGTCCTTGGTACCGAGAGGCACCCATTGCCGGTTGGTGATCTGTCCGCCCGCTCCGCAGAATTCGAGCACAAGCCCGAACACCTGGGTGTAGATGAACGAATAATCCTCGCCGATAGTCGCGATTTTTCGATATCCTTTGGTTTCATAGGCGTATTTGCCGAGGCCGACCTGCCACTGGGCACCGTCCATGTTGAAGCGGAAGAAGTTCGGTGCCGGGTCGACGTAGGTCGTTTCCTGCGCGCCGGAAGCGGCGTTGACAAAGGTTAGTTCCGGATGCGTCTTGGCAAAGTTCTTGACCGCTATGCCTTCGTCGCCGGAGAGCGGCGAGAGCAGGATTTGAACTTTGTCCTGTTCGATCAGTTTGCGCACGGCGCGAATTGCGGAGTCCGGCGTGGCGTCGGTTGAAGCGATGATGAATTCGAGCTCCTTGTCGCCGACCTTCTTGCCAAGCGTATTAAGCGCCGTTTGGTGGCCGCGTATCCCATCCTCGCCGAGCACCGTATAGGTGCCTTCGAGAGTAGCGGTGACGCCAACCTTGATCTTTTCCTGAGCGACTGCGGCGCCTGAAAGCAACAGGCTGCTCAGCGCGACCAGTCCCACACTGCCTTTCCACATTGAACTCCTCCCTTGTATCGCCAACCGTTCCATGGCCAGTCGCAACTCACGCGATCGGGAACCTCGGGACCCCGGATCGCGGCACGAAGGCTAGCTGATGATGGACGTAGCGCGCGCAGCTTCGTCGCGTGGTGCTTGACCGGCAGTCTCATTTTGCATGTTGCGGCGCAACGAGTTTCGCGGCGCAATAGCGCAGCTGCAGAACTCCGCCATCGTCGAAATCGCAAGCGCCGTGCCAGGCAGCTGAAAGCGGTTTGCCATGCTGCGGATCAAAATCCATGACATGGAGGCCAAGCGAGGGACGCCAACTTCGACGACCTCAGATCCAAACTGACAATTGTCCGGCTGGACACCGTGATCCGCCGGCATGGCGCCGGCTTCGGATCGCACTGGCGCTGGCCGGTGCCACCAAGATCGTTCGGCACGGCAACCGCAACCGAAAATAAATAATGGCGAGCCCTTGCGTTCCAGATTGCATCGCCTCGACACACAATCGATCCGATCGAGACACAATGTTGGCGGGTAGTGCCGTGCACTCTGCTCGACGCTAGCTGAGGAAACGTTCACGAAGATTGCACAGCCGAGGTGCGACGATGCGAACTATGATCGACAGTGCTTGGCACGCGTCAGAATTGAGATTGCTGTTGGCCAGCAAGGCAATTCCTTGGCCGAGTTCCATGAGGTGGAATAATATTGCGACGGCGCTGATCCTCGCCGCCGTGGCGGGTCCGATGGCGACGGAGCGGGTTTCGGCGGCCGGCGCAGGCGATAACGAGATCCGGATCGGCAACACCATGCCGTATAGCGGTCCGGCTGCCTCCTACGGCGTCATCGGCAAGGTCATCTCGGCCTATTTCGACAAGGTCAACGCCGAGGGCGGCATCAATGGCCGTAAGGTCAAGTTCATTTCGTATGACGATGCCTACAACGCCGCCAAAACCGTGGAGCTGACCCGCAAGCTTGTCGAGGAGGATCGGGTTTTGTTGACCTTCGCCAGCCTCGGCACGGCGCCGATGGCGGCGGTCCAACCCTATATGAACTCGAACAAGATCCCGCAGCTGTTTGTCTCTACCGGCGCGTCGATGTGGGACAGGCCGCACGAGTTCCCCTGGACCATGGGCTGGCAGCCGAGCTACCAGACCGAAGCTCACATCTATGCGCAGTATTTGCTGGAGAACCATCCTCGCGGCAAGATCGCCATTCTTTATCAGGACGACGGGTTCGGCCAGGACTACGTCAAGGGACTGAAGGACGGACTCGGTGGCAAGATCCCGATCGTGGCCGAAGCGGGGTATAAAGTCACCGACACGGCCATCGATGCGCAGATTGCCAAACTCAAGGCCTCGGGCGCCGACATTCTCTTCGATGTGACGACGCCGAAATTCGCCGTGACCGCGATCCGGCGAACCGCCGAACTCGGATGGAAACCGGTCCATATCATCCCGACGGTGTCTGAATCGATCGCGGTGGGCCTGCAGAATGCGGAAGGCCTGCTGTCGGCTGGATACTCTTTGGAAGCGGATGATCCGGCGGCCGCCAGCGAACCGGCTTACCGTGAATGGGCCGCCTTCATGGACCGATATGCTCCGAGCGCAAGCAAGACCAACAGCCTGAGTGTGTTCGGTTACGTGATCTCCAAGGCGATGGTCGAGGTCCTGACCAGATGTGGCGATGATCTGTCCCGGGAAAATGTGATGAGGCAGGCGGCTTCGCTCAAGGGTCTGCAGCTTCCAATGCTGCTCCCCGGGATCGTGGTCAATACCAGCGGGAGCGATTACGCGCCGCTGGAGCAGATGCAGATGATGCGGCTCACGGCCGGACGATGGGAGCGCTTCGGACCGGTGCGAAGCGGGATTGATGCGGGTAGCGTCAGCGAATCCTTCAAGACGATATTCCGTTACGGTACCGCCAAGCGCGACATGGCGGTCCAGTTGAACGCCAACACCGTAAGCCTGATGACCGGCTCGTTCGGCAGTACTTATGCGCAGATCGGCGCCGATCTCGCGTCGGTGCTGGACAATGGCACAAATCTGCGGGTGTTGCCCGTTCTCGGTCGTGGATCCGTTCAGGCCGTGGCGGATGTCCTGCTGTTGAAGGGGGTCGACGCCGGAATCGTGCGCAAGGACACGCTCGCATACCTCGAACGCAAGGACTTCGCCAACAATATCCGCAATCAATTTGTCTACGTGGCCAAGATGTTCAACGAGGAGATGCACGTGCTCGCGCCGCGGACGATCCGCAGCATGAAGGATCTCGATGGCAAGACGGTGGTCGTCGACTTGCCGGATGCCAGCACCTTCGTGACCTCGATCAATGTGTTCGAGCGTCTTGGGATCAGGCCGCATCTGCTCTATATCGAACCGCGGCTTGCGGTCGACATGCTGCGCAAGGGCGAGATCGATGCGATCGTGGCGGTCGAGGGCAAACCGTTGCAGTGGCTCAGCCAGGTGAACGACCCCAATTTGCATCTGGTCCCGGTCGAATATGAGAAATCACTCAATGAGGAGTATCTGCCGTCGAAGTTTACGTCGGCGGACTATCCCAACCTGGTTTCAGATTCAGCTCCGGTCGATACGATCGCGGCCGAAGCGGTGCTGGCGGCCTACAACTGGCAACCGACCAGCGACCGCTATCGCCGTCTCGCCTTGCTGGTCGACTCGCTGTTTGGCCGGATTGCGCAATTGCAGCGACCGCCGTTCCATCCAAAGTGGAAAGAGGTGGCGATGAAGGCGCCGGTCGCCGGCTGGACCCGCTTTCAGGCGGCGCAGGAATGGCTCGACCGCAACTATCCTCCTGCGGCCTCTACTGCTGCGGCGTCTGCCGCAGCAGAGGTGCCGCGCGCCGGCGGGCCGCCGAATCGCGACGATCCGCTGTATCGTGAATTCCTCGAGTGGCGCGCCAACCGCACGAATGCCAATCGCGCAAACGCCAATCGTTAGCGCGGTATGCGTCGCACCTGATCTGGTTATAGCCAGGCACGAAGGCACCACCTGCATCAGTGCGCCGCAGGCATTGGGGGAGTTCGCGACGAACTGATGTGATGGTGACGCTGGAGCCAGGTGCGGCGTCAAGGCGATCCGGCTCTCGACCTCAACGCCGAAGCCGCTCCTGTTCATTGCGCGGGCTCGGGCTCGCTCACCGGCAACGCAAGTCCGCACGCCAGCGCTAGCGAGCGGTGTTCCCGTGCTAAAAGTTGCAAGAATCGATCACGCCTCAACGCTGGCCCTTCCAGCTGGCAAACTGAGCTTTCCAGTAGGCCAGAATTTGGTTCACGAGGTCAGGCGGCAAGGGCATGTAATCCAGTGACTCGGCCTGTGCTTGGCCGCGCTCCAGCGCCCATTTTAGGAAATCCAGGGCGACGGCCGCACCCTCGGGCGACTTCGGTTGTTTGCGCATCAACACGAACACCGTCGCGGTGATGGGGTAGGCCTGCTCGCCGGGAGCATTCGTCATGATCAGGAAGAAGTCCTTGGCATTGATCCAATCAGCGTTTGAAGCTGCGGCCTTGAAGCTTTCCACGCACGGATTGACGAATTTGCCGGCCTTGTTCTGTACAAGGCCGTAGGCAATCGTGCCCTTCTTTTGCATAACATAGCTATATTCAAGATATCCAATCGATCCCGGCGTCAGGTCAACAAGCGAGGCCATACCGCCATTTCCCCTGCCGCCCAACCCGACAGGCCATTCGACTGCAGGGCCTTCTCCCACGCTCGCCTTCCATTCGGAACTCGCCTTCGAGAGATAGTTGGTCCAGTTGAAAGTCGTTCCGGAGCCATCGACACGATGAATGACCGTGATCGGCATGTCGGGCAGTTTCAATTCAGCATTGATCTGCTGGATCGCCGGATCGTTCCAGTTCCTGATCTTGCCAAGAAAAATGTCGGCAAGCAGCGGCCCGGTAAAGCGCATCGCGCCCGGCAGGATACCTTCGATATGTACCACCGGAACGACGCCGCCGATGACGAGCGGGAACTGGCTCATGCCGAGCTTGTACAGTTCTTCCGGCTTGAGCGGCATGTCGCTCGCACCGAAATCGACCAGACCCCGTTTGGCCTCGCTAATGCCGAGATGGGATCCGATCGATTGATAGATCACCTGGTTGCCAGTCTTTGCCTGATAGTCGGCGACCCATTTGGCCATGATGGGGTAGACGAAGGTTGAACCGGCACCCGATATCTGTGCCGCAAGCGCAGGCCCGGTGGGAGCCATGGCAGCGAAGACGAGTGCAATCAAATAGCTTTTCAAAATGATCTCCTGCTAATCAGACCGATGTAATCAACTTGACGGAGGCCAAGGTAGCGGAATGCTATTCAGCCCGCGTCAGGCGATCGGCGGACGATTGCGGCCTCGCGGCGCGGCATGATTCGTCATTTCCAGGGTCTCCGCGTTGTCGATCGCGTAGGGCGAGGTAGGGCTCGCGTTTGCAATTTCGCACCGGCTGGCTTTATGTTCCCTCCGGAACCTGGCCGCGATCTTCCGTGGCGCGAAGGGAGCATCGGTGGTGGCAATTCGAATACGGATCGGCACGCGCAAGAGCGTTATGGCGCTGGCGCAGACCGAGGAAATTGCCCGGCGGCTGATCGCAGCCGCTGCCGATATCGCTGTCGAGATCGTCAAGTTCGAAACAACGGGGGATTCCGATCAGATCGGCAAGTTGTTGCCGCATGGCGGCAAGGGCGGCGCATTCGTTGCCGAAATCCGGAAAGCCCTCATTTCGGGCCAACTGCAAGCCGCGATGCACTCGCTCAAGGACATGCCGGGCAATGAAGACACGCCGGGCCTCGTGATTGGGGCTACGCTGACGCGCGATCCGCCCGGTGATGCGCTGGTGTTGCGAGCAGGCGTTTCGATCGACGATCTCAGGCGCGCGCGCGGCAAGGGCTTCAAGATCGGCACCAATGCGGTGCGGCGCGCGGCCTATGCGCGGCGGCTGTTTCCGGAAATCGAGGTGATTCACTATCGCGGCGCCGCCGACACCCGCGTCCGCAAGCTCGATCAAAAGGAAATGCAGCGGCTGCCGGATGGCGGCGCGGTCGGTCCGGCGGACGCGCTGATCATGGCGCGCGCCGGACTCGAACGCGTCGGCCTGGCCGACCGGATCGCCTATGAATTCTCGATTCAGGAGATGCTGCCCGCGGTCGGGCAGGGCATCGTCGCGGTCGAGTGTGCGGCCAACGACTGGCAGACCCGGCGCATGCTATCGCTGATCGATGATCCCGCCGCCCACAGATGCGCAGATGCCGAGCGCGAGGTGTTGTGGGTCCTCAACGGCCATTGCAACTCGCCGATTTCGGGCTTTTCCACCATCGACGGCGCGCAGATGTCGCTGACGGCTGCGGTGCTGGATGAAACCGGTGGCCTGTTCATCGAGGCGTCGCGCTCCGGCCCCGCCGATCGCCCGCGCGAACTCGGTCGCGCGGTCGCACTCGAATTGCTCGGCAAGGGCGCAGCCGAGATCATCGAGCGCAGCCGGCCTGAGTGATTGATCGACGCGGTCCTGCCCGCCAACGGGTCGGCGCCGCGCGCCCGATGACAGGCTCGGGCGGATAGCCAGCAATCGCCGACCCGGGATTCGAAACGCCGCGGCGTACTGGATCATCCGCTGTCGCGGATGATGACGACGATGTCTGCGGAGGCTGCCATTACCCCTTATACGCCCGCACCCGCTTCAGCATCTGCTCGACATGCGCGATCGGGGTTTCCGGCTGGATGCCGTGACCGAGGTTGAAGATCAGCCTGCCGCCGGCGTAGTTCGCCAGCACATCGTCGATGGCGCGATCCAGCGCGTGACCGCCGGCGATCAGCGCCAACGGATCGAGATTGCCCTGAATGGCGACGCGGTTTTGCACGCGCTCGCGGATCAGCGACGGCTCGGCCGCCCAGTCGATGCTGACGGCGTCGACACCGGTAGCGCCGACGTAAGCCGGCAGCAGCGCGCCGGCGCCCCTGGGAAAGCCGATGATTTTCGCGGCCGGCGCTTTTGCGCGCACGCCCTCGACGATGCGTCGCGTCGGCTCGATCGACCAGCGCTCGAACTCGCGCGGCGGCAGCACGCCGGCCCAGGTGTCGAAGATCTGCAACACGTCGGCGCCGGCCTTGAGCTGCCCAAGCAGGTAGTGGATCGAATTTTCCACCAGCACGTCGATGATGTCAGCAAACGCATCCGGGTGGCGATAGGCCATCATCCGCGCCGGCGCCTGGTCCGGCGTGCCTTGCCCGGCCACCATATAGGTCGCGACCGTCCACGGCGCGCCGCAGAATCCGATCAGTGCGGTCTTCGGATCGAGTTCGCGGCGCACGCGGCGCAGCGCCTCAAAGACCGGTTCGAGCTTTGTCATGTCGGCCTTCGGCGAAAGCGTCCCGACCTGGTCCGGCGTATCGAGCGGATCGAGCCGCGGACCTTCGCCGACCTCGAACCTGACGGAACGCCCCAGGGCGTAAGGAATGACGAGAATGTCGGAGAAGATGATCGCGGCATCGAAGTGGAAGCGCCGGATCGGTTGCAGCGTGACTTCGGCGGCGTATTCCGGCGTGAAGCACAGGTCGAGAAAACCGCCGGCTCGGGCGCGCAATTGGCGATATTCCGGCAGATAACGGCCGGCCTGCCGCATCATCCAGATCGGCGGTGTCGGCTGCCTGCGGCCGGAAAGCACCTCAACGAACGGCTTAACGGGGCGAATTTGGGTCAAGCGCTGGTTCCGCAGGGATCAGGGGCCACACAGGCATTCCTGATACACTGCGGATACCAGCTTGGCCAAGAGACGATCGCCCGTCTGAGGTAAGGGTTGTCGTCTCGGCGGCTGCCACCGGAACGATGGCAGCGATGGCAGGACTTCAGGCCGTTCCGGTTGATCAAGACCTCACCGCACAGTCCTCCGGCCTGGCGATCGGGTCGAGCGACGGCCGCAAATGGCAAATTCCAACGGGCTGGGGTCGGAACTTGTCATCCCGGAGGCGTCGCGAAACTAGCTTTGCAATGAGGGTGCAATCTCATCGCCCGCGTAGACGACGTCAAGTTGTAGCGTTTGTCTGTGCAATATCGGTCATACGGACAAAAAATCCCCAGCCCTATATGCCTGTTGACGGGCACTGGAAGCGATGAAGCGCGGTGCCGACAGGACGTTAACCGACCAGTGTGATGACATTGGCTCCAGCGCTTGGGAACATCCGGATTGCCGACACGTTATCATTGTGATGGAGGCTCAACATGATTGGGAAATTCGACCCGGCGGCTCACGACAAGCACGCTGTCGACCCCCGCGCTGCCGCCCAGGCTGACCGGGACATGCACGCGAAACTCGAAGCCGGCTTGATCGACACTTTCCCGGCATCCGATCCTGTCAGTGCAGCACAACCGGCACCGTCGAAGGCGGACGCCGGCCGGCAAAGGCCCTCGCGGCGTTCCGGTAGTTCGCGCAACTTCAAACGGAAGCAATCGACGGCGGCGCATTTGAGGGGTGCCTGAGGCCGCAGTTTTTTCTTGCAGGCGATTTTGCCTGTAGCCGATCAGTAATGCGGCGGCGGTTCATTGGTGGCGCCAGGTGCGTTGGCTTCGGCCTCCTGCAGGCGTTCGTTCAGATGTGCAACCTGGCGCGTCAGCGCGTCGATCTTGAGCCACTGCTCGGTGATGGTCTCATTCAGCGTTTGGATGGTTGCGTCCTGAAACGTCAGCCGCGTTTCCAGCACGTCGATGCGGTCGCTGAGTGTCTTCAGGTCACTCATCGGAATTCCGTCCGTTCGGCCGCTCGCGCAACCCGTGGCCAAGCGCGAGGCGGTCATCGAACACAAAGCATTGGCCGCGCCAGCGGCTCTCGGCTTCCGGCACGTCTTCCAGATATTTCAGAATTCCACCCCTGAGGTGGTAGACCTCCGGAAAGCCGCGCGAGAGCAGATAGGCGCTGGCCTTTTCGCAGCGGATGCCGCCGGTGCAAAACATCGCGACCCGCCGATGTTTCACCGGATCGAGTTGACGCGCGGCAAAATCCTTGAATTGCCCAAAGCTCCGGATGCCGGGATCGACGGCGCCGGGGAAGGTGCCCATCGCCACCTCGAATGCATTGCGGGTGTCGATGACAAGCGTGTCCGAAGCCGTGATCAGCGCATTCCAGTCGGCGGCGTCGACATAGATGCCGACTTGCCGGGTCGGATCGGCATTGCCGTCGCCGAGGGTAACGATCTCCTTTCTCAACCGGATCTTCAGGCGTTGAAACGGCATCGCCAACGCAGCTGAGAATTTCAGTTCGAGGTTATCGAGCCGGCCGCCGAACAGGGCGCCGTGCTCCAGCTCCTCAACCAGTGCGGCAATTGCTTCTTCGCTGCCCGCAAGCGTGCCGTTGACGCCTTCATGGGCCAGCAGCACGCTACCCTTTAGCTCAAGGCGTGTGCAAATCGCGCGCAACGGCTCGCGCAGCTCCCGGAAATCCGGCAGGGCGGCGAACTGATAGAAGGCGGCGACCTTGTACGGCATCGCGGTGGTTTATCAGGGAGTTTAGAAAGGGAAAACCCCCTCAACGTAGCGAGAGGGATGTGTCCCGAAGGATTGCCCAACGCCGGATGAATGTGCCATGTAACTTCGCGCCGGCATCGGTGAAGATTGAGCAAAAGCGAGCATTTGGCATGAGGAATTTCCATCTCGCCGGCCGGTCGACGGTCCACGCCCAGAACGCGATGGTGGCGACGTCGCATCCGCTGGCCGCGTTGACGGCGATCGAGGTGCTGCGTTCGGGCGGCACCGCCGCGGACGCCGCGGTAGCGGCGTGTGCCCTGCTCGGCGTGATCGAGCCGCAATCCACCGGCATCGGCGGCGATTGCTTCGCGCTGCTGCAACCCAGAGGCGAGGGCAAGATCGTCGCCTATAACGGCTCGGGCCGTGCGCCGAAGGCCGCGGAAGCCTCATGGTATCTCGAGCGCAACATCAAGGCGATCCCGCTGACGTCGGCACACGCGGTCAGCATTCCCGGCGCGGTCGACGCCTGGGCCACCATTTTGCGCGATCATGGCAGGCTCGGGCTTGATAGCTTGCTGCAACCTGCGATCAAGGCCGCGGAAGAAGGCTATGTGGTCACGCCGCGCACCGCGTTCGACTGGAGGAACCAGTTCGACAAGCTGAGGAAGGGCACCAATACCGAGCGTTATCTGCTGCCGCACGGCAAGCCCGCGGTTGCGGGCGATGTGATCAGGCAGCCCGAACTCGGGCAGACGCTGCGGGCGATCGCGAAAGACGGCCGCGACGCCTTCTACACAGGCGCGATTGCCGACGACATGGTCGAGACCTTGCGTGGCATCGGCGGCCTGCATGCGCTGGAGGATTTTTCATCCCACACCACCGAGACCACCGCGCCGATCGGCACCATCTACAAGGGCCATGACGTCTGGCAGTGCCCGCCGAACGGCCCGGGCATCACCATGCTGGTGATGCTGAACATTCTCTCGCGCTTTGATCTCACGAAATTCGCGGCGCTGAGCGTCGAGCGGTTTCATCTCGAGGCCGAAGCGGCGAGGATTGCCTATATGATGCGTGAGCAGTACATCGGCGATCCCGCCCAGGTCGATGTCGATGTCGTCAGGATATTGGCGAAGGAGTTCGCCAACGAATATGTCGGCAAGATCAGAATGGACCGGCCGCTCGATCTGCCCAACGTGACGCCGCCGATGAATCCGTCGACGGTCTATATCACCGTGGTGGACAACGACCGTAACGTCTGCTCGTTCATCAATTCGATCGCGCACTCGTTCGGTTCGGCGATCGTTTCGAACAAGACCGGCATCCTCCTGCAAAACCGCGCCGGCGGTTTCCGGATTCAGCCCGGCCATCCCAACTGCATCGCCCCTCGCAAGCGGCCGCTGCACACGATCATTCCCTCGCTCGTCACCAAGGCCGGCCGTGCCATCATGCCGTTCGGCGTGATGGGCGGGCAGTATCAGCCGGTCGGGCAGACCCATGTTCTGACCAACATGCTCGACTACGGCTGCGACGTGCAGGAGGCGATCGATATGCCGCGCGGCCTGCATTACGAAGGCGTCTACCAGCTTGAGGATGGCGTGCCCGCCGATGTCGTCGACGGCCTGAAGAAGCTTGGGCACCAGACCACGGGCGTGGTCGGGCCGCTTGGCGGCGGGCAGGCGATCTGGATCGACTGGGACAGGGGAACGCTGACCGGCGGTTCCGATCCACGCAAGGATGGCTGCGCACTGGGGTATTGAGGCGTCGCGGGAACGGGAACCAGCGCGCGGTCGATGGTCGCAGGCCTCGTCGTGCGAACAACATTCCGGAACAGGCTTCAAGGGTTGGTGCTTGCTCCCTCGGTGCGGCCTTGATCGCGTTCCATCAGCGAAAGTTTACGCAAACCTTGGGCGGCCGTCATGTCGCGGGTGCGACCGGTTCGGAACCAGACTTCGTTGCTCTGGTTGAAGAGACAAGGCGCGCAGGCGTGCGCGGCTTGTCTTTTCAGCGGCGGAGGCCGTCATGCCCGACGATATCGATTCCATCACCCTATCCGGCTTCAGCAGGCGAAAATTTATCGCTGGCGCGGCGGGAACCGCTGTCGCTCCGCTGGCGGCCAAAGCCGCCGTGGCGGCTGTTAGCCCCACCGTTACGCCGGATGCTTCGCTTCCGGTTGACGTCACTCTGCAGGTCAACGGCGCAAAGAAGTCACTCAACATCGATGCGCGCACCACCGTGCTTGATGCGCTGCGCGAACATATTGGTCTTACCGGAAGCAAGAAGGGCTGCGATCACGGCCAATGCGGCGCCTGCACCGTCCTGATCGAAGGACGGCGCGTGTTGTCGTGCCTGACGCTGGCGCTCGCCGCCCAGGACCAGCAGATCACCACCATCGAGGGTCTTGCCAGGGGCAACGAGCTGCACCCAATGCAGCAGGCGTTTATCGATCAGGATGCGTTCCAGTGCGGCTATTGCACACCGGGACAAATCATGTCGGCGGTTGCTTGCGTGAAAGAGGGGCATGCCGGCACCGATAATGACATCCGCGAATATATGAGCGGCAACATCTGCCGCTGCGCCGCCTATCCAAATATCGTCGCGGCAGTGAAGCAGGCCGCTCCCGCGATCTCCTCCGAGCGGAAAGGCTAGGAAGCATGCGACCTTTTGCATATCAAAGGGCAACGGATCCGTCAGCCGCCGTGCAGGCGCTGGCAGCCGCGGCGAACAACAGCAACCCGGTGACAGAGGCCACGATCCAACCGCTCGCCGGCGGCACCACCCTGATCGACCTGATGAAGCTGAACGTGATGCGGCCGGGCGCTGTGGTCGACATCAATCCGCTTAGCCCCGTCTGGTCGACCATCGATCTTGATGGTGGGAATCTTCGCCTCGGCGCGTTGGCGCGAATGTCCGATGTCGCGGCCAACGCCGAAATCCAGCGCAACTATCCCGTGGTCGCCGATGCACTCAAGCTCGCCGCAAGCCCGCAGCTCAGGAACATGGCGACACTCGGCGGCAACGTACTGCAACGCACGCGATGCACTTATTTCCGTGACGTCAGCTACGACAATTGCAACAAGCGAAATCCGGGGTCAGGCTGCGCCGCACTGGAAGGCTTCAACCGTACCCATGCGGTGCTCGGGACGTCGGAGCGATGCATCGCAACCTACCCCGGCGATTTCGCGCAAGCCATGATTGCGCTGGACGCCACGGTCGAGATTACCGGCAAATCCGGTGTCCGAACTGTTCCATTCGCCCAGTTGCACAAGCCGCCGGCAGATTCCCCGCAAATAGAGACCACGCTGGCGGCGGGCGAATTGATCTCCGGCTTCACCATTCCCGGACGCTGGCCGCGCTCGATCTACCTCAAGGCCCGCGACCGGCAATCCTACGAATTCGCGCTTGCCTCGGCCGCGATCGCGCTCGACGTCGGGGATGGCATCGTGCGCGACGCGCGCGTGGCGCTGGGCGGCGTCGCGACCATCCCCTGGCGCGCACGTGAGGCGGAAGCGCTGATCAAGGGACAGAAATTCGACGACGCGCTCGCGCAGCGCGCGGCCGAGGCGGCTTTTGCCGGCGCCACGGCCAGGAAGCACAATGCGTTCAAGATTGCGCTCGGCAAGCGCGTCGTCGCGCGCGCGTTGCATCAGGCCGCAACGATGGAGATTTGACCATGACGATTGCCGCGCCCGAGCCGAAAGCCAATATGGGCCAGCCTATTCCGCGTTACGACGCCGTCGCCAAGGTGACCGGCAAGGCCGCTTATACCGCTGATGTCGCATTGCACAGCCCTGCCTATGCCTATCTTGTCACCAGTTCGATCGCCAAGGGCCGCATCGACGGCTTTGACCTTGCCGCCGCAAAGCAGGTGCGTGGCGTCATCGATATCGTGACGCACGAGAATGCCGAAAAGCTCAAGGAAGCAAAACTCTTCAGTAACGGTGGCCATGCCTCCACGACGATCCAGCCGCTGAAGTCGGCCGAGATTGCGCAGGAGGGCCAGATCGTTGCGGTCGTCCTGGCGGAAACGTTTGAAGCCGCGCGCGAAGCCGCCCATGCGGTCAAGGTCAACTACGCGGCCGCAACGCCGACCACGACATTCGATTCGCCGGGGACAACCTCCGCACCCGCCAAAGGACAGCTTGCGCGATTCAAGGAGGATCCCAGGGTCGGCGACTTCGCCGCCGCATTCGGCAACGCCGAGGTCAAAGTTAGCGCCGCATATGAAACCCCGACCCAGCATCATAATCCGATGGAGCTGTTCGCCACCAGCTGCGTCTGGAATGGCGATCGCCTGACGATCTATGAGCCGAGCCAATATGTTCACGGCCTCAAAAACGGCGTTGCGGAGCAACTCGGTATCGACCCTGACGATGTCCGAGTCATCAGTTCTTACGTCGGTGGCGCCTTCGGCTCCAAGGGCTCGATGACGCCGCGGACAGCCATCATCGCCAGCATCTCTCGGCGGTTGGGCCGTCCGGTCAAATTGGTCGCGACCCGCGATCAGGGCTTTACCCTCTCGACCCATCGCGCCGAAACGCGGCATCGAATCCAGATTGGCGCCAACCGCGACGGCAGGTTAACGGCGCTGCGGCATGAGGGCTGGGAGGTCTCCTCGCGCCCTGACGCCTACGTCGTCGGGGGCACCAAGACCACGACGCGGCTCTATGCCTGCCCGAACGTCGACAGCCTGGTCTCGATTGTGCGCGCCGACCGCGACACGCCAGGCTTCATGCGTTCGCCGCCGGAAGTTCCTTACATCTTCGCGCTCGAGAGCGCGATGGACGAACTCGCCGTCGAGCTGAAGATGGATCCGATCGAGCTGCGCCGCATTAACGACACTGCCAAGGAGCCAATCGGCGGCAAGCCTTACACCTCCCGGTCGCTGATGGCCTGCTTCGACGAGGGTGCAAAGGCCTTCGGTTGGGCGCAACGCAGCGCCCAACCGAAATCGATGTCGGACGGCGACTGGCTGATCGGATATGGCTGCGCCACCACCTGCTATCCCTCGCAAATGGCGCCCGCCGCGGCGCGCGTGCGCCTGCAGCGGGATGGCCGCACCCGTGTCGAAATCGCCGGTCACGAGATCGGCAATGGCGCCTACACCGTCATCGCTCAGGCCGCAGCCGAAAGGCTCGACGTTCCCGTCCAGAAGGTGTCGGTCTTCATCGGCGACAGCGATCTGCCGCCGGCGCCGGTGGCCGGCGGATCGAATTCCACGGCGAGCACCTGCTCCGCCGTCATGATGGTCTGCGATCAGATCAGGCAGCGGTTGTTCAAGGCCGTGATGCCCAACGAGAGCATGATCGACAAGACCAAGGAGACCGTCGGCCTCGGGCAGACGCCGGTCACGCAGGCCGCGAAGAGCGACCGTTCCATCGACATGGAGCGCGCCTTCGACGCACTGGGGGTGAGCGTGGTCGAGGAATATGGCGAGTGGAAGCCCGACGGCGCGCCGATGGATTCCTTCCGCGCGATGCATGATGGCCAGATGCGCATGGTCGGCGGCACCGAGATGAAGGACAATATCGCTTACGCCTTTGGCGCCGAATTTGTCGAGGTTCGGATCAGCAGATGGACCCACGAAATCCGGGTGCCGCGAATGGTCGGCGCGTTCGCCGCCGGTCATATCATGAACCCGCGGACCGCGCGCAGCCAGCTGATGGGCGGCCTGATCTGGGGAATGTCCTCGGCGCTGCATGAGGCCACCGAACTCGACGAGCGTTACGCGCGCTACGTCAACGACAATCTGGCCGACTATCTGGTGCCGGTGAACGCGGACGTCCCCAGCGTCGAGGTAATCATGCTCCCCGAGCAGGACGATCACATCAATCCTGCCGGCGTCAAAGGCATCGGCGAATTGGGCAATGTCGGGACCAATGCGGCGATCTGCAATGCGATCTACCACGCTACCGGCCAGCGCATTCGGAAGCTCCCGGTGCGGCTGGAGAAACTCGAGATTTGAGGCTTCGGTAGTTTCGATCTTCCTCTGACCGACCGCCTTGCCTGGTTGCGCGCGGGCCACTAGTCATTGGTCGAGCATCGTTACCGCATGACCGAACACGGTCATGAAGAAATCACTATGGAAATATGCTTCGTTGGGCTAGAGACGTGCATCTTTCGAGAAAGGTTTCAAAAGATGTCATGCCTCTGGCGCATCAAAGTTACAACAACGTTGGCCGCCATGGCGACAGCGATCGCTATCCTCTCAAACGTTCCCGAAATAGCAGCCGCGCAAACCGCAGGAAAAACCATGACCACAGCTTCAGGGTTGCAGATCACCGACAGCAAGGTCGGCACCGGCGCGTCGCCAAAGCCCGGCCAGATCTGCGTCATGCATTACACCGGCTGGCTTTACGAGAATGGCCAGAAGGGCAAGAAATTCGACAGCTCGGTGGATCGCAATGAGCCGTTCGAATTCCCGATCGGGCAGCGCAAGGTGATCGCCGGCTGGGACGAAGGTGTTGCCACCATGAAGGTCGGCGGCAAGCGCACGCTGATTATTCCGCCCGCGTCGGGCTACGGCGCCCGCGGCGCCGGCGGCGTCATCCCTCCGAACGCGACGCTGATGTTCGACGTCGAATTGCTGGCGGTGAAATAAGCGACGAGGCTTCGCGCGGCCGGAAGGAAAGCGTATCGTGAAGATCTCCATTCTCGACGATTATTTCGATACGCTGCGCACCCTCGACTGCTTCGGCAAGCTTTCAGGACATGACGTCACGATCTGGAACGACCACGTCCAGGACGTCGAGACGCTGGCGGAGCGGCTGCGCGACACCGACGCGCTGGTGTTGATCCGGGAGCGAACGCAAATTCGCGCCCCGCTGCTGGAACGATTGCCGCAATTGAAGTTGATAAGCCAGCGCAGCGTCTATCCGCACATCGATATCGACGCCTGCACCCGGCTCGGCATCATTGTGTCGTCGAGCCAGCACGCCGATACGCCGTCCTATGCGACCGCCGAATTCACGTGGGGCCTGGTGCTCGCGGCGGCGCGCGCGATCCCGCAGCAGATGGCGGCGTTGAAGGCGGGCAAGTGGCAGATCGGTGTCGGCCGCACACTGCGCGGCAAGACGCTCGGCATCTACGGCTATGGCCGCATCGGCGCGGTCGTCGCCGGCTACGGGCGCGCGTTCGGCATGAAGGTAAGGGTGTGGGCGCGCGAACCTGCAATGGCGCGGGCGCGCGCCGACGGCTACGAAACCGCTGACAGCAAGGCTGCATTCTTCGAGCAATGCGACGTGCTCTCGCTGCACATGCGCCTCGTCGATGCCACCCGCGGCATCGTGACCTCAGGCGATCTGGCGCGGATGAAGCCGACGGCGATCCTGGTCAACACCAGCCGCGCCCCGCTGGTCGAACCGAATGCGCTGGTCAATGCGTTGCGCGCCGGACGGCCCGGCATGGCGGCGGTGGATGTTTACGAGCAGGAGCCGCTGCGCGACACTGGCGATCCCTTGCTGACCATGGACAATGTCGTCTGTACGCCGCATCTCGGCTACGTCTCGCACGACGAATACGAAATCCAGTTCACCGATATTTTCGACCAGATCGTGGCCTATGCCGCGGCTGCGCCAACCAACGTCGTCAACCCCGGTGTGATTGGGAGAGAAAGGCCGAGGTATTAGACTCCCTCGCCCCGCTTGCGGGGTCGAGACGAGCGTAGCTCGCTCTTGGAGGGCTGGGGTGAGGGGGACTCTCCACGGATTCTGACTCGCCGATAGTCCCCCTCACCCGGATTGCACTGCGTGCAATCCGACCTCTCCTCGAAAACGGGGCGAGGTCAAAAAGAAAAAGACCTGCCCAAGGGACCGGTCTTTGCCCCCTCAGAGTCGACCAGCGTCGATCAAAAGATTCTTGTTCGCGGCTGCTGGTTTGCGATCACGATTTTATGTACCGTTCGCGGCAACGATTTAGCGGAAAGAAGTTCGATGACTCACGATCACACCCACCCCGGTCACTCCCACGATCACGCGCACGATGACACGCTTCGCTGGAAGCATGACGGCGTCCGCGTCATTCCCGGCGATCAGCTCGATCCCAACGTGCCGTCGACCGCCGGCATGGACCGCAAGGCCGCGATCAATTTCGCCCGCGTCGGCGCCCAGAAATTATGGGCGGGAACCGTGACCATCAAGCCGGACGCCAAGACCGGCGCGCATCACCACGGCCACCTTGAGAGCATCATCTATGTCGTGCGCGGCAAGGCGCGGATGCGCTGGGGCGAGCATCTGCAATTCATGGCGGAGGCCAATCCCGGCGATTTCATTTTCATCCCGCCCTATGTGCCGCATCAGGAAATCAACGCCAGCCCGGATCAGGTGCTGGAATGCGTGCTGGTGCGCAGCGACGGCGAGGCGGTCGCGATCAACCTCGATATCGAGCCGGTAGAGAAGCCGGAGACCGTGCTGTGGGTCGATCCCGTGCACCGCGATCCCGCGGAGGTGAAGTAGGATTCTCGTGTCCCGGACGCGGTGCAGCGTTCTTCACGCTGCTCCGCAGAGCCGGGACCTATTCGTGCCCAATAGACCCCGGATCAGCAGCGCACCACGCCGCAAAGGGGCGGCGCGCTGCGCAGCATCCGGGGAAGGTCTCGCCTGTTGCGAAAAACTTAAGCAAACACGCTGTGATCCATCGCTCCGGTCGGCACCACATAGCCGTAGCGCGTGTTGGAAGGTTCAGGCCCCGCCTTCTCGTATTCCGCCTTCATCATGGCAAAACGATCGCCCCTGAGTTCAAGCATCGCGCGCTTCGGCTGGATGTCGTACAGCCGCGCATTGTTGCCGCCGAAGATCGCTGATTTCACCGGTCCGTCGGCGGCGCCGAGCGGGGCGTAGCCGAACTTCTTTTGCATGCTTTCCGGGATTTCAAGGCGGCGCAGGCCCTCGATCTGCCATTGCGGCGCGCCGGTCCACAGCGCATCGGTGCCCCAGCAAACGTGATCGGCGCCGAGCCCTTTTATCAGTGTGCCCATCAGCGCCGCGCAGACGTTCGGCTCCGCGACCAGTGTGGTCGCGAACAACTGGCCGACGTCGCCATAGACATTATTGACGCCGTACTGGGCCGGGATGTCGGCGAGATCGCTGGTCCAGGAAATCCGCCCGGTGCGCTCGAACTCGGCCAGCGCCTGCTTCGGATCGCCGCCGACATGGCGGTAGGCGGAGTGATAGATGACAAAATTGAGCTGCGGCCAGTCTTTCGCCGCCTGGCCGACATCGGCGACGTCGGCGAAGCCGCGCAGATTGGGATACGCCTTCTCGACACCCGGCGCGAACAGGCCCTTGTGGATGCAGACATTCTTGATGCCGGCTTTTACCATCTTCTCGTAGCCCTTATAGGCGACTTTCTCGTCGTCCATCCGCCAGGGGTAACGGCTGATATCCTTGTGGGTATTGTCGCCGACAGTGTAGCCCTTGCAGGATTCAGGCTTGAGCGCCAATCCGGCGTCGAGCTTGTCGAGCCAGCCAGGCTGTCCGGGCGTGAAGATCATGTGGCAAAACACCCGCCGCGAGCCGGCCTCGTCGTTGATCTTCTTGCGGGCGTCGGCCATCTGCTCGTTGGTCAGGAACCAGTCCTGCTCGATGTCGGAGGGCGCTGATGAAATCAGCGAGATCTTGGTGTCGCTGTCGAGGAACATCTCCTTTTTGTAGTTGTTGAATTTCAAATCCTCCACGGTCTGCTCGTGCGAGCCGAGTTCCTTGTTCCAGCCGGCCTTGCCGACGGCGTTGCGCATGTCGACGAAGGTGGTGATGCGGGTGTCGTCGCGCAGGAAGTGGGTGTGCATGTCCATGATGAACTGGTCCTTGAGCGCGCCGGCGCGCTCCTCCGCCATCGCGGGCGTAGCGGCTTCCGCTGATGTCACGTCGAACAGCGGCCCGTAAACCTCGTTCATCGCTACAAAGGACGCGGCCATGCCGGCGGCGGTCTGGAAAAACCGGCGGCGGTCGAGGCCTTGCTTGCCGCCGAGATCGTCGGCCATCGCGAGCAGCCGGGCCTCGACTTCGCGTTGCCGTTCGTTCTGCGGGTCGGGATAGAATTCGTCGCTGGCCACGATCTGGGTCGGGATCGGTGTCTGGTACCGACACAATTCGGACGGCATCAGTGCGGCAAGTTCTGCATCGGTCAGTTGGTTGCTCACGACTTCTTCCTCCCTGGTTTATGCCCCGCGATCAATTGCCACGGGTTAGAACGGCCGCAAGACTAGACCTGTATTTGTCACGAGCAAGGCCGTCTTAAGTGTCGGCGGTGTTGGAAGTTGTTGCGCACCGCAGCGCAACCTGACTTCCGCCAAACCGCAGGCTTTGCTACACAGGCCCGCGCTGCCTTAGGAATTCACGCAAGGTGGCAGCCGGCGTTGCGGCACCGCTTAAAGAGATTGAAGATCCAACGCATCCGATCGGAGGAAGGCCATGAAATATCTCGATCAATTGCTGGCGCGACGAACGGTCGTCAAGGGCGCCGGGCTTGGCCTTGTTGCGGGAACGCTGGCGCATTCAGGCTCGGCGCGCACGGAACCAGGCGAAGGCGAAATCTGGAGCAGCGAATACTGGGCCAAGAAGGGCGATATTCCCTTGTGGATCTATCGCAAGCGGCTCGGCGCGCCGAAGGCCGGCGAGCCTTCGCGCCCAGTGCTGTTCTTCGTCCACGGCTCGTCGGTGACCTCGAGGGGGTTCGATCTCAAGGTACCCGGCCATGGCGAGTATTCGGTGATGAACGAATTCGCCCGCCACGGTTTCGACTGCTGGACCATGGATCATGAGAATTACGGCAAGTCGGGGCGCACCTCAGGCAATTCCGACATCGCCAGCGGCGTCGAGGACCTGAAGGCGGCCGTTGAAATCGTCACCCGCGAAACCGGCCGGCAGAAATTCCATTTCCTCGGCGAGTCCTCCGGCGCGCTGCGCGCCGGCGCTTATGCCATGGTGGCACCCGAGCGCACCGACCGGCTGGTGTTTGCCGCGTTCACCTATAAGGGCGAGGGATCGCCGACCCTGACAAAGCGTGCCGAGCAACTGGCCTATTATCGTTCCCACAACATGCGCAAGCGCGACCGCGACATGATCCGCTCGATCGCCACCCGCGACAAGCCGGGGACCAGCGACCCCGCCGCCGTCGAGGTGCTGGCGGATGTCGAGATGCAATTTGGCGACCAGGTTCCGACCGGCACCTATCTCGATATGACCGCCAACCTGCCGGTGGTGGACCCAAAAAAGGTGCTGTCGCCGGTGCTGCTGGTGCGCGGCGAATATGACGGGATCGCCACCATCGCCGACCTCGAGGAGTTTTACAATTTGCTGCCGAATGGCGACCGGCAGTTCATCATTCTTCCGGGCACCGCTCATTCGGTGACGCTGGCGACCAACCGGCAATTATTCTGGCACGTGACGCGGGCGTTCCTCACCATGCCGACGCCGATCGCGACCTAGTCTTGCGTTTTCGAGTTCCGAATCATATCGGCCGTCATTTGTCGGCCTCGTCCTGATTGGTTCCATGGAAGCGATCGTCTAGTTGCTGTTGACGTTAGCGGTAGCCAGCCGCATCGCGGCTGAGCCAAGGGTCTCCGGTTGCGTAC
>WNFW01000457.1_pt1 | contig 32607 bp, 32 predicted proteins | sample 5400131 | NCBI WGS metagenome assembly WNFW01 (sample SAMN13153362, study PRJNA577476) | soil metagenome | isolation source: 20 cm soil or saprolite under grassland replicate 1 | place: USA:California | collected 2016-06-15 | reverse complement strand
CTACCGCGGCGACGGTTCGGCGACCGTCTGCATGTTCGGCGACGGAGCCTCCAACACCGGCAACTTCGGCGAGACGATGAACCTGGCGGCGCTGTGGAAGCTGCCGATCGTGTTCATCGTCGAGAACAACCTCTACGGGATGGGGACGGCGGTCGAGCGCCACTCGGCGGTCACCGACCTCTCGAAGAAGGCCGAGGGGATGGGCGTGCCCGGGGTTCGCGTCGACGGCATGGACGTCCTCGCGGTGAAGGACTGCGTCGAGGAGCACCTGCGCATCGCGCGCGAGGATCGTCGCCCGACGCTCGTCGAGGCGTTCACCTACCGGTTCCGCGGCCACTCCGCCGCCGATCCGGAGGTGTACCGCACGAAGGAGGAGGTCGAGGAGTGGCGGCGCAAGGATCCGATCGAGAGCTTCAACTCGCGCCTCGTCTCCGACGGCGTGCTCGAGGAGGGCGACCTCGACGAGATCCGCCAGCGGGCGGAGGAGCGGGTGCTCGAGGCGGTCGCGTTCGCCGACGAGTCGCCCGAGCCGCCGCTCGAGTCGCTCTACGACAACCTCTACGTCGTCGGCGAGCAGGTCGGCGGCTGGTACGCGGTCGACGAGCGCACGCCCGAGGTGCACAGGGGGGAGGCCGAGCGCGAGGCTGCCGCGGCGGGCAAGGTTCGCGAGCTCGCCGAGGCCGGCGCCGCGTACGGCGGCCAGCCGGCTCGCCCCGCCGGCCGCCGCTCCGGCGAGGAGGAGATCGAGCGGGAGGGCGGCGCGGCGCTCGAGGAGCAGCCGCCGGGGGAGGAGATCGCCGATCGAGAAGGCGCCGAAGGGCTCGACGAGCGCCTCGGCGACGCCGAGGAGCGCGAGAACGCATGATCCAGCGCATGCGCGAGGCGCTTCGTGATGCGATGGCCGAGGAGATGCGCCGCGACGAGTCGGTCTTCGTGATCGGCGAGGACGTCGGGGTGTTCCAGGGCGCGTTCAAGGTCACGGAGGGGCTGCTCGACGAGTTCGGAGAGAAGCGCGTGCGCGACACCCCGATCTCGGAGAACTCGATCGTCGGCACGGGGGTGGGCGCCGCGATGGCCGGCCTGCGGCCGATCGTCGAGCTGATGACCGTGAACTTCGCGCTCCTCGCGTTCGACCAGATCATCAACCACGCGGCGTCGATCCCCTACATGTTCAGCGGCCATGCCCGCGTGCCGATGGTGATCCGCATGCCGGGCGGCGGCGGGCATCAGCTCGGCCCGACGCATTCGCACAGCTTCGAGGCGATGTTCCTGCAGATTCCGGGGCTGCTCGTGGCCTGCCCGTCGACCCCGGCGGACGGGAAGGGTCTCTTGAAGGCCGCGATCCGCGACGATAACCCGGTGATCTTCGTCGAGCACGAGACCCTCTACGGGACTCGTGGCGAGGTTCCAGAGGACGGCGATGACGTGCTGCGGTTCGGGGAGGCGATGGTTCGGCGCGAGGGCTCGGACGTGACGATCGTCGGCATCCTCAAGATGGCGCTCGTCGCGGAGGAGGCGGCCAAGACGCTCGCCAACGAGCACCGCGTCGAGGCGGAGGTGATCGACCCGCGGACCTTGCGGCCCCTCGACCTCGACACGATTCTCGCCTCGGTGGCGAAGACGCACCGCGTCGTCGTGGTCGAGGAGGGCTGGCCCCATGGCGGCGTCGGCGCCAACCTCGCCGCGCTCATCCAGGAGCAGGCGTTCGACGAGCTCGACGCCCCGATCCAGCGCGTCACGGGAGCGGACGTGCCGATGCCGTACGCGAAGCGGCTCGAGCAGTCGGCGATCCCGCACGCCGAGCACGTCACGAGCGCCGCGCTCGCGACCCTGGAGGGTTCCATATAGATGGCGCAGGACGTCGTCATGCCGAGGCTCTCGGACTCGATGGAGGAGGGAACGATCCTGCGCTGGATCAAGTCGGAGGGCGACGAGGTGGCGATCGGAGACGAACTCGTCGAGATCGAGACCGACAAGGCGAACATGGTCTACGAATCGGACGCCGCCGGCACGCTGGTCGAGATCGTCGCCAACGAGGGCGACACGCTCCCGATCGGCGAGGTGATCGCGCGGGTGGGGGAGGCCGGAGAGGCGCCACGCGACGCAGACGGTGCACGCGAGTCGCGCGCGGGGGCGGTGGAAGGCGAGGGGGCGCCGGCGCGTCCTGGCTCCGCTGCGGATGCGCCGGCCGCCCCCTCACCTTCGCCCGCCCCTCCGGCCACACCTGCTTCACCCGCAACCGCAGCCCCTACAGTCACGCCGGCCCAGGTTGGTGGGGATGGCCGGGTCAAGGCGTCGCCGCTGGCGCGGCGCATGGCCCGGGAGCGGGGTCTCGACCTTGCCGCGCTCGCCGGGTCAGGGCCCGGCGGGCGAATCATCAAGGCCGACGTCGAGCGCGCGGCGCAGGCGGAGCCGGCGCCGGCGGTCGCACCGCAGCCGGCAGCCGAGGCGCCGGTCGCGCCGGCCGCCGCCGCCGGACCGACCCCGGGCGCTCGCGAGCGTCCCGAGACCGCGAAGGGGACGACCGAGAGCGTCGAGCTGACGAAGCTCCAGCAGACAATCGCCCGGCGGATGGCGGAGTCCAAGGCGACGGCGCCCCACTTCTACCTGGAGACCGAGATCGACATGTCGCGCGCCGTCGCGGCGCGGGCGAAGATCAAGGCCGCCGCTCGCGAGGGCGAGGCGGTGCCCTCGTTCAACGACATGGTCGTCAAGGCGTGCGCGATCGCCCTGCGCGAGTTCCCGCGCGCGAACGGCGCCTACCGTGACGGCAAGCTTGAGCTCTACTCGCGCGTGAACGTCGGCGTTGCCGTCGCGGGCCAGAACGCGCTCGTCGTGCCGACGGTCTTCGACGCCGACGACAAGGGCCTGCGCCAGATCGCCGCCGAGAGCCGCGCACTCGCCGCCCGGGTCCGCGACGGCACGGTCACCCCGCCCGAGCTCTCGGGCGGGACCTTCACCGTGTCCAACCTCGGGATGTACGGGATCACGAACTTCGCGGCGGTGATCAACCCGCCCCAGGCCGGGATCCTGGCCGTCGGGGCGATCGTCGAGAAGCCAGTGGTGCGCGACGGGCAGATCGCCACCGCTCACGTCATGCCGGTCACCCTCGCCTGCGACCACCGGATCCTCTACGGCGCCGACGGAGCCGAGTTCCTGGCCCGGATCAGGGCGCTGCTCGAAGAGCCGGTCGGCCTCGCGCTCTAGCGCCCGCGCGGCGGCTTGTCTCCCTAATAGGAGCCAGGGGCGATCGGCTCGAGCCATTCGGGCGGCAGGAAAGGCGGCACCGGCTCTGGATAGTCCGGGAACAGCTTTCGTGCCGCCCGCGCGGCCGGAGTCTCGCCGATGCGTGGGTGCAGATCGGCGAGAGCGTCAAGGAACCGCACGCTCGAGAGGATCTGCAGCGTCGCGGCGTTCGGAGGGTCGAGCGCGAGCGTGCCGTCGTCCAGCAGCCGCTGTGTGTGCGCGAGGAGGTCGGGCAGCCCGGCCAGGTCGGCCCGCACCGCATCCGCGGTCGCGCGGCGACCGTCGGCTTCGGTCGTCCGGGCGTAGTAGCCGATGAGCGGCCGGCTCGTGCGGATGGCGAGCTCGGGAAGTGGCACGCCGGCGCCGCGCGCGGCCCAGCGCCGAACCTCGAGGTGATCGAGGGCGCCGAAGCGTCGAGCTTCAGCGCCGGCACGGTCCCGCCGCGAAAGCCGGCCAGGCGCAGGTGGACGCGCTGCGTGAGCGGCACGACGTCGACGAGCCGGTAGTCGAGCCCCTTGAGGTCCAGCATCTTCCGCGCCGCCTGCGAGGGGTGCGAGGGCGCCATCCAGTAGAGCCTGGCGACCATGACCCTGCGTCAGATGCCGGGGATGCGATCGCGCAGCTCGACGATCTGGGCCTGCACCGCGGCGAGCTCTCCCGCGAGCTGCTCGGCCGTGCGGTCGAGCCCTGTGACCTTCTCGCTCAACGAGGGCATGGCCTCCGCGAGCGCCGACACGTCGCGAAGGAGCTCCTCGATCCTCGCTACGAGCCGCTCCTCGACCTCGGGCAGCGCGAAGATGCTCTCCAGGAGCCGCTCGAGGTCGTCGGTTCGGCCGAGCAGGCGCCGGACGCCGTCGGCCACAGCGTGCAAGTCCTCGATGGCGGAGGCGATCAGGCGCGGCGGCCGGGTGAGGTCGATCACGGCCCGAAAGTCAATCAGCCCGGCGCCTCGTCGCGCAGCGGCCTATTCGGCCGGCATCTCCACGCGCACGCCCTCGTCGGACTGCTCGGGCCCCGACGTCCCGCTGCCGCCGGCTTCGGGGCGGCGCTGCGCCGGCCTTCCGTCCGACGCGGCGACCGGCTCGGCGTCATCGGGCCCGTACGGGCCCGGCTTCGGCCGCACCTTCCCGCCCGGAAAGGCGAGGCGGAGGATCGTCCGCTGCACCATCCCGAGCTGCTGGGACAGGGGGCCGCTGTTGTAGGGGAGGCCGTACTGGCGGCAGATCTGCTTCACCCGCGGCGCGATTTCCGCGTAGCGGGTGCTCGGCATGTCGGGGAACAGGTGGTGCTCGACCTGGTAGCCGAGGTTCCCGCTCGCCACGTGGAAGAACGGGCTCCCCTCGATGTTCGCGGCGCCGACAAGCTGGCGGACGTACCACCCGCCGCGCGTCTCGTCCTCGACTTCCTCCTGCGTGAAGGTGTAGGTCTGGTCGGGGAAGTGCCCGCAGAAGATGATCGCGTAGGCCCACACATTTCGGACCACGTTTGCGGCCGCGTCCGCCTTGAGCGTCCGGCCAAAGGCCTGCCCGCCGGTCTCGAGCGCGTGCCGCGCGGCTTCGCCGAGCCGCTCGCGGCGGCCGTTACGGCCGGGGCACAGCCTGCGCGCACGATCCCGCACGCCGCGATCCCGCTCGCCGCGGGCGAGCGCGAGGCCGAACTCCACGGCCGCGGTCGCCGCCGCGCTCACCAGCGGCCATGCGATGTAGTCCTTGGCGATCTGCGTCCGGGCCTTGCCAGCGATGCCCTTGAGCTCCCTGCGGAGCTGCTTCTTCGATTTCTCACCCTTGCGAATCGCCTCGAAATCGAGGTCGTGCACCGCGACGCCCCACTCGAACAGGAACATCAGCAGCACGTTGTAGAAAGGCTGCAGGAGGTAGACCGGGTGCCAGGATTGGTTCGGGTCGATCCGCATGATCTCGTAGCCCAGATCCTTGTCCTTGCCGATGATGTTGGTGTAGGTGTGGTGGATGTAGTTGTGCGAGTGCTTCCACGCCTCGGAGGTGGATGCGGTGTCCCAATCCCACGTCGAGGAATGGATCTGAGGGTCGTTCATCCAGTCCCACTGCCCGTGCAGGACGTTGTGCCCGATCTCCATGTTCTCGAGGATCTTGGCCGCCGATAGCGCCGCCGTCCCCGCGATCCAGGTCGCCCGGACGCGCGAGGCGAGGAGGAGCACGCGCCCCAGCACCGCCAAGCGGCGGTGCATCTCGATCATGCTCGTGATGTAGCGGCGGTCGCGGTCGCCGAGGTCCTCGTAGACCTCGTCGTGGATCGCGTCGAACTGCCGTCCGAGCTCCTCGATCTGCTCGTCGCTCAGGTGTGCGAGTGGGCTCATGATCCCGGTGCCGGCGGTGGCGGTCATTTCGTTCCTTTCTGGTATCTCACAGCTCGATCTCGATCGGGCCCTCCGGCGCGTTGATGCACGTGCGCACCATCTCGCCCTCCTGGCCGCAGATCTTCCCGTTGCGAAGGTCGCGGAGCCGTCCCGAGCAAAGCTTTCCGATGCAGGTGTGGCAGATGCCCTCGCGGCAGCCGAACGGAAGCTCGAGCCCCGCCTCCTCGCCTGCCACGAGGATCGGCTTCGACCCATCCGACTGCGCCTCGGCGCCGCTGGCGGCGAAGACGATCCGGCCGCCCTCGCCCTCCTCCGCCAGTCCCAGCTTGGGCTGGAAGCGCTCCACGTGAAGCCGCTGGAGATCCGCCTCCGCCTCCCAGTGGTCGGTGAGCGCGTCGAGCATCTCCCCTGGGCCCGAGGCGAAGGCCTCGCGCTCGCGCCAGTCGGGGCAGAGCCGGTCGAGGTCGCGTGGCTTCAGGCGGCCGCCGGAGCCGGTGAGCTGGAGGTGGAGGCGATACCCGCGCCGGCGGTCACGCAGGGCGGTGAGCCGGTCGCCGAAGATCACCTCGTCCTCGGCGCGAGCGGAATGAGCGTGGAAGGCGTCGTCGAGCTGGCCGCGGTGGTCGAGCGCGCGGAGCATGCTCATGATCGGAGTGACGCCGCTGCCGGCGCTGATGTAGAGCAGCTTCTCGGGGAGCGGGCTGGGTAGGACGAAGTCGCCCTCCACGCCGCCGAGGCGCACGATGTCGCCGGGCCGCGCCTGATGGACGAGGTACGGCGTCACCTTTCCTGCCTCGACGAGCTTCGGCGTGATGCTCAGGCAGCCGTCCGGGCGGTCTGGGTCGGACGTCAGCGAGTACGCGCGCCAGTGGAACACGCCGTCGACCACGACCCCGACCCGCATGTACTGCCCGGGCTCGTGACCCTCCCACTCATACCCCGGACGGATCAGGATCGTTACCGCATTCCCCGCCTCGCGCTCGATCCGCTCGATCCGGCCTCGAAGCTCCTGCGTCGACCACAGGGGGTTGATCAGCTCCAGGTAGTCGTCGGGGAGCAGCGGGGTGAAGAGCGAGCGCATCGCCTGGAGCGTCTTCCGCCGCAGCGGCGGGACCTTCGGCGTAGCACCGCGTTCAGCCACCGGAAAAGCCTACACCGATCGGTGTCTCGTCAATTGATGTCTATATCTCGCCGTCTCGAGATCCGGCGACCTACCTGCACCGGGAGTTGAAATATCCACTCGCGGGAATAACATGCGTGGCCAGTTCACACATAGGGAGTCGGGGCGGAACCCCCGGGTCCCGTCGAAGTCCGTAGGAGCCGTGGCGGAGATCCCGCCGCGGCGAGATCACGGCCCAGCGACGTGGAGATCCCACCCGCGGGCCCCGACCGAAAGGCGGACAGGATGGAGAGAGCCGACGCGAGCGCGGTCGTGGGCGGGCGGCTGGATGCCCCTGGCGAAATCGCCCTCACGCGCGAGGACCGCGCGGGGCTGTGGCGGTTCATGCTGATGATGCGCGCCTCCGAGGAGCGTGCTCTCACGCTCTACAAGCAGGGCAAGGTTCCCGGCTCGTTCTACGACGGGCGCGGCCAGGAGGCGATCTCGGTCGGGGCGGCATGGGCGCTGCGGCCCGTGGACCGGCTGTGCATCCTGCACCGCGACCTCGGCGCGCACCTCGTGCGCGGCGTGACCCCGGACCGCTACCTCGCCAACTTCATGGGCCGCGCCGACGGCGTGACCGGTGGCAAGGACGGGAACATGCACTTCGGCGATCGCCGGCTCGGGTGCGTCGGGATGGTCTCGATGCTGCCCGACATGGCGCTCGTGGCCACCGGAATGGCGCTCGCGTTCAAGATGCGCGGGGAGCCGCGGGTGGCGCTGACCTTCTTCGGCGAGGGCTCGACCGCCGCCGGGCAGTGGCACGAGGCGATGAACTTCGCTGGCATTCACCGCCCGCCGGTGGTTTTCGTCCTCGAGAACAACGGCTTCGCCTACTCGACGCCGAACGAGCTCGAGTTCCCGGTCGACCCGGTCGAGCGCGCCCACACCTACGGCTTCGAGGGGCTGACGGTCGACGGCAACGACGTCGAGGCGGCGTTCGCCGCGGCCGCCGCGGCCACCGAGCGGGCGCGGGCCGGCGGCGGGCCCACGCTGATCGAGTGCCGCACGATGCGCATGCACGGCCACGGCGCCCACGACGACATGAGCTACGTGCCGCGCGAGCTGCTCGAGGAGTGGGCGCAGCGGGATCCCCTCGACCGCTACCGGGAGCGGCTCGTGTCGGAGCACGGGTACGCGACGGACGAGGTCGAGCGGATCGAAAGCGAGGTCCGCGACTACGTCGCGCAATGCGCGGAACGCGCTCTCGCCTCGCCCATGCCGGAGCCGGGGGACGCCCTCGACGGCGTCTTCGCCGCCCGGTTCGAGCCGCTCGGCGACGGCGTCGCGAGGTGGTCGAGGTGGACGGCGGGCAACGGCATGCAAAACGGCGCCGGGAACGGGAGGGCTGCGGCATGACGGTCGAGTCCGCGGTCCGCGGTCCGCAGCCCGCAGACACGGGGGCTCGGGAGCTCACCTACCTGCAAGCGATCTCGGAGGCGCTTCGCGACGAGATGCGCCGCGACGAGACGGTCTTCTGCCTCGGCGAGGACATCGGAGCGTTCGGCGGGGCTTTCAAGGTGACCGCCGGGTTCATCGAGGAATTCGGCGCCGAGCGGGTGCTCGATACACCGCTTTCGGAGTCGGCGATCGTCGGCGCCGCGATCGGTGCCGCGGTCGAGGGGCTCCGGCCGGTCTGCGAGATGCAGTTCGCCGACTTCATCTCGTGCGGGTTCGACCAGCTCGTGAACGTCGCCGCGAAGCTCCACTACCGCCAGGGGGTCCCGGTGCCGATGGTGGTGCGGCTGCCGTCCGGCGGCGGCTTCTCCGGTGGGCCGTTCCACTCGCAGAACCCGGAGGCATGGTTCCTGCAGACCCCGGGGCTCAAGGTCGTTGCGCCCGCGACGGCCGCCGATGCGAAGGGGTTGCTCGTGAGCGCGATCCGCGACCCCAACCCGGTCTGCTTCCTCGAGCACAAGGGGCTTTACCGCCACGTCAAGGGCCACGTCCCGGAGGGTGAGCACGCGGTGCCGATCGGCGCGGCGCGGATCGCCCGGGAGGGCGACGAGCTGACCGTGATCGCCTACGGCTCGACCGTGCACCTGGCGCTCCAGGCCGCCGAGGAGCTGGACGAGTCGGTCGAGGTCGTGGACCTGCGCACGCTCTGTCCCCTCGACCGCGCGGCGATCCTCGCGAGCGCGCGCAAGACCGGCAAGGTCCTCGTGACGCACGAGGCGACGCAGTCGTGCGGCGTCGGCGCCGAGGTGGCGGCGATCGTCGCGGCGGAGGCGTTCGAGGACCTCGACGCGCCGGTCCGCCGGCTCACGGCCCCCGACGTGCCGATCCCGTTCAGCCCGCCGCTCGCGCGCGCCGTGCTGCCGCAGCTCGACGACATGAAGGAGGCGATCGATGAGCTCCTCCGGTACTGAGGCCGCGCTCGTCGAGGTGACGATGCCTCAAATGGGCGTCTCCGTCGCCGACGGCACGATCGCCGAGTGGAAGAAGCAGCCGGGCGACTGGGTCGAGGCGGACGAGACGATCTGCGAGGTCACGACGGACAAGATCGACGTCGAGATCCCGTCGCCGGCGAGCGGGCGGCTGGCGCGGATCATCGCCGAGCCGGGCGAGACGGTGGGGGTGGGGGCCCCGATCGCCGAGATCGACCCAGGTGCGAAGCCGGGCCAGGCGCATCCTGACGAGCACCGCGAGGCCGAGGACTCGCGCGGGAATCAGGAGTCCGCAGTCCGCAGTCCGCAGTCTGCAGAGGCGCCCGAGCGGTCCGCGGAGACAGACCGATCGGGGTTCTATTCCCCGGTCGTCCTGCGGATGGCGCGCAAGCACGGGATCGACCTGAACCAGGTTCAAGGCACCGGCATCGGCGGGCGGGTTCGCAAGCGGGACGTCCTCGCCTACGTCGAGGCAGCGAGCGGCGGGCAGCAGGCAGCAGAGGAGCCGCCGCTTCACATCGAGTCGCCGTACAGGCCCGAGCCCGAACCAGCCGGCGAACCGGCGCCGGCGGGCGACGGCGCGCCCGCGCCCGCCGTCGCGGCGCACGAGCGGCGTGAGCCGATGTCGACGATGCGCCAGGCGATCGCCCGGCACATGGTCGAAAGCCGCCGGACGGCAGCGCACTGCACGACCGTCATCGAGGTCGACATGTCGCGCGTGGTCGCGCGGCGCGCCGAGCTGCGGGACGCGGCGGCCCGACGGGGCGTCAACCTCACCTATCTCGCGTTCGTCGCGGAGGCGACGGTGGGGGTGCTGGCGCGATTCCCGATCCTGAACGCCTCGATCGACGGCGACGACATCGTCTACCACGACGATGTCAACCTCGGGATCGCAGTCGCGCTGGAGGACGGGTTGATCGTGCCGGTGATCCCGAAGGCGCAGCGCCTGAGCCTCGAGGGGCTGGCCGCGTCGGTCGGCGACCTTGCCGAGCGGGCGCGGGCGAAGCGACTCGAGCCCGACGAGGTCCGAGGGGGCACGTTCACGATCACCAACCCGGGCCAGTTCGGGACCGTGCTGGCGACGCCGATCATCAACCAACCGCAGGTAGCGATCCTGGATCTCGAGGCGGTTGTGAAGCGTCCGGTCGCGGTCGCCGGTCCCGATGGGGATGCGATCGCGATCCGCCCGATGACGGACCTATGCCTGTCTTTCGACCACAGAGCGCTGGACGGGGCGACGGCGGCGCGCTTCCTGGCCGCGATCAAGGCTCACCTCGAGAGCGGGGAGGGGAGTCGATGAGCGCGGTCACCGGAAAGGCCGACGGCCGGAAGGCGAATGGGCGTCCGGCCGCGACGCTGGCGCCGCCGATCGCCCCCGTCCCGCTCGAGCATGAGGACCTCGTGGTCCGCCGCGGCCGGCGCAGCGACCGCTACATGGCGGTCGCGATCCACTCGACGGCCCTCGGCCCGGCGCTGGGCGGCGTTCGCCTCTGGCACTACAGCGAGGTCATCGGGGGCGTCCGCGACGCGCTTCGGCTTGCCCGCGGCATGACGTACAAGGCCGCGGTCGCGGGGCTCGACCTCGGCGGCGGCAAAGGGGTCGTCTGCGCTCCGCGCGTACCGCCCGACCCGTCGCTGCGCCGGGCGATGCTGCTCGACTTCGGCGACCTCACAGAGTCGCTCGAGGGCCGCTACATCACCGCCGAGGATGTCGGGATGACGCCGGCCGACCTCGCGGTGGTCGCCGAGCGGACGGCGCACGTCACCGGCCTCGACGCCGAGCGCGGCGGCTCGGGCGATCCGAGCCCGTTTACCGCGATGGGGATCGAGGCGGCGATGCGCGCCTGCGCTCGCGAGCGCCTCGGCTCCCCCGAGCTGCGGGGCCTGCGCGTCGCGATCGCCGGGCTTGGCCACGTGGGGGCCAAGCTCGCGCGGCGCCTCGCCGACGCGGGGGCCGCGCTCGTGGTCTCCGACATCGACGCGAGCAAGCGGGCGATCGCCGACGAGCTCGGCGCCCGCTGGGTCGACCCCGAGCATGAATTGCTCGCTGACTGCGACATCCTCGCCCCCTGCGCCCTGGGGGGCGCGATCGACCGCGAGGTCATCCCGTTGCTTCGCTGCGAGATCATCTGCGGCTCGGCCAACAACCAGCTCGCCGACGACTCGCTGGCCGACGAGCTGGCCGAGCGCGGGATCCTCTACGCGCCCGACTACGTGGTGAACGCCGGCGGGCTGATCCACGTCTACAGGGAGATCCGCGGCTACTCCGAGGACCAGGCGGTGGAGCTGGTGCTGGGCATCGAGGCCACGGTCGACCGGGTGCTCGAGACCGCAGGCCAAGAGGCGATCACCCCGCTGGCGGCTGCCAGGCGGCTCGCCGACGAGCGGCTGGCTGCCGCCGTGCGACACTGAGCGACATGCGCGAGGTCTGGATCGTGCGCGCGGGACTCGTCCTCTACGCCGACGCCCTCGCAGCGCAACGTCGGATCGCGGAGGCCCGTACGGAAGAGCGTGTACCGGACGTCCTCCTGCTCCTCGAGCACCCGCCCGTCTACACGAAGGGCCGCCGGACTACGCCCGCAGAGCTTCCGATGGGCGAGGACTGGTACCGGATGCAGGGGATCGACGTCTGCGAGACCGACCGCGGCGGGCGCGTCACCTACCACGGGCCGGGCCAGCTCGTCGGCTATCCCATCGTCTCGCTCAAGCCATACGGCGACGATGTCCACGCCTACGTCAGAGGGCTCGAGCGGGTGATGATCTCCGCGCTCCGCGAATGGGGCGTGGAGGCAGAGGTGATCGAGGGCCTGACCGGCGTCTGGGTCGGCGGGCGGCCACCCGACGGCCGCAAGGTCGGCTCGATCGGCGTCCACGTGAGCCGCGGCGTCACCACTCACGGGTTCGCGGTCAACGTCAGCAACGACCTGCAGCCGTTCGAGTGGGTCGTGCCGTGCGGGATCGAGGGCTGCCGGGTGACGTCGCTCGCGCGCGAGCTGGGCAGCGAGCAGGATCTCGACGCCTTGGCGACGACCGTCGCCTCAAGGTTCGGCGAGGTTTTCGAGCGGCAGCCTCTCGAGGTCGCCGCCGGCGACCTGGCTGCGTTCGACCCGGCTGCAGCGGCGGTACGGTAGGTCGTAGTGACGGTCGCAGCAGACAAGCTCCACGTCACGCGGTCCCGCGCGAACCCGGGCGGGGCGAAGGTCGCTAACGGCCGCCCGTTCCGCGAGCGAAAGCCTCCGTGGCTCAAGGTGCCCGCGCCGGGCGGGCCGACCTACCGCCGCCTGCGCGCCGAGATCGATGCCGGCAACCTCCACACGGTCTGCCAGGAGGCGAACTGCCCGAACGTCGGCGAGTGCTGGGAGCGCGGGACGGCGACGTTCATGATCCTCGGCGACGTCTGCACCCGCCGCTGCGGCTTCTGCAACGTGAAGACGGGCGTGCCGACGTGGAACGACCCGCTCGAGCCGATGCGCGTGGCGGCGCAGGTGAAGCGGATGGGCCTGCGGCACGCCGTCATCACCTCCGTGGACCGCGACGACCTCCCCGACTACGGTGCGGGCGCGTTCGTCGGCGTCATCCGCTCGATCCGCATGCTCGCGCCAAGCTGCAAGGTCGAGGTGCTGACGCCGGACTTCCGAGGCCAGGAGATGCCGCTGGCCAAGGTGATCCACGAGCGCCCGGACGTCTTCAACCACAACGTCGAGACGGTCCCGCGCCTCTACCCGAAGGCCCGCCGCGGCTCGGACTTCCTGCGCTCCTGCCGGGTGCTCCGACTGGCGAAGGAGATGAGTGGCGCCGAGGTCGTGACGAAGTCGGGGCTCATGGTCGGGCTCGGCGAGAACTTCGACGAGCTCGTCGAGGCGTTCGCGATCCTGCGCGAGCACCGCGTGCAGGTCCTGACCGTCGGCCAGTACCTGCGCCCGACGGAGCGCCATCTGCCGGTCGTTCGGTACTGGCACCCGGACGAGTTCGCCGCGCTCGAGCGAGAGGCGCGGGGCCTCGGCTTCGAGTCGGTCGCCGCGGGCCCGCTCGTGCGCTCGAGCTACCACGCCGACGAGTCGGCGCGCGAGGTCGCCCAGGCGCAGGCGGCGTAGCGGCCCGTCGAGGCCCACAGACCGGGCCCGCAGGAACGGGCTAGTGTTTCTGGAGGGGTATCCGGAGTGAGCGCCGGCGAGGACACCGCGACCCGCGACACCGCGACCCGCAACCTGGAGCTCGTCAAGCGAGCCTACGCCTCGTGGCAGAACGGCGATCTCGACGCGTTCGTCGCCGACTACACCGAGGACGTCGAGGTCCGGCCCTACCTCGGGCGCTCGCTCGGCGCGAGCACCTACCACGGCCACACCGGCTTGCGGCAGTGGTACACGGACGCCACCGGTGAATGGGACCGGCTCGACGTGGCGCCCGAGGAGTTCATCGAGGGCGACGGCGTGGTCGTCGTCGGGCTGCGGGCCGTGGGGCTCGGTAAGGGCAGCCACGTCGAGGTCGACGCCCGCATCTGGCACGTGATCGAGCTCGCCGATGGCAAGATCTTCCGCCTCCGCGGGTTCGGCGACCGCGGGGAGGCGCTCCGCGCGGCCGGAGCGAAGGAACCGGGATGACCGGCGACGGCGCAGCAGCTGCGACGCTGCCGTCCCGGCTAGCACAGCGGCTCGCGGAGAGCCCGATCGGCGTCACGATCGAGCTGCCGGGAGGCGAGAGAGCGTCGTTCGGCCCCGACGGCGAGGTGGTCGCAGTGCGGGTGGCGAACGAGCGCGGTCTCGCCGCTCTCGGCTCCCTCGCCGAGCTTCGCATCGTCGAGGCATACCTCGACGGCGACATCGACCTCGACGGCGACTTGATCGCCGCGATGGACCTGCGCGAGCTGCTCTTCGACCTCCAGCTCGCCCGGCGAGCGTGGGCGCTCGTCGAGCCGAGGATTCGCGGGCGAAGCCGCGTCGATCCGGGCTACGTCGCCAGGCACTACGACAGCGCCAACATCCAGCTCCTCGCGATGGACGATCGCCACCAGGTCTATACGCCGGGCATCTACGCCGACGAGCGGGATTCGATGGAGGATGCTGCCGAGCGCAAGCTGGAGGCGGCCTTCACGTCGCTCGGCCTTCGGCCCGGCTCGAGCTTGCTCGACGTCGGCTGCGGCTGGGGCGGCTTCGCCGCCTACTGCGCCCGGCGCGGCGTCGAGGTGACGGGGATCAGCCTCTCCGAGCACCAGCTCGACTACGCGCGCCGCCATCTCGCGGACCAAGGGCTCGAGGCGGATCTGCTGTATCGGGATTTCTTCGCCTATCGGCCCGGGCGCCGCTTCGACGCGATCAGCCTCATGGGGTCGATCGAGGAGCTCGCCGACTACGGGCGCGTGATGCGCCGGCTCGCCGCGTGGCTCGAGCCTGGCGGACGCGTGTACCTCGACTTCGCCTCCGCCGACCGGCCGTTCGGCATCTCGAGCTTCGTCACGAAGTACGTCTGGCCCGGGCCCTTCCGGCTCGTCTACCTCCCGGCGTTCACCCGCGCCCTCGCGCGCCACCACTTCGACCTCGTCGAGGCCCGCAACGACCGGCGCAACTACCACCTCTGGGCGCGCAACGGGTACGAGCGCTGGAGCGCGCACCGCGCCCAGGTGCTCGAACGCGCCGACGAGCGGACGTATCGGCTGATCCGCCTGCTCATGGCGGGCACCGCGCACCTGATGAGTCCGCGCTCACGCTGGGCGACCGCCTACCGGATGGTGATCGCGCCGCGCCAGGGCTCGGCGCTGGAGTCGCGGGGCGAGCGGCTCGTGCGGACCGCCGTCCGCCCCGTCAGAGCGCGCGTTCTCAAAGCCCGTGGTGCGGCCACTCCGGGTTGAGCTTCCCGGCCTTGAAGGCGGCCGCGCCGATCGTGTGCGAGTCGCGGCGCATGAACATGGAGAGCGTCTGCTCGGCCTCGATCCGAAGGCGTTCCTCCAGCGTGCGGCCGATTCCCCGCAGGATGCTCTCCTTGTCGGAGCGGATCGCCCCCTGTGGCAGCGCGGCGATCTCGTGCGCTAGCTCCTGCGCGCGTGCGAGCGACTGACCGCGTGGGGTGACCTCGCTCGCCAAGCCGATGCGCTCCGCCTCGGCGGCGTCGATGCGGCGCCCCGTGATGATCAGCTCCATCGCCTTGGCGAAGCCGACGACGAGCGGCAGGCGGACCGTCATCCCGTCGCCGCCGACGATGTTCCAGCGCCGCTCGAGGGCGCCGAACTCCGCGTTCTCGGCCGCGATCCTGATGTCGGCCAGGAGCGCGGTCTCCAGCCCGGCGGCGAACGCGTAGCCGTTGACGGCCGCGATCACCGGCTTGAAGACGTCGACCTTGCGGGTGTACCCGCACTCGCCCGGCGAGTTGTAGAGGCTGACGCGGAAGGCGTCGTAGTCGCCGAGCTCGGCGAGCGCGGCCGCGTCGGCGAGGTCCCAGCCGGCGCAGAAGGTGGTCTCGCCGGCTCCCGTGATGACGAGGACGAAGGCGTCGGGATCGTCGCGGAACCGCTGCCAGGCGTGGTGGAGCTCGCGGTTCATCATCCGGTTCACCGCGTTGTGCTGGTCGGGCCGGTTGTAGGTGAGCGTGACGACGTGGTCGTCCTGCTCGTAGATCAGCGTTTCGTATTCCATGCGCTAAGCATCGCGCCTCGGCGGGATGTTCGGCGCTAGGGTGCGCCCGTGGAGGAGGCGCGGGCGCCGGCGGGCGACGCCGCGCCGAGGCGCTCGCGTCGGTCGGGGTCAGCGAAGAGGAGCTGCGGAGCGTTCCCGACGATTAGGGGGCGAGGCGCTCGAGCACGGTGCCGTCTCCGGCCACCGCGACGACCGTCGGCACGATCGCCACGCCGTACTTCCGGGCCAGATCCGGGCGCGCCCGGACGTCGAGCTTGACGAGCGGCGCCTCCGCGGACTCGAGGCGCTGCTCCCATTGGAGGCACTCGGAGCAGAGCGGGTGGGTGAACTCGACGAAGGCCCGCACCGCTCTTCGGGCTCCATCGAGATCCGCCGGATCGATCCGAGCGTGGTGGCGCGGCGAGATGCCGCGCAGCCGCGCAACCAGGCGGTACATCTCGCACCCGGCGCAGAACCCGGTCGCGGCGGCGACGAGCGCGAGCGCGGCCACGATCGAGCCGAGCGCGACGCCGACAGCCTGCGAGCCAAGCCACCACGCCGCGGCCGCGCCGCCCAGGAACGCGCTGCCGATCGCGTTCGCGAGGCGAGGCGCCCGTGAGTCCTCGAGCTCGCCTTCGCCAATCCGGGGCTGGACGAGGTCGAAGTAGACCAGGCAGGTGATGCAGAAACGCCGTCCGAGCGTGAGCCCGATGAGGAGCTGCGCCGATATCAGCGCCCAGCCCAGCGGCCACCCGAACGCGACGCCCAATAGCGCGACGATTCCGACCACCGCTTGGTTGAAGCGCGGGGCTCGCTCGTCGATGACGTCGGTGTCGCGCCAGGGATCGGCCGTTCGCGGCGCTGCGGGCGCCATGCGAAGGATTCTGGCAGACCCCGATCGGCGTTCCCGGGGCCTGGACGCCCGTACGCTTCGCGCCCGGTGCTGCCCCTCAAGGACAACATCCCGACGGTGCGGTTCCCGATCGTCACCGTCCTTCTCATCCTGATCAACATCGGCGCCTTCGTCTGGGAGCTCACCCTGCCGACGGATCAGGCGTCGAGCCACGCCTTCCGCGCCGCCGGAGTGTCGGAGCAGGATCAGGCGGTTCTCGAATACGGCGCGATCCCCTTTCGCCTGACCCACCCCGGCAAGGAGTGCGGCGTGATCGGGGCGTTCGGCCACGGCAAGGTCGCCTGCCAGGGGACGCGACAGTTCACGGTCGCGAGCTCCCGTGGGCGGATTGCGCCGATCGACGCGATCCCCTGGTGGCTCACGGTCCTCACCTCGATGTTCCTGCACGGCGGGTGGCTGCACATCGGCGGGAACATGCTCTTCCTGTGGATCTTCGGCAACAACGTCGAGGACTCGATGGGCCGCGGGCGGTACCTGCTCTTCTACCTGCTCGGCGGCCTCGTCGCCGCCTACAGCCAGGCGGCGATCCACCCTGCCGACACCGGGCCGCAGATCGGCGCCAGCGGCGCGATCGCCGGCGTCCTGGGCGGCTACATCGTGCTCCACCCGCGAGCGCGCGTGCTCACGCTGATCTTCCTGTTCCTGTTCGTGACCCTCGTCGAGATCCCGGCGGTGATCATGCTCGGGATCTGGTTCGTCCTGCAGGCGCTGCCGGCGGTCGGCCAGCTCGCGACGCCGGACGTGGCGAGCGGCGGGGGGGTCGCGTATCTCGCGCACGTTGGCGGCTTCATCTTCGGCCTGCTGGCGATCAAGCCATTCGTCGGCTGGGCTCGCTCGCGCCGTACCGCCGTCGCGTAGTGGCGCCTCGTATGAGGTACCGCTAGATGGACCCCACGACGCGGGCCGCGCTGATCCTGGTCGGGATCCTGTTCGTCGCGCTGTTCGGCGGCAGTGCCCTCGTCGTCGCCGGCCGTGACGGGTTCGACTTCCTCACGGTCGTCTCGCTGGTGATCGCCGGGATGATCCTCCTCGCGGTGATCGCGGCGATCCGCGAGCCGCCGCGGCGATAGCCGCCAGCCGGCGCACGGCCGCTGCCCTCTCAGGTCCGGGCGCCGGCCGTCCGCTCACGCTCGGCGGGAGCCCTTTGCAACGCGCCTGCCGCCGGCGTCCAGATGCTCTCGTGCCCGTCGTCCCACCGAATCCGGTAGCGCGCCGACGAGCCCGAGCGAAGCACCTCCTGGATGACGCCATGACGGGGCGGGCGCTCCGTGGACTCCGACTCCGCGACCACTCGGTCTCCAGCCTTAAGATCCATCTCGCACCTCCGTGGGCCCACCAGATTAGCTCCCGCACGCGGGGACGGTCGTCCTGCTCGGCGGCGATTGGCACGCGTGCCGGATCAACTCGTCGCGAGGCTCGCGCGCGACTCCTCGGCGGCTCGTGCGGCGCCTCGGCGCCGGTGGCGCCGGAAGGTGTCCTCGACCCACCGAAACCCACGACGCTCGCGAAGGGAATCGCGGAAGCGGGCGAACGAATCCGGCGGCTGGAACTGGCGCGGACCCTCCGGTGGGAGGACGAGCGGGTAGAAGAGGGAGGCCGCGGTGAGGTCGGCGACGGTGAACGCATCGCCGACCAGGAACTCGCTCTCTCCCAACTCGGCCTCGAGCCGATCGAGCGTGGAAACTACCCGCTCGCGCGCACGCTCCGCCTGGCGATCGCTCGCTGCGCCGAAACGGAGGCCCGTGAACGCGCGCCCGTAGGCGAGGCTCAGGCGGCCAAAGCGCGTCGCCCATGCCGGCGCCGTCGCGGCTGCGACGGAGGAGAAGCGGTCCGGATCGCGACGCAGCTCGTGGAACGCGAACCGGCGGATGTATGGCCCGAGCTCCTCGTCGAACCACTCCTCGAGCTCGAGAGCCCGTCGGCGCTCGCTCGGCTCCGCCGGGTAGAGCGGCGGCTGCGGATGACGCTGCTCCAGGGCCGCGATGATCGCCGTCGAGTCGCCGATCGCCCGACGGTCGAGCTCGAGCACCGGGAACGTGTACGAGCGGCCGCGGGTGAGCCACAGCGCGATCGCCATATGCGCGCCAGCCAGCGGCGCCTTGCTGTCGTGCTCGACCGCCTTGTAGTCGAGCGCCCAGCGCACCTTCTCGTTGTAGTGGGAGATCGGGATGTGCCAGAGGACGGGACGGGCGTTCATTCGAATTCCTCCTGTTGCATACCGACCGGTCAGTCGGTGTAATCTAGCATTTGATGAGCCCAGCCGGGGCAAAGAACCGGATCGACCGCCGGACGCGGGCGGCTCGCGCCGAGCGCCGCGACGCCCGCGCGGCGCTCCTGGGCGCGGCGGCCGAGGTGTTCGCCGAGCGCGGCTTTCGCGACGCGACCGTCGATGAGATCGCCGAGCGATCCGGCTACTCGAAGGGCGCCGTGTACTGGCACTTCCAGGGGAAGGACGAGTTGTTCGCGGCCCTCATCGACGAGCGGGTCGACGCCGTCACCTGGGAGATGATCGAGCTCCTCGAGGCGGCGCCGCCAGGGCAAGACATGGGCCCCGAGGCGAGCCGCCGCTTCGTCGAGCTCCTGCGGGGCGAGCGCGAGCTGCTCCTCCTCTACCACGATTACTGGTCGCAGGCCGTGCGCGAGCCGGCGCTTCGGCGGCGCTACGCCCGGCGGCGCGCGCGCCTGCGCGACGGGCTCGGGCGGGCGCTTACAGCCCGCATCGAGCACCTCGGCGGACCCGCCGATGCATTCGACCCCGAGGCGATGGCGACGATCATCCTGAGCCTCGGAGTCGGTCTCGCGCAAGAGCGCTTGATCGCGCCGGAGGCGGTCCCGGACAGTCTCCTCGGCGACGCGATCGTCCTCCTCTACAAGGGGATCGTCGCGTCAGCCGGTGAATCCGCACTCGGATGATGGAGCCAGCCGGACTCGAACCGGCGACCTTCGCGATGCAAGCGCGACGCTCTACCAACTGAGCTATGGCCCCGGAGAGCCGATTCTAGGCCCGCGATCGATTGCCGCCCGCGACCTGCCGCCCGGCACGGCCCGGCGATCGGCGTGTGAGAGGATGAGCGGGGACAGCACGGCGCGAGGAGGGATCGATGGCGGAGACCGAGACTGCAACCGGCGTCGGAGTGCGCGACGCGCACGACAAGTCCCCGCAGGCCGTCGAGGAGGCGAAGGCGCGGGCGCAGGCCACAGGCGCGCCGAAGCCCGGGCAGCGCGCGGAGGTGTCGAACCTCGAGATCGTTCGCCACTACTTCGACATCGCCGCCGAGAAGCTCGGGCTTCCCGATGATGTCCGCACCGTGTTCTGGACGCCATACCGCGAGGTCACCGTCCAGATCCCGGTCCGCCTCGCCGACGGCAAGGTCCACGTCTTCTCCGGCTACCGCATCCAGCACAACGGCGCCCGCGGGCCATACAAGGGCGGGATCCGCTTCCACCCCGAGGTCGACATCGACGAGGTCCGCGCGCTCGCCTCGCTCATGACCTGGAAGACGGCGGTCGCCGGGGTCCCGTTCGGCGGCGCGAAGGGCGGCGTCAACTGCCCGGCTGGGCAGCTCGAGCCCTCGGAGGTCGAGAAGATCGCCCGCTCGTTCATGGACAAGATCGAGAAGGTGCTGGGGCCGACGCGCGACATCGCCGCTCCGGACGTCAACACGAACGCCCAGGTCATGGCGTGGTTGATGGACGAGTACGGAAAGCTCCACGGCCACACGCCGGCGATCGTCACCGGCAAGCCGATCGCGCTCGAGGGCTCGCTGGGCCGGGAGGCGGCGACCGGGCGCGGCTGCGTCTACATGTTCCGCGAGGCCGCCCCGCACATCGGCCTCAGCCCGACCGACACGACCTTCGTCGTGCAGGGCTTCGGCAACGTCGGATCGTGGGCGGCGCGGATCATGCAGCAGCTCGGCGCGCGGATGATCGCCGTCTCGGACGCGAGCGGGGCGATCCGATCGGACGCCGGGATCGACGCCAACGCGCTCGTCGACCACATCGCCGCCGGCGGTGTCATCAGGGAGTTCGACGCCGCGGAGCCGATCGACCCCGCCGACCTGGTCGCCGTGCCGTGCGACATTCTGATCCCGGCGGCGCTCGGCGGCATGATCCACGAGGGCAACGCTGACCGCATCGATTGCAAGATGCTGATCGAGGGCGCGAACAGCCCGACGACGCCGGCCGCCGATCAAGTGCTGCGCGACAAGGGCGTCTACGTGATCCCCGACGTGATGGCGAACGCGGGCGGGGTCGTCGTCTCGTACTTCGAGTGGGTCCAGAACCTCCAGCACTTCCGCTGGGACGAGCGCGAGGTGAACGACAAGCTCGGGACGATCATGCGCCGCGCCTACCGCGAGGTGTCGGCCCGAGCGAAGGAGGAAGGGCTCGACCTGCGCGAGGGCGCCTATCTGGTCGGCATCGAGCGGGTCGCAGAGGCCGCGCGCACGCGCGGGTACGTGTAGCTGGACTAGATCTCGACCTCGCGGCCGGCGCCCCGCTCGTCCGCGGCTGACAGAACGAGCGCCGCGGCGGCGCAGTCTTGCACCGCTACGCCGACCGACTTGTAGAGCGTAATCTGCTCGCGCGAGGTGCGACCTGGCCTTTTGCCTTCGACCAGCTCGCCGATCTCGGCGTGCACGTGCGCGGGGGCGATCAACCGTCGGTCGACCGGTTGAAGGAGATCGTTCGATCCCGCCGGCACCGGCGCGAGCGCGGCCGCCCGCGACTCGACCACGACGAGTGCGTCGACGACGGTCGCGTCGTCGACCTCGCGGCCGCGCGGGTTGTAGCCGACGGAGGTCACGTGGACCCCAGGCGAGAGCCACTCGCGCCTTACCACCGGCTCGAGCGAGTGCGTGGTCGCGCAGACGACGTCCGCGCCATCGCAGGCCTCCTCCCATGAGGCGGTCGCGCGCACGCGAACGTCGAGCTCGCGCGCGAGCTCTTCGGCGAGGGCTTCTGCCTTTTCCCTGTGGCGCCCGGCGACACGCAGCTCCTGAAAGGCGCGAACGCGCGTCACGGCGCGGGCGTGCGAGCGGGCCTGGACCCCGGTGCCGAGGATGGCGAGCGTCGCGACATCCTCGCGGGCGAGAAGCCGCGTGGCGAGCGCCGACCCCCCGCCCGTGCGGATCGCCGTGATCGCGGTGCCGTCGAGGACCGCCGTCGGCCTCCCGTTGTCGGGGTCGAAGACCGCGATCAGGGCCTGGTGCGTAGGGAGCGCCGACCCGGCGTTACCCGGAAAGAGCGTCACGAGCTTGCTCGCCAGCGCGCTCGCCGAGGGCGTGTAACCAGGCATCGCCGCGAGCAGCCCCTCGCGCTCGGGAATGAGCGCGCCGACGCGGTGGGGCACGGAAGCCCGACCGGCGCTCAGGTCGGCCATCGCATCGGCCAGCGCGTCGATCAGCTCGTCGAGATCGAGAAGCTCCTCGACCTCGACCCCGCTGAGCAGCAACACGACCGGACCGTATAACGCAGTCCGCGCGAGCCGAGCTCCCGGCCCGCCGCCCGGGCCTAGAAGATCGCCTCCAGCTCATCCGTCATCGCGACCGCCTCCTCCAGCGAGTAGGTCGCATAGACATTCGTCGTGTTCCACTGGATGAGCCGGCTCTGGAGGATGAATTTCCGGACCGCCTCGATGTCGTTCGCATCGACGATCGCGAGCAGGATGTGATCGGGGCCGAAGATGCGCAGCGTGACGATGTCTACGCCGAGCTGCTCGGCGAGCTGCGGAATCTGGCCAGCTCCCTCCCTCAGCATCTGGCGCGTCCGCGCGTTGGACGTTGGACACAGGTCCGGCGGATGCTTGGCGATGACGGCGAATGTCGCCACGACGTACCTCCTTGGGTTGCTTGCGACGTCGCGGCGAGAGTCGCAGTCGCCTATTTCGCGAACGTTTCGTCCAGCTTTCTAAGCTTGCTGGCGATGGGGCGAACGGGAGCGGCGAAGATCCATCTGTGCGGTCGCCTTACGGTGGAGTTGGACGGCCGCCGCGTCGAGGAATCGCTGCCGGGCGCCAAGGGGCGGCTCCTCTTCGCATACCTGGTCCTCAACCGAAGCCGCCGGGTCCATCGGGATGAGTTGCTGATGGCGATCTACGGCGAGTCGGCGACGCCCGATCACCATCCTCGCCTCAACGTCCTGCTCTCGAAGCTGCGGCGGGTCGTCGGAGCGGAACGCGTCGTCGGACGCTCGGAGATCGAGCTGATACTGCCGCCCGATGCCTTCGTCGATGTCGAGGCGGCCTTGGAGGCGGCGCATCGCGCTGAGTCTCACGTCGCGAACGGGGAGTGGGCGGAGGCCTGGGGGCCATCCGGCGTCGCCTATCACGTCGCGAGCCGCGCGCTCCTTCAGGGCCAGGACGAACCATGGCTCGAGGACTGGCGGCGTCGGCTCGAGGACGTCAGCCTGCGCGGACTCGAGTGCTTCGCGGAGGCGAGGCTCGGCCTCGGCGGCCCCACCTTGCCGCAGGCCGAGGAATGCGGGCGCCGACTGATCGAGCTCGCGCCTTACCGCGAGACCGGCTACCGGATCCTGATGGAGGCGCTCGAGCGGCGCGGCAACGTCGCGGAGGCCCTTCGCGTCTACGATCACCTGCGCGTCCTGCTGCGCGACGAGCTGGGCGTAGCGCCAAGCCCGCCGGTGCAGAGCGTCCACCGGCGCGTGCTCGGGGCGGCGACCATTACCCCCGTCTAGCCTCGTCCGTCCGCGAGGCCTCCTCGGCCTGGGCCAGGATGTCCTCGCGGGAGACGGCGCCCGCCAGGTCGGGGTGATCGCTGCGCAGGTGCTCCTGGGCGTGCGCCCAGAGCTCGTCGTCGTCCTCGCCTTTCACGATGTAGCCGCAGACGCAGTTGATCTGCTTCACACCGAACATCGTAGGCGGGCTCGCTCCCGCTGCCCGACCTGCCGATTTGCCGATGCCGTCCCCCACGGCCACCGTCACCGGCACGGCCAGCAGCAGCAGCTGCGCCGCCTCCTTCGGCTCGAGCAGGATCAGCGTCAGGTCGTTGGGTTGGCCGTGGTGCTCGCGGTGGGCGCGCGCCCAAGCGTCTTCACATCGCGCCCGTAGCGCGCCACGTCAGTCGAAGTCGAAGTCCTTTGGCTCGCCCTGCTCGAACCACAGCTCGTCGTCCTCGGGGGCGTCGCGCAGGAAGTCGGGCGTGTCTGCGAGCACGTCCTCCTCACCCGACTCCGCCTCGCCCTCCTCGCTGGCCGTCGGCTCCCCTGTGGGTGACTCCTCTGCCGGGCGCTCGAGCTCCTCGGAGGGCGGCTCGTCTGGCGGGAGCTCCTCCGATTCGAGCTCCTCCTCGCTGAGGCCCGGCTCGAACGGATGCTCCACGGTGTCGAGGCTCTCGATCGGCGGCTCGGGCTGATCCTCCGGAGGGGCTGGGGCCGGGGCCGGCGCGGCGGCGGGCTCGGCCGGCGGCGCTGGCGCGGGACCCGCCGCGCTCGGCGGCGGCTCCTCGACCGGCGACTCCGGCGCCGCCGGCTCACCCGGAGGCGGCGGCGGCGAGACGGCGGTATCCGCCGGCCCGCCGAGATCGATGTCCCCCAGGTCGAGGTCGTCCTCGAGAGTGTGGTCAAAGGGCGTCGCCGGCGAGACGGCTTCGTCGCCGAGGACCGGATGCTCCTCCGCGCCCGGCTCGACGCTCCCGTTCAGCGTCGGCTCGCGCTCAGCCTGGGGTGCGGGCTCGGGCCGCGCCGCCGTCTCCTCGGCCTCGATCACGGTCGTCGGCGGCTCTGCCCCGGCGGCGACCTCGACCTGCTGCGGCCGCGATGGCTCCGCCTGCGGGAAGTCAGGCTCGCCGGGACGGCTCGGCGGGCCGAAGGCCTCGTCCTCGAGGCGCTTCAGCTCGTCGCGATTAGCGCCCCGCTGGCGCTTCAGCTCGAGGTGATCGCGGATTGCTTCGTCGAGGATGCCCATTGGCGCTCCGCGGGAGAAGACTAACGAGCCGCGGGTGCGGCGCGCCGAGGCGGCGGGGCCACGGTGGGGGCCTTGCAAACCCGGTTCTTCCCGCCCCGTTTGGCTTCGTAGAGCGCTTCGTCCGCGGCGCGCACGAGGTCATCGGGATCGTGCGCGGACGTCGGCATGGCCGCTACGCCGACGCTCGCCGTCACCCTGAGCGGCGCGCCGCCGTCGACGGCGGCGACCGCCTCCGCCGCGATCCGCTTCCGGATCCGCTCGGCGACCCCGGCGGCTCCATCGGCGCTGGTCTCGGGCAGGGCAACCGCGAACTCCTCGCCGCCGTAGCGCGCCGGCTCGTCGATCGCCCGCGACTCCGCCTCGAGCACGCGCGCGATCCGGCGCAGCACCTCGTCCCCCTGGACGTGGCCGCGCGTGTCGTTGATCCGCTTGAACCCGTCGATATCGATCATCAGCAGCGCCAGCTGGTGCCCGAACCGCCCCGCGCGCGCCGCCTCCTTGACCAGCACCTCCCGGAACCGCCGCTTGTTCGAAAGCCCGGTCAGATCGTCCGTCACCGCCTGCTCGGAGACGACCTCGTGCAGCGCGATGTTCTCGATCGAAACGGCGGCCTGGCCGAGCAGGTAGCGGAAGACGTCGCGCTCGGCGGGGTCGAAAGCCCGGTCCGCCCGGGCGACCGACATCACCCCGATCTCCTCGTCGTCGCCGCGGGGAGCGATCGGCGCGGCTATCGCGAACGCGCCGTCGGCACTGGCCTCGGCCAGGTCGCGGCGTCGGCTCGCTCGCTCCTCGGCGACCACGATCGCGTCGCGCAACGCCCCGCTCGCCTTCCCGGCCTCGGCCTCGGCGCCGGCACGACCTCCCAGGGCGATCACGCCGTAGGTGGCCTGGCACGCCGACAGGGCCGTGTCGACGACGATCGCGAGCAGCGCCTGGCGGTCGAGCCCCGACGCGAACGCGTCCCCGATTCGCTTTACCGACCGATCGATCTCGTCACGCTGCCGGCGAAGCTCCTCGACCTGCACGCCGAGGCGAGCGCTCATTCGGTTGAACTCGCGGGCGAGTCCAGCGAGCTCGTCGTTCCCCTGCACCGGCACCTGCCCCCTGAAGTCACCGCCGCCGATCCGTCGCGCCGCGGCGAGCATCTCGGCGACCTGCCCTCCGAGCGAGCGAAGGAGGAGGACCACCAGCGCGAGGGCGAGGGCGATGAAAGCCGCGACGACGATGGCGACGCTGGGCCGCGAGGAGAGGAAGCCCCCCGAGGGAATCGAGCCAACCATCGCCACCCAGGCTGCGCACCTGGCGCGTGAAGGCGGCGGCGGTGGTCCTCGCGGCGTTGAGCGAGCCGGCGTGCGCGCCGCCGGCGGTGGTGAGGCCGACGCGCGCGAGCGCGACGGCGTCGCGCGGCCCGGACTTGATCGCGGGACCCGAAGCCGGACGGAGGGCGAACGCGACGATGCCGTTCGCTTGGGCGGCGACGGCGACCTGCGCCTCGATGGCGGCGGGATCCCCCTGGCGGATCGCGGCCTGCACCGCGGCGTTCGCGGCGATCGCCCGGGCGGCGCGCGTCGCCTCCCCCAGGTCGTGCCGGTAGATCGCGAGGGCGGCCCGCACCCCGGCGTCGAGCCGCGCGTCGGCCTTGGCCCTCTGCGAGGTGTTGCTGATCCCGACGACGAGTGCCGCGACGACCACCATCGGCACGACGACGATCAACACGAAGAACAGCGCCAGGCGGAGGCGAAAGCTCACGACGTGAGACTAGATCGGTTCCGGGGCGTAGTTGGTCGCGGTCCGTCGCCCCGCAGCGGCCTCGTCCAGCGAAGCTATCCTTGACCCTCGGCCGGGCGCAGGGTCCCGGTCACCCCACGGGGCTATAGCTCAGTTGGGAGAGCGCCTGGATCGCACCCAGGAGGTCGCCGGTTCGAGCCCGGCTAGCTCCATCTAAGAAAGGCCCGCTACGGTCTTGGTTTTCACGCAGTTGTCGAGCACTGAGATCGTGCTCTCGCGCCAGCGCCGCGCCGCTTCCCCTGTAGCCGCTGCCGAAATATCTCCACGTCGCGGCGATACTTCCGCACTGCAGGGCCTCTTGGACCGGGGTTACGCACGCCGGTTCGCGCGAGGTACAGAAGTGCGCTTGACCTAGGGCCAACCTCTGCGACCATGCCAATCGGGCAATGCAAGCGGCTGCGTCAGCGGAGTGTCAGGCCTGTGGCCACCTGAATCGTGCGGGCGCGCGCTTCTGCGCCACGTGCGGGGAGCCGCTCGCCGAATTCGTCTCCTGTCCCCACTGCGGCGCCTCCAATCCCGGGGCTCAGAAGTTCTGCGACCGATGCGGCACGCCACTGATTGAGCGCGTCGCAGTTCCGGGGCCGGATCCTCGTTCCTATACGCCCGGCCATCTAGCAGAGAAGATCCACACGGCGAAGGGCAGCCTGGAGGGAGAACGCAAGCAGGTAACCGTGCTGTTCGTTGATGTGAAGGGCTCGATGGAGCTCCTGGAGGGATTGGGCTCCGAGGCCTGGCGCCAGGTCATGGAGCGCATGTTTGCGCTGCTGTGCGAGGGCGTGCATCGTTTCGAGGGGACCGTCGATCAGTTCACCGGAGACGGCATCGTCGCCTTCTTCGGGGCCCCGATCGCCCACGAGGATCATGCCCAGCGCGCGTGCGGTGCCGCTCTCTATCTCAGCGACCAATTGGCGCGCTACGCCGAGCAGCTGAAGCGCGAGGAGGGGCTCGATCTCTCAGTCCGCATGGGGCTGAGCTCCGGCGAGGTGGTGGTCGGCGTGATTGGCGAGGACCTCCAAATGGCCTACGCAGCGATCGGCCATAGCGTGGGACTGGGACGGCGCATGGAGGAACTCGCCGAGCCCGGCAAGGCGTACCTCACCGAGCGCACGGCGGCGCTCGTATCCGGCTACTTCGAGCTACACGACAAGGGCGTATTCGAGATCAAAGGCGTGCACCAGCCGCTGCGCGTCTACGAGCTCGCCGGGACCGGCGCGGCGCGTACCTCTCTGGAGGTTGCCGGCGCGCGTGGCTTTACACGCCTCGTCGGACGTGAGTCCGAGCTGGCCAGTCTCGGCGCTGCCCTCGACCGCGCCCTCGCTGGAAAGGGGCAGGTTCTCGGAATCGTCTCCGAGCCTGGTCTCGGCAAGAGCCGGCTGTGCTACGAGCTCGTGCAGCGCTGCAGCGAGCGGGGCATCACTGTCTACGAATGCCGCTGCGTACCGCACGGGGCGCGGATACCGTGGCTGCTCGTCCTGGAGCTGCTGCGCGGCTACTTCGGGGTCGCTGAGCACGATACGGAGGAGGTGGTCCGCGACAAGGTCGCAGTCAAGGTGCTCCGGTTCGATGAGGCCCTTAAGGACGCGCTGCCACTGTTGTTTGACTTTCTCGGCGCTCGCGACCCCGGGCGCGCTCCATCGCCCATGGACCCGGAGGCCCGCCAGCGCCAGATCTTCGCCACGATCAGGCGCCTGATGCGGGCTCGTAGCAGGCGCGAGGGCGCGGCGCTCATCCTGATGGAGGACCTGCAGTGGCTGGATGGTTCCAGCGCTGCGTTCGTCGAGAACATGGTGGAGGCGTTGCCGGGCACACGCACTCTGCTCCTCGTCAACTTCCGGCCCGAGTTCCACGCCACCTGGATGCAGAAGTCCTACTACCAGCAGTTGCCCCTCCTGCCGCTCCCCGGGGAAGCAAGCGAGGAATTGCTGCAAGACCTGCTTGGCGAAGATCACTCCCTCGACGGGCTCTCCGAGCTGATCGTGGAACGCACGGGCGGCAACCCGTTCTTCATCGAGGAGGTGGTCAAGGAGCTCGTGGACAACGCCAGCCTCGTCGGACACAAGGGCGCCTACAGGCTGGCGCGCTCGGTCGATGAGGTGACGGTCCCGCCGACGGTCCAGGCGGTGTTGGGAGCGCGCATCGACCGCCTGTCGGCGCGCGAGAAGGCTGTGCTCCAGAGCGCCGCGGTGATCGGCAGGCAGTTCCCCGAGTCGGTGGTGCGGCACGCAACGGGGCTGTCCGAGGACGAGCTCGAGGATGCGCTCCGGGCACTGATCGCGGCCGAGTTTCTCTACGAGGCTTCCCCCTATCCCCAGCTCGAGTACGCATTCACGCACCCGCTCACCCAGGAAGTGGCCCATCGCTCCCAGCTGGGGCGCCAGCGCGCGCGGGTACACGGCCGGGTGGCGGAGGCAATCGCCGAGCTCTACCCGCACAAGCTGGACGAGCAGGCGGCGTTGCTTGCGTATCACTCGGAAGGCGCCGACGACATCCTGGCGGCAGCCAAGTGGAGCGCGCGCGCCGCCGCCTGGAGCGGGCTGAACGATCCCGCCGAGTCGGCCCGCCACTGGAACAAAGTCCGGGCGCTCGTCGACAGGCTTCCCGAGTCCGCCGAAACCACGACACTGGGCCTGACGGCATGTATCTGGCTGCTCCGCCTGGGATGGCGGCTGGGCGGCCCCGAAGAGGAGGCAGCACCGATCTTTGCGGAGGGCAAGGCGCTGGCCGAGCGCACGGAGGATCTCCGCTCGCTGGCCATGCTTACCGTCGCATATGCGGCGACTAGGGGCTTGACCGGTCACGTGGAGGACTGGGCCAAACTCGGCTTCGAGGCCCTGCGGCTGGCGGAGCGGACCGGCGACCGCGGCCTGCAGTTGGCTGTGCGTCCGCCGCCCAGCTATGCGCTCTTCGTCCTCGGTCGGCTGCCCCAAGCGCTCGCGACGATCGACCGGGGGCTCGAGCTCGCCGATGGCGATGTGCGACTCGGCGCCAACACGCTTTTTGTGAACCCCTATGCGTGGTCGGTGATGTCGAGAAGCTTCGTGCTGGGCTACCTTGGTCGCCTCGCAGAGGCCAGCGAAGGCCTCCACCGCGCGATGCAGCTCGCCCGCTCGCAGGGCGACGTCGAGGTGCTCGGGTACGCCCATGTGAACCGCGCCTGGCTCGCCAGGCAGACCGGGGATGTCGAGTCGGCGCTCGCGCCCGCCGGCGAGGCGGTGGACATCGCCGAGCGGATGGGCAATGCCTACGCTCGCGTCCAGGCCTACAGCTGTCTCGCTCAGGCGCACCTTCTGCGCGAAGAATGGGACGCGGCCGCGGTGGCCGGCGAGCGGTCGCTCGCGATCTCGCGCGGACACGGTACCGGCCTCCAGTTCGAGCCCTGGACGCTGGCCACGCTGGCCGAGGCGCGCCTCGCTCGAGGCGACGTGCCGGCTGCGGGTGCGGCGGCGAAGGAGGCCGTCGCGCTGGCGCGTGAGCGCAAGACCAAAATCTTCGAGCCGATCACGCTCCTCGCGCTAGCGCGCGTCTTGCTGGGGAGCGAGGGCAGCCGGGCGAGGACCGATGTGGAGGCCGCACTCTCCCGCGCGCTGTCGCTGTCTGCGGAGATGGGCGCGCGCAGCGAGGAGCCGCTCGTCCGCGTGGAGCTCGCGAAGCTCGCGCGGCTGACCGGCGACGAGGCCACCCGGCAGCGCGAGCTCCGGGAGGCGCATCGGCTCTTCGGGGAGATTGGGGCCGAAGGTCATGCTGCCCGGCTCGCTCCGGAGATCAGCGCGCTGCCCAGCGGCCGACCCGCCTGACCGGAGCCGCTCTTCGCTACCCGTCCCCGGTTCTGACCCTCTCGGCTGGCCTTGCCGCCGGCTGACCGGCACCTGGGGGAGCCACGTTTCCCTCCCCGGCGCCCACGTCCGTCGACTCCCGCATGACCACGAACGCCACCGAGAGCACGATCACCACCGCGCCGATCAGCGAGGAGAGCCCGATGTGCTCGGCAAGAATCAACCAGCCGAGCAAGAGGGCCACCACCGGATTGACGTAGGCGTAGGTCGCGACCTTGGAGATGGGCGCGTTCTTTAGCAGCCAGACGTAGGCGCTGAAGCCCACTACGGAACCGATCAGGATGAGGTAGACGAAGCCCACCAGAGAGCCTGTCGAGATGGCCCCTAACTGGAGGTCCGAACCCTCCCCTGCGAAGAGGCCCACGATGAGAGTGATCACCCCGCCCCAGATGGTCGTGGCCGCGGTGGCGAGGGCGGCATCGTCGGGCAGAGGCAGCCGCGGCGAAAAGAATGACCCGATCGCCCATGCGAGGGCGCCGCCGCAGAGCATCAGCGCCCCGGCCGTGCTTACTCCTGCAGGACGATCGGCCGGGAGCACCAGGATCACAACGCCGAGATACCCGACGGCGACGCCGATCAGGGTCGCGCTCGTGGGCCGCTCGCGCGCCATAGCGCGGAACACCACTATCCAGAGCGGGATCGAGGCGTAGAGGAGAGCGGCGAAGCTCGAGGGTACATTCTGCTCGGCGATCGACGCGATCCCGTTGCCGCCAAGCACTAGGCAGGCACCGATGGCGGAGGCGCTCGCGACCTGACGCGCGTTCAGCCGAACCCGTCCGCGCCCGTGGCGGATGAGCAGGAACACGTACACGATGAGTCCAGCCGCCGTGAAACGGGCGCCGGCGCTAAGCAAAGGGGGCGCGGTCTTTACGACCACGCGGATGCCGAGGTACGTCGAGCCCCAGACGATGTAAACGGTCCACAGCGCCAGCCAGACCCGCCAGCCTGCCGGCGCAGCGACCCGGTCGATCACACCCTGCTTTCGGAGCGGGATCTCATGGGTCGCGGCGCCGCGTCGCTATTGCTGATCAGCGCCGCCGGTCACGGATCCAGAGAGTAGAGGTCGCCTCCGTGTCATCCGCGCTTGGCGCTCTATCCCTGGACTGGTCGCTCCGCTGTCGCAATGCGCGAGAAGCAGCGGTCGCGCGTCATGGGTCAGATCGCATCGGCGTTTGGGCACCAACTCGATTCCAGTGCCCAAATCCGCCGACATCCACGGAGATCCGCAGCTATTTCGCAGTGATGCCTCAGCTCGCTCGGCTCGGTCAACACGGCTCTAACAAGCCAGGGATCCACCCGCACGCGAATCTCAAGCACGCATCGCACCCAGGAGGTCGCCGGTTCGAGTCCGGCTAGCTCCATCTCGAAGGTCTCTGGCTCCGCCGAACCTTTGTCGTTCACCCCGATGCGCGCGGGTCGGGCGCTGGTGCCCAGTTCACGCGCTGCGATGTCGCGGCAGAACGTGGAGTTAGTGAAATCGGTCCACCCAGCCTCGGGAACGAGCCTGGCGGCCTTGTTCGGAGACGACGCTGAGGAATCGCGCCGATTCGAGGCGCTGGCTTCACTGCTCACCCCCGATTTCGAGGCATTGGGGGGCGATCTCAGGGGCGGCCCCGGCCTGGCCGCGCGGGCGTGGGTTGGAAGTCTCGCCGGCGGATGGCGCGAGTGGCTTCACCCGTGGGAGACGTACTGGACCGAGGTCGAGGAGTTCATAGACGCCGGCAACGATCGCGTCGTCGTTCTCGTCCGCGATCACGGTCGCCTTCGCGGCAGCGACTCGGAGGTCGAGCTTGCCGGCGCTTCGGTGTGGACGCTGCGCGAGGGAAAGGTCGTCCGCATCGAGTTCCATGCCGACCGCGAGAACACCCTCAAGGCCGCCGGCCTGGTGGGGTAGCCGAGGGCTCCCTCTGCGCGCGAGCGGGCATCTGAGGGATCGCCGCGCTAAGGCTCGCTTCGGACAATCGGGAGGAGCCCAGCCGCCTGCGCAGTTCCCGATTGCCTCTTCTTGCGATTTTGGGCAGTGTGCGTGCGGCCCCGACCCTGCGCTCGTCGCTCGTCCGTAGCGGAACCGAGTCCGGCAAGCCCGCTCAGCCCAGCCGGTTCCAGGGCGATGACAAGCCGTTGGCGTGACGGCGGTCACGGCCAGTCTCGACCAATGGAGGTAGGCTCGGAGCATCGCCCAAGCAGTCTCCACCGAGCTCTTCGATCAGTTCAGCGAGCGGTTCGAATGCTGGAACCGCGGGGAGCTCGAACTCATGCAGGCCATGTATGCGGAAGACGGGGTGTTTGACGTCTCTGCTGTCTTCACCGACACGGCGCCCGTCCGAGGCCACGAGAACATGCGTCGCTATTGGGACGAGGTGTGGGAAATCTGGGGCGGGCTGCGCCTCGACCCACTCGAGGCCTTCGATGTCGGCGAC
>WNFW01000336.1_pt1 | contig 32696 bp, 34 predicted proteins | sample 5400131 | NCBI WGS metagenome assembly WNFW01 (sample SAMN13153362, study PRJNA577476) | soil metagenome | isolation source: 20 cm soil or saprolite under grassland replicate 1 | place: USA:California | collected 2016-06-15 | reverse complement strand
CACGGCAAAGAACGACGCCTTCTCGCGGTAGGCCAGCAGCATCGCTGCCCGCGATACCCGGCTCGCCGGTTCGGTCCGCGACCGCGAAAGAGCCGTCAACGTTTCAATCTCCTCCTCGGTCATCGCCACCTCGACCGCCTGTCGCCATCTGGCCATGATGAAACTCCGCGTTCAGTCAATCCTAAACAAGGAATCCACCAACAACTCACCCGTTCCATGAACGCCGGCTTCACGGAAAATGCCGGTTTCACGGAATCGGTCGTCTAGTTTCAGAAAAACCCGGCGCGCAAAGGTCGCTGAACCGAAGGCTAGTAGCGTCATCCACGCGTGATCCATTTACTCCGGTCAGGAGGAGGCGACGGCTACCCGTGATACCGGACAAGATAGAATTCGTCTCCTGCGCTTTCTTTCGCCTTTGCCGCCGAATTCCGCCTGTTTGAGGATTGGCACTTTCACAACTCGGCATTGGAGGTTCTAACTAGCTGGTGATGCGCGTGGCTTCTGAAATCACTAACGCGTGGCCGCTATGTCGAAAACCAAATTCACCGAAGCTGATGTCAGGCGAGCGGTCAGAGGCGTACTCTGGGGAGGTGGTAGAGTTGCGAGCGTCGATATCTGGCCTGATGGACGCATATCCGTCACAGTGAAAGAAGAAAAAGAGGACACGCCTCTGCAGGTAGATCCGGAAGACGACCCGGAGGTGTCGCGGAGGCTTCTGTGAGACGTAGACGTTCGGCCCTTCCCCTACCCCGCTACACGTTACACAAGCGGCTCAAGACCGGCTGGGGCTATTTTTTCAACGTGCCGATTTGGGCACGCAAGCAGGGCTGCACGGTGCAGAACGAACCGCTTGGCACCGACTACGATGCGGCTGTGCTCCGGGCTGAAAAGGTCTTGCTGCCAGCATTCGATAGCTGGCGCACCGGCGGCGAGGATGCCAACCCCGTCGGCATCGGCGTGGTGATCGGAACGCTGGACTGGATGTTTCACGAGTACCGGCGAACGTGGTCGCAGAAGACCGCAAAACGAATGCAGCCTTTAAGCCCCGGGCAGTGCCGCGTGCACGAGACCGGCATCAAAATGATCTGCGAATACCTGCTACAAGACGGGAGGCGTTTAGGCACGCGACGGGTGTCGAGCATCGACACTGCATTCGTGGACAATCTGTTTGAGAAGCTGCTTCACAAAGATGTCGACGGCGAGAAGGTCGAACGCCGTACCACCGTCAACCACGCCATGAAAACCGCGCGCGGCGCATGGAATACGGTGTCTCGGGCCAACCCCGGCCTATTCCCGCCGAAGAATCCGTTCGAGAAGATGGGCTTGCGGTCGACCTCGCGCGAAACCCCGAATGCGACTTTTGCTGAATTGATGGCTTTCCGGGCGAGGGCTTTCGAGATGGGCTACCCGTCGCTCGCCACCGGCGTGCTGATCGGTTGGGAGCTGCTACAGCGCAAGGCCCACATCTTCATTCGATTCATGGCTGACCACTACCGTCCGGACAGCCGTCCGAACCATGTCTATGTCATCAACTACAAGACCAGCACCGGCTCATGGGAGCCGCTTTTCGATAAAAAGGGCAATCCGCTCTATCCGCAATTGATGGCCGAACTGGATGCGATGAAGCAACTGCGGCCAACGGGCGGCTTAATGCTGCGGCGAGACGGCAGCGGTCTGCCGTGGAGCGGCAAGGGTGAAATGCTGACGCAGGTGGAGCGGATCTCGAAAAAGATCATTATCGCTGCGGGCCTGCGGCCCGAGCTTACCTTCACGTCGTTCGGTCGGCACGGCGGAGCCACCGAATCTAAATCGTCCGGACTGACCACGTTGCAGTTGATGGAGAAAGGTCAGTGGTCGTCGGTGACGGCGATGGCGAACTACCTGCACGACGACGACGAGGGCAAGCAGGAAGCGCAGATAAAGCGCATCAAGCGTCGCAAGCGGGTGGCGAAGCAGGCGACCGTAAAGTGAACATTTGTCAGAATGGAAGTCGGCAGTTTGTCAGAATGAAAAGTTCTTGACGAGCTAAGTTATTGAAAAATTTGGAGCGGGTGAAGGGAATCGAACCCTCGTATTCAGCTTGGAAGGCTGCTGCTCTACCATTGAGCTACACCCGCGCGCAGGCGATCAACTAACACGCCAGGGAGGCGGCCTCAACCGCTATGCACGCTTGCGCCAAGGCCTGTTCCGTCGGCCCCTTCGCCGGCCGGGGCCTTAACATGCGGTGATTCGATGCCTATACTGATGTTTCCATCAACAACGAAAGGAGGTGATCCAGTGTCTTACATCAAGCGCTGTCACCTCGCTGGGATCGCCCGCTAGGCATTTTTGGGCTTGGCAACAGGGCGCTCTCGGCGCCTGGACCAGCGAGTACAAAAAAGTTGGGGCGCGACGGGAGCAATCCCGCCGCGCCTTTTTGCCACCATCGCAGCGGCCAACAATCACTGGCGCTGATCCGGGGGGGCCGCAGGCCGGAGGCGATCGACCCGCGACTGCGGCGCTCATCCGCGCCATTCTCGTTCGAAAGCCTCAGGTCAAAATCCGCAAGGGTTGACCGACCGCGGACGCGAGCCGCGGCGATTTTCGACGATTCGTTCGCCACCATTGCTGGCCGCGCTGCCATGATAGCGGTGACGGCCCGACACGTCGTGAAGATCACCGGCTTGAAAGGATGCAGCAGCCCGGGTGGCATCGCTGATGATCGTGGCTGGTTTGCGTAACATGACCGTCTGCGCTGAATGGCATCATCGCAGTTTTCCGCGTTCTGCTCATCAGTGGTGCCGCCTTCGCGGCGCGTTCAAGGCGGATCGGGACGATCGTGTTGCCGGAATGTTTCGTGGGAGGCGCGCGTTGATGTCGGAATTCGCTCCGGCGAAACGTCCTCAGACCAGACCGAGCCCAAAACGAAGAGAGGTACCGATGCACTACGCGATCCTGGCCTATCATGTCGAAGCTGACGTCGCGTCCTGGACTCCGGAGCAGGACGCGGCTGTCATGACCGATCTGCATCAGGTCCACGACCGGCTCAAGCTACAGGGCCGCCTCGGGCCGGCGGCGCGTCTGGGCGCGACGCAAAAGGCCCGCACCTTGCGGGGTCCGGGCACGGGGCTTGTCATCGATGGTCCGTTTGCCGAGACAAAGGAACAGTTGCTGGGCTTTTACGTCGTCGACTGCGCCAATGAAGCCGCCGCCATCGAGGCCGCGCGCGACCTGCGCCGCGCCAATCCCACCGCGGTCTACGAGATCCGTCCGCTCATCCTCTATCTTCCCGGAGTGCCTTTGCCGGTGACGGAGGCTGCCGGCGACGACAGCACCACCTCCTCGGGGCAATCGACCGCCGGCCACTGAGCGGGATGCCAGGTTTCACCGCGCCCTGTTTTTGGTGAAGATGAAATTGTTGCAATAGTCCCTGCTCTTCCAGAACCATTCGCCGTGCTGGCGCTGATGGACCGCGGCATCGAACCGGGAGATCGGCAACAGCCGATCGCGACAGACAAAGCTTCCCTGATAGCCGAGGGTCTCAAGGTAGGAAAAAACGTCTCCGACATTGCTTGGCGCGAGGTGGCGGTTCTCGCATTCGAAAACCAGCAACGGCGCGTGCTGCCGGAGAATTCGCTCCGCGCCCTTCAGCACCTCCAACTCGGCGCCCTCCACATCGATCTTGAGCAGCGCAACCCTGTCAGTTTCCTTGAAATATTCGTCGAGCGAGATCAGCGGCACGGATAGCGTCGTAAAACTCCCCGCCTCCAGCGCCGTTTGATGAAGCGACGCGCCGGGTTGATGGCCGGTCGGAAGAAACAAGTCCTGATCGCCCGAATGCGAATAGACAGCCTTTGCTTCAACCTTGACGTTGCGAAGCTTGATCGCCCGGCAGACGTTGACCAGATCACGGGCCAACTCCGGCTGCGGCTCGAACGCGACCACCCGGCCATCCCGAACCCAGCACGACAGCCAATAGATGAAGCCGCCCTTATTGGCGCCAATGTCGCAGACGATATCGCCCGGCAGGAGGCGCCGCCTGATAATGCCGAACTCGGCTTTCTGGTCGCGAAACCTCGCCTTCAGGGCTCTAACCCGAAAGCGGATACTCTCGGTAGTAAACCAGGCTTGAAAAACCGACACGGGGTCAATCTTCCGCTTCTGAGCATGTTTTGCCGCGGAGCACTCTTCGGCGGTTTCGATTCTCAATCAAGCATGGAGCAAGGCCTGCAAAATGCGTGAGCTGCGAAGCGATGGTGGGCCCGGCAGGACTCGAACCGGCAACCAGACTAGGCGGCGGCTCTTGCCAATGTGCAGCACTCAATCGTGGGCGCGAGGATGGCTTTGTGCCGCTGATTTGCCCGACGTGTCAAATGTCTTCGGCGTCGCCCGAAGCATCCTTGCCGGCGACTGCCTACTTTGCATGGGGTTGTTTTCGATATTTTGGTTTGGGAGCGAGACCCCGCCGGTCTCGCGGGCTGTCTTTCCCGGTGATGATCTTTCCCGATGATGATCGTGGGATGGCTTGCCGAACCATGGCATCCGGCCCGTCAAGCGATGGTGGGGGAAGAAGGACTCGAACCTTCGAAGCCATACGGCGGCTGATTTACAGTCAGCTCCCTTTGCCACTCGGGACACTCCCCCGTCTCAACCTCATCGCAAACCCACCCGCCGAAATGGCGACGGACAGGCCATGGATGACGTTAAAACCGGGCACCGATGGCGGGCTCCCGGTCGGCCGGTTTATGGGGATGGGCCATGGCAAAGTCAACCTGACGACGTCAGCGGATATCGGCGATTCCGGGCTCAAATTGCCATAATCCGGAACCCGTGACACAAGCTCAGCCCATGAGCGATCGTAATCGAAAACCGCCGTTCCGGCGCGGCGGCGGCAAGGCACCGGGCAAGGCACCGGACAAGGCACCCGACAAGGGGCGCGGGTCACCCCGCCGGCCGGCCTGGCGCGACCGCGAGGCCGGTCCCGACGGTCCGGTCATTCTGTACGGCTGGCACACGGTGGCGGCGGCGCTGGCCAATCCGCAACGTCGGATCAGGAAACTTCTGGTCACGGAGAACGCCGCGCGGCGGCTCGCCGATGACAACATCGACACCCGCGTGGCGCCCGAGATCGTGCGGCCGGGCCTGATCGACCAGCGTCTGGGGCCGGACGCCGTGCATCAGGGCCTGCTGGCCGAGGCCGATCCCCTGCCCTCGCCTGACATCGATACGCTCGAGCAGGAAGGTATCGTGCTGGTGCTCGACCAGATCACCGATCCGCACAATGTCGGCGCCATCCTGCGCTCGGCGGCGGCGTTTGCGGTCAAGGCCATCGTCACCACGGCGCGCCACAGCCCCGAGGCCACCGGCGTGCTGGCGAAATCCGCCTCCGGCGCGCTGGAACTGGTGCCGCTCGTGACCGTGCAAAATCTCGCCCGCGCCCTCACCGAATTGAACGACCAGGGTTTCATGACGGTGGGGCTCGACAGTCAGGGCAGCGAAAATCTCGCCAGCGTCGCCTTACGGCAACCGCTGGCGCTGGTGCTGGGAGCGGAAGGCAAGGGTTTGCGGCAGTTGACGCGCGAGACCTGCAGCGTGGTGGCGCGGCTTGACATGCCCGGCGAAATCAAAAGCCTCAACGTCTCCAATGCCGCGGTGTTGGCGCTCTATATCGGCGCCAGCAGGCTTGGCCTGATGGGCTGAGCGCTGCCGGAAAGCCGGCGCCCGTCCGCGTGATGCGAACGGGCGCTGATGTCTTTGCTAAATCCTTGGATCAGTAATTAAAGCCTTGGATCAGTAATAACGGCGCAACGCGTGGCGGCCGTAATGGCGCCAGTGATGGACGGGCCGATGCGCGTGGTGGGTGTAGATCACGCGGCCTTCCCGATAGGTCGGTGAGGGCGCGAAGTTGCCCGGGCCGGTAAAGGTCGGCCCCTGATTGACGTAGTAATATTGCTGGAGGCGCGGATGGCCCCAATCGCCGTACTGCAGCTCCGGGTCGGGCAGTCGCTGGTGGGGCCAGCCGCAGTCGTAGCCGCAGCCCCAATAGCCGTAGGCCGCAACCGGGGCAACGTAGACCGGAGGCGGCGCGCACGCGCCAGCATAGCACGCCTGCGCGGGCGCAGCGCTCCCGGCCATCACGGCGATGGCCGCCACCAGTGCTGAAATCGTCTGACGCATTACTCTCTCCTGTGCGGTCTGCTTATTATTCCCGTGGAATCTCGTACGGAGCCTTGGGGGACTTTCGAGGCTGCTCTGGTTCCCTTGCAAAATCCTGCGGCATGCCCGCCTCGCCGTTTTGCGGGGCGATGATCACCGGTGGCGGATAAAACGGCACCTCGGGCTGCACCGGCTGCGGGGTGGATTGCGCAGACCAGGACTCATGATAGCTCTCCGCGGGCTGCGGCAGCTTGCGGTTGGCCGGCGGCTGGATTTCGACCCGCCCGTATCCCGGCGAGCGGCCGGCGCTCGGATAGTAGTGACCGACATGCGGCTCGGGATCGACGAGGCGGCCGCCATAGACGGTGGGCTGCACATGCACGCCCTTGCCCAGGCCCCAGTCGCCTTCGACCACGGCATAGGACGCATCGATGCCGTTGATGATGATGGGCACGCCGGGCCGGCCGGGAATCACGATGACCGGACCGCTGTCGGCCAGGACCGTCGACATGGTCCCGGCCAATATCGCCAGTACGAGGCTTGCGCGCATGGTTTCAGGTTCCGGTTGCAGAAACCATCCTAGTGCAACGCTCTGGACCAACGGTTAAAGCCGCCGCTCAAATTGCGGGTTAAGCCTAATGTGTCAGCCTATCGCCCGCGGCTCCCGTTGCGGGAAATCGCGACCATCCCGACCATCGAGCCGATCCCGAACAGCACGACGTAACCGAGCCCGGCTGCCGGACCGGAGGCTTGCGAGGCCGCGAACACCACTAGCGGCCGTTGGCCGGAACTTCACATCGGTCCGAATAGGACACAACGGGGATTTTGGAACCTCCACGGCCGCGAACTGTTTTCTCTCCAACAACCATGTGCGGAGAATTCAACCATGACGAAATCAGGACTTTTCGGTACGGCGGCAATGCTGGCTGCCCTCCTTGCGACCCCCGCCATGGCGCAGGTGGCGATGCAGGAACCCGCCGCCTACTGCGCCCAGTATCCATGGGCGAATGGCTGCAACTATCGCTACGGCCACCCCGGTTTCTGGCCGGGCGAGGTCGCGGCGGGCGTGATCGGCGGTGCCATTGGAACGGCGGAGGCGATCGTCACGGCGCCGTTTGTCGGCAGCGACTCCTACGCCTATTACGGCGGCGAGGTGCCGTATGACGACTCCTATGCCTATTATCACAGCTACCGTCCCCTGCATCGCCGCAACGTCTGCGGCCTGCAGTTCGGCGCGACCTATCAGGGCCCGGACGGACGCTGGTATCCCTGTTAGCGAATGCCTGAGGAAGGCCTGAAAGGGCGGCCGAGGTAGCCGCCTTTTTTGCGCCCGCGTTTAGCCGCGGCTTGTCCGCGAAACCGTTGCTCGAAATCATCACCTGAGTTCGAAATTCAGCTTCGACGGGAATCCTTTTGACTGTGCATCGCTGCATGCCGTTAGGTCTGCCCGCTGGGCTTTAGGATCATTGTCATGTTGGAAGCTGTCACCGCAATTTTCGGTTTTATGAGTGCAAGTATATTCATCGCCCACGCCGTCGATGGATACCTGTCACGGTTTTGAGGGCCGGCCTCACGCCGCAAGGCGTGCTCAGGCCGCCCTGTGTGCTCAAGCCGCTGTGCGTACGTGAGCAGCGCCATGGAAAAGTGAAGGCCGAAGCTTGCTGCTCCGACCCTCTCAGCCCACAGTCGGGTGCGCCTGTGAGGCCGCGGTCCCTGCCGAGGCACTGGTAGGCCTGCACGGCAAACCCGGTTGAATTGACACCGATCGTGCCCGGGCCGATGTCAGCCCGACAATAATCTCAATGCGCATGAAGTGGGGGTAGACGCCGGCCGCGGGAGTGGGCGCGCGCGGCGTTCTTGCGCGATTGATAGAAATTCGGAACGCTCCGGGAGGTCTCGATGTTGAGGCGGCCGAACTCGTGCTTCATGTCATTGAGGTCCCGTGCGTTGGAATCGACCCCCGCGTGCAAAGAAAAAATGCGCCTTTTTGGGGAATCCAGAGCAGCCGCGCTCTTCGACCGTTAACTTGAACCACCGTAGAGTTACGGAAATCGCCGCCCCAACAGCGATGTCCAGCGGTTCGGAGCCATGAGGCCGGCGATGCCAGAACATACCGCCGAACGCGTTGACGGGGCACCACGGGCTGCCATAAACAGGCGCACCAAGGACATTGAGCGGCAATTCGGCGGCATGGCGCGACCAGCAAAGCGCGGCTGCCGAAACTGGAAATGCTAATACCTTAGCCGGTTTAGCTCAGCGGTAGAGCAGCGGTTTTGTAAACCGAAGGTCGGGAGTTCAATCCTCTCAACCGGCACCACGAAATCAATGATCTACGTTTCGCGACAGAAAAGCTTTACGAGCAGGAAGAAATCCGAGCACTCCTTATCGACGCCGGCTTCCATGATGTCGGCATTGAGATTTCCAAGGAGATACGGGAAGGACCTGACGGCGTGAAACACCCAAGCGAATATTTTATCGTTTCAGCCACTTGGTTAGCCCCATTACCTGGTTCAATTTGTCTTGGGTCTTTTTGTCTTGGGGTCTTTGCCTCCCCGAGCAGAGGTTCGACCTAACCCCCTCGCCGACCGAACTCCGCTCCGGCTACCCTCGCCATCCGCGCCGCCGGCACCGACGGGGCGCCGGACCTGTCGGCTGGTGGTTCGTCTCGCCTTGGCCGGGTCTCGCCGAAGCCCGGCGTTGATCCGCTCGCGGGACCGCTCGGCCAGAATGCCAGAGCCAGAAGCAGTCCGAGGTTGACCAGCGCGCCAACGACCGTCTGGTGGTGTCCGGTACCGACCGACCATGCCGGAATTTTGCCGGCGACCACCTTGTCGACGATCATGATCGTGAACCACATCGGGATGACGCAGACCGGGTCCCATCCGATGTCGCGGATGCGCATGGATTGCAGGGTGAAGGTAACCCACAAAAACACGATGATCGCGATCAGCACCGGCCAGGTGATCAGATCGGCGGACCAAGGCGCCCCCTTGGGGCTATGCTGGAGCGCGTAGCTCGCAATTGCGAAACAGACCAGCGTCATCACAACGGCCAAGCCAACACTGCTCAGGAAATAATGCAGCCGGCCGAGCCGCGCGTTGAAGCCGAACAGGAAACCGAGCATCGGCGCATTCCCTTACCAGGTCTAGAAAGCACGGTTTGCTTTCAAATCGATGAATCCGCGCCCGCAAAGTCGGCCATCGGACATGCGCCCAGCGCCTGCCGCTTGATCAGAAGCGCATTATGCTGTCAACCTTCGCAACCTCTGCTGTTCAAAAAAGGGAGAGTATCGTGAGAGCCATATTGTTAGCTGCGGTCATCGCTTCTTTCACCATGGGCACGGCCTTTGCGCAGGAAGCCTGCGAGAGCAAGGCAGTCGGCAAAGACGGCAAGGCGCTCGCGGGTGCCGCGAAAACTTCATTCATGAAGAAGTGCAAGGCCGAGTCCTGCGCGACCAAAGCGATGGGTTCGGACGGCAAGCCTCTCGCTGGCGCAGCAAAGAACAGCTTCATGAAGAAGTGCGAGAAGGAAGCCTAAGGTTTGGCATCCTGACCAACACGCCGGCTGCGGGCGATCGTCCGCAGCCTGCGCGATGCAACTTCCCTGTGGACACACCGGCGGCCCTCTTGATCCAGCACAAGCCATTTGCTCGGATCATTGCGGGCGAGGTGTGTGATGGAATGGGTAAGAGAGCGCGACCTTTTAATCGCGCAGACACTGGCGTTTGTTCAGTCGGTCACGGCGAGGCAACTGGAAGCCGAGGCTGACACAAGGCGTCGCAAGGCGTCTGTGCGAATCGATGCGCCGAAAATCGACGCGCTCAAAATCAGCGCCGTGAAAATCGAAGCGGTACAAATCGACGCAATACAAATCGACGCAACACAAATCGACGCAGTGAAAGCCGCCGAGCCGCCGGCCAACACCCGGTTCGGCCTTCAAACCCCCGTCCCGGCCCCGCGGGCAAGCCTGTCCAGCGATCTCCGGTCCGAAATAGAGAGCCGGGTCGCAAGTTTTCGCATGCACCAGCAGCGGTTCGACCGGGAACGCGCGGAATTTTTCAGTGCCACGTTGGCCAGAATGCGCGCCGCCGCCGCAAATGATTCGGCGGCCACTTCGCCACGCAAATAAACCCAAGCCAACCCCCAAGCCAAACCCCAAGGTAAGCCCCAAGGTAAGCCCCAAGGCTTTGATGAGGGCCGCCGGGCTGATTCGTCCGCGCAGTTTCGCCGCTCGCAAAAAATCATCCGCCGCCGATCTTCCCTGGCACCGGCAGCAGAATCAGCGGTCAGCGGCGCGCCTCGATCCGCACGATCGGTGGAACAGGCACGGCGTCAATCGCACCAACAAAGGTGACCTTGGCAAAAGTGGCCCTGGGGTCAGGCGCTAAAGCCAGGCGTATACCAGCGCCAGGTTCGCCACGCATGCCGCCAGCAGCGCAACGGTGAGCCTGAGTTGCAGGCGCTCGCGAGGGGTTTGCAGGGTCGTTCTCATGGCCTGCCAAACATCCGGCGATTCTAGCCGGAGAGTCCCAGGCAATATTTTTGCCGGGATTCAGGACTTGTTTACGACTCAGGGACTCCAAGCGGGAAAGGCCGCCTGCGGCCGAAATCCTGTCGGACCTCTCACCTGCCCGTGAGCCAGCCCGCCACATTGAAACCCCGGCCCCATCGGGCGCGTTAGGGTGATTTAACGGAGCGATACATGCCCTACGCGCTGTTTAGCAACGAGGCCAAGCTCAGCAAGACCTATCCGACCGAGGCGGATGTCTGGAAACTCGCCCAGCAAAGCGGGCTGGTGGTCGACGCGGTATCGAACGAAGACAGACCCTCGCCGCGCCCGGTGCTGGACAACGACTACGAGATCAGGCCATGCCGGCCGGACCCGCACGAAGATCCCGCCAAGAACAAGGCCGAGGCCGAGCGCGAAGCCAAGTTGGATTTTCAACTAATCACGTAGGGACTCTCGCGTCGCCGCGGCCAACCGCCGCGACCGGTTGCGCAAGCACCATTGCGCTCATATGGTGCCGTGCGTTCGCGTGTCGGCAATCGAACACTCGTCTGCAGCTCTAAGTAAAGCGGTGGCCATGGGGTCCCGGCGTTCGCCCGGGCGACGCGCCGAGCAGCAAAAACGCTACGGCGTGGCAATCGCCAGCGACGCCTGTTCGGCGGCCAGTGACACGCAAATCTTCCTGCGGTGAAGGCCCCTGATCGCGCCGGTGACCTTCATGACCTTACCCACGGGGCAGGAAGGATCCTGCACAAAGGCGATTTCATAGGGCGCAAGCACAAGTGGTTCGGATTTCAGGACCGTTTGCGCAAGGCATGGCAACGCGAGCCCCGACAAAACCAGCCCTAACGCCAAAACACGCATTTTCGTTGTCCACCGCTGCCCGCATCATAATAGCCGATCGCGAGCAGAAGTTTCATCGACGGCGAAAATTATTTTTTTCTGCCGGATGCGGCGCTCCGCCTCCGCCTCCCGGTCGAGTTCTCGAACAACAAGGCCGGCGCAGGGCCGGCCTTTTTCCGTATCGAAGCAAATTCGTCTCAGTAGCGCCCCGCGACCGGACCGCCCCAGCCGAAGCGGTAATTGATACCAGCCTTGACGGTGTGGTCGTCGTCCCTGAACCGGGTGCCGACGATCGCGGCGGGGCCGGTGGTGAAGGTGGTGCTGCCGAAGTTGTAATACTGATATTCGGCCTTCGCCGACCAATTCGGCGCGAACATGTATTCGAGACCGCCGCCGACGGTGTAGCCGTCCTGATGCTTTCCATTGGTGGTAAAGGCCGCCGGTACGCCGGCCACCGTGACGCCGATATTGTTGTTGTCGCGGAACGCATAGCCGCCCTTGGCATACAGCAGCGCAGGACCCCAAGTGTAGCCGACCCGGCCGGTAACCGAGCCCAGTTCGTTATTCCTCGAGGTCACGAGAACGCCGCCCGGGAAGAGCGCGCCATTGTTGTTGTTGGCAAGCCAGCTGAACTGCGCTTCGGCGCCGACCACCCAGTTCGGGGCGAACTGGTAATCGAAGCCGCCTTGCACGCCGCCCAAGAACCGGCCGCCATTTCCAGCCAGGCTGTTGTTGCCCGCGAACGCACCGCCGAGATGACCGCCGATATAAAACCCGGTCCAATTGTAGACCACTTCCGGCGCCGTATAGGCGGGCGCTTTCTGGTACGGACGTGCCTGTATATCAGCCGCGGATGCTGGAGCCGCCAACGCAATAAAAGCGGCTGCGCCGAGCAAAAGTCTTTTCATGAGTAGTTCCCCGTTATTCTCGCTTGCGACCCTCGTCAAACAACGTGGCCTCATTTTGGTTGCTTCGCGGCAATGCTGGCGCCAGTGATCGTCACTCGCTGTGACAGCCGGCAACAACGCTATTTGTTCCTTTGTTCCCCGGGCCAATGCAAGTTTTTGAGCCCGCCGCCCACGTGATTACGGCTATGTATTGCGGTCAATAATGACAACGGTCTGGTTCAAGCCTCGCTGAAAAGTGATCGGAGCCCCTGCCACGGAGCGCCGGATCAGCAGAACAAAAAGCTCCGAAGGAAGATGAAATGCCCGCCAATCTGATGGACGAATTCCCCCCGGCGCATGAAAAACTGGTGACGCTGGCCAACTGGCGCAAGGCGCCGTTCAGCGCCTGGGCTTTCCGCAATGTTCGCCGGTTGATCCCCACCGCCAGCATCGCCGCGGCAGATCGTGCGACGGCGCTTGAAATGTCGCTGCAAGAGTTCGGGCCCATCGGCTTTACCGGCCATGACGGCAATCCGACCACGGTCGGTCAGGCGTTGCGCACCACCGATACCGACGCGTTTATCGTGCTCAGGTGCGGACGCCTTGCGATGGAGTGGTACGGCAACGGCATGAGCGCCGCCACGCCGCACATTGTGTTCTCCGTAAGCAAATCGATCTGCGGCGCGCTCGGTGGAATTCTCCGGGATCGCGGCCTGCTCGATCCGAACGATCGCGTCGTCGACTACATCCCCGAACTGAAAGATTCGGTCTATGCCGGCTGCACGATCCGGTATCTGCTCGATATGTCAGTCGGCATCGCCTTCAGCGAAGACTACGAGGACCCCAAGGGCGACGTTGCGCGCTACCGTCTTGCAGCGGGCTGGGATCCGCTGCCCGCAGGCGAGCCGCCGATCGATCTGCGCCGTTTTCTCAGCCAGCAGAAGCCGGACGGGCAGCCGCATGGCGGACTGTTTCACTACGTCTCGACCAATACCGATGTGCTCGGCTGGGTCTATGAGCGCGCCTGCAACCAGCCCTATGCCGATATAACAAGCGAATATTTGTGGACACCACTCGGCGCGGAGCACGACGCCTATATCACCGTCGACGCCCACAATGCGATGCGCGCCGCCGGCGGCGTGTGCGTCACGCCGCATGATCTCGCCCGCTTCGGCGAGATGATACGCCGGCGCGGCGTCGCCGACGGCCGGCAGGTGATACCGGGCGCCTGGATCGACGACATTGGCGTGAGCGGCGATCCCGAAGCGTGGGCGCGCTCGGAAATGGCCGAGATATTTCCGAACGCCTGTTATCGCAACCAGTGGTATCGCATCGATCGCGAACGCGGTGTGCTGGTTGCCTTCGGCATCCACGGGCAATGGATCTACATCCATCCGCAGGCCGAACTCGTGATTGTCAGGATGGCTTCGGAAGCAACACCCCTCGACCCGGATCGCGTGCGCGGCTGGCGCCGCGGTTTCGACGCGATCGCGGAACGGTTTTTGTAAAGCCGGATCTTTGTAAAGCCGGAACCAGGGCTCTTCAAATCTTCGGTCGACGACTTCCTGCCTTCTATGCGCCGGACTGCGCCGACCAAGCCGACGCACCGGCCTAGCGCGTCATCTTTTCCAGTTCCGGGAACGGCGCATATACCGCGCCGGCGCAGGTGTCGCTGGCGTTCTCGATCACGCGGTCGAGCCGGCCGTCGACATAGAGAACGGCGCGTTCGCGCAATTCGCGATAGCTGCCGTCGGATTCGCGCGGCGTAAAGCGCAGGCAAGTGACAAAGCGCAGCCGCCCGCCGACGGTACGCTGCACCGGCTCGGCCATCGCCGCGTCATGCACGCCCACGGGATTGTTGAGATAGGTTTTCATGAACGCCAGCAGTTCGGCGCGGTAATGATCGGGATAGGGCTGGTTGGCGACGCCGCGATCGTCGGTATAGGTGATGCTTCTGCCGTCGTCACTGCCGGCACAGGCCGCGAGCGCGATCGGCAGCAGCAGGATCGCCGCGCGTTTTGCTGATATCCCCAACTGCAACCCGTTATTCAAAGGTCCGGCGCCCCGGGGCCGGTTCTAGACCTTCCGCGGATGAAAGGGAATCGGCATTTCGATTTCAAGCTCTGCGCAAAATGTCTGCAGCATGTTCGCAGCGACTAGCGTACCGGCCCGCGGCCATTGGGGATGCAATGGCGCACGGGCCGGTCCTGATGTCCGCAAGGCGGCGGCGGGGGCAATGGACCAGCCGCGCGCGCCCTTCGGATCAGCTTCAACCGCGCCTGGTGGCGGGCGCAGCGTGCTTGATCGCGGCCTTCGAGAACTTGTGCGTCTTGAGCGCGCCCATGTGCGAGTGGGAGCGATAATGACGGTGATGCTTGGCATGATGGCCCATCTTGGCATTGGCGTTCAGCGCACTCGGCTTGACCTGAGCAGCTTTCGGCTTCACCTGCGCGGTCTTGTCGGCTGGCGCGGCCTTGCCGGCTGGCGCTTGTGTGGTTTTCGTGGACTTGATGGCCGGCGCTTCCGTGGTCTTGCTGGAACCGGCGGCAAGCGCGGGGGCCGCGAGAACGGAAACTGCGAGCAGTGCCGTGGAAATTGTCTTCAACATGGTTGGCTCCTCTTTCAACGGGGATCGCGAGGTGACCGGTCGGAATCGCCGGGCTCGTCGATCATGCGTGCAAAATTAAGTGCCGCGGGCTGAACGTTTTCTGAAATGCAACGACAGACTTCGTTCATCTGGATGACATCTTCGTCATGTTTCGCCCCACCCCGCGCACGCCCTCGCCCAAAATTCCTCGAATTGAGATGATTGGATGGGAATGTTGGGAACCGGTGGGTGTTCAAATCAACGGGCTCGGGTGTAGGATTGCCCAGGTGAAAAACCAGGAGAGACGAATGAACAGGTTTGCGATCAGACTCTTGACGCTGGCGATGTATGCGATGGCACTGATCGCGGTTCCCATGATCACGACCGCCTACGCCGCGAGCGACGAAAATCCGTCACCGCCGGCATCCGGTACCAAGAAACCGAAGAAGGGCGACAAGAAGTCCAGCATCGAAGATCAGAAGTTTCTGGCGGGTTATCGCACGGCATACGCGACGATTTACGACCGCAACGATTACGCTTCGGCGATCGAACAGCTGAAGGCGCTTGGTCGCGACGACAATGCCGCCGTTGCCAACCTGATCGGCTACTCCTATCGCAAGCTCGGCGACTACAAGGTCTCGCAAATCTGGTATGAGAGGGCGCTGAAGGCCGACCCGGACCACGTCAAGACCTGGCAGTATTACGGACTGTGGCAGGTCGAACAGGGCAACCGCGAGCAGGCGCAATATCACCTGAACAAGATCGCCGCCCTGACCGGCACCAACAGCGAGGAATATCGCTCGCTGGCGGCGGCACTGGAAAAGCCGCCCGGCACCGGCCTCGTTTACTGAAGTTCACGGAGTAAAGGTTTTCTGACCTCCCCAAGAGGTCAGGTTTCCTGGTTTTTGCTTAGTCGAATTTTCTGATCTTCACGGCATTAACAGGAGGAATATATGAGCAAAAAAGTTGCGATCCGGCTTTTGACGCTGGCAATGGTTTCGATGGCGCTGGTCGCCGCGCCTGTGGTCACCGTGGTTTACGCGGCTAGCGACGATAATCCGACGCCTCCCCCCAAGAAAGGAAAGAAGACCAGCGAAGTCCGCCCGTCAATCGAGGACGCGGCATTCACCAAGGGTTATCGCATCGCCTACGCCACGATCTATGACCGCAATGATTATGCCGCCGCCATCGAGCAGCTGAAAGCGCTCGGTCACGACGACAATGCCGCCGTCGCCAACCTGATCGGCTACTCCTATCGCAAGCTCGGCGACTACAAGGTCTCGCAAATCTGGTACGAGCGCGCGCTGAAGGCCGACCCGGACCACGTCAAGACCTGGCAGTATTACGGGCTGTGGCAGGTCGAACAGGGCAACCGCGATCAGGCGCAATATCACCTGAACAAGATCGCCGCCCTGACCGGCACCAACAGCGAGGAATATCGCTCGCTGGCGGCGGCACTGGAAAAGCCGCCCGGCACCGGCCTCGTCTACTGAGTTCGCTCGATTAAATTGATTGAGCCGGCGCAACTCCAAGGGTAGCGCCGGCTTTTTCTTTACTTCATCAGCGCCTGCGCCTCGGCCCGGAAAGCCTGCCGTGAGGCGTCGCGCGAATAGAACATGTGCCCGCCCGGATAGACCACGAGCTTCACCCGCTCCGGCGAGGCGTAGGCCGGCAGCTGGTCGAGCTGGATCTTGGTGCCGAAATAGGGCGTGGCGAGATCGAACAGCCCGTGTGCCACCAAAAGCTTCAGTTTGGGGTCGAGGGCGAGAACCTGCCGCAGCTGCGACATCGACTCGGTGGGATGCAGTCCGCGGCCGAAATCCCAGGCCTTTTCGACCGCGCCGTTGAGCAGTTGGTAGGAGCCGTCCGGACGCCAGTTGAGCTTGCGCGTGGTGAGATCGACCGCCGCGCTGGTCAGCGGTGCGAACAACGGGTCGCCCGAGGGATCGCCGAAATGATAGAAACTGGAGTCCGGATAGGGATCGAAGCCCAAGACCGACGCGTCGTAGCGTCCGGTCACCTTGCCGTCACGCCGGTCGAATTCTCGACGGAACTCGCCAACCTCGAAACGCCCGGCGAGCCTGCGGCTCACCGACTGGTCGATTCCCGTTAATGCCGCCACGCGATCGGCAAGCCGCGTCGTCGCCTCGGTGTCGGCCTCGCCCTTGACGAGGTCGCCCAGGAAATCGCCACGCGCATAATTCTCCACTTCGGCCAGATCGGTACGCGTCACCGGGCCTTTGGTCTCGCGCGCAACGGCAGCCATGGTAGGAAGGCTCGCCACATATTGCAGGATGCTGGAGCCTGAATATTCGCGGAAATCGAGCACCGGAGAGACCAGGATCAGGCCCTTGACCCCGACGCCCTGCTGGGTCTGCAACTCGCGAACGACTTTCGGTCCGCGGATGCCGCCATAGCTTTCGCCCATGACGAATTTAGGTGACAGCAGGCGATCGAATTTTTCCAGCCAGCGGCGGATCGTCACCGCGATCGAGCTGACGTCGCCGTCGACCGAAAAAAACCGCTTGCGCACGTCGTCGCCGGTCGCAACGAAGCGGCTGTAGCCGGTGCCGACCGGATCGATGAAGACGAGGTCGGTAAAGTCGAGCCAGGTCTCCGCGTTGGGCAAGAGATCGGGCGACGCGGAGGACGTCACGGCGTCCGCGTTGATGGCCAGCCGCCAGGGTCCGGTATTGCCGAATTGCAGCCACGCCGAAGCCGCGCCCGGGCCGCCATTGAAGATGAAGGTCACGGGCCGGGTACGCGGGTCCGCGCCATCGAGCTGGTAGGCGGTGTAGACGATATCGGCTTGCGGCTCGCCCTTGTCGTCGAACAGGTGGATCGAGCCCGCAACGGCTGTGAAGTTGAGCGTGCGCCCGGGGAGAGCCAGCGTTTGTTTCGTTGTCGAGTCCGGGGGCAAACGATGTTGTTCGGCGGCCGGCGGATTGGCGGTGGTGCCGCGCCCGCCCGCCTTCTGACCAGACGGCGCTGCCGCAGGTTGCTGCTCAGGTCGCGGCGTGTCTTCCGCGCGTGCGCCAGCTGCCAACGAGAATGCGAGAAGCGCGAGGACGAACCGCGCATGGCGCAGCGCCTGCAAACCCGTGGCCATGTCGGTTAATCTCCCTGCCTCCCGCGATCGACCCGGCACCGCCTGGCTCATCTTGCGCAGGCTTGCCGGATAGAAGCGGGTTATGGCGCAAGATTGCGACAGCTTGGCCGGCTTAGCAACCGGCAGTGATCGACCCCGATCACGATCTGCTGAGGCCGATACCGAGTTGACGCTGGGTGGCGGCGGAGTTGGGTTTGACGCAGTGAAATCTCAATAACCAATGCCCAGCATCAAGACGAATTGTCGCCCGCACCAGACGCCGGAGCAATTCAGGTCGCTGCGTATCGGGCTGACGCGATGCGCGAACCGAGCCCGATAATGGGATGCTGCGATCCGGGTTCCCCGCAAAGCGTGGGGCTTGATAACGCATGGTGCGGTGCTCGTGCTGGCCCCGGCGGCTTTGCTGGCGGGAACAACGCCTTCTGCGGCTACGACCGGCGCAGCGGTCCATAGCAGGGCTGCGATGCCAGTGGCCGCAGCGAACCGCAACATCAAATGGTGACTGCTGGCCATCGGACCACACCTCCTGCTTCCTGCTTCCTGCTTCCTGCTTCATGCTTCCTGCTTCGGATCAGCTCGCGGTTTGCAACTATATCCGCGCAATTTGTCAATTCGGCGATTAGAAACCAACTCCAATCATGGTGTGGCTGCCTCCGCCGCCGCTGACGATACTCGGTCGCGCCACCACGGCCTCCTGACGGGCCAGAGGTGCTTCTGGTGCCGGCCTCGGTCGCCGTGCTTCACGCTCCGGCTGGCGGTTCGATTGCTTCCTGCGCGGCCGTGCGTCGTCCTCGTCATCGTCCTTCTTGCGCGATGCGGTTGCCGGCGCCGCCGGCTTCTCGTTGGCAACGCAAGTCTCGCCTTTCAGGCTCTCGCCGCTCTTGCACTCGACCGGGCAGGCGCGGGTGGCGTGCTTGGTCAATTCGGCGACCAAGGCTTCCGTCACGCTGGCATTCTCAGACGGCTGACCCTCGATCGTCAGGTAACGGCCGAGCGCGCTCTTGGTCGGCGCGTTGAGCGTGCCATCGATCTTGCCCGCCATGCATCCGAGCCGGACCAATTGGGTTTGGGCGGAGCGGACCAGCCCCGGCGAATTGGGAAGGCTCGCCGCGCGCTTCGCAGCCTCGGTGTTGAATTTGTCGAGGGTTGCAACAAGCAGCGGTCCAAGCCGGTCGCAGGTGACGGTTCTGGAAAAAGCCTTCAAGTCGTCGCTGCCGGAGCCTTCACTGCCCTTGGCGGTCAGCTCTTCGAGTTTGCCTTGTTCGTTCTTGCAGGCGGCCTCATGCGCCGCAGCCAGATCAGCTTTTTTCCGCGCGGCTTCGGCTTCTCTTGCCTGCTTTTCGCTCGCGGCACGTAGCGCGGCGGCTTCCGCGGCGGCCTTTTTTCGCTCGGCCTCCTCGGCTTCTTGTTTTGCCTCAGCGGCCTTGCGTTCGGCTTCCGCGGCCTTGGCCTTTTGCTCGGCTTCGGCCGCCTTGGCACGGCGCTCGTCTTTCTCGCGCTTCTTTGTGACCGCGAGTTCGGCCGCGGCCTTCGCTTCAGTCTCGGCGGCCCTGACGCGCCGCTCGTCGTCCTCACGTTTCTTGGCGGCGGCGAGTTCGGCTTTCCTTTGTTCGGCCTGGCGCAGCGCTTCCTCCGCGGCTTCTCTTGCCTGCTTTTCGCTCGCGGCACGCAGCGCGGCGGCTTCCGCGGCGGCCTTTTGTCGCTCTGCCTCTTCGGCTTTTTGTTTTGCCTCAGCGGCCTTGCGTTCGGCTTCCGCGGCCCTGGCCATTTGCTCGGCTTCGGCCGCCTTGGCACGGCGCTCGTCTTCCTCGCGCTTCTTTGTGACCGCGAGTTCGGCCGCGGCGGCCTTGGCCTTCGCTTCCGCCTCGGCGGCCCTGACGCGACGCTCGTCGTCCTCACGTTTCTTAGCGGCGGCGAATTCGGCTTTCCTTTGTTCGGCCTGGCGCAGCGCTTCCTCCGCGGCTTTCTTTGCCGCCTCGCGCTCGGCGCGGGCTTTTTCCTCGCGTTCCTGGGCGGCCTTGTTCAGGACATCCATCCGCTGCTGGGCGTTGATCGACAGCGGAGAATTCGGATAGCGCTTGATGAACTTTTCCAGCGCGGCCGGGTCGGTGCTGTCCTTCAGACTGTCCCACTCGAGCGCTTCCTTCGACGGGGTTTCGCGATTGGAAGGGGCTGGCGGCGACGGCAGCGCAACAACAGTGATATTCCCGGATGCGGGTTGGGATTGGGTGTTCAGGGCTTGGATCTGCGCGCGCGCCAAATCGGCGTAGAAGCCCGTTGGATGGGTCCCGAGAAATACTTCCCAGGCCCGGCGGGATCCGATCCGCTGGACCAGTTCGTAGTCGGCCCTGATATCGCTCACCGGCGCCTGCTGCGGCACAGCGGGTGCCGGCACCAGCGCAATATTGCCACCCCCGAGCGAGCCATAAACAAACGGCTCTTGCCGGTTGCTCGTCGTCTTCAACACCTCGTCCCTGACGCGCCCGAACGCCAGCCGCACATCGAGACCGGGCACGGTCAGGTTTTTCAGCACAGCCGTCGTGAACGGGCTGTGTTGCCCGTCGCCATCGGCGGCCGTCGAGCCGGCCTTCGCGGCGTAGGCGATCAGGGTGTCCGTGCTGGTCGGTTCGACCTTGCCAAGGCCACCAACCACCGCGCGATTGGCGACCTTGCGTTCCCTGCGCATGATCGTGACGAAAGGATTGTCACGGCAGGCATCAAGAATGATGAGACGCAAGCGTCTTGCGCCATCCGCAGACGACACCAGCCGCTCCAGCCGAATGGCCTCGTCATCGGCATCGCGGTCGCTCGCCAGCCTTGCGTCGACCGGAATGAGGTAATTGGTTCCGCCGATTTCAAGGCCGTGACCGGCGTAATAGACGACGGCGATGTCGGCCTGGTCGGCGGTTGCCTCGAACTTGCGGATCGACCGTTTGAATTCAAGATTGCCGACGTTGATCTGGACATCGACAGAATCGAAGCCCGCATCGCGGAACATTTTCGCGACAGCGTTGGCATCCATCGAGGGATTGGTAAGCTGGGGAACGGTCTGGTAGCTCGAATTGCCCACGATCAGCGCGACGCGCTTCTCGGCCCATGCAGAATCGGGGGCAGCAACCATCGACAGGATGGTCCCTCCGATCAATGCCGCCATCGGGGCAAGGCGCTTGATCATTTTCATTTCCGTGCGCGCCAACGATCCGCGCCACAGATCCCGTTCGAGGTTTCTTCCGAAATTGCGCAGCGGCCAACCCGAACTACGCCGATGCACCAAAGCATTATCTTCTCAGCCGTCGCCAATCAATCCAAGCCGCCATCGGGCCCAAGATAATCCTAAACATCCTCAAACTAAACATCTTCAAAGATGATGACCTAGATCACACAAGGCCCGCGGCGGAATAAAAATCGGCCGCGCATCCTCCATTCAGATGAGTTACTGGATTGGTACAACGCCCGGGATTCACAGCTGGGTAATGGGCAAGAGGCCATGTTGTGCTTCCGGCCCGCGCGCGGCTGTCCTAGAACTTTTTCCAACTGCCCGAGTATTTCGTGCTGATTCTTTTAGGTTGGGGGCTGAGGAAATGACACCGTTTGCAGTCGTTGCAAAACCGCGCGGAATGCCGGGTCGCAGAGGTTCGTTTTTGGCGGGCCTCGCCTTCGCGTTCGCGCTGTCGGCATCATCGGCTGCCATGGCGGAATGCACCGGCACCGAGACTTTGGGCCTGGGTGGTATAACTCCCTTTCTCCCCTTCTCGGCCGGCGGTGCGGTGAGTTCGCTGGTATCGGCGATCAATGCCACCAATACGGCATTCCTGACTCAAGGCACCGCGTTCGTCAGCGCGCCTCCCAATCCAGTGCCAAATCAGGAGGGCGGCGGCGTCTGGGCCCGCGCCGTCGGTGGGGATATCACCACCAAGAACACCAGCACCACATCCAACGTTACTGCCTTTGGCCAAGCAGTGCCGGGAACGGTCACCTGTAACAATCAGACTAGGCTGACGTTTGCCGGGGTACAGGCTGGAACGGATCTCGCGCACCTGAACGTCAGCGGCTGGAATTTCCATGTCGGCGCCACGGCCGGCTACCTCAGTGCGCGTGCCAACGATATTTCCTCGGCGGGACCGCAAAATCCGGACGGTGGCACCTTCCAGAACAAGCTTGAGGTGCCGTTCGTCGGCATTTACGCCGCGGCGACCAAAGGTGGTTTCTTTGTCGACGGCCAGATTCGCGCGGATTTTTTTCAGAACGCGCTGAACGACCCGATCACCAGCGGAATCTTCAACCAGAAGCTCGACGCCCGCGGTATCTCTGTCACCGGCAACGTCGGCTACAATCATTCATTCGAGAATAACTGGTTCATCGAACCTTCGGCCGGCATCGTTGTTTCGAGGGTGAAGGTCGATCCGCTCAACATCACCGGCACCGCGATATTGCCGGGCACTGGTATCACCCTTCCAGGCCAACTGTTAGTCGACGACATCAAGAGCACACTCGGCCGTCTGAGCATTCGCGGCGGCACCTCGATTGTCTCGGGCAATATCATCTGGCAGCCGTTTGCGATTGCCAGCGTCTATCACGAGTTCGAAGGATCGGTGACGTCATCGTTCAATACCGATGCTGTAGCCGTCCTTTTTCCGATTATCGCTAATGCTGCCGGAACACCCCGGGGCAGCGTTTCCTCGACTAGCCTCGGTACCTATGGGCAGTTTGGTCTCGGCACGGCGGCCCAGGTGGCCAATACCGGCTGGCTGGGTTACGTCCGCGCTGACTATCGCAGCGGCGATAATATCCAGGGCTACAGCGTGAACGGCGGTATCCGTTATCAGTTCACGCCGGACCTCGCCGTCACGACACCGAGATACGCCAAGGCGCCCGCCCTCAAGGCCCCGGTGATGCCGGCTGCGTATAACTGGACCGGCCTCTATGCCGGTGGCAGCTTCGGCGTCATGAACGGACAAACCGACTACGATTTTGTCAGTTTCAACGGCGTCCCGTTCATCGGCGTCCCGAGTGCCAATCCGCGCTTCGCCGGTCCACTGGGCGGCGTTCAGGCCGGCTACGACTGGCAGACCGGAAAATGGGTTCTCGGTGTCGAGGGCAGCATCAATGGCGCTCATGCCCATGGCGCGAAATTCTGTCCTCCGAGCATTTTATTCACCTGTGAATCCTCTGTGAGCTGGATCGGGACCGCGACAGGCCGCGTCGGTTACGCGCTATGGGACCGCACGCTGGTGTACGCCCGCGGCGGCATTGCGTTCGGCGACGGCAAGATTTCGCGCGAGTGCAATCAAGGTCCGTTCGCTCCGGCCGGTTTCAATTGCGGGGAGAGCGATAGCCGGAACCGGGCTGGCTGGACCATCGGTTACGGTACCGAATTCGCGCTCGCCCGCAATTGGACCGTTCGCGCCGAAAGTAACTACTTCGACTTTGGCACTTCGCGGTTCACGGTACCCGGACCTCCGCTTGAGATCGATGTTCGCGAGAAGGGTTTCATTTCGACGCTGGGAATCAACTATCGGTTCGCGCCGGGGGATGTCGCCGCCAAGTACTGATCGGTGGCTGATTCCGGCTGATCGGGCTGACGTCGATCCGGGAATTTGCATCGGGCGGTCGCGTTGTGCGGCCGCCCGATTGCGTTCGCCGCCTCCAGTCCGAGGGCATGCCTCGCTCGAAAACGCCCCGAACTACGGTTCAGTCATCTCGACAAGCCCGGGCAAGGTCGTATAGACCCCGGCGCACCGATCCCGTTTGCGCCAATATGAGCCCGCGATCCCATGACCAGCCCCAAGCGATATGACCGGATTGCCTTCATCGCCAGCGCCGGCGCGGAGGCGCAAGTAGCACTTGCGCAGCTGGTGCTGCTCTACGGCAACCACGATCCCGCCGATGCCGACATCGTGGTGGCGCTCGGCGGCGACGGGCTGATGCTGCAAACGCTGCATCAGCACATGCGCTCGGGCAAGCCGATCTACGGCATGCATCGCGGCACCGTCGGTTTCCTGATGAACGAGTTCGGTTCGCACGATCTGCATGCGCGTCTCGCCGCAGCGCGGGAATCGGTGATTCATCCGCTCTTGATGCGCGCCACCGACATCCATGGCGCGGTGCATGTTCATCATGCCATCAACGAAGTCGCGCTGTTTCGCCAGACCCATCAGGCGGCGCGCCTGCGGATCCTGATCGACGAGCGCGAGCGCATGGCGGAGTTGATCGCCGACGGCGTCATGGTGGCGACGCCCGCCGGATCGACCGCCTATAATCTTTCGGCGCAGGGGCCTATCCTCCCGATCAACGCCGCGCTGCTGGCGCTGACCCCGATCTGCGCGTTCCGCCCTCGCCGCTGGCGCGGCGCCCTGCTCCCCAATACTGCCTTTGTCGTCATCGAAGTGCTCGAGAGCGAAAAACGCCCGGTCGCCGCCGTCGCCGATCACGACGAGGCCCGCGATGTCCGCCGCGTCGAGGTGCTTTCCGACAAGACCATCTCGATGCGGATGCTGTTCGATCCCGGCCACAGCCTGGAAGAGCGCATCCTGAGCGAGCAGTTCGGATACTGACTTCCCGCCGGCTCCTCCCGCTCGATGCTCGAGGGAATCGGCGCCGAAATCGCAACCCTTCGTTAACCGGCGCCGCGATATGGTTAACGCTGGTATATCGTCTCGCCGGTATGCCCACAGGGCCGGGCCATGTTTCGCATCGATTTCAACAAGCTGCGATTTCTCGTCTGCGACGACAATCCGCATATGCGCCGCATCTTGCGGACGCTCCTGCATTCATTCGGCGCGCGCGAGGTTTATGAGTCCGAGGACGGCGCCACCGCGCTCGAAATGTATACCCACTACGTTCCCGATATCGTCATCACCGACTGGTCGATGCCGATTTTCGACGGCCTCGAGCTCGCCCAGATGATCCGGCAGCCGGAATCCAAGGGTAATCCCTACGCCCCCATCATCATGCTGACCGGTCATTCCGAGAAACGGCGGGTCACGGTCGCGCGCGACGCCGGCGTGACCGAATTCCTCGCCAAGCCGATCTCGGCCAAAGGGCTTTACCAGCGCATCCTGAACGTCGTCGCCAATCCGCGCCCGTTCATCAAGACCAAGACCTATTTCGGCCCCGACCGCCGGCGCAACACCGGCGCCGCCTATATCGGACCCGAACGCCGCGTCGGCGGCGAGATGGAAGTGATGCAGCAGCCGTCGCTGCTCGATAAAGCCCGGTCGAGCATCTAACGCGGCGCGAGGACACCGCCAAGGACAGCCTTATGGCAAACGAAAAGCCCGCAACAGTCCAGGTCGAGACCTTCGCCGATCATCACGTGATCACGCAGCCCAATCCGTTGCGCAAGGTTTTGCGGCGGGTCGCTGCCCAGGATCTCGACGATCCCGTGGCGCGCGCGGAAAAGGCCCTTGCCGGTCTGTCCGGCGAATTCAAGAACTGGATGGCGATCGAAGCCGACCGGCTCGAGGCAGCTCATGCCGCCATTCTCAAGGACGGCTTTACCGACTTCACCCGCGAGGAGCTGTTTCGCGCCGCCCATGACATCAAGGGCGACGCCGCCACGTTCGGCTTCCCTTCCGCCGGCGCCGCCGCCGAGAGCCTGTGCAGGATCATCGAACACGCGCCCAATCTTGACGAGGTGCCGTCCAACCTGATCGCGCACCACATCAACGCCATCCAGGCCATCGTGCGCGAGCGCACCAAGCTCGACACGGTCAGCACCGCCAACGAGCTGAGCCGGCAGTTGCGCGGCGTCGCCGACGAATACCTGACCCACGCCAATCGCGACCGTCCCGAGCACCTCGAAGCCATCCTCGCCCCCAGCATCGTGCCGCGGGATTAGGAAGGAAAACTTTCTCTACACGTCATCCCCGCACACGCAGAAATGTAGGGTGGGCAAAGGCGCTCTTGCGCCGTCCCCACCGCGTTCTGAAGCCGTGCTGAATGGTGGGCACGCGGAGCCTGTCATCGGGCGCGCATTCGCGCGACCCGGTGGCTTTACCCACCCTGCAGAATCTACCGGGGATAGTGCTTTAAGCCGCGATCGATTGCTGGAACGGCGCGATGACTGCTTCCGCCATCAATCCATCGCAGAACATGCGGGCTTCTTCGCGAGCCGACTCGGTCGCAAAGCGCCGCAGCAGGATCAAGAGCGGTTCGGCGGCTCGCCGGTCGGTTTCGCAATGCGTCAGCACGCGTTCGACCATCCGGCGCCGCAGTCTGGCAGCGCCTCCGGCGGTATCGACGAATCCGGTCTCATGGCTGACTTCGAGCGCCACCCGGAACGCCGCAAAGGTCGATTCCGGCAGCCCGCCGCGTATCAGCAGTGCCTGCAGGCTGGCGCCGCCGCGATCGTGCAGCAGCGCGGAGACGCGGGCCTGCGGCAGGCCCGACAATTCCGCCAATGCGGCATCGAACAGTTCGAGATTGCCCGACAGCAGCGCACGCAGGATCAATCCGGCGGTGAGCTGACCGGTGGCGCGCAGGTGCCGCACCAGGCCGCGCATGTCGTCGCCGCGCGAACGCGCCGCAATATTGATTGTCGAGCGATCGCGCGCTTCGCTTGCGATCCGCACCGCGCGATCGGCGCTCAGCCAGTTGCGGGCGATGACGAACTGCGCCAGCGTGTCCGACAGTTTTGCCACCAGCGCCGCCCGCGTCGCCGCCGGCAGATCCTCCAGCACCAGCATCGATTCCCGGATCGCGGCGAGGTGGCCATGACGCTCGACGATACGGTCCCATGAAAATGGCGCCAGTTCCGCATAGGCATTTTCGATCAGCTCGAGCGCCGCCGCGGCGGTGCCGACTTCGGCGATCGCGGCGCAGACGGAAGCCGGCAAATTGATGCGGCGGGCGATGGCGCATTGCATCTGGCAATTGCCGGTTGCAACGATGTCGACCAGATCGGCATCGATCAGAAGCGGTGAATGTTCGAGCACCGGAAGTGCGACCGACGCCTGATCGAGCGACAACGCCTGAACGATGGCGGCCGGTGCATCGGCGCTGCGCGCGAACACCTGGGCCATGGCCTGGCGCACCAGCGGCGATGCGTCGTCGAGCAACATCAGCAGCGCGCCTTCGGCGGCGGCGCGATCGTCCTCGGACAAATCCGAAATCAACCAGGCCCGCGCCAGCGATCGCGTTGCCTCTGCCCGCTCGCCGGCCGGAGCCGTTCGCACCCAACTGATGAACTGCCGTACGATCATAGCCCTGCCGGGTTGCACGCCTTTAAGACGACACCGTGATGCCACTGTCATCAAAAATAAACGACGACGCTTAACAAAGCGTTCACCATAAACAGCTGGTTTTATTGACGTTTTGTTAAGGGTGCGGAGCCTGCGCCGCTGCCGCTGCCTCATTCTGAGAAGCCCCGCCACGCGCGGCGTCTCGACCAATGACAGGCTCCGCATCGTCCGGAGACGGCGCAAATGCGCCTCCACCAAGACGAATCTAGCTGCTGAAGGCGCCGCTGCGGTCGCTAAACAGATCGAGCGGCTGCGGCGCGCGGACGTCGGGGGTCCGCGCCGAGAACGACGATACAGGTGTCGCTGACGCAACCGATGTCGATGACCCAACCGATGTCAGCGACGACGAATTGCCCCACAATTCCTGAACTCCAGGCGAGACCGGCTGCGACCGCTCGCCGGCCTGGAACAGCGAACGGAAGATCGGCGCGTTCTGCGGCAGCGACGCGGTCTGGAGTGCGGGCTGCGACGCCGCGGTCACCGGGGTCACCGTGCGCGGGTCCGGAAAACTCGAGAGGTAGGCGGCGTTGTCGATCGGCGCGGCGGCGCTGGCGAGCTTCGCACTCGTCGGCGGGTCCCCGACCGAGGCCATCGCGGTGCGCGTCGCCGACGAATTGGCGGCGCTGGCATAGCGCGACGTCAGCACCGAATAGACTTCGGAAACCGGGCGTGCGCCCCCCGACCGGTCGTAGAAAATCGAACGGTTAGCCGCGGCGGCGTTGGGAAACAGCCGCGCGCCGGAGGCGTTCGGATTGTCCTCGGCATTCGAGATCAGCTTGGCAGCGCCGCCGACGCCCATGAAATGCGCCATATAGAGTTCGGCGTCGCTGGGGCGGCGACCGATCTTGCCGGTGAGCTTGAAACTGTTGGAGTTGGTCAGGACGGCCGCCATCGACGAGGCGGCTACGGGATCGTCGCGCAGCTTCATGATCGCGTCGCGCGCGGCGGGATCGCTGACCGAGTAGCTGCCGGAGGGCGATCTGGTGATGGCGTCGGCATATTTGCCGTAGCCGAGCTGGCTGCCTGCTTCCTTGACGGTGCCGAGCCAGGTCTGGTCGATGAATTGATAGAGCCCGCGCGCCGACGAGGTCGAGGCGCTTGCCTTCGGATTGAAATTGGATTCCATCTTCGCGGTGGCGAGCAGATATTCGAAGCTGGTGCCGGTGGTGCTGGCGGCCTGCTTGATCGCGCCTGCAATCCGCGCGCGCGACGGGTCGATGCCTGCCGCGACGGTGGCGTTGGAAGTATCGACCGCCATGTGTTTGGTGCCCCGCTCCTCGCGAAACGCCCGCCCGGCCTTACAGAGCGCCCACCCAGCGCTCATGCCGCCGTTACATTGGGAGGATTATGGTTAACGGTGCGTTAAGGGCACCACGTCGTAACCCGGTCAGGGATGTTTGCCGTAGACCGACGTGGGATCGAATATTTTCTCCGCATCCACGAACGACAATCGCGTGCCGCCTTCGCCGGCGTCGATCCTGCGGTAGAAGCACGAGCGCCGGCCGGTGTGGCAGGCGGCGCCTGACTGTTCGACCCTGATCCAGATCGCGTCCTGATCGCAGTCCATCCGCATCTCGACCACGCGCTGGACATGGCCGGATGTTTCGCCCTTGCGCCACAGCATGTTGCGGGAACGGCTGAAGTACCACGCCTCGCCGCTGGCGATGGTCTTGCGCAGCGCTTCGTCGTTCATGTGCGCGACCATCAGCACTTCGCCGCTCGCCGCGTCGGTCGCGACGCAGGTCGCAAGGCCGGACGCGTCGAACTTGGGCCGGAACGCCAACCCTTCTTCTGTCTCATTGATATCTGCGGATGTGGACACGGGCAGACCCTCGCAAAATGAAACCGAGGGTTAGCGCTGCGGCCCTCGCACCATGGACATGAAACGCGCCTGCTCCGCCGGATTGTCGCGGAACATGCCGGTGAAGCGGCTGGTGAACGTCATCGCACCATGCTTGGCGACGCCGCGCACCGACATGCAGGTATGCTCCGCCTCGATCACCACTGCAACGCCGCGGGGTTTGAGAACCTCGTCGATCGCCGCGGCGATCTGGGCGGTCAGATGCTCCTGGGTCTGCAGGCGGCGGCCGAAGATATCGACCAGGCGCGCCAGTTTCGACAATCCCACCACCCGTTCGACCGGCGTATAGGCGATATGCGCCTTGCCGTAGAACGGCATCATGTGATGTTCACATTGCGAGGTGAATTCGATGTCGCGCACCAGCACGAAGTCGTCATAGCCGGCCTGGGGGTTTTCACCGATATAGCCCAGCAGGGTCTGCACCGCGTGCTCGGCTTCGGCGCGCGACGGACGCGGCTGGTCGGCGCGCACCGCGGCAGCCAGAAATTCAGCCGGGTCCAGTTCGGCCGGGCGCACTTCCGGGGTCCTCGAATCCGAAAACTTCGCGTCGGAGAGCTTTACATCCGAAGGCTTTACGTCCGAAGGCTTGCCTGGGCGTAGGGTTTTGATCAGTGCGTCCATGTCAACTCCGTTCGACCGGCCTCAAAGTCAGGCCGGAGTGTCACCGGGCAGACGGGGCGGCTTCCCGCCGGACGCCTGAGTCCCACAATATTAGCACCCAGGGCGGCCGAATTGGTTCCCATTTCCGGCGCCGTTGCAAAACGCCCGGACTGTATTTCCGCCCTTTCCATCATATATAGGCCTGCTGAATGCGGTCGCCAAGGGCGGTTGAGAGCGATCGCCCCCCGGCCGCCCGAGACCTCAATCTTATGCTGAACGACATCTACAACAAGCGCATCATCGAACTGGCCGGCAATATACCCCGGCTCGGACGGTTGGCCGCACCCGACGCCAGCGCCACGGCGCATTCCAAGCTGTGTGGGTCGACCGTCAAGGTCGACCTCAAGATGGAGGGGCCTGTGGTCACCGACTTCGCCCATGACGTGAAGGCCTGCGCGCTCGGCCAGGCTTCGTCCTCGATCATGGCAAGCCATGTCGTCGGCTCCACGGCGGACGAATTGCGCGAATTGCGCGAAAGCGTGCGCAGGATGCTGAAGGAAAACGGCAGCCCCCCGCAAGGCAAGTGGGCGGATATCGCGCTGCTCGAGCCGGTGCGCGACTACAAGGCGCGGCATGCCTCGACCATGCTGACCTTCGATGCCGTGGTCGATGCGATCGGCCAGATCGAGGCCAAGACGAAACAGCCGCTGGCCGCGCCGGGTTGATGTTCCGGAACGAGGCCCGATGACTGGGTCCCTGCGGGGGATCCAGTAGGCTGCGGCTTTTCGATTCCATCACCAGACTGGACTCCAGGCTCGTCATGGCCGCGTCTCGGAGGATGCGTGCGAGGCCTCATGGTTCTGGCGGCAATGCCAACGGGTGGCGCGAACGCGCGCCCGACGACGAGCGCAATTGCGCTCGCGTAGTGATGACGGGCTCCGCATCGTCCGGAGCCGCAAAGATGCGCTCCTCACCATGAGGGGAGATTCTTGGTGCCCTGAACGGGCCTACCGCTGCGGCTGAACCGGCGCGGTAGCCGCGGCACCGGTCGGAACCAGCGCTTCGGCTGTCTTGGTCGACTTCGCCGGCTGCGCCGGTGTGGCCTCGTCCACCGCACTGCTGACGAACCGATCCTGCACCGTCTTGGGCTTCATCTCGGCAACCGACGTCGCGACAACGTCCTGCGGCAGCACCTCGGCAACGGCATCGGTGTTGCTCCGCCCATATCAAAGGTGTATTTGGCAAGGCGCCCGATGTCGCGTTCCACGATCATCATATCCTGCGCGGTGTAGCTGGCGGCCTTGGCGTCGTCGGCACGGTCGCCCATCCAGATCTGATGCACCCTGACATGCGCCGCTTCCGGCACGTAGCGCGTCCTGCCCGACAGCAGCAGGAACACGCACATCGACTCGCAATAGGCTTCCGGCGCGATAGCAGCCGCATGATCGCCCTGCGCGGTGCGGGTCTGGGCGCTGATGCCGACGGTGGTCAGCGCACCGAGATTGCGCCAGCGCCGTCCGAGCGTGATGGAGTCGTTGACCGAGCCGCCGCTGGAATCCAGCACGATGGTGGCGCCGCCGAGCTGGCGTCCGCGCGCGAACTCTTCGAAATCCTGCGGGGTATCCGCGGTAACGATGCCGACCGCGCTGACCCAGCCCAAGCCCTTGCAATTCGACTGGCACGCGACCCAGCTGAACCGCATCGGCATTTTGCGTTCTTCGAGGGTGACGCCAGCTTGGGCCCGACCACCATCTCCGGCTGTCATGGCAGGCAGTGCGATGCAAAGCACGGCGGCGCCAAGTAGCGCACGGCCGCTGGATCGAAACGACTTCACGAGCCTCAATTTGGTTCCTTCCCCCAAGCTCCCATCCGAGCGGCGGTAACTGGCCCCAGTTCAACGCCAAACGATTCTCGTTACACGGGCGTTATGAAAAAGCTAACCGTATGACAAAGAAGCGTCTATTAACTTTTGCTGCATCGCCTCCAAATAATTGCAATATTTGGGCAGGTGTCACTCAAATACATGTGAGGTCAGGTTCCGTGCAAAGGAACCGGGCAAATACGGGCTCAACAACGGGCACGGCGCCTATGAAATATTCGCATTGTCCGGACTGCGCCGCGGCTTTTCAGCGCCTGCCGCGCAATGCCGGGCGCGCGATGATCTGGCTTTACCGGCACACGCTGTCGCCGCTGGTCGGTTACAACTGCCGCCATCTGCCGACCTGCTCGGTTTACGGCGACGAGGCGATCGAGCGTTTCGGACTGTGGGGCGGAGGATGGATGACCCTGGCGCGGCTGTTGCGCTGCCAGCCCTTGGGCACTTCCGGAATCGATAACGCGCCGCCGACAAAGCCGCCGGGCGCGCAATGGTATCTGCCGTGGCGGTTCGGGCGATGGCGCGGGGTCAACAAGTCGTAGAGTTTGGTGCCGCCAAGCCACAAGAGCTCAGCGCGAAAACCAGAAGAAACCAGGGGGCGGCTCGAAATAGGTCGGCGGACGCGGCTTCCGAGGACGCGGTGGTTTGGGCCGCGGCGGCTCGGCCGATGGTGGCGATGACGTCGTGTCAGCGCTCTCTGAACCGTCCGAAGCCAGCTTGATCGACAACAGCAGGTTCGATTCAAACGATCGCCACCGATAGCCGATTCCGAAGTCCATCGGCTGGGCCCGCCTGAACAGCTCGGCATATTTCGGCTGATAGGTTCCGGAGAATTTGTCGATCGGGCCGGCGTAGCGGCCGAACGGAAAGAACCGCCATTTCTTCGGATCGTAACGGAGAAGCGGAATGCCGGAATCGTCCTGGATAATCGTGGCGCTGTTGGCGAGCAGAAAATCGCGCACGGTGGTGAAATGGCCGGTATGCAGCAGATAGGACGCGCTCTTGATCAGGCTATCCGCGGGCGCCAGGGTTTGGCAAAATGGCAGGAAG
>WNFW01000259.1_pt1 | contig 32869 bp, 33 predicted proteins | sample 5400131 | NCBI WGS metagenome assembly WNFW01 (sample SAMN13153362, study PRJNA577476) | soil metagenome | isolation source: 20 cm soil or saprolite under grassland replicate 1 | place: USA:California | collected 2016-06-15 | reverse complement strand
ATCCTTCCAATTTGTCATCTCGCGGCCATGATTACGAAAGGCAGACTGCCGCAGCCTTGACTTTGCCGCCGCGCAGGGATGTTGCTGCCGCCCAGCGGCCTCGCAGCCGGTCGGGAGGACGGCATGGCCCTTGATCCGAAAGCCCAAGCTGCGCTCGCCTTGCATCGGTTCGGCCTCGGTCCACGCGCTGGATCGATCGCGAGCATTGCGTCGGATCCGCGCGGAGCGCTGCTGGCCGAATTGGATCGCCCGGGCGCCGGTCGCATCAACAATCCGGAGTTGCTGACGAGCGGCGCAGCCGCGCGTACCGCGTTCGCCTATCAGCAGGCGCAGCGCGCGGCGCGGCAGGCCGAGCGCGCCGCCCAGCAGGCTAATGCGCCGAGTGGCGCTGGCTCGGCGGAGATGAAGGATCAGTCCGCCACGCCACCGGCACCGGCAGCGAGGCCGAGTCCGGGTCCCGGCGTGCCGCAGCAGATTTATCTTGCCGAAGCCAAGGCGCGGATCGATGCCGCGCTCGGCGCCGAGATCGGGTTTGTCGAGCGGCTCGTCTGGTTCTGGTCGAACCATTTCTGCGTCTCGGCGGATAAGGGCAATGTGCGCCAGATTTGCGGCGCTTACGAACGCGAAGTCATCCGCGCCAACGTGTTCGGGCGCTTCGGCGACATGCTGCTGGCCGTCGAATCCCATCCGGCGATGCTCTTTTATTTGGACAATGCGCGCTCGATCGGCCCAGCCTCCATGGCCGGGCTGCGGCAGAAACGCGGGCTGAACGAGAATCTCGCGCGCGAGATCCTCGAACTACATACGCTCGGGGTCCGCACGGTCTACACCCAGGACGACGTCACGAACTTCGCCAATGTGATCACCGGCTGGACTGTGGTGCCGTTTCGCCAGGACTCCGTGCTCGGCGGCGAGTTCATATTCAATCCGCGCATGCATCAGCCCGGGGCTCAGACCGTGATCGGCACGAGTTATTCCGGAGGTGGCGTGGAGCAGGGACGCGCCGTGCTCGCGGCGCTGGCCCGCCATCCGGCGACTGCCAGGCATCTGGCCAGCAAGCTCGCGCGCCATTTCGTCGCCGACGAACCACCGCCCGCGCTCGTCGAGCGGCTGGCCAAGCGCTTTCTTGCGACGCAAGGCGATTTGAAAGAAACGGCGCGGGCGCTGGTCGCCGCACCCGAGGCTTGGGAAGCCCCGCGTGCCAAGCTCAGGCGTCCCGGCGAATGGGTGATCGCAGCGCTGCGCGCCGTGGGCGCGGCGCCCGTCGAGATCGGCCCGGTGATGCAGGCGCATAACATTTTAGGCGAGCCGTTGTGGCGGCCGTCAGCGCCAAAGGGCTTCGCCGACGAAAGCGCGCCCTGGCTCGACGGGCTGGCGCAGCGTCTCGATATTGCCAATCAATTTGCCCGCCGCTTCGGCGCAGAGGCCGATCCGCGAGATGCACTCGAAGAGACGCTCGCGCCGCTCGCCTCAACCGAAACGCGGGAAGCCATCACGCGCGCCGAAAGCCGCCCGCAGGCACTCGCGCTTCTGTTCATGGCGCCCGAGTTCCAGCGCAGGTGACGCGCCAGCGATTGAACAGGTGAGCCGATGACAAACCTTCATGCCGCGACCCGCCGCGAACTGCTCATCGCCTCCGGCACGCTGTTTGCCTGGGCCTATCTGCCGAAGATTGCGCGCGCGGAGGGCCGCGATCCGCGCCTGCTGGTCATCGTGCTGCGCGGCGCGCTGGATGGGCTTGCGGCGGTCGCGCCGGTGGGCGATCCGGACTGGCTCGCGCTGCGCGGCAACAGCGCGCTCACGCTCGACGGCAAACCGGCTGCGCTGCCGCTCGACTCCTTCTTCGCGCTCAATCCGGCGATGCCCAACCTGCATCGCCTCTACACCTCCGGCGCCGCAGCGATCGTGCACGCGGCGGCGACGCCTTACCGGGAACGCTCCCATTTCGATGGACAGGACGTGCTGGAGAGCGGCCTGCCCAAGCCCGGCGCGGCCGACAGCGGCTGGCTCAATCGGGCGCTTGCCTCGTTGCAACCGGCGGGGCCGGCCGGCTCGCGCGATTGCTTCGCCATCGGTCCCATCGCTCCGCTGGTCGTGCGTGGCCCGGCGCCAGTCCTCTCGTGGACGCCGCGGCGACTGCCGCCGGCGAGCGGCGACACAGTGATGCGGCTGATCGAACTCTATCGCCATACGGATCCTGTCCTCGCCCGCGTGCTCGAGGAGCGCATGGGTCTTGCGACCATTGCGCGCGTCGGCGGCATGGACGGCGAGCAGCCGCGCCCCGCTGCGGCCGGACAGGTGCGCGCCTATTTCGCGGAATCGGCCGGTACTGCGGCGAAGTTTCTGGCGCGTCCGGACGGGCCGCGCATCGGCGCGCTCGCTTTCGACGGATGGGACACCCACGCCGCCGAAGGCGCGATGAACGGCCGCCTGGCAACTTTGCTGGGCGCGCTCGATGGCGCGATTGCCGCAATCGAGACCGAAATGAAGGACGCTTGGCGCGAAACAGTCGTCGCGATCATCACCGAGTTCGGCCGCACGGCCCGCATCAACGGCACCGATGGTACCGATCACGGCACCGCGACCGTAGCGTTGCTCGCCGGCGGCGCGCTCAAAGGCGGACGCGTTATCGCCGACTGGCCCGGCCTCAAACCGGGCAAGCTCCATGAGGGGCGCGACCTCAAGCCGACCACCGATCTGCGCGCGGTGCTCAAAGGTTTGCTCAAGGACCACCTGCGCGTCGAACCCGCCGTGCTCGCGACCAAGGTCTTTCCGGACAGCGTGGTGGTGAAGCCGATGTCCGGGCTGCTGCAGCAGGCTTAGCGCTGGTGAAGTGCTTGCGGCAGCTCTCCCGCGGCTGCCCCGGAGAGCGCCCGCATGAAGCCTGCAGCAAATCTGCTCTACCCCGGACCGGCGTCGCGGAAGGCCTTCGCGAAGGCATTGAGATCGGCGGCCGCGAGATCGGAAACCGCCCAATAAGCAAGGCCGTTCTCGGTCCAGGACACAATATTATAGCCGGCGATCTGCTCTGGCGGCATCGCAGCCGCTCGCCCGAGTGGGAGCGCGCTGAGGCTGATCAGGTGCTGGCGATAGCGATAAACGAGCGTCGGCACCGGAGTGCGTGCGACGACGTCGATGCGGCCGCCGACCAGAGGAAAGCCTTCGCTGGAGAGATCGATGACGCGTGGCGCCTCGGGAATGCGGCCGTTGAACCACGGCTTCACCGTGTGCCGGTCGGACGACTCGACATCGATCGGCCGCGGCGCCATGAGCGCGCGCATGTGGTTGGCCACGATCATGTCGGCATCGCCCGCCCCGGGTGAGAGCGCAAGCCAAGTGGCACCGCTGCAGAGGAATGCCGCCACCGCCACGGAAGCCGCGAGCGCGCGCCAAGACGGATGCGAAACGGTACGCGCGGCTCGCAAACCGAGCGCGGCCTCGACGCGGCGCGCGAGCCCCGGCGGCGCGCTTTCGCGCGGCAGCTGCTGCGCGATCGCGCGCCGCAGCGCCTCGATCCGCTCGCGTTCGGCTGCCAGCGCCGGATCACCGGCGAGCTGCCGCTCGACCTCGAGCGCGTGAGCAGGATCGAGCTCGCCATCGACATAGGCGTGAACGAGCAAGCGCGGATCGGTGGAAGGTGTCATCAGCCGCCCTTTGCTTCATCCGTTGCAAGGCGCTCCATCAGCCGTCGCCGCGCACGCGCGAGTCGCGACATGACCGTGCCGATCGGTACTTTGGTCACTTCGGCGATCTCCCGATAGTCCAGTCCCCGGACGTCACGCAGCACCAGCGTTTCTCGAAATGGCACCGGCAGCTCCGCAATCGCGGTCTCGAGAAGTCGCGCATCGGCCTTGGCGATCAGCGCCGCCTCCGGCGTCTGCGGCCCCTCTCCGGCGGGGCCTGGCCCGGTCGCCTGCTGCTGGGCGATGGATTCGAGATCGTCCACCACAAGCAGCGCCGCCGAGCGGTTCTTTCCCAACCAGGTATAAGCCGCGTGCCGCACGATGGTTAAAAGCCAGGCGCGGGCATTGACCCCGGCAAAGCCGGCGATGCCGCGGAACGCGCGCAGGCAGGCCTCCTGCACCACGTCCTCGGCGTCGGCCCGATTTCCCGTGAGCCAGCGCGCGAGCGCGTACGCGTCGGCCAGATGCGGCAGCACCACGCTGGCGAAGCGCGCCTGATCGTCCTCGCTCTTCAGGCTTGCCATGCTCGAAGCGCACCGCCGCAATCATACCGGTCAAGATCGGCCATACACCGGTTTTATTCCCGTGAATTCAATCGTTTTCATCCGGTTTGGCGACCCGCCGCCCGCAGGCGCAAGCCTCCTTTAGGCGGCGGTCCGTTCGCCGGCTCGGATCTCGGCGTCGAGGAAGCCGCCCGACTGGCGGCGCCACAACGCGGCGTAATGGCCCCCATGGCGCAACAGCTCCTCGTGCGAGCCCTGCTCGACGATATGGCCGCGCTCGAGCACGATCAGGCGGTCCATTCGGGCGATGGTCGATAGCCGGTGCGCGATCGCGATCACGCTCTTGCCCGTCATGAGCGTGCCCAGACTCGATTGAATGGCAGCCTCGACCTCGCTGTCGAGCGCCGAGGTGGCTTCGTCGAGCACCAGGATCGGCGCGTTTTTGAGGATCACACGAGCGATGGCGATTCGCTGGCGCTGCCCGCCCGACAGCTTCACGCCGCGCTCGCCGACCTGCGCCGCGTAGCCGCGCTGCTGCTTCCAGTCCTCGAGCTCGCGGATGAACTCGTCGGCGTGGGCGAGCTTCGCCGCTCTAACGATCTCGGCATCGCTTGCCTGCGGGCGGCCGTAACGGATGTTGTCGCGGATCGAGCGGTGCAGCAACGAGGTATCCTGGGTGACGACGGAGATTTGCGCGCGCAGGCTCTCCTGCGTGACCGCGGCGATATCTTGGCCGTCGATCAGGATGCGGCCGCTTTCGAGGTCGAAAAAGCGCAGCAGCAGATTGACGAGCGTTGACTTGCCGGCGCCCGACCGGCCGATCAGGCCGATCTTCTCCCCGGGACGCACGGTCAGCTTCAGGCACTCGATGACGCCGCTCTCGCGTCCGTAGCCGAATCGCACATCCTCGAATCGGATCTCGCCACGCGTGACCTTCAGCGTCGCGGCATCAGGCCGGTCAGTGAGCGTGATCGGCCGGGCGATGGTCATCATGCCTTCCTGGATCACGCCGACGTTCTCGAAGATCGACGTCACTTGCAACGCCACCCACCCGCCGATGCTCACGATCTGCCACGCCAGTGGCAACGCCATGGCCACTGTTCCAACTTCGACGCTGCCCCGCGTCCATAACACGAGCGCAAGCGCGCCGGTGCTGGTCACCATAGTCGCATTGAGCGAGGACAGGCAGAAGCTGAACAGCGTGTTGAGGCGCAGCGAGCGATAGAACAGGCCGGTGTGGTGATCGATCGCATCGCGCACATAGGCGTCTTCCTCGCGCCCGCGGGCAAACAATTTCACCGTGAGGATGTTGGTATAGCTATCGACGATGCGCCCGGTCAGCAGGGAGCGTCCTTCCGAGACCTCCTTGGACCGGTCGCGCATGCGCGGAACCAATACCCGCAGCAGCAGCAGATAGCCGAGAAACCACAACGCGACCGGCAGCGCCAGTACCGGCTCGGCGGATGCGAGCAGAATGAGCGCGCTCGTCCCGTAGACCAGGATGTACCAGACGCTGGTGAGCAACGCGACCAGCGTCTCGCGGATCGCCGGCCCCGTCTGCATCACCCGGTTCGCCATGCGGCCGGCGAAGTCGTTCTGGAAGAACGCCCAGGACTGGCGCATCAAGTACCAATGGTTCTGCCACCTGATCCGATTCGATACGTTGGCCGAGATCGCCTGGTTGGCGATCAGGTTCTGCGCCGTGAGCGCGAGCGGCCGCGCGATCAGCAGTACCAGCGCCATGCCCAAGAGATGCGGCCAGAATTTCGCGAACAGCTCGTGCGGGTTGCCCGCGGTGATCAACGTAACGATCCGCCCCATAAATACGGGAACGCTTGAGTCGAGGAGCGCCACCACCAAGCCGGCCGCGAACAAAGCGGCGAACAGGCCTTTCGCCTGGCGGGCGAAATGCCAGAAGAACGCGACAAAGCTGGGCGGGGGTACCGCCTGCTCGGGTGACTCGGTCGGCCTCAACAGCCGCTCGAAGAGCGAGAACATGGCGCCAACTCGAAATGGGCAGCGGGGGCCCGCGCCGACGCCACGGATGGCGTCTGACATCCTCGCTGCATTGATCGGATGCGGGCGGGTAGAGAAGCTTCGTGTCGGGACTATGACATGCCGCGCGGTCGTTTGCGCGAAAAGCGGAGACCCGAATTCGACAGTGGAGCGTTATGGAAGCCGTCCGCGCGCTGCGACGCGCTATGTGGGAGCCCGACAGCCGGCTGATGCCTGTGTGATCTATTTAGCAGGGGCGAGGCGGAGAATGCGACCCGAGCTACTGTCGGTGGCGAGCCACAGCGCGCCATCCGGCCCTTCGCGCACGTCGCGGATACGTTCGCGCAGTTGCTGCAACAGACGCTCCTCGTTCACCACCTTGTCGCCGTCGAGTTCCAGCCGCACCAGCATTTGGCCGGCCAGCGCGCCGAGGAACAGGCTGCCGCGCCACGCCGGGAACAAATCCCCGCTGTAGAACGTCATTCCGGACGGAGCGATCGACGGCACCCAGTATTTGAGCGGCTGCTCCATGCCCGCTTTGTGCGTGCTTTCGTGAATCTTGGCGCCGCTGTAGTCGACGCCGTAGCCGATCACCGGCCAGCCATAGTTCTTGCCCTTCGCGATGATGTTGATCTCATCGCCGCCGCGCGGTCCATGCTCGTGCTCCCACAGCTTGCCGGTCATGGGATGCAGCGCGAGGCCTTGCGGATTGCGGTGGCCGTAACTCCAGATCTCCGGCTTGGCCGCCCTGCCGACGAAAGGATTGTCCGCAGGTGCCGAACCATCGGAGCGGATGCGGATGATCTTGCCGAGATGGTTGCCCAGATTCTGCGCCTGGTCACGGGTGGTGAAATGTTCACCCAAGGTGAGAAAGAGATTGTCGTTCGGCGTCTGCACGATGCGGCAGCCGAAATGGTTGCCGCTGGAGAGCGGTCCTGTCTGATGGAAGATCACCTCGACCGCCTCCAATCGGGGCGTGCCTTCGTCGAGGAGCCGAGCGCGGGCGAGGGCGGTGCGTGCGCCGCCGTCCACCGGCTCGGCATAACAGAAATAAATCGTGTGATTCTGCGCAAAGCTGCGATCGAGCATGAGGTCGAGCAGACCTCCTTGGCCCGCGGCGAAGACTTTCGGCACGCCGGCGAGGGCGGGAGAGAGAGTGCCGTCCTCGGCAATGATGCGCATGCGCCCGGGCCGTTCGGTGACCAGCACGCGGCGGTCAGGTAGGAAAGCGAGTGCCCAGGGATGATCGAGCCCCTTGGCCGCGGTCTGCACGACGAAATCGCCGGCGGACGAATGAAAAACCTGCCCGCTGGCGGGGACCCAGCCGGCCGCAACGAGCGCGCCCGCGCACACCAGAGCGGACCATCGCATGTAATGCTCCCTCTGCGCCGATCTGCGGGCGTCAATTCGTCGCGTGGTGATGCGACAACCATGCGTGCCCGCCGATCTTCCAGCAAGCCTGCGGCGGTTCACATCGGTGTGACAGCATTATTCACTTTCCCGCCCGTGCACCGCGTGTCATCGTTTGCAGCAAAATCGTCAGGCGAACCGGCGAGGACACCGATGAAGATGATCGCGATTGCCACGGTGATCGCCCTTGCACTTGGCGGCGCCCCTCCCGGCTACGCGCAAAGTTACCCATCGCACCCCATCACCATCATCGTTCCGTTCCCCGCCGGCGGGCCGACGGATACGCTCGCGCGTATTTTGAGCGAGCGCATGCGGGTGTCGCTCGGTCAGCCCGTGATCATCGAGACGGTGACCGGCGCTGGCGCTAGCATCGGCGTCGCGCGCGCCGCGCAAGCGGCACCCGACGGCTATACCCTCAGCATCGGCAATTGGACGAGCCATGTCGGAGCTGGCGCCATGTACCCGGCGGTGCACGATGCGGTCTTGGAGTTGCAGCCGGTGTCGCGCATCAGCGCCACGCCGTTGATGATCGTCGGCAAAAACGCGCTGCCGCCGAAGAACGCGCAAGAGCTGATCGCGTGGCTCAAGGCGAACCCGGCCAAGGCGTCGGCAGCAACCGTGGGGTCCGGCAGCGGGGCGCATATCTGCTTGCTCTATTTCCAGCAGAAGACGGGAACGAGTTTTCAGTTCGTTCCTTACCGCGGCGGCGCGCCGGTGATGCAGGATCTCGTGGCGGGGCAGATCGACTTTTTTTGCGCCGAGGCTTCGCAAACCCTATCGTTCCTACGTAGCGGCGCGATTAGACCCTTCGCCGTGATGTCGAAGGAGCGCTGGCCCGCCGCGCCCGATGTGCCGACCATGGACGAGGTGGGGGTGTCCGGAATGTACATCTCATTCTGGAACGGGCTGTGGTTGCCCAAAGGCACGCCGCCGGAGATCGTCGCCAAGCTCAACGGCGCGGTCGTCGACACGCTGGCCGATGCGACCGTGCGGCAGCGGCTTACCGAGCTTGGGCACGTCATTGCGACGCGCGAGGAGCAGACGCCGGAGGCGCTCGGCGCCTTTCATCGGGCCGAGATCGAGAAATGGTGGCCGATCATCAAGACGGCGAACGTCAAGCCGGAGTGAGGCGCCTATAACAGCACTGCCGCGCGTCGATGACGCGCGGCAGTGTCTCCCCCGACCGGCCGCCCAAACTGATTAGTTGCGCCCCGGAATCGCGGCCGCGCTCGCGGCGAGCCCGGCCGTCGCCGCGAGCAGCAGTCCGATGCACAGCCCAATCGAAAACGGCAGGCCGTCGCCTCTGCCGACGACGGCGATGACGTCGGCGCGCGCCATCCCGATCGACACGGCGGTGGCAGCCACGGCCGTCGATAACGCGAGCGCGGCCGTGATGATCAATTCGACGAGAGCGATAGGACGCTGCCTCGGCGCGCAGTCCTGGCGGCTCTCGCGCTCCAATGCGCTGCGCCGGACTAACGTCTTGGGCATCTCAATCTCCTCGAATCAGTCGAGCAATTTGTGGCGGCCGATGCCGGCGTCGGTTCGGCCGGAGTTGGGCGAAGACTTTGGCGAAGAAGGGCAAATTTGTGGTTTTGGTTAACGAAGCGTTAACGCCAAACCGGCTCGCGTCTTTGCATGCGTCGAAAGCTCGGCTCGCGGCGTCGAGAGGGGACGCTGCCGCGTCTATTCCGCCGCCACCACGTTTGCGGCCTGCCAATCCATGGAGATATGCCCCGGCTGCCCCTTCACCCGCTCGAGCCACGCGCGGACCGCGGGAAATCTCGTGAGATCGAAATCGCAGGTATGCGCGAGGTGCGCGTAGGCATAAAGCGCGATATCGGCGACGGTGTAGCGGTCGGCCACGAAATAACGGTGGTGCTTGAGGTGATGCTCCATCACGGCGAGCGAGCGGTATCCTTCTTCGATCCAGTCCTCGAGCGCGTGCTGTTGCAGCTCGCGGCCACCTTTGACCAGCGCGAGCCAGAAATAGGCGGCACCCATATTGGGCTCAATGCTGTGCTGCTCGAAGAACATCCATTGCAGCGCTTCGGCGCGATCGATTCGATGCTCGGGTCGTAGCGGCGTTCGGCTCACCAAGTGCCATAGGATCGCGTTCGATTCGGCAAGGTAGCGGCCGGGCTCGGCTTCGAGCAGCGGCACCTGGCCGTGCGGATTCTTGGCCAGGAACTCCGGCGTGCGGCTCTCGCCTTTGAGGATATCGATCTCGATGAGGCGGTAGGGAATTCCGAGTTGGGCGAGCGCCAGGCGCACCTTGTAGCTGTTGCCCGAGCGCTGCATGGAATAGAGCGTATACATCGGCTTCCCTCCGGCGGTGCTCCTCCGCCGTGTCGTTCGACGGCTTAATGCATCACAACGGCAATGTCATGACGCGCGCCCCGAGAGTGGTCGTCCACTACCGCGGCGGCGAGCCACAGTGGGCATCTGCTGTCGCGCTCGTCAGCCGCAGAAAATCATTTCGCGTCATTCGGCGGCCACGCGGTGGGCGCGGGCATGCGCGACCAGCGCATCATCCTCCACCGGCACGATCGGGGCAAAGTCGCGGTGTGCGATCCATTCGGGGCGGGTGAACTTGGTGATATGGTTGGAGACGGCGCACAGCGTGAGATACACGATTTTGCGCGGGTAGGGCGTGATGTTTGGCGGCGAAGCATGCACGAGATTGCCGTGGAACATCAGCACCGAGCCCGGTTTGCCGGTCGGCGCGACGATGCCGGTACCGCCCGGCGGAGCCGCTTCGGCGCAAAGCCGCGTCACCGTCTGTGCATCGAGGGTCCAAAGCGGGTAGGAGGTCGTGCTCGTGTCGTGGCCGGCTGCAAGCGTGCCGTATTTGTGACTCTTGGGAATGACCATCAGCGGGCCATTGATGGGCAGGACCTCGTCGAGGAAGATCGAGATATTCATTGCGCGCGGCTCAGGCATGCCGTCGTCTCGCGCCCAGGTGCCGTAGTCCTGGTGCCATTGCCACACATCGCCCTCGAACGCCGCCTTGGCGTTGATTTTGAACTGGTGGACGTAGACGCCTTCCCCGAACAACTGCTGCAGCGGTTCGACCAGGCGCGGGTGATGGGCCATCAGCCGGAAGGCCTCGCAGTACGTATGGGCGGCGAAAGCGGTGCGCGGCGCGCCGGTCTTCTCGCGCCAGACCTCCTGACGGTTGGTTCTGAAAATCTCGTCGGCCTCGCTGCGTAGAACCGCGACCTCCTCCTCGCTGAAGCAATTCGGGAAAAACAGGTAGCCCTGCTCGTCGAAGGTCTTGATCTGCTCGGATGTAAGCTTCATGGCGTCCTCCCGGGACGTTCGTGACCGCAGTCTAGCGATCAGCGGCGCCAAAATCACGTGCCGCTGTCCGCCTGCGGCATCACACCCATGTGTGCATGCATGATTGAGGCTTGCCGCCGGCAGCCGCCCCTATTAGGAAGCTCGCGCCCGGCACCCGGAGATTCTCATGACCCTGCTCGCAGAATCGCTCAAGCGCATCAAGCCGTCCGCCACCATCGCGGTCACGGACAAGGCGCGGGCGCTCAAAGCTGCTGGCCGCGACGTGATTGGATTGGGGGCCGGGGAACCGGACTTCGACACGCCGGACAATATCAAACGCGCCGCCATCAAGGCGATCGAAGGCGGCAAGGCAGCGAAGTACACCGCGGTCGACGGTATTGCGGAACTCAAAGCCGCCATCGCGCGCAAGTTCAAGCGCGAGAACGGCCTCGACTACAAGCCGAGCCAGATCATCGTCGGCACCGGCGGCAAGCAGGTGCTCTATAATGCGCTCGTGGCGACGCTTGATCCGGGCGACGAGGTGATCCTCGCGGCGCCCTATTGGGTGAGCTACCCCGAGATGGTCATGCTCGCCGGCGGCGAGCCGGTCGGCGTGCCCACCACCATCGAGTCGGGTTTCAAGATGACCGCCGCGGCGCTCGAGCGCGCGATCACGCCGAAAACCAAATGGGTGCTGCTCAATTCTCCGTCGAACCCCACCGGCGCCGCCTATACCCGCGCCGAGCTCAAGCAGCTGACCGATGTGCTGGTCAGGCATCCGCATGTCTACGTGATGACCGACGACATGTACGAGCACCTCGTCTACGACGAATTCGAGTTCACCACCGTGGCTCAGGTCGAGCCTCGGCTCTACGACCGCACGCTGACGGTGAACGGCGTCTCCAAGACCTATTGCATGACCGGCTGGCGCATCGGTTACGCCGGCGGGCCCGAGCCGCTGATCAAGGCAATGGCGATGATCCAGTCGCAGTCGACCTCAAATCCAACGGCGGTGTCGCAATGGGCGGCGGTCGAGGCCCTCGACGGGCCGCAGGATTTCATCGCCAAGCACAATGCCATCTTCAAAGAACGGCGCGACCTTTGCGTGTCGATGCTCAACCAGGCGCGCGGCATCCATTGCCCGAAGCCCGAGGGCGCGTTTTACGTCTATCCGTCTTGTGCCGGTACCATCGGCAGAACTGCGCTGACCGGCCATAAGCTCGTCACCGACGAGGATTTCGTCAGCGAGCTGTTGGAGGCCGAAGGCGTGGCTGTGGTGCAGGGCACGCCGTTCGGTTTCGGTCCTGCGTTCCGCATTTCGTATGCCACCAAGACCGAGGACGTGGAGGAAGCGTGCCGGCGCATCCAGCGCTTTTGCGGCAACTTGACATGACGATCGCGATTTTGCGTAAGGTCGATCGGTGACGCACAACCCGATCGGGCTTGTGCAGTCGAGTAAAAGGAGGGTCCATATGTTTCGTTATGCCGTCGGGGCGGCAGCGCTGGCGCTCGCCGTTACGTGCGCCGAGCCAGCGGCCGCCCAGCGCGTGCGTGCCGGTGTCCTGACTTGCGACATTTCGGCCGGCATGAGCTTCATCATCGGCTCGCAGAAGTCGGTCGCCTGCACGTTCGCCCCCGAGCCGCCGGGACCGCAATAGGTCTACAACGGCTCGATCACCAAGTTCGGGCTGGATATCGGCGCCACCGGCGGCGGGGTTATGGTGTGGGCGGTGTTCACGGACAGCATCGCGCCGCCTGGCCCGGGCTTTCTCGCCGGTGACTATTTCGGTGCGACAGGTCAGGTCACGGTCGCCGCGGGGCTCGGTGCCAACGTTCTCATCGGCGGTTCCAACACTACGATCGCATTGCAGCCGGTCTCGGTAGCGACTTCGGTCGGACTCAACCTCGCGCTGGGCGTGGCGGAACTCCATCTGCGCGCCGGCCCCTAGCTGCGCGCCGTTCCGCGCGATCACGGCCGCCTGCAAGGCGGCCGTTTTCATTGCGATGAAGCGTCTGTCGTTGCGCGCGCTTTGCCGTCGTGCGTGGGATACCGACGCCTCTTGCCAACTCCCCCTCCGGCCTGAAACGATGGTTCAAACGGTCTCACAGAACGGGCCGTATCTCCTCGCTATCGGAGGCGGAGAATGGCACAGAACGGCACACGAGCCACGGGTCCACGGTGCATCGCACTGGTGGGCCCGTTCCAGAGCGGCAAGACGACGTTGCTCGAGGCGATCCTCGCGCGCACCGGCGCGATCCAGCGTCAAGGCACGGTCGATGCGGAGAACACGGTCGGCGACGCCAGCAAGGAAGCGCGTCATCATAAAATGACCGTCGAACTCTCCGTCGCCAGCACCAATTTCATGGGCGACACCTATACTTTCGTCGATTGTCCCGGCTCGGTCGAATTCGTCCACGACATGCGCGCGGCGCTGCCGGCGGTCGACGCCGCGGTTATCGTATGCGAGCTCGACGAAAAGAAGGTGCCGCAGCTTCAGCTCATTCTGCGCGAGCTCGAAGAGCAGCAAATTCCTCGCTTTCTGTTCCTCAACAAGATCGACAAGGCTGATTCCACCATCCACGAGGTGCTGCGAGTCTTGCAACCCGCCTCGCGGGGCAAGTTGCTTCTGCGACAGATACCGACCCTCTCCGGCGATATCATCACTGGTTTCGTCGATCTCGCACTGGAGCGCGCCTTCGTCTACAAGGAGCACGCGCCGTCGGAAGTTATTCCGCTCGAAGGTGATGCGCTCGACCGCGAGAAGACGGCACGGTTCTCGATGCTCGAGACGCTGGCCGATCACGACGACGAGCTGATGGAGCAGTTGCTCGAAGACATCCAGCCGCCGCGCGACAAAGTATTCGACGATCTGTCGAAGGAATTGCGCGAAGGTCTGGTCTGCCCGGTGCTGCTCGGCTCGGCCACGCGTACCAATGGGGTGCTGCGCCTCATGAAGGCGCTGCGCCATGAGTCGCCCGGCATTGCCGAGACGGCGAAGCGGCTCGGCGTCAAGGCGGGCCAGACCGTCGCCTACGTGCTCAAGACCATCAATTCCGCCCATGGCGGCAAGATGTCCCCGGTCCGCGTGCTCTCCGGAAAGATCGGAGACGGTGCCAATCTGATGAATGCAGAGGGGCAAGTCGCGCGCGTCGCGGCGGTTTTCAAGCTCATGGGTCAACAGACCGAGAAACGCGGCGCCGCTGAGGCGGGCGATACCATCGCACTCGGCAAGCTCGATCACGCCAAGACCGGCGACACTTTGAGCGACGGACCACAGCCGCATGCGCCGGTCGCCGAAGTCGTCCCCCATCCGCCGGTGCTGTCCATTGCGGTCGTGGCCAAGGAGCGCAAGGACGACGTGAAGCTCGGCCAGGCACTCGCGAAGCTGCTGGAGGAGGACCCCTCGATAAGCGTGGTCCACAATCCCGAGGCGCATGAGGTGGTGCTTTGGGGGCAGGGCGAGATGCAGCTGCGCGTCGCTACCGAGCGGCTGGCGGACCGCTTCGGCATCGCCACGAGCGCGCACAAGCCCACGGTCGGCTATCGCGAGACCATCAAGAAGGCGATCGTGCAGCGTGGTCGCCACAAGAAACAGTCGGGCGGGCACGGCCAGTACGGCGACGTCGTTCTCGATATCAAACCGCTGCCGCGTGGGTCGGGCTTCAACTTCAGTGAGGAGATCAAGGGCGGCGTGGTGCCGCGCAATTACATTCCTTCAGTAGAGGAAGGCGTCATCGAGGCACTCAAGCACGGGCCACTGGGATTTCCGGTCGTCGACATTGCGGCGAAGCTGATCGACGGCTCGTATCATACCGTCGATTCCTCGGACATGGCGTTCCAGCTCGCCGGGCGCCTCGCCATCCACGACGGACTGCCGCAGTGTCAGCCCGTGCTGCTCGAGCCGATCTACCAGGTCGAGATCGTCTGCCCGTCGGAGGCGACCGCCAAGATGAATGCCCTCATGTCAGGCCGGCGCGGCCAGATTCTCGGCTTCGACACGCGCGAGGGGTGGGACGGCTGGGACATGGTGCGGGTACAGATGCCGGAATCGGAGATCGGCGATCTCATCGTAGAGGTGCGTTCGGCCACTGCCGGCGTGGGCAGCTTCACGTTCAAGTTCGATCACATGGCCGAGCTGATGGGGCGCACCGCCGAGCAAATCGTGGCGGCGCGTAAGGCGGCCGCGGCTTGATCGGGGCCGCGGCGCCGTGGTCGCGTTGCACTAATTCTCGGCGGAGGCGCTGCCGTTCTCGCTGGCGGCAATGTTTCGTTTCGGAATGATGGAAATGTGGCCGCTCGCTTCGAAGATCGCAAATTTGATTTCGTCAATCCGCTCGAGCCCGTGAGCGCGCCGCGCCGCTTCGAGCACGTCGTCCTCGCTGATACGGGCGCGGCGCAAGCGCGTGCTCAAGGCATGGCCGTTCTCGACCACCACGGTCGGCACGCCTTTTAAAACATGGGCGAGCTGCGGCACGTCTCTTTCCAGCAGAGAGACGGCAACATCGACGACAACGAAGGTTGCAATTACCAGGAACGCATGCGTGAGCGAGTAGTCCTGCGCCATCAATGCTCGCGACGCGGCGCCGCCGATGATGAGGAACAAAATGAAGTCGAACACCGTCAACTGGCCAAGCGTGCGACGGCCGGTCGCTCGGATCACGAGCCAGAGGACGAAATAGACCACGAGTGCTTTGATGACGCTGTCCATGGTGCTCTCACGGGTAAACGAGGATTGAAAATGCAACGCGTCCTTCGGGACCGGCGGCGGCGCTCAGGTTGAAGCGACCGAACGAGCGCGGGTGGGCCCACAGCACGACCGAGAGTTCGCCCGTGGTGGGCGCCTGAAACACGAATTCGAGGCCTTGCGGCCCGGCGCTGCTTCGCAGCGGGCGCGGCTCGATGTCGGCGATCTGGAAACTGTCGGCGAATGGTGCGCTCAGCGTCAAACTGGCTTCATCGCCATAGGAGACAAGAATCCTTGCGTTGAAACGCGCCAACGCGGTGGCGCGCTGGAATCGTTCATAGGTCAGCGACAGTCCGCCATCCGTCACCGTTCTCTCGCTCAGCGGCCCGTGCGCCAACACTCCGCTCAGGGCGATCAGAAGGATGACGGCCAGCACGATCCATGTCGCGCGCTCCGATGCCCAGAACGCGTTCTGAAGCCGCATGTTCTCCAGGACGGGGTAATTGCGATTATGGCGCTTGCGCATGAAAATGGCCGCGCTGCAATCAATGGAAAACGCGGGCTTGGCTATCTCGGTTCCACCTTGTTACCGCGCATCATCACTCAAGTCTGGCGCAGCCGTGACTTGCCCGTGATGGTGTGCCGGCGTATCGAGGGGTGCGCCTTCATCTTCTAGGGACGACCGGCCATGCACGTCATTCGCCGCCGCGGATGGGAAATCCCCGAACGCCTTGCCACGCCCGAGCACCTCTTCTTGAACCGCCGGGCATTGCTCGCGGGAAGCGGCGCAGCCGCGTTATCGCTCGCGCCGAACATTGCGCTGGCCCAACGCATCAGTGACCTGCCAGACCCGACGCAGGACCTTTATCCGGTCGGACGCAACGAAAACTACGCGCTCGATCGACCGATTACTGACGAGAAGATCAATAAGAATTACAACAATTTCTACGAGTTCGGCTCGACGAAGACGGTCGCGAAGGCGGCGCAGGCGCTCAAGTTGCGGCCATGGACCGTCAAGATCGACGGCATGGTGGAGACGCCGCAGGAGCTCGGCATCGACGATCTCATCCGCAAGATGCCGCTCGAGGAGCGGCTCTATCGGCATCGTTGCGTCGAGGCCTGGTCGATGGCCATTGCGTGGAGCGGGTTTCCGTTCGCTAAGCTGGTGGAATTGGCCAAGCCTTTGTCTTCGGCAAAATATGTGCGCATGGAGACCTTTCTCGATCCCTCGGTCGCGCCCAGCCAGAAGCAGAGCTGGTATCCGTGGCCCTATGTCGAGGGCCTGACCATCGCCGAGGCGACCAACGAGCTCGCTTTCCTCGTCACCGGCGCTTACGGCAAGTCGGTGTCCAAAGTGCAGGGAGCGCCGTTGCGTCTGGCGGTGCCGTGGAAATACGGCTTCAAGTCGATCAAATCGATCGTACGCTTCAACTTCACCGATCAGCGGCCCAAGAGCTACTGGGAGGCGTTGCAGGCTTCCGAGTACGGATTCTGGGCCAACGTCAATCCGCAGGTCCCGCACCCGCGCTGGAGTCAGGCCACCGAAGAGCTCATCGGGCGCAATGAGCGCCGGCCGACGCTCATGTTCAACGGCTATGGCGAGTACGTGGCCGACCTCTACAAAGGCCTAGAGCACGAGCGGCTCTGGGCCTGAGCGATCGCCTGCACACCGATTCCCGCCGAGCTGTAGCGTGTGTCTGCCGCAATCCGCCGCGCTGCGGACGCCCTAAGGATTGTCTCCCGCTTCGACCTCCGCCAACCGGCTGCGCCAATCCTTGCGGCTGCGGATGAGCGACAGCGCCGCCAATGCCAGCAGCGCGGCGCAGAGGCCGAGCAACGCCGCCGCAATCGGGCGCTGGAAAAAAATCGTCCAGTTGCCGTTCGACATGATCAGCGACTGGCGTAGCGACATCTCCAAGGTTGGCGCGATCACCAGTCCGAGCACCAAAGGTGCGGGATCGAACCCGAATTTACGCAAAGCATAGCCGATGATGCCCATGATCAGCATGATCCACACGTCGACAATCGAATGGCCGACCTCGTAAACGCCGATGATGCAAAACATGATCACCAATGGGTAGAGATAAGTGTAAGGAATCCGCAGCACGTTCACGAAAATGCTGACGAGCGGCAAATTGAGCGCGAGCAACATGAGGTTGCCGACATACATCGAGGCGACGAAGCCCCAGAATACGTTCGGGTGCTCATTCACCAGCGTCGGCCCGGGGGGGACGCCGTGGATCATCAGCGCTGCGATCAGCACGGCCGTGATCGGGCCGGTGGGCAGGCCGAGCGCCAGCATGGGCACGAACGCGCCGGTCGAGGCTGCGTTGTTGGCCGATTCGGGCCCGGCCACGCCCGCGACCGCGCCCTTGCCGAATTCCTGCGGGTGCTTCGAGAGCCGCCGTTCGACTCCGTAGGATAGAAAGCTCGAAATGATGTGCGCCGATCCGGGCGTTAATCCGATCAGAAAGCCGAGCAGCGAACCGCGCGCGATCGGCATAGCGGATTGCCGCCACTCGCGGCGGCTGGGCAGGAGTTCGCGCAGCCTGGGCGCGATTACTTTCCCGACAACGCTCGCGGATGGCGTCGACAAGATTTCGCCGAGCCCGAACAGACCGATCGCGACCGGGACGATGCCAATTCCGTCGCCAAGCTCGGCGATATCAAAGGAGTAGCGAAAGTGGCCCGTCATGTTGTCGATGCCGATGGTGCCCAGCAGCAGCCCGAAACACGCCATCAGCAGCGTGCGCGGCAGCGACGTCGACGACATGTAGGCCAGGAAGATGAGACCGAGCACGAGCAGCGCGGCATATTCCGGCGGTCCGAAGCGCAGCGCGAATGTTGCGAGCGGCGGCGCGATCAGCGTTAGCATGATCACCCCGAACGTGCCGGCGATCCAAGAGCCGACTGCGGCGATGCACAAGGCTGCGCCCGCGCGCCCTTTCTGCGCCATGGCGTAGCCGTCGATGCAGGTCATCACCGAGGACGATTCGCCAGGAATCCGCATCAAGATCGAGGTCGTCGAGCCGCCGTACTGCGAGCCGTAGTAGATGCCGGCCAGCATCACCACCGATTTGGTGGTGTCGAGCCCAAATGTCGCGGGCAGCAGGATGCTGATGCCGGACAGCGGCCCGATGCCGGGCAGAACGCCGACAATGGTGCCCACCAGGCAACCGAGAAACGCATACCACAATACATCGGGCTGCAGCGCGACCGAGAAGCCGAGCAGGAGGCTTTCCAGGGTGCCCATCACTGGAATCCGAGAATGCCGTGCTCGAGCGGCGTCTTGAGCGCCACGGCGAATAAGAAATAGGTCAGCGCGACAACGCCGATGCTGAAACCGGCGGCCACAAAGAGGTTGCGCCGCTCGATCACAAAGGTCAGCGCCAATAGCAAGAATGCCATCGTCAACACGAAGCCCAGCGTCTGGTAGAGGGCGATGGCCGCGGCAATAACAGCGACGACACGCGCGGCGTGGGGCAGGTCGCCCCACGGGATAGTCGCAAGGGGCGCGCTCTCGTTGGCGCGCAGGATGAGCAGCAGAGCGAACGAGATGAGAAAGCCGGCGAGCAATTTCGGCATCATGCCGGCGCCCGGGAACGACAGCGTGCCGAACGGCAGATCGCCGCTGAGCGCGAACACGAGCAGGCCGAAGGCGACAAAGACGCCGCCCGCGATGTGGTCGCTGCGCAGAGTCACGCTGTTTCCTTTCCCCTCCCCCAACGCGTCTTCGCGTTGAGGGGAGGGGTTAGGGGTGGGGGCTCGCCCAAAGTAGTGCAGATGGTTTGAATGAAGCCGCCGATGTTGTGCATCGTTTTGGATGACAAGCGGAGCGAATTTCTTCTGGCGAGAACTCGCCTGTCCGGGTTAATCGGCCGATGCTTCATGGAAGTTCTAGCCCCACCGCCGACCCCTTCCCACCGCTCGCTAACGCTCGCCGGGGGGAGGGGAGCCGAAGGCGCCGTTACTTGTAATCGAAATCCGCAGGGCGGATCAGTTCACCCTTCGACCTTGCCGATCGATCGGATCGCCGCTTCGATGCGCTTGCTGTCGGCTTCCCAGAATGCCGTGAATTGCGCCTGATCCATGTAGGCGAGCTCCTGTCCGAGATTGGCGAGCGCCACTTTGAACGTGTCGCTGTGCGCCGCCTTATCGACCACTTCGCGCAGATACGTGATGACATCGGCCGGTGTGCCCTTAGGCGCGAACAAGCCGACCCAGAGATAATATTCGATGTCGTAGCCCAACTCCTTCATCGTCGGCACGTCGGGAAGCGCCTTCGAGCGTTGCGCGCCGAACAAGGCGAGCGGCCGTGCCTTACCCGCCTTAATCTGCGAGAGGCTCGCTGAAATCGACGACACCAGTATCTGCGAATTGTTGCCGAGGAATGCGGTCAGCGCCGGTCCACCACCTTGGGTCGGCAAATGTCTGAGCTTCAGGCCGCCGGCAGCAGCGGCGAACAACGCGGTCGGGATGTGGAGCGCGCCGTAAAGTCCCGACGAGCTGAAGACGATTTCGTTTGGGCGTTTTTGAGCGTCCTCTACGAGGTCTTTGAGTTTCTTATAGGGCTGCTGATCATTGACGATCAACACGCATGGGTCGGCGACGAAACGCGCGATCGGGATGAAGTCGGCGCGTGTGAACTTTGGTGTGCGTCCGAACAATTTGTCGACTTCGGCGAAACCGGAGATCGAAGTGATGTGCAGAAGCAGCGTATAGCCGTCTGGCTTCGCATTGGCGACGAACTGCGCGCCGACCGCGCCCGCGGCGCCGGATTTGGTTTCGATCACCACCGGTTTCTGCACCATCGGCTCCATGACCGCGGCGAGCGGCCGCCCGACCACGTCCGCCGCGCCACCCGGCGGGAACGGGTTGATCATGACGATCGCGTGCGTCGGGTAGGTCGCGTCTTGCGCGAACGATGCTTTGAGCGTGACGGTCGCGGCGGCGGAGCCGAGGATGAAGCCGCGTCTATCCATTGCTGTCCTCCTGAGTCGAGCCAAGCTCGAGCACGCCCCGCTTTCCTGCGGGCCGCGATGCTAGGAGGCGCCTTCCGTAGGGTCAACCGCGCGCGCCTGCGGCATGAAGAACGTGCGCTCGCTAGCCGATGATCGCCACGGCGCGCGTCCAACCGGCGGAACCGCCGCGCACTTTGACCGGAAAGCAGCTCACCATGAAACCATTTGCCGGCAGCGCTTCGAGATTGTTGAGCTTCTCGATGTGGCAGTAGCCGATCTCGCGCCCAGCCCGATGGCCTTCCCAGATCAGGTTTGCGTCCCCGGTGGCAACATATTTCTCCTTGGTATGGATGAATGGTGCGTCCCAGCTCCAGCCGTCGGTGCCGGTCACGCGCACGCCGCGCTCGAGCAGGTAGAGAGTTGCCTCCCGGCCCATGCCGCAGCCCCTGCTGACATAATCGGGGCGGCCGTAGGCGGCGCCTGCGCTCGTGTTTACCAGCACGATCTCGAGCGGTGCGAGTTTGTGCCCAATGCGCTCGAGTTCGGCTTCAACGTCGCGGGCGCTCGCCACATACCCGTCGGGGAAATGACGGAAGTCGAGCTTAATTCCGGGCTGAAAGCACCATTCGAGCGGGACTTCGTCGATGGTGATCGCGCGCTTGCCACGATCCATCGTGGAAGCGAAATGCCAGGGCGCGTCGAGATGGGTCGTGTTGTGGGTCGAGAGCCGGATCCACTCGATGGCCCAGCCCTCACCGTCAGGCAAATCCTTCTCGCGCAACCCGGGGAAGAACTTGATCAGGTCTGCCGCCGTTTGCCGGTGCGTGGAGTAATCGATTTTCGGTCCGTAACCCGGTGGATCGGCCGCGACGTCGTTCTCCAGCGGCACCGAAATGTCGATCAGCTTGCGTGCCATGAGCAGCACTCCTTATGCTCCAATTTTCGCAGCGCCGTCCGTTCCATTCGCCGGTGACTGCAAGCCAGATGCGAACGAGGACATCATGCCGGCCTACTGGATTGCGCGATCCAAGATCAACGATGCGACCGAGTACAAGAAATACACCGACCTCGTCCCGGGCATCATCGCCAAGTTCGGCGGCAAAGTGCTCGCGCGCGGCGGCCGGTACCAAGTCATGGAAGGGCCGGCCAAGTTCCACCGCTTCGTGGTGATCGAGTTTCCCACGTTCGAGCAGGGCGTCGCCTGCTTCACCTCGCCCGAATACGACCGTGCCGCGGCCTTCCGCCGCAGCGGTGCTGGCGAAGTCGAAACTGTTATTGTGGAAGCCGGCGATGCGACGCGCTAATGCGGTCGAAAGCTGCCACTAGCGCGGCCTCTGCCGTGCCCATAAAATGGGGCAAAAGACGAGCAGAATGGGAGGACGATGATGCAGTATCACGCAACACAGCGGGCGGTGAACTGGCTTGCGCGACTTTGCGCCGCCCTCGCGGCGTGCGCACTCTCTTTCGCAGGCGCAGCTTGGGCGCAATCCGGCGAGCCGATCAAGATCGGATACGGCATATCGCAAACCGGCGGCCTTGCTCCCAACGGGAAGTCGGCGCTGCTGGCGCAGAAGATTTGGGAGGAGGATATCAATGCCAAGGGCGGGCTACTCGGACGTCCGGTCAAGCTCGTCTATTACGACGACCAGACGAACCCGGCCACCGTGCCCGGCATCTACACAAAGCTGCTCGACGTCGACAAGGTCGATCTGATCATCGGCGGTTACGGCACCAACATGCTGGCGCCGGCGATGCCGGTCGTCATTCAGAAGAAAAAGATGTTGATCGGGTTGTTTGGACTCGCGGTCAACAGCGAGTTCCATTATCGCGATTACTTCGCGATGATTCCGTCCGGGCCGGCTCCCAAGTCCGCATTCACCAAGGGCTTCTTCGATGTCGCGATGACGCAGGATCCGAAGCCGCGGACCGTGGCGATCGCGGCGGCGGACGCCGAATTCTCGGTCAACGCTTCCGATGGCGCGCGCGAGAACGCCAAGGCGGCCGGCCTCACGATCGTCTACGACAAGCGATATCCACCCTCGACCACGGACTTCGCGCCGATCATCCGCGCAGTTCAGGCGACCAATCCGGATCTGGCAATCATCTGCTCGTACCCGCCAGATTCGGTCGGCATGGTGAAGGCGGTCAACGAAATCGGCTTCAAGCCGAAGATGATCGGCGGTGGCATGGTGGGGCTGCAGGCAACCGCCATCAAGACGCAGTTGGGACCCATGCTCAACGGCTTCGTCAACTACGACTTCTGGCTGCCGGTACCGAAAATGAATTTTGCCGGGGTCGCAGACTTCATGAAGAAGTATCAGGCCAAGGCGCCCGCCGAAGGAGTCGATCCGCTCGGCTACTATATCGGGCCGTGGGGCTACGCTCAGCTCGAGGTATTGCAGCAGGCGGTCACCGCGACCAGGAGCCTCGCCGACGACAAGCTCGCCGACTACATCCGTGCGAACACGTTCAAGACCGTGGTCGGCGACGTGAAGTTCGGTAACGACGGCGAGTGGGCGCAGTCGCGCGTACTGCAAGTCCAGTTCCAGAAGGTGAAGGGCAACGATGTCGGCCAGTTCAAGGACATTTCGACACAGGTCGTGGTGGCGCCGACGGAGTACGAATCGGGAAAGGTGATCTACCCGTACGAGAAAGCGAAGTAGGACGTTACCGCGCGGCTGCACTGCGGCGGCATTCCCGGCAACGCAGCTCTAGGCAAGGATTTCAATCAACGATTCGTCATGCCCGGCCTCGTGCCGGGCATGATGTTTCGCGCGCGCCTTTAAAGCCCCAGATAGAACTTCCGGATCAGCTCGTTGTTGTTGAGTTCATCGGCGGAGCGGCCTTCGAACGCGATCTGGCCATGGACGATGACGTAACCGCGGTCGGCGATACGCAACGCTTGCGGGAAGTTCTGCTCCGCCATCAGCACCGTGAGCTTGTACTGCTCCTTGAGCTCCTTGATCTTGTCGATGGTGCGGCTGACTAGCACCGGCGCCAGGCCGACCGAGGGCTCGTCGATCAAAAGAATGCGGGGCGCCAGCATCAACGCGCGTGCCAAGGCGAGCATCTGCTGCTCGCCGCCGCTCATAGAGCCGGCGAGCTGGCCGCGCCGCTCGGCTAGGCGCGGGAAGCATTCGAAGCAGAAATCCAAGTTGGACTTTAGCGCGGTGCGCGCCTTGCGCCGGAACGCACCGAGCAGCAGATTTTCCTCCACCGAGAGGCGCGGAAACAGCCGCCGGCCTTCGGGAACCAACGCAATGCCGAGATCGACGATCTGCTCCGTGCTGCGACCGACGAGGTCGTGCTTTTCGCCTTCGATCTCGACCACGATGCGTCCGGCGCGTGGACGCACGATCCCCATGACGCATTTCATCAGCGTCGACTTGCCGTTGCCGTTCGTCCCGAGCAGCACCACCGTCTCGCCCGAGTTGACGTCGAGCGACACGTTCTCGAGCACGCGCACTGCGCCATAGGCGGCGTCGATCTTCTCGATAGTCAGGCTATTGGCCAATATACGCCCTCTCCACCTCGGTATCACGGATCACGGTATCCGGCGTGCCGTCCGCGATTTTCTTGCCGGACACAAGCACGATGAGTCGCTGTGAGAACCTCATGACGGCGCGCATGATGTGCTCGATCAGGATGATGGTGATGCCGCGCTCGTTGAGCCGAATGAGCAATCCCACGATGTCGTCCACCTCGGAATGCGAGAGGCCGGCCATGGATTCGTCGGCAATGAGAAGCTTGGGCTCGGCGGCCATGGCGCGCGCGAGTTCGAGCTTGCGCATCTCCACCTGTGTGAGATCGCGTGGCAGGTGGGTTGCTTTGTCGGCGAGTCCGACGAGCTGCAATAGCTCGACACAGCGAGCATCGAGTTCGGCCGGTGACAGCGCGCGTCCCGGCCGCGCATTCACCGTATAGAGGAGCGGCACCCGCAGATTGTCAGCGACGGTCAACGTCGTGAACGGCCGTGGAAGCTGAAAGCTGCGCGCCATGCCGCGGCGGGTACGCTCATGGGTCAGCAGCCGGTCGACTGTCTCGCCGTTGAAGCGTACGCTGCCGGTTTCGTTTACGAGCGTCCCGCAAATGCAGTTGACCAAAGTCGATTTGCCGGACCCGTTGGGACCGATCAGGCCGACGCGTTCGCCCTCGGCGACGGTGAGATCGATGCCATCGAGTGCGACAAAGCCGCCGAAACGTTTGCTCACAGCGGTGACCTCGAGCAGCGGGCTAGCCATCACTTTGTCCTTCCGCGCGTCCAGCCCTGCACCAGGCCGACGATGCCGTTCGGAGCGATAACGACGAACGCGACCAGCAGCAATCCGACGATGAGAAGGTTGACCGCCGAGGAAATGGTCACGGTCGCGATCTGCTGCAATGACCCGAGCAGGATAGCGCCGATCAGCGGCCCGACCCAGCTCGTCGTGCCGCCGATCATTGGCATGGCGATCGAATTGACGGCGTAGTCGAGCGCGAATGCCGAGGAGGGTTGGAGATAGCCGATGTAGTAAGGGAATGGCGCTCCCGCCATCCCCATGAGTGCGCCAGACATCGTCGTGGCGACCAATTTGAGCCGCAGCGTCGGCACGCCGGAGGCTTCCGCCGCCAGCTCATCGTCCCGGATGGTGGCAAAGCCGTAACCGAGCTGCGAGCGCTCGATGCCGCGCGCGATCGTGAGCGCAATGACGGCGAGCGCGAGCATCAATAGAAACAGATATTGGATGTACGGTCCGATGAACGCAATCTCGTTCGGCCGGATGATGTAGGCGCCGCGCGAGCCGCCGACGTAATCCCAGTTGACCACGAGAGTCTGCAGCACGATGGCGAGCGCCAGTGTGGCGATCGCGAAAAAGGCGCCGCGCAGCCGCAGCGTCAAATAACCCATACCGAATCCGACGATGCCCGATACGATCCCGCCGGTAACGATCAATAGCGGGATCGGCAATGGATACAATTTGTGCAGGAATACCGTCGCATAGGCGCCCAGCGCGAAGAACGCGGCCGAGCCGAAATTGACGTAGCCGGTATATCCGCCGAGAATATTCCAAGCGGTCGCCAGTACGACGAATTGCAAGACCGTGTAGCCGGCGAAGAATACGTAATCGTTGCTCACCAGGCGCGCAGCGAAGAACACGACAGCCGCGACCGCGATCAAAACCAAGAGAAAGACCCGCGTTCGCACGATCGGCAATCCTAACGGCCGAGCAGACCCGCCGGCCGAAATGCGAGGGTGAGTAGTAGGACCCCGAACGCCACCGCAGGCGCCCAGGACGGGCCGTAGAAAGTGGCGGTGAAGCTCTCAATGATGCCGAGCAGCATCGCGCCGATCACGGTCCCGGGAAGGCTGCCGAGCCCGCCGAGTACGCAGATCGCGAAGACCCGGCCGATATATTCGCGTCCGACCGAGGGCTCGACGGGCTGGATGATGATCAGCAGCGCACCCGCGACGGCGGCCGTCGCGATGGAAATCCCGAAAGCGATGCGCTTGATGCGGATCGGCGAGGCGCCCATGAGCCGCAACGCCAGCTGATCCTGCGCCACGGCGGAGATCGCGCGTCCGATGAACGTATAGGAGAGGTAAAGCTCGAGCGCGGCGAACATAGCGAGCGCGGCAATGCACGGCACCAGCATCCGCAACGGAAGATCCACCACACCGATGCGCCAGCTCGGTCCGATATAAGGTGCTTCGACGTAGCGGTAGTCGACGCCGAAGACCAGAATGAGCATCACCTCGGTGACGAAGAGCAAGCCGAAGAAGAAAGACAGGCCGCGCAGCGCCTCCTGCCCCCGCCGCTCGAAGGATTCGTAGTAGACCTGATAAATGCCGGCGCCGAGCACATAGAACGCCGGCAGCATGACGACGCTGGTCGCGATCGGGTCGAGGCCGAGGCGGGCGTTGACGATGTACGCGATATACGAGCCGAGAATGATGAAGGCGGGATGCGCGATGTTGACGATGTCGAGGATGCCGAAGGAAATCGATACGCCGATTGTGACCGCTGTATAAAATCCACCGAGCAGGATCCCGGCGATCAGCGCATTAACCAGCAGATCGAAGCTGAGGCCCACCTGCTCCCCCAAAAAGCCCAGCTCCGCAACGAGATGCGCGCGGGCGAGCCGTTTGCTTGTCAGTGTGCAGGAACGGTGGCGCTTTGGCTAGCGGGTTTGGATCGCGCGGGGGCGGGCGCGCGCTTGCCCGATAGTTGGAAGCGAACCTGTGCTCGCGCCGCTTACGCTGCGGCCTTCGGCCGGACGCTTTCGGGCAGCGGCAGCGGCTGGTTGGCGCTCTGCAGGAATTCCACGGTCATGAAGACCATGTCTTTCTCGCCGAGATTTTCAAGGTCGTGCACCTTGAACTCACCGCGGGGATAGGTTTCGTGCCGCGTCTCGCCGGGCGCGTAGGTATATTCGACGGTGGTGCCGTCGTGCACGTGCTGGCGTCCGCGACCGCCGCTCACTGCAGTCCAGAAATAATCGAGCACATGACGGTGGAAGCCAATTCGCTCGCCAGGCTTGAGGCGGATCGTCCATACGCGCACGCGATCACTCTCCGACACCAGCGCGTTGCCGACGCAGGGGTTGGGATTGTTTTTCTCCCGCTCGAACTCGGCAAGGATTTCCGGCGGCCACGGTGATTTCATCGCGGCTTCCGGCTGCTTATCCACCATCGTCAGGGTCATGGCATTCCTCCAGGTTTGGCTCGATATATAGCAACTTTTGCGCGGCAGGAAACGACGGGATCGAGCGAAATGCGCAAGGCGCGGAGGCGGGCGCTCATCGTCGGCGGCTCAATGAGTGGGCTCTTGGCGGCGCTGCTGCTGCAGCGCGCTGGATGGCAGGTGGACGTTTTCGAGCGGGTCGAGGGCGAGCTTGCGGATCGTGGCGCCGGCATCGTCGCGCAGCCGGATCTGATCGAGACGCTGCGGCGGCTGGGGATCGATGCGAGCGATCTCGGCGTCGAGATCACGACGCGAAAAATCTTGGACGCCTCCGGCCGGCTGGCCGGCGAGTTTGCCTGTCCGCAGGTCTTGACCGCCTGGGAGCGCGTCTACCGGCTGCTGCGCGACGCGTTCCCCCGCGAGCATTATCACCGTGGCCGCGGCGTCAGCGGTTTCGTGCAAACCGAACGCTCTGTCCTGGCGCAGTTTGGCGATGGCGGCGAGGCCAAGGCTGACCTGCTGGTGGGCGCCGACGGCCTTCGTTCCAGCATCCGCCAGCAGTGCCTGCCGCAGCTCGTGCCGAGCTATGTCGGTTACGTGGCCTGGCGCGCACTAATCGCGGAGGCGGCATTTCCGCCGACGATCCATCGCGAGCTGTTCGATTCCATGGTGTTCTGCCTGCCGCCGGGCGAGCAGTTTTTGGGCTACCCAATCGCCGGGCCCAATAACGATCTGCGTCCAGGGCAGCGCCGCTACAACGTGGTTTGGTACCGGCCGGCGGACGAGGGCTCCGAGCTCAAGCGCCTGCTCACCGATGAGACCGGCACGACCCATACGATATCGATACCGCCGCCTTTAATTCGGCGCGAGGCGATTGCGCAGATGCGCGCAGCCGCCGAGCGGCTGCTCGCACCGCAATTCCGTGCGGTGGTGCGCATGGTCGCGGAACCCATCTTGCAGCCGATCTACGATCTCGAAACGCCACGGATGGCGTTCGGCCGGGTTGCCATCATCGGCGACGCGGCTTTCGTCGCGCGGCCGCACGTCGCTGCCGGCGTCGCCAAGGCGGCGGACGATGCCGCAGCAATGGCTGCAGCGCTGGACGCCGATGAGGTCGAGCCGGCGCTGCGACGCTTCGAGGCGCAACGGCTTCCGGTCGGACGGCGCATCATCGAGCGCGCTCGCCACCTTGGCGCGTACCTGCAGGCCACACAGACCGCCGAGGAGCGCGCCCGTTCACGCCGTCACAGCATTCCCGAAGCGGTGCTGGCGGAAACCGCGGTGCTCGATTTTTTACGAGAGTAAGGGCGGGGGCCTGACAGCCGGGACTCGGTCGGGTTGCGCCATATAAGACAATGCCTTATATGTGCCACTCATGAGGGTCGTCGCCACGCGCGGCTATGACCGGAGGACGAGAAAATTATTCACGCCTGCGGAACGGACGGTGGCTGAGTTGGAAATCGCGCTTGCACCGACCGCATGGCCAGTTATTGCGGGCACTGGCGGAGCACGGAAAGCGCGAGCTGGCCGCGGCGGCCGCGGCAAGAGTGGTGGCGCGCGCATTATTTACTATGTCGTCATCCGCAGGGGCCTGCTCTACCTGCTGGACGTATATGCCAAGAGCGTGAAGGAGGATTTGACCGATGCCGAGAAGCGTGAAATCAACAAGCTCGTCGCGGCGATCGAAGCCGAAGACTAGTGCGTTCGGCCGCCGTCTGGTGGCAGGGCTTAATGATGCGCTGGCGCATGCGCGCGGCGAACTAGTCTTGCCAAGCTACACGGTGACAGTGCCTGCGCGGATCGACGTGGCAAAGCTGCGCCACCGGCTCGGCCTGTCGCAGGCAGCTTTCGCGCGCGCGTTCGGGCTCGACGTGACCGCGCTGCACGCCTGGGAACAAGGCCGCCGCCGGCCCGATCGCGCGGCTCGCGTCCTGCTCGCCGTCATCGCCAAGGAACCACAGGCGGTATTGCGGGCGCTCGCAGATCTGTAACGTAAGCAAAAATCGATCGGCCTGTTATTCAATAGCGTCCCTTAATCGACCTAGTATCGTCATTGTCGTCGCCACCAGCACGGTCCCAATCAACGCGTTGCGCTCACCAATAATGTTCTGACTCAATATGAGACCAAAAGACATCTGTTGTTGCGTCCGATCGTTTTCATCCTTTGGTGTACCCGAAAATTGCTCTTTGTATTCGACGTGGCGGATTCGGACGGCGCATCATCGAGCGCGCTCGCCATCTTGGCGCGTACCTGCAGGCCACGCAGACCGCCGAGGAGCGCGCCCGCTCACGCCGTCACCGCATTCCCGAAGCGGTGCTGGCGGAAACCGCGGTGCTCGATTTTTTACGGGAGTGACGCGGGCTTGGGGCTCGCGCGGCGGGATGACCGCCGCGCGATCGGTTATGATTGAATCGACGCGCTACTGTGGCTGATTGCCCGTTGAGCCGCTGCCGCTGCTGCTCCCACCGCTGCTGCCGGAGGAGCCGCCGCCGCTGGGTGCACGGCCGGTTTGACCGGAGCTTCCGGTCGATGAGCGTGCGCCGGCATTGCCTTGCCCGGACGTGCCTTGGCGGCCGCCGGTGCCCGCGCCCACGCTTTCGCGCGTGGTGCTCGAGCGGCCGACCGTGGTTGACGTGCCGCTTCGCACCGTCGTACGCGTCGAGGCGCCGCCGACTGCCACGCCGGCCCGCCGCTTGTGGATCACGATGTTCGACGGCTCGTGAAACCGGACGAAACGCTTCTTCCTCACGATCGTCGTCGAGGGCTCGTTAAAAACGAAACGCTTCTTCCGCACGACCGTCGTCGAGGGCTCCTGATAGACGTAACGGCGCGCCTTCTTGCGGCGGATGATGACATCGTCGCTGGCGCCGGCGTGTCGCACGCCGACCGCGGTGCGGCTGCCGCTGCGAACCGCTATGCGCGCGCCAGCTGAGCGCCCACGCACCGTTGTGCGGCTGGTGCCTTGCGTCTGGTTTATCGCAGCGCTCCCGCCGCCGGAGGAGCCGCCGCTTGCCGCGCTGCCGCTGCCGCGCTGCCCGCTGCTGCCCTGCTGGCTCATGCCGGAGCTACCCTGCTGGCTGCCGGAGCCGCCCTGTTGCTTCGCGCCGGTGCTGGACCCCGACTGCGAGCCGGAATCCTGCGCTTGCGCAAGCTGGAGGGGACCGGTCGCTGGATCGGCCGTCACCGGGGCGGCAACAGCGAGGACTGCCGCGGCCCCGAACATCACTGCGAGTATTCGCATCTTTTTCTCCTGAGGAGGACCTCCCCTCAAGACAATCCGGCCGCGGACGTTCAGTTTCCGCGCGCAGCAAAAATTATAGATGAACGGATGTTTATCTTGTGGGCGCGCGGACGCGGTGCGGTCAGTAGATCGCCATCACGCCCGCCTCGGCCGCCGCGTTGTCTTTCGCTTCACGCCCGCCATCTTCTCTAGCACGGCGCAGACCGCCGCGGTGTCATGCGCGGCGTGCCCGCCGCGCATCGCCCGTTCGTAGATCGGCACGCTCGCGTCGAACATTGGCGTTGGGCAGCCGAGCGAGTGCGCGAACTCGCCGATGACCGCCATGTCCTTTTGCCAGACCGATATTTTCATGCTGGCGTCGTCGTAGCGGTCCTTCACCATCATCGGCGCCCGCAATTCGAACACGCGCGAATTGGCCGCCCCCGATCTAACCATGTCGAACACCGTCTGCGCGTCGAGTCCGGCCTTGAGCCCAAGCACCATCGCCTCGGCGCTGGCGACGTTGTTGATGGCGACGAGAAGATTGGCGACGTACTTCATGCGGCTGCCGTTGCCGAATGCGCCGAGATCGTGCACCGCCCGCGCGAAGCCGGCAAACAGCGGCCGCAAGGCGCGGATCGCCTTGGGCTGGCCGCTCGCATAGACGACCAGATCCTTCGTCTTGGCCTGCGCCCCGGTGCCGCTCACGGGACAGTCGAGCAGCACGTGGCCGGCTTTGCGCAGCGCGCGCTCTGCCCTGAGCTTGTCGTCGATGGCGAAGGTGCTTGCCTCGATGATAATGCGCGGCGACACGCGTGCCTGGATGATCGCGTCGACCGTGGCGTCGAGCGCGGCGGGCTTGGGAAGGCTGGTGATGATGGTCTTGACCTCGGCCGCGAGCGCCTTCGCATCGGGCGCGATTTCGACGCCGGCGCGCGCCGTGGTACGGCAGCGGTTCGCGTCGATGTCATAGCCTACCACGCGCCATCCGGCTGTAACGAGATTGCGCGCGAACGCGCCTCCCATGATGCCCAGCCCGACGACGCCGACTTTGCGTTTCGCCATGGTCCGTCTCCGTTGCCGATCGACGCGCGGTGGACGCTACACGGCGGCTTCCGCTGCGTTCAAGCGCAATGTATCGTCGCCAGCAACTCCCCGAGATGGCAGAGTGCAAACGAGCGTAAGGAGGCACGTCCGATGCGAATCGGCATCGCCGGGATCGGCAAAATGGGCGCGGCGATCGCGCTTCGTCTCATCGAAGTCGGACACATAATCACGGTGTGGAACCGCTCCCCCGACAAAGTAAAACCGGTTGCTGCTGCGGGCGCCGGCGTGGCCGCGACGCCGGCCGAGCTCGCGAGCAGGAACGAGGCGGTCATCACCATTCTCACCAATGCCGCCGCCATCGACGCGGTCTATGGCGGCGGCTCCGGATTGCTCGCTCCCGATGTTCAGGCAAAACTTTTCATCGAGATGAGCACGGTCGAACCGCGCACCGAAGTCGCTCTCGCCGCCAGAGTGCGCGCCAAGGGCGCCGCCTTCGTCGAGTGCCCGGTCGGCGGCTCGACCGGCCCGGCCCGGCAGGGCAAGTTGATCGGCTTGATGGGAGCTGAGGGCGCCGACGCCGCGCGCGCGCAGCCGATCCTGCAACAGCTTTGCCGCCGGCTCGAACATTGCGGCCCAATCGGCGCCGGCTCGGTGATGAAGCTCACGATCAACATGCCGCTCATGATCTATTGGCAGGCGCTCGGCGAGGCGCTCGCGCTCTGCCGCCCGCTCGGGCTCGACCCGGCGCGGATCATGGACCTGCTTGCTGATACTTCGGGCGGACCGAACGTGCTCAAGGTGCGCGGCGCGGGCGTGGCGCAGATGCTCAAGGGCGGCGACGCGGGACCGGTCACCTTCGACGTGGACAGCGCGGTCAAGGATTTGCGCACTATGCTAGCCGAAGGAAAGGCGCGCGGCGTGGAGCTGCCGCTCACGGAGAAGACGCTCGCCTGTTACGAGGAAACGAAACAAAAGGTTTCGGGCGCGGCGGAGGTGTCCGCCGTCTCGGTCTACTGGGCAAACCGCGCGATGCAGCGCTCCGAAACCGTTTGAGCCAACACAGGTACTGTCTCGACAAGGAGCCGATATGTCCACTGTGACGCTTGCACAAGCCTCAACCATCGTCGACACCGCCCTCAAGAAGGGCCGAGAGACGAACTGCGCGCCGCTCACTATCGCCGTGCTCGACTCAGGCGGTCACCTCGTGGCGTTCAAGCGCGAGGACAAATCCGGTCTGCTTCGCTTCGACATCGCCTTCGGCAAAGCCTGGGGCGCGTTGGGCATGGGCTTCGGCTCGCGCACGCTCGCCGCGCGTGCGGCCAAGACGCCGCAGTTCTTCACGATGCTGGCGGCGGCCAGCAGCGGACGCATGGTGACCAATCCCGGCGGCGTGCTGATCAGAAGCGCAGCCGGCGACATC
>WNFW01000258.1_pt1 | contig 32885 bp, 29 predicted proteins | sample 5400131 | NCBI WGS metagenome assembly WNFW01 (sample SAMN13153362, study PRJNA577476) | soil metagenome | isolation source: 20 cm soil or saprolite under grassland replicate 1 | place: USA:California | collected 2016-06-15 | reverse complement strand
GACGGACCACAGCGCACTCGTGGGCACCCGAAAGCTAGCCGCTTCCGCCACAAGGGAACGATCAATCGTCTCGGCGAGTCGATGCTCTAGTGATGCGCCGGCGCTCAGCGCAGCGAGCCCGCCGCGGAGTGGCGCCGGCACGTTGGGTAGCGTCGAGGTCAGCAGTTCGCGCAGGGGCTCGACCGCGGGCGCCAGCGAACCGCGTAGCTGCCAGCGTCTCAGGAAACCAGCGGGGTCCGCCGAGGACCGGGCACGCCCCGTGAGCCGGTAGATCGCGCTGGTGACGTGCCTCAACGGTCCGGCACCGCGCCGCCGCGCGGCGAACCGCGTCGCCGCGACGGACTGCCGCTCGAGGCCTGCGATGTCGATGACGGCGAGCGCGGCTCGCGCGACCGACGAGAGAGCGCGCTCTCGCTGCGCCGGCTCGACGAGCGGTGCCTGGGTCCCGCCGACGACGCCCGCGTCGGCGGCGAGGTCGCGCACGGCCTCCCGCGCCTCCGCGGCGACGCGAGACGCGACCACGCGCTTCGCGTCGACCGCAGACTCAAGCCATTCGCGTAGGTCACCGATGCCGCCGGCGCCCTCTCGCGCGCGCGTGGCAATGACGCCGATGTCGCCCGCGCCGTCGCGACGTAGCTGGGCGCGCATGTCCTCGGCGACACGGCTCGCGTCCGCGGGACTCAGAAGATCGCTGCGGTTGAGGACGACGATCTGGCGGCGGATGCGCGGCGCGACCCGCCTCAAATAGCCGCCGTGCATGACGTGATCCATGTATTTCTCCGGATCTACGATCCACGCTACCGCGTCGACGCGAGGAAGCAGAGCATCTACGCGCTCTCGGTGCTCGAGAGCGATCGAGTCGAAGTCGGGAAGGTCAAGCACGGCAACATCGGCGAGCGCGCCACCTGCGTGCTCTCGCAGCTCACTGATGCCGAGCCACTGCAACAAGCCCGCGAGTTCGCGCCCGCGACTGGAAGAGACCCACGCAACCGCATCCGATGTCGTTGGCCGGCGCGCGCCGGCCGGGCTCACATTCTCTCCGGCGATCGCGTTCAACAACGTCGACTTCCCGACGCCGGTGCCGCCGACGAGCGCGAGGACGTATGCGCTGCTCGGGAAGCCGAGCCGTGCACGCGCCGTGTCGCGTGTCGCGACTGCGGCGCTTGCGTCGAGGCCGACCGTCTTCGCGGCCGCGATCGCCTCGTCGAGGTTTTCCAGGCAGCGATCGACGCTCACGGCGCCATGCCGTCGACCGCCGCTCGCAGCTCGGCAGCAAGCTCTCGCAGGCGTCCCGGCGCAGGCACGAGCGCCTCGAATCGCTTGCGCTCGTCTTCGAAGCTCGATGTCAGGAGGTCCACGAGCCGGGCGCGCGCTTTGGCGATGAGCTCCCCCATCGCGCGTTCGCCAAAGATTGCTTCGAGGAGCTTCTGATTGAGCAATGCCGTCCCCGCGGCGATCCCGACCTCGGTCCCCGTGAGGCCCGCCGTGTGCACGAACACGCCGAGCATCACGGCGACGCCGACAGCGTTCACCCCGAGCGCCGCGATCTGCGCGATCGCGCGCTTCCGGCCAGCGTGCGATCGGACATCGTCGACGATCGCGCGCATCCACACACCCAGGCCGTCTCGGATGGCAGGGCCGAATCCTTCCGACGCCGACCATAAAGCGGGATTGCGAGCGACGAGTGCGGCAGATTGGGATCGGTCGGACCAGGCGATCGCGGTCCGCCTCGCGGCATCTGTCGCGTGACGCAGGGCGAGCGCCTCGAGGGTGCTCGTCATCTCCGCCTCCACGATGGTGACCGGCGCGGCCGTCGTTCCCCGGAACGCGGTCAGAATCATTGCGCGCAGCCTGCCGATCCCTGAGGAGATGAATCTCGCCACCTGGTCCGCGCCGACGAAATCGTTCCATCGGCGCAGCACCTCCGCGCGCAAGATGAGACCGCTCTGCATTGCCCTGGACAGCGAAGCGAGCTCCTCGGCGTACGTGGATGCGGCGATCCGTTGCAGCGCGTCGGCGTCGATTGCCTCGTGTTCGAGATCGTCGGCGATGCTGTGTACGAGCGGTGCGAGGCCCTTGAGCGCACCCGCCAGAGCCCGCGTTGCGACGGCACGGCGCTCCTCTGCCTCCGCCGCGAGGCGCGCTATGCGCTCGAGAAGCGGGCGTGCCTTTTCGCGCGCAAGTCCGCTCACGGTCGGATCGATGTCGCCCTCATCGATCGCGATCAGGTCCAGCGGCTCCGACGCGTTCGGAGTGCCGGTCTGGCCGAGGAGCCGCGTGGCGTCCGCAACAACCGCCGCCCGATCCTGTTCATCAGCCGGCAGCCGATTCAACACCACCACGAGGGGAAGACCACGGTCGCGCACACGATGTAGTACCTCCCACGGCACGAGGTCTGCATAGCGCGTCGCGGTCGTGACGAACACGCAGAGATCGCTGATCTCCACCAGCACGTCGGCGAGTTCGCGGTTGTCACGTTCGACGGAGTCGATGTCCGGGGCGTCGATCACGACAACGCCGTCCGCGCTTGCGGGTGCCGCCGCCAGCCTGAGCCGCTCCTTGGCGATGGCGGCGAGACGACCGCTCGCCAGAATGCGATGCCAATCGCCCTCGCTCCCGTACCAAACCGCGTCTTTTGTCGTCGGTCGAAGCACGCCGGCTTCGCTCACCTGCGCGCCGGCGATCGTGTTCAGCAGCGACGACTTGCCAGCGCCGGTGGGTCCGAGGAGCAGCACCAGCAGCGGCGCGTCGATATCGGCGACGCGCGGACGGACGAAGCCGTCGAGGTGATCGTGCAACTGTCGTGCGCGTGCGTCGGCTGCGGGGTTCGCCGTCGGAAACGCAAGGCGTCGCTCGGCAAGCCGGGCGAGGCGATCGCACCGCTCGATTAGTTCCGTCGAGTCCACGGCCCGCACTCTACTCATGGCGGATGAAGGTTCAGACGATTTAGGCGGCGGAAACCTTGGGCGTGCGAGGCATCCAAGGAGGCCGCGCATTCCACGCCTAGGGCGGTCGGTAATTCGCCCAGGTCAGCGGGCGGAACCGCCCCTTGCATGCATCGAGTCTATTGGCGGCGGCCAGCACCTTGATGAGCAATCCAGAAGGCAGGCAAACGAAGAGTTCGCCGCCACCGTAGTCAGCCGCCTGCAAACATAGACGGTGATGGCCAGGACCGTCGACCTCAGGCGGCACACGGATGCCGACGGCGACCTGCTCACTCCGGAGGGGGTTCGCGCGGCGCTGGACATCGGCAGGCGACTTGAAGGCAGCTACGACATGATGATCTCGTCCGGCGCCCAACGAGCAACCCAGACGCTGGCTTGCTTCCTGGCGGGCATGGGTCGCATGGTGGCCGGAGGGGTGATTGTGAACAGCGGCTTTCGTTCCAGCGTCGAGGAGCGCTGGTTCGGCGCTGCGCGCCAGGCCAGAGGCAAGGACCTGGAAGCGTTTCGCCAGGTCGATCCGGACCTGGTCGAAAAGGAAAGTGCGCTGCTGGGTGGGGCGCTGAGGGAGACGCTTGAATCGCTCCCAGAAGGCGGTCGTGCTCTGGTCGTCGGTCACTCACCGACCACCGAGGCCGCCGTGCTTGGACTGACAGGTCAGATCGTCCAGCCAATCGCCAAGGGGGCTGGCGTCCGAGTGATTGAAGAAATGGGTCGCTACCGAGTAGAGCCAATCGAGTAACGGCTCATTTCCATGCCGAAGCCTCGCGATCTCCTCTCGAATGGGCGCGCGCTATCGCGCGCGGCGTATGACTAGCGCCCCGCCCCTCTGCCCACGACCGCGCAAACAAAGTAATGATGAATGTCGACCTCAACAGCCACCGGGGCTCCATCAGGCAAGCGCTCGGCCAGCAGGGCATCAACCGCCGTTTCGGACCTGACCGGCAACGCTGCTGCCACCGCATCGCTGACGTCGAGGTTGGAGTGAGTAGTCGACGGGCCGGTGATGAAGTCATACGCCGGGATGACCACAAATACCTTCCACAGCGGCGAGAACTCACCATGCCCAGGAGAGCTGGGCATCGAGTCCAGGACATGGTCGTGGAAGTCGATGAAATCGATCCCCTGGCCGTCGTGGTCGCAAGGCTGACATTGTGGGTTCAGACCGCGCGCCGCCCAGTCGATCGGATAGACGACCTGATAGAAGTCCGCGAGGGCTCTGTCGTTCGCCACCTGAGGCACTTCAATCGCATTGATCGTGACGGTCTTACCGAATACAAATGCTTGCTCATAGGCGGGCGGGCCGCCCGCTTGAACCGCGTCGCCGCCAATGAGAAACGTGAGTAAAGCCGCCACGGGTAACGCGAAACGAATCAACGAGCTACGTCGCATTCTCGCCACCTCCCCATGATCAGCGACCCACCTTTCGCGGACGACGGCGTCGACGACGCCATTCTAATCGGCGTCGAAAAGGCTCGCGAACCGGAGCATCACCGGGATCGTCGACGACAGGTCGTCAGGTGAGCCACCGCCGACACGACTGCCCTCCACTTTGGACTAACAGTCCAGCTTGCGAGCGAGGTCAAGAAAATCGGTGGCCTCAACGTCGGCATATGGATCGGGAAGTCGGTCCGGGCGGCCGTTCGGCCCCATCTCCAGGGGCCGCTCGACGAAGGCCGCCCGCATGCCGACAGCCTGCGCGGCACGCAGGTCGGGCTTGTGCGACGCCACCATCATGACCTCGCCGGCGCGCAGCCCCAGCATCGACACGGCGCCGAGGTAAACCTCCGGATCCGGCTTGTAGTGTCGAAAGTCCTCCGCCGAGAACACGCGGTCGAAAGGCAAGCCAGCATGGCGGACGAGCGCTTCCTGCTGAGCCCGGTTTCCGTTCGAGAGCGTGGCCACCGTGAACCTGCGGCCGAGTCGCACAAGCCCCGGCGCCGCGTCCGGCCAGGGTGGCAGGCGCTCCCATGCTCGAGTCAGCTCGTCGCGTGCGGGGCCGTCGAACGCTTCCAGGGCCAGGTCACGCAACACCTCGTCCAAAGACAAACGGTGCAGCCGGTCGAAGTTCGTCCACGGCAGCTGACCGCGGCGCACCCTGTCCATCGAAGGCACGTATAGGCCGCGCCAGGCATCCGCCAGACGCTCCCAGTCAGCATCGATGTCCTGCGACGCCCCGACGCGTCGCGCCTCGGCCGCCACGCCCGTGCGCCAGTCCACGGTGGTGCCGAAGATGTCGAAAGTGAGGGCGCGCACCTCGCCCAGGTCGGTGGGCGCAACCGGCGTCTCTCGCATGCGAATCTCCTATGTCAAGCGGCTCACGGGATGCAGGACCGTCGGCGGACACGGCCTGATGCCGGGGCGGGGTCAGGATTATGTGAGGAGAGGCAGAAGAGGAGCACCCGGTGGGGTGCTCCTCTTCTTTCGCGAACTGCTCGCGGGCCTCCCGCTTCAGCGCTTGGCGTACGTCGCGGCGCTGGCGAACTCGATGCCGACGAAGGGCTCATCACCGACGACACGGGCGTCGTGTCCCGGCGGGATCGTGTATGAGTCGCCGGTCTTAATCGTGATCCGGGTGCCATCGGTCATCCAGGTCTCCAGCTGGCCTGAGACGCAATAGCCGACGTGGGTCTTCTCGCAATGCTCGGTATTTGCGACCGGCTTGATCGAGGACTCCCAGGTCCATCCTGGCTGGAACGTCAACCTGCCGATCGAGTAGTCACCGAGGTTGTTCACCTCGACGGTAGCCTTGTCCGGCTTGCGCGTTTCATCCGGTTTGTCATGGGAACGCGCCTCCAGCTTGCTGACAGTACCTGTGGTCATGTTCGCCTCCAATGTCGGACGTCTCGTCCGATTGCCACCGCCAACTTGCCACTGATTGTTGCGACCGCCGATGCCGGCCGCCATCTTTGCCGGCACGAAAGCGGTCGCTCGGGCTGGGGCCTCGACAGGGCTCAGCCGTTCCGCAGTGGCGTGACGCCTGACGGCACCTTTGGGCAGCCACCGGGTCGCCCTATTGCGACTCTACGCGCCGAGACCCGCCTGTGCCAAACGAGGCGACGCCACTGTCTAGCAATGCTCTGCCATTCGGCTCAGCTGAGGCGGCTTCTCTGAATCAGGATGTGCACGTTACCTCGGAATTGAAACCGCCTGCAGAATCGATTCGAATCAAGGATCTGGCTCCGGACAGGGACTCGAACCTGAACCTTGCGGTCACAGATCGCGCCAGGCCCGTCAAATCCAGGTGCGACTACCCACGGTCGAGGTACCGCTTCGAAATCGAGGCCACAAGCGAATAGGTCGTGTCCACCATGTTGCCGACATACAGCTCGCCCGCTTGGGTCAGCAGCTGGTAGGCGTCCAGGCGGGACCAGCCATAGTCGGCTTCCAGCCAGGTCACCAGCTCGGCGTAGGCGATGCGCGCGGCGTCCTCCATCGGACGGGCGCTGCCCACAGTCATGATCCGATCCGGCGATTCGATCCGCGGCCAGGATATCGGCCGGCTCTTGACCACCTCGAAGACGAAGGTGGCCTTCGAAGTTATCTCGAGGGCAACCCCACAGAGCTCACCCTGACCCTGCCGAGCATGGGTGTCGCCGGTGTAGAAGAGCGCGCCGTCGTTCCAGACCGGCAGCAAGACTGTGTTGCCGGGACGGACGTCCGGCACGTCCATGTTTCCTCCGAAGGGTCCCGGAGCCAGGGTGGAGATCGCCTCGAGATCTGGGGCGACGGCCAGCGTTCCCATGAAGGGCTCCCAGGGCAGCGACAATCGAAGCTCATCGCAACGTAGATCGCCCTCCTCGAGCTTCCAGATCCAGACCTTCTCCTCGAGCGAAGGCTGAAGTGTGCGAGTGAGCGATGTTGACGTGAGCCCGCCGAAGTATGGGATCAGGCAGCTGACCGCAAAGTCCCTGGTGGCGGTGATGTCTTGAATATGGACAGCGAGAGTGTCCCCGGGCTCGGCGCCCTCTACGTAAATGGGTCCGGTTTGCGGATTCAAGAATTTGGCGCCCGCAAGCGACCGGCTGGGTACGTCCTCCGTCGATCGGATTCGACTTTCGAAAGCGTCATCGCAGTGGATCACCACCGGCTGTCCCGGACTCACCCGTGCGATTGGTTCACGATATGGGCTGAACACGTAGCTGTACGAACTCGGTATGACTTCAACAGGGATTTTCGTCGCCATCCTGCTCACCTCAATTCGTGGAACGGTGGATCTTCGAAAAGCATCCCGCAAACAGTGGCCCGTCAGCGACCACACCGGTAGCCTTTGAAGATTCCGCCGGGACTCGCATGGCTGGAGGCTTCTGAGGCGGGATCGACGTGGCTCGCCACCTTGCCGAATCGAGTCGACCGCTGCGTCGAGAAGTGGGACCTGCGCCTCGGCGCGCCATTTCCGTCGGCTTACACATCACTCGCGATCCGTGCGCGGCTACCCAACGGCATGGACGCCGTATTGAAGATCCCCTTTCCAGACCGCGAGAGCGAGCATGAGCCGCTGGCCCTCGAGCGCTGGGACGGCGACGGCGCGATCAGGCTGCTGCAGAATGACCCGGTTCTTGGCGCTTTCCTGATCGAGCGATGTGTTCCGGGCACGCCACTCTCGATGGTGGAAGCGGACCTGGCGCTTGTCGTCCTCGTAAACCTGCTCCCACGACTCTGGAAGCCGGCGGCAGATCCCCCGTTCCGGAGCCTGGCAGACGAAGCCTCGTGGTGGGCCTCCCACCTGCGCGAAAGCTGGGAGCGTGCGGGCCGGCCATTCGCTGAGCGCCTGGTCGAAGCCGCCCTCGACGCCCTCCGCGACCTACCCGGATCGCAAGGCGAGCAGATTCTGCTCCACCAGGACCTGCATGGCGACAACGTCTTGCGGGCCCAGCGTGAACCATGGTTGGCGATCGACCCCAAGCCGCTCGTCGGCGAGCGCGAGTTCGGCCTGGCGCCAATCGTGCGGTCGTTTGAATTCGGCGCTGCCCGTCGCGATGTCCAACACCGGCTGGACAGGCTGACATCTGAGCTGGGCCTGGATCGAGAACGCAGCCGGCTGTGGTGCCTGGCGCAAACCGTCGCGTGGTCGCTCGGAAGTGACTACGTATCGCGTCACATCGAAACGGCCACCTGGCTGCTCGAGATGTAAGGGCGAGCTCGTGCAAGATACGGCTGCAAAGGATATGGACCAGGACGGCCGGATTTCGGTAGGCATCGTCGGGGCGGGCAACATCGCCGGGCACCACGTCACCGGCTACCTTCAAGCGGCCGAGCACGCTCAGATCACGGCCATCGCCGATGTCGACGTTGAACGCGCGCGCAAACACACGGAACGGCTGGGAAGCGTCGAGGTCTTCCAGGACTATCGGGAGATGATCGCGTCGGCGGACGTCGACGCGGTCGACATATGCCTTCCGCACCACCTGCACAAGGACGCGATCGTCGCGGCCGCCGCGGAAGGAAAACACATCCTGTGCGAGAAGCCCCTGTGCCTCACGTTGGAGGAAGCCGCCGTGGTTACGAAGGCGGTGGCGACCGCAGGCGTCACGCTGATGTGCGCCCACAACCAGCTGTTCCTTCCGACCGTCGCGACGGCTCGGCAAATGATTCGCCAGGGCAAGCTCGGCAAGGTTTATGCGGCCCGCACCACAGATGTTTTTGCGCTCGATGTCACCGCGGAAACGCTTGGCTGGCGTGCGAGCCGGGCGACCAGCGGTGGCGGTGAGCTGATCGACACCGGGTATCACCCGAGCTACTTGCTGCTGCATCTCGTCGACAGCGCGCCGCTGAAGGTGGCGGCGATGCTCAGCCGGCACCGCCTGTCGTTCATGGAAGGCGAGGACACCGCACACGTGTTGGTCGAATTTGCGGACGGCACGATCGGATCCATCGTCACCGGCTGGGCGTATGAACCGGCAGGCTGCACTGAACGGTTCTCTGTCGCCGGCGCAAAAGGGAGTCTGTGGAGCGATGGTCGCCAGCTGCTCTTCCAAGCGCACGGCGGAGAGCAGGTGGTGGTCCAGGACGCAGGTCCGTCGACACCCGACACCTATGCCCTGGAGGTTGTCGATTTCATCGCCTGCCTGCGTGAGAAACGGCGGCCTCTCAACACTGAAGTCGAAGGCGTGAGCGTGCTCAAGCTGATCCTGGCCGCGTATGCATCCGCGGAACGCAGTGAGATCGTGGAGCTGAAGAATCTCTAGACGCCTGTGGGCGGCGCCGGCACTCCTCGTCGTGGCCCTCGCGCTGGTGCTCGACGCCTTGAATCGCTACGAGCCCATCGGCATCGACTTCCACACCTATCTCGCGGCTGCCGTCGTCGGGCTCCAGCACGGATGGGCAATGATCTACGACCAGAGCGTCGTTGCGGTGGCCCAGAAGCAGCTCGTCCCCGAGCAGATCGCGCAGCCGTTTCTCAGCCCGCCCACCGACGCCTGGTTGACGGCGCCCTTGACGCCGCTTCCCTATTGGGTCGCCTATTGGACGTGGACCGCGGTCAATCTCGTCGCACTGGCGGCGGCCCTGGCGTGGGCATCGCAAAGCTCGGGTTTCGAGCGCTGGCTCTACGCGGCGGCGGCGCTGGCACCCTGGTGGGTGGTGCACGCGCTGAATCTCGGCCAGGTGGCACCGCTGGTCGCGACCGGCGCCGTGCTGGCGACGCGATTCGCGCGGGAGCGGAACGAAATCGCCGCCGGCCTCGCCCTCTCCCTTCTCTACCTGAAGCCGAACACGGCGCTGCTCATCCCTTTCGCGCTTCTGGTCGCCGGGCGCTACAGGGCCTTCGCCTCCTGGGTGGCGGTGGGCACGCTGTTGGGGGTGGCGGCGCTGGCCTCGATGGGTCCCGATGGCGTCGCCACGTACATCGCTCAGCTTCGCGGCGAGCTGCCCGAGGGCGCCAACAACCTCACGGTCGAGGGTGCCTTCGGCGTGACGGGTACCGCCGCCACGGCGCTCAGGGTCATCATCGCCGGCGCGGCACTCGCTACCGCCTACCGGCTTCGCCACTCGCCCGGACTTGTAATCGCCGCCGGCGCTGTGGGTTCGCTCCTCGTGGTGCCCTACGTGCATGGTTCGGACCTGTGCCTGTTCAGCGCCGCGGCCTGGATCGTTTGGGAAGAGAGGCCGGCACCGGCCTGGCGGCTGCCTATCGCCGCGGGCTGGCTGGTCTCGGTGCCGTATGTGAACAGCACGAGCTTGGCGATCCGCTTGAACCGCTGGACGCTCTTCGAGGTTGGGCTGTTGGCTGCGCTGGCCGCCGCGGCCTGGTGGCCGGCGCGGCGAGTCGTTACGGGACCAGCTTCAGCGTCAGGATCTTGAAGGGTCCGACGTCCACCTCCAGCGTCCCGTCGCGGATGGGGACCTCCTCCCGCTCGCGCTCGAGCAGGTCGCACAGGTAGGCGCGCGACGCCGGCAGCGACGTTCGCACACGTGCTCGGCACCGGCCGCCCCACGACTCGTACAACCGCGCGACCACCGCATCTGAGTCTTCTGCCCGCTTGATTGCCTCGACGACGACCTGCGGCTGATCGACCTCAATCAATGACCGCCGCTGACCAGACGCCAGCCCACCCCGCACCACCCGGATTGGATGATTCAGATCCTCCGCGGCGGCGATCACCCCGGCTTCGCGGAAGTCTCCCGCGTGCGGCATCAGAGCGTAGGTGAAGCGATGCCGGCCGCGGTCCGCGGCCGGATCGGGGTGGGTGGGCGCGCGGAGGAGTGATAGTCGCATCACCGAGCCGCGGATGTCGTAGCCGTACTTGCAGTCATTGAGCAGGGCGACTCCATACCCTGCCTCGCCCATATCAGCCCATCGATGCGCGCAGACCTCAAACCGCGCCTGGTCCCAACTGGTGTTGGTGTGCGTGCTGCGTTCGACGTGGCCGAACTGGATCTCGTACGTGGCGCGCGGCGATCGCACCTCGATGGGAAACGCCACCTTGAGGAACTTGTGGACCTCCTGCCAGTCGACCTCCGTCTCGAACCGGAGGACCCGTGACCCGGCGTCCAGAACCATCCGCTGCTCGAGCTTCGACGAGCCGAACTCGCGGATGAATCTGACCGCCGCGCGCAATGGACCCTGCGTCTCGACCTTCATGCCGGCGAGCGCCTTGATGTCCACCGAACGGAGCCGATAGTCCGCGTCGACATCCCATGCGTCCCAGTTCTTGGGATTGTCTTCGTGCAACTGGAGAAGGTTGCCGGGCGTGCCGGACATGAGCACCTCTCGGCCCGTCTCTTTGTCCCAGATGGAGGTGAGCAGCCCGTCCTTGTCCCAGGTCACGCGGAGCATGCCGTTCTCCATGACGCGGTCGGAAATCGAGACGGGTTCGATGTGGGCGGCCTGCGATTCGCCAACCGATGCCCATCCGGAGGCGGGCGCCTCGATCCAGAAGAAATGCCCGTCGACTTCAACCACCTCACGACGGGCATGCGAGTTGGGGTTGAAAGCCACAAGGTTCTCACCGGCGCCGGCCACAACGGACTGAGCGGAGGTGACGATGCCTCCCGCTACCTCGACCACCGCCTCGAGCTCACGCTCGGCGTCCTCGTATACCCAGTCGATGCTCGAACCGGGCAGGATGTCGTGAAACTGATTGATCAGGAGGCGCTTCCAGGCCGCCCCCAGGGCGTCGGCAGGATAGTCAGCTCCTGCCGCGACGGACCAGATCTCGGCCTCGCGCAGGGCCCCCTCAGCGCGCCGGTTGAGCTTCTTGGTCCGGGCCTGCGAGGTGTAGGTGCCGCGATGCAACTCGAAGTAGAGCTCGCCGACCCAGGTCGTCAGGTCGGGCGCTTCCCGCTTGGCGCGGGCGAAGAATTCCGATGCTCGCCCCAGCTCGACCTGCGGCGCCCCTTCAATGCTGCGGAGGCGATGCGCCGACTCAATCATGTCCGGCTCGGGTCCCCCGCCCCCGTCGCCCCATCCGTAGAGGTAAAGCGAACGAGACGACCGGTCCTGGTCCTTGAAGTCGGTGGCGCTCTTGACGATCTCTTGGGCGCTGAAGTCTCCGTTGTAGGTGTCGGCGGGCGGGAAGTGAGTGAAGATCGCCGTGCCGTCGATCCCCTCCCACATGAAGGTGTGGTGGGCGGGCTTGTTGGTGTCGTTCCACGAGAGCTTCTGGGTCAGGAAGTATTCGCCGCCGGACTCCGCGATGAGCTGGGGCAAGGACGCGGGGTAGCCGAAGACATCCGGAAGCCACAGCTCGCGGGTGTCGACGCCGAACTCCTGCATGAAGAAGCGCTTGCCCAGCAAGAACTGACGGACAAGGGCCTCGCCCGACGGAAGGTTGCAGTCTGCCTCGACCCACATCGAGCCGACAGGCTCCCACTGGCCGGCGGCGACCTTTTGCCGGATGCCGTCGAAGATCTCGGGATATGACTCTTTCATCCACGCGTATTGAGCCGGCTGCGAGCATGCAAATCGGTAGTCCGGGTACTCGTCCATCAGCGCGAGCGCGGTGGAGAACGTGCGCGCGCACTTGCGGCGGGTTTCCCGCAGCGGCCACAGCCATGCAGTGTCGATGTGCGCGTGGCCGACCGCGGTGATCATGTGGCCGACCGTGCTCGGCCGCGAGAAGGCCGTCTCCAGCTCGGCGGCATCGTCGCTCCGCGCGAACCGGTCCAGCGCGTCCGTGAGCTCGGTTCGCCGGTCGCCGTCCGGCAGCGAGGTCATGAGCTCGTGCAGCACCTTGAAATCCAGCGCCACCTTGCGCGCCGCCGGATCCTGGATCCTGAGCTCCGCCTGGCGGAAGACAAAGGCCGGTTCGGATGACCGACGGAGAGCAATCATCGAGGGGGCTTCGGCGGGTCCGGCAACAACAGCGGTTGCGATCGCCGCCGCCTCCAGGTAAAAGTCGACTTCAGACGAATTGATCGGAAGCCACCGGTGGTTGGGGTCAACGCCCCGCCAGGGTTTGCCATTCCGCCACGCAAGCGCTTCGCAAGTGAAGCCCGTGTGCCGGCCCTCGAAACCGATATCAAGAACCGCGACCACGCGCTGTCCCGACCACTCGGGTGGAACTCGTCCGCGCAGATGAAACCAGGTGGTGCTCCAGGGCGGGCCCCATGAATCTCCGACCCGAAATGGTTTGAACTCACCACCCACCGCGTCAGAGAATGGAATCGGCTCGTCGCGCACGAGAAAGGCGGAGAGCTCCAGGGCGACACCTTCGCGCTCGATTGCAGCCAGCAGCTGTTCGCTCTTGGCCTGCAAGTCGGTCATCAACTTCGTCCCGACATTCACGCAGGAACGTTAGCCTGTCCATTCGGTGGAGCGCGTGTGAGCGACCGGCTGCGGGTCGGGGTCATCGGCTGCGGAACGGTCAGCAAACCTTACCTCGCCAACCTGAGCGCGTCCCCGCATGTGGAGGTGGTCGCCTGCGCCGACCAGATACTGGAGGCGGCCCAGCTGCGCGCCGCGGAGTTCGGCGTGCCGACCGCCACCACAACGGAGGAGCTGCTCGAGGATCCCGGGGTGAACCTCGTGGTCAACCTGACCGTTCCGAACGCACACGCGGAAATCAACCTGGCCGCTCTCGCAGCCGGAAAGCACGTGTACTCGGAAAAGCCCCTTGCCACGACGCGGGAGCTCGGCCGCCGTGTCCTCGATGTCGCCGCGGCGAACGCCCTGTGCGTAGGCGGAGCACCCGACACTTTCCTCGGGGCTGGTATCCAGACGTGTTTGGGGTTGGTGGACCGGGGCGAAGTCGGTGAGCCGCTCGCCGCTTCCGCCTTCATGCTGCAAAGCGGTCCGGAAAGCTGGCATCCCAACCCGGGGTTCTTCTATGAGCCAGGTGGTGGCCCGCTGCTCGACGTCGGGCCGTACTACGTGACCACTCTGGTCTGTCTTTTGGGTCCGGTCCGCCGCGTGACGGGGATGGCGCGCGTCTTGTATCCAGAACGAACCGCCAAGCGCGGTCCCAGAGCCGGCGAGACGTTCCAAGTGACCACGGATACGTTCGTGGCGGCTTTGATCGAGTTCGCAAGCGGCGTCCAGGCGACGCTGGTCACCAGCTTTGGAATCTCAGGCCACGATCTGCCCAACATGCAGCTGTACTGCACCGAGGCGATCGTTGGCGTGCCGGATCCGAACACGTTCGGCGGTCCGGTCAGGGTCCGGTCCGGCGATGAGAACTCGACGTGGCGGGAGGTTGGCCTTCAGTACGGACACACGAATGGCGCCAAGAATTTCCGCGGTCTGGGCGTCATCGAGATGGCCCAAGCCCTGGCCACGGGCGAGCCACCTCGCGCTTCGGGCGAGCTCGCGTACCACGTCCTGGATGTCCTGCTATCGATACTCGAATCGAGCGCCAGCGGCCATCACGTCACGGTATCGAGCACGTGCAGCCGGCCGCGTCTGCTTTCGCATGACGCGGACCTTATCGCGATGACGTGATCGCGGTCCAGCTCTACACGGTCAGGGCTCAGCTGCAAGACCCGTCGCAGCTCGGCGCCGTGCTGGGCCGCCTGCGCGAGATCGGCTATCGAGCAGTTGAGGTCGCGGGTCTGGGACAGGCGGCGACGGGTCGGTTCGGAGCAGAGCTGCGGCGCGCGGATTTGATCGCGTGCGCCGCTCACGTCGCGCTCGATCGCCTGACCGCTGATCTCGAGGCGGTCGCCAGCGAGTGCAAGGATTGGGGCTGCAAATACGTGGTCGTCCCGAGCATCCCTGAAGCGAACCGGACGCGCGAAGGCTTCCGCCGTTTCGCGACCGAAGCCGGCGACCTTGCGCAGCGGTTGAAGGCGTACGGGCTGCGACTCGCGTACCACAATCACGCGTACGAGCTCGAGCGGTACGGCGACAAGACCGGGCTGGAGATGATCTTCGAATCCTCGCCCGAGATGCTGCAGGCCGAACTCGACACGTACTGGCTTCAGTTAGGCGGCGTCAATCCCGCGGCATGGATCCGGCGCCTGGCCGGCCGCGCCCCGCTCGTGCATCTGAAAGACATGGCAGTCGATCTGGGCAACCCGGTCGACGCCGAGGTCGGGGAGGGCAACCTCGACTGGGAGGACATCCTGCGCGCCTGTCGTGAAGCGAGGACGGAGTGGCTCGTGGTCGAGCAAGACGCCCCGCGACGCGACCCGATGGAGAGCGTCGCGATCAGTTACGCGAACCTGGCGAAGTTGACTGCGAATCTGGGATGGGGAGGCTGATCATGCGGAAACGACTGCTGGGCCGCACGGGCGTGCTGGTGACGGAGTTCGCGCTCGGGACGATGACCTTCGGCCAGGAGGCGGATGAGAAGGCGGCCGGCCAGATCCTCGATCAGTACGTCGAGGGTGGCGGCAACCTGATCGACACAGCCGACGTTTACCCGCCCTCCGGTCCGAAGGGCACGTCCGAGGAGATCATCGGACGCTGGCTTCGGCAGCAGCCCGCAAGACGCCATTCCGTGATCCTGGCGACCAAATGCCGCGGCCGCATGGACGATTCGGGCAACTCCGAGGGCCTTTCTCGGCGCTGGATCATCCGGGCCTGCGAGATGAGCCTGCGCCGGCTGCAGACCGACCATATCGACCTCTACCAGGCGCACCAATGGGACCCGGCAACGCCGATCGAGGAGACGCTCGCGGCCTTCGAGATGCTTGTAAGGTCAGGCAAGGTTCGTTACGTCGGAGTCTCGAACTTCACCGGGTGGCAGCTCGAACGGACGGTGGTGACCGCGCGGCACATGGGCGTGTCGGTGCCGGTTTCGCTGCAGCCGCAATACAACATGCTGGCCCGCGAGATCGAATGGGAGCTGGTGCCGGTATGCCTCGAAGAGGGCCTCGGAATCCTGCCGTGGGGCCCGCTGGGCCAGGGGTGGCTGTCCGGCAAATACGCGCGCGATGCGGCGCCGCGCGGCGCGACGCGTCTTGGCGAGGACCCGCAACGAGGCGTGGAGGCCTACGACCGCCGCAACATCGAGCGCACGTGGCGGATCGTCGACGCGGTGCAGGCCGTCGCGTCGGAGCTCGGCGTCCCGCCGGCTCGGGTGGCCCTCCGCTGGCTGGCCGACCGCCCTGCCGTGGCCGCCCCGCTGCTCGGCGGCCGCACCGCGGCGCAGATCCAGGACAACCTCATGGCGTCGGAGGTCAGATTGACTGATGAGCAGCGTGCACGCCTTGACGAGGTAAGTGCGCCTCCGACACCGGACTACCCCTACAGGCTGCTCGCTGAGAACACCGCGGAACGGAGCAAGCTGCTGGGTCGCGGCTGAGGCCGCTGTGAAGGATCGCAAGGCCCGGGAGATCAGCGCTTCTGCCATCAACGGCCGATCGCCGCAGTTGACATCGGAGCGTGACACGGCAATATTGCGTGATGGAGTAAATCGCGGCCCCGAGCCGGCGCGCTCTCGCCCCGGGTGAATGGTCAGTTGGGCCAACGGGAAGAAGGCACGGGACACGTCTAGTGACGGAGGTATAGCCATGACATTACTTCCCGGGCGAGGTATCACAGCCTCGCTGATCGCCTTCCTTGTCGTGGGAGCCGCATGCTCCTCGGGAGGGCAAACCTCCGGGCCGCCGCTGCCCGGATGCAACTCAGGCACCAAGCAGGCCCTCTTCTGGACCTCGCACACACCCCCCGACACCGACAGCGAGAAAAACATCGTCGACGCTTTCAACAAGCAGAGCAACACCACCTGCGTGAAGATGGTGGCGGTTCCCGGCTCTGAGACCGACATCGCGAAGCTGACCACGGCGGTCCGCGGAGGCACCGGTCCCGATGTTTACGAGCTGGACCGCTTCACTGTCGCAGAGCGAGCCGCAGCCGGGGTGCTCACCGACCTGACTCAGTACGGCGCGGCGGACCTCGCCAGCAACTACCTCGACTTCGCGTGGAAGGAGGCGCTGTTCAAGGGCAAGCCTTACGCCCTCCCCGACGACACCGACGCGCGCGTGCTCTATTACAACAAGGACATGTTGCAGGCGGCCGGAGTGGACGCCAGCCAGCTCGACATCGCAAAAGGCGCGCCAACCGTCGACTTGATTCGTTCCCTGGCGAGCAAGCTCAACAAGAAGGTCAACGGCAAGTACACGGTGGTCGGCTTCGACCCAAGGCTCAACCAGGGCTGGCACTACACGTGGGGCTTTGCCTACGGCGGGAGCTTCTTCGATGCATCGTCGTGCAAAGTCACGCCCGACGACCCCAAGATCGTGCAGGCGTTCAAGACCATGTTCTGGGACTGGGCCGGGCAGCTAGGGGTCAACGACCTCCAGACATTCGAGAGCACCTACGCTCCGGACACACCTCCCCTCCCGACCGAGCAAGACGCATTTCTGACCGGCCACCTCGGTTTCGTGGTCAGCGGTGACTGGGTCCTGGGCTGGCTTTCCAAGTACGCCCCGAACCTGCACTACGGGATCACGTACATACCGGTGCCGAAGCAGGGCGATACGCCTGCAACCTGGGCCGGTGGATGGTCGGTGGTCATTCCCAAAGGCGCCAAGAACGCCAAGGGTGGATGGGAGTTCATGAAGTACTTCGCTGGTGAGCAGGGCCAACGGGTGTACACGAAGGAGACCACCCACATGCCAACCTGGAAGAGCCTGTTGACCGATGACAGTCTTTTCCCCGGCGATCACAAGCTATTCGTGCAGCAGCTATCCGTGGCGCACAGCCGGCCGGCACTGCCGGTGGGAGCCCTCTACTGGGATCAGCTCACGATCGCGCAGAGCTCGGCCGAGCACCACAGCAAGGACCCGGCCGTCGCGCTGAAAGAGGCCGCGGCAACGGTCAACGCCAAACTGCAGCCTTTCTGTCCGATTGCAACGTGAGGTAGCGTTGCCGCGTTTCGTTCAAGAGGAGCGGCGGTGATCGCCGCTCCTCGTTTCCGTCTGAGCGCGGATGACCGGCGGAATCTGCGCACAGCGTTGCCTTTCATCGCGCCATGGATCGTCGGCTTCCTCGCGTTCACCCTGTATCCGATTATTTACTCGCTGTACCTGAGCTTCACGAATTACTCAGGTTTCGGAGACGCCACGCCCGCGGGGCTCGAGAACTACAGGCACATGGCGAGCGACAGCCTGTTCTGGCAATCACTTGGCAACACCCTGTACTACACGGCGCTGGCCGTACCGGTGGGAGTGGTCGTGGCGATCGCGCTCGCGCTGATGATGAATCAGAACGTTCGCGAGGTCGCCATCTATCGAGCGGCCTTCTACGTGCCCTCGATTCTCCCTCTGTTCGCGCTGACCTTCATATTCATCGTGCTTCTCAACCCAGGCTTCGGGCTCGTGGATTATGTGCTTGGCCTGGTGGGCCTTCCCGCAGTCAACTGGCTGGGCGACGCGAGCTGGACGAAGATTTCGATCGTTCTGCTCGCACAGCTCGGCGCCGGCGGTCCTGCCCTCATCTTCCTTGCGGCGCTGCGCGCGGTCCCGGCCGAGCTGTACGAGGCAGCGCGGCTCGAAGGAGCCGGTCCCCTGCGCAGGTTCTACAAGATCACGCTGCCACTGATCACGCCGGTCATCCTCTTCGACCTCATCTACGGAACCATCCTTGGAGTGCAGATCTTCACTCCGGCGTTCGTGCTCGCCGGCGGAACGAGCGGCGGAGGCGCCTATACGACCGGACCCGAGAATTCATTGCTCTTCTACGTCTTCTATCTCTACAAGAGCGCCTTTCAGTACAGCGACATGGGTTACGCAGCCGCGATGGCATGGGTGCTCTTTGTCATCAGCGTCGTGCTGTCCTTTGCCATCTTGCGGTGGTCGAGGCAGTGGGTTCACTACGAGGGCGCTTGATGACAGTAGCCCACGAAGTGACGAAGACTCCGACCCTGGCAGCGGAGCGCCAGCGCACGCCGAGCCCGGCGCAATTCAGGCTTCCGCAGACCCTTTGGGTGCGGATCGGACTGATCATCGCGGCGGCGATGTTCGTCCTGCCGTTCTACTGGATGGCCAACTCCGCGCTCAAAGGCATCCAAGAGCTTTCCAGCATCCCGCCCACTCTGTACCCCCATTTCCCCGCCTGGGACAACTTCGTGAGGGCGGTCACCTACATCCCCTTCGGCACGTTCCTGACGAACTCGATCATCCTCACGACCGGCGTGACGATCGGAGCCGCCATCTCCAACCCGCTGATCGCCTACGGGTTCTCTCGGATCAGATGGCCAGGACGCGATTTTGTCTTTGGGATCGTGATGGCGTCGATCTTTCTTCCATTTCCGGTGCTGATCGTCGCCCTGTTCGACATCTTCGCGAAGCTGCAGTGGGTCGACACCTTCTTGCCGCTCATCGTGCCGGCGTTCTTCGGCAATCCGTTCTTCATCTTCTTGATGAGGCAGTACTTCCTCGGCCTCCCCATGGAGATCTCTGAACAAGCACGGATCGACGGGGCGAACGAGTTTCAGGTGTTTCTGTTCGTGATTCTGCCGCTCGCCAAGCCGGCGGTAGCTGTCGTGATCATCTTTGCGGCAGTGCAGGCTTGGGGCGAGTTCCTGACGCCGCTGCTGTTCCTGCAGGACGAGACCAAATACCCGCTTTCGATCGGGCTTCAGTTCTATCGGCAGTCGCATGACGTGGCTTACAACTTGCTCATGGCAGCTTCGACGCTCATCGTTTTGCCGATCATTGCCCTCTTCCTGATGTTTCAGCGCTTCTTCATCCAGGGCGTGACCGCAGGCAGCCTCAAGGGCTAAAGCCCGCCGTCGGCGGCATCACATGAAGGCCTCTCCGCTGTGGACATCGAAGAGATGGACCTGCCGGACGTCGATACCGAGCCGCATCCGGTCACCGCGACACACCTTGAGATTGGCGTCGATGCGGGCGACGATCCCGTCGCTGCCGGCCGTCCCGTAGACGAACTGATCTCGCCCGATTCTCTCCGCAGAGTCGATTTGGATCTCAACCGCCGGGATGTTCGGCGAGGGATCCTCATTCAGCGCCTCCGGCCGGATCCCGAGGACAGCGTGATCGACCGCAGCCGAGTACGGGAGCTCGAGCTCAATTGTTGATCCTTTCGCGAACCTCCCGTTGACCGTCACGGGAATGAAGTTCATCGGCGGAGCGCCTATGAACCCGGCGACGAACAGGTTCGCCGGACGGTCGTAGATGTCCCGAGGCGCAGCCAACTGGTGCAGAACGCCGTCCTTCATCACGGCGATGCGGTCGCCCATGCTCATCGCCTCAACCTGGTCATGGGTGACGAGGAGAGAGGTCGTGCCAAGCCCCTTCTGGACCCGCTTGAGGTCGACACGCAGCTCTGCTCGCAGCTTCGCGTCGATACTCGACAGCGGCTCGTCAAAAAGGTAGACCTGAGGGTCTTTGACGATGGCGCGGCCCAGCGCAACGCGCTGTTGCTGGCCGCCTGAAAGCTCCGCCGGTTTCCGGCCCAGGAGCGAGCTCAGACCGAGAGCTCCGGCGGCTCGGCCGACGCGTTCTGCGATCACTCGCCGGGTGAAGCCTTGCATGCGCAGACCGAACGACATGTTGTCGAAGACGGACATGTGCGGATAGAGCGCGTAATTCTGGAACACCATCGAAACGTCACGATTGCGGGGAGGCACGTCGTTGACAACGCGGTGATCGATCTTGAGGACGCCCTCGCTCACGTTTTCGAGTCCGGCAAGCAGCCTGAGGACAGTCGACTTGCCACATCCAGACGGCCCGACGATGACCATGAACTCGCCGTCTGCCACCTCGAGACAGAGGTCATTGACGGCCAGGTCACCGTCCTGGAACCGCTTGCTCACATGGCAGTAACTCGCAGTTGCCATTGGCTCAGATCGCGGTCCGGGATCCCTCCTTGTCGGTCTTAGGTATCGCGAGATAGAGCGTGGCTCGCCGGTTGGAGTCGGTCTGCGGCTCGCGATCTTCCAGTCGCACGACCTCCCGCCGTACCTCGTCGCTGAGGGCGTGAGCATCGGGCCAATTGACCTCTACCAGGTTTTTTCCGGGGTCCCGAATGTAGAGCTGGACCTGGCCATTTGGTAGCTCGTTGAGATGCGACCCCATGGTCCTGGCATCGTGAAGACCTCGCGCGCGCGTCGCTCGGAAAACTGCCTCGAAGTCGTCGACCGCCACAGCGAAGTGGTGATAGATCGGGGCAACGGCGGCCGGGCGTTCGAAGAGATGGAGCTGCAGATTGCCCAGACGGAGCCACTGGACGGGGAACCCGAAGTTGGGCGTGTCGATCGTCTCGGCGCCGAAGATCTCGGCGTAGAACCGGACCGAATCCTGGAGGTCCTCGGCCCCGATGCTGACGTGGTTGATATGCGCTCGCGTCACGAGCTCACGATACAGCGCCGCCATTCGCTCGCCTGCGGCCGGTAGGGAGAGTGCTAGCCTTCGACTCCAATGCAGGCCCGCGTCGCGTGCCTCAGTCCCTACAGCGAAGTCACCGTTCGTGCCATGTTCGCGGGACGCCACAGGGTAGAGGTCGTGCTTGTGCCTCCACCGCCAGCTCAGGCCGAGGTGGCAGCCGCCTGCGCGAGCGCCGACCTTGTGATCGCCGATCGCCGACACAAACACCAGATCGACCGCGGAATCCTGCAGCAGATGAAGCGATGTCTTCTCATACAGCAAGCCGCGGTCGGATTCGACTCGATCGACCACCGCGCCGCCGCCGAGCACGGCATCCCGGTTGCGAATGCGGCGGGCTACAACAAGGAATCGGTCGCCGACTGGACGGTGATGGCGATGATCGCTCTCCTCCGCCGCTCGTTCTGGTTGCACGGCCAGCTCCGCTCCGGCCATTGGCACGCCACTGATCCGCTTCGGGGCGTCGAGACGATGGGCCACGAGCTCGGCGCGATGACGGTCGGCATCATCGGTATGGGCAACATCGGGTCAGCCGTGGCGCGACGGGTTGCGGCTTTTGGCTCGCGAATCATATTTGCCGACCCCATACCGCGCACAGTCGCGAATTCAGTCCAGGTGGACCTCGACACCGTCCTCCAGGAGAGCGACATCGTATGCCTCCACGCTCCGCTCGATGTCGATACCAAGGCCCTCGTCGGCGAAGAAGCTTTGGCAAGGATGAAAAGGGGCTCCTACCTGATCAATGCAGCTCGTGGCGCGATCGTCGACGAAACTGCGCTCATCAACGCCCTGCGCTCGGGGCATCTCGCGGGCGCCGGGCTCGACGTCTTCGAAGTTGAACCGCTTCCGGCCGATTCGCCCTTACGGTCTCTGGACACCGTCGTGCTCGCGCCGCATCGCGCCGGGGCGACATTGGAAGCCGACGCCCGACTGATTGAAGTGATTGGAGAAAACCTCATCAGGGTGCTGGATGGCAAGACGCCGCTGCACGTGGTGAATGACGTGATCGCGGCGAGGCTGCGTTGAGCTCGCTTCGTGAGCGTTGGAAGGCAGGCGAAGCGACGGTTGGCGCGTGGTGCACGATCCCAAGCTCGTGGACCGCTGAGGTAGCTGCACGCTCAGGCCACGATTGGGTCTGCATCGACACCCAGCACGGCCTGATCGGCTACGACGTCATGCTTCCGATGCTCCAGGCAATCTCCGCCGGAGGGGTTCCGTCCTTTGTGCGGGTGCCTTGGAACGAGCCCGGGTCGATCATGAAGGCGCTCGATGCGGGAGCGGGCGGCGTGATCGTTCCGATGATCAACTCGGTTGCAGAGGCTAAGGCCGCGGTCGGAGCTTGCCGCTATCCGCCGGATGGCCTCCGGAGCATGGGGCCGATCCGCTCCCGGGAGGTCGACCGCGGCTGGCGGCAACCCTTATGCGTCGCGATGATCGAGACGGTCGAGGCGGTGGGTCGCGCCGATGAAATTCTCGCCGTGCCCGGAATCGATGCCGTTTTCGTCGGCCCCAACGACCTCGCTGTTTCCGCTGGACTCGACTCGAGCTATGAAGGAAAACACCCGGAGCATCGACGCTTGATCGAGGTAATACTCAGAGCCGCTCAATCTCATGGAGTCTCGGCAGGGATTATGTGCGGGTCGCCTGAAGTCGCCGCGCAGTGGCACAAGATTGGCTTTGTCATGCTCGGGCTGCAATCCGACACGAGGCTTCTCGTCTCCGCGTCTGAAGAGATCGCCGCGCGGGCGAAGGACTTGATCGGAAACGGTTAGCGGAAGTCCATGGTGCCGTGGAAGGTGGAACTGGTCGCCGACGTGCACAACACCATTGGCGAAGGGCCCGTCTGGCTCGAGGATGAGCAGCGGCTGGTCTGGGTTGACATCAAGGGTCACCTCATTCAGTGGTTCGATCCTGCGGACGGCCACGTCGAGCAACTCGACGTGGGCGCCGACGTCGGCTCCCTAGCCCCGACCACCTCCGGGAACCTGATCGCGGCAATCGGAAATGGTTTTCAGATCATCGACCCAAAGTCCGGTACGGCGGAGTCCGTGGCCGTGGCCGAGCTCGATCGGCCAGCGAACCGCATGAACGACGGCAAGGCGGACAGCCGCGGGAGGTTCTGGGCGGGGACCATGGCCGACGACGAAACGCCCGGCGCCGGCGGGCTGTATCGCTTGAACCCCGATCGCAGCGTCGACCGCGTGATTTCTGACGTTACCGTCTCGAACGGACTCGACTGGACCGACGACGATCGCCTCATGTACTTCATCGACAGCCCGACCTATCGAGTCGACGTGCTCGACTTCGAATCTGGGACCGGAACCGTCGCCAATCGACGCCCATTGATTCGGCTGGAGGAGAGCGCGGGCGTGCCTGATGGGTTGACCGTGGATTCCGAGGGCGGCGTTTGGGTTGCCCTGTGGGGTGGTTGGTCGGTCCGCCGCTATTGGCCCGACGGAAGTTTGGATCTCGACATCAAGGTTCCGGTGAATAAGGTCAGCAGCTGCGCATTCGGTGGGGCCGAGCTGTCGGACCTCTACATCACGTCCGCCGCGACCGGCCTTTCGGCGAAGCAGCTCCAAAGGGAGCCGCACGCGGGCGGCTTGTTCCGCTGCAGACCCGGCCATATCGGGCGACCGCCGAACAGGTTTCGCGCGCGATGAATTTCAAATCGGGCTCAGCCCAAGCTCTTCTGCAAGATCGTTGATCGAGCGGAGGATGCCGATAGGGATTGAGATTCCGTCGGCGGTGCGCTGCGCGCGCGAACGCGACTCGAGGTCGCCAGGCATGAGTATCTGGTCGAACCCTTTCGCCTTGGGTGCCGAGCGGAGCCGAGCCTCGAGAGCGTCGACCTGTTTTGTGAAATCGGACGCCGTCATGAATCTGTTGACGTCGACGGCCAAGACGGTCGTGCCGTTGCCCTTCATGTACGCGGGATCAGACGATGTGCCTGTGCCTGAGAGGATCCCGGCCATCAGCTCGATCATCACGCTCAACCCGAAGCCCTTGTGCGCACCGAAGGTCGTGAGCGCTCCGCCATCGTAGAAGGCCGCTGTCTCCGTGCTCGGGCGGCCTTCTTTGTCGACGACGGATCCGAGCGGCGCCTTCGATCCAACGGCCTGGGCGATCCTGAGCTTTCCCTCGGCGATGGACGCGGTGGCGAAATCCATCACGATCGGGTGCTGACCACCAGCCCGCGGGGCGCCCCAAGAGATCGGATTGGTCCCGAGGAGACGTGTATATCCGCCATACGGCGCGACCGCGGGTGGGGAGTTGCACAACATCAGCCCGATTTGACCTGCTCGGCTCAACTTTTCGATGTATTCACCCAGGCGCCCTATGTGGTTGCAGCGCCCGACCGTGACGAGGCCGACGCCGCGGCGGCGGGCGATGACGGAGGCCGTGTCTGCGGCGAGATGCGCCGCGGGCTGTCCCCATCCCCAGGCGGCATCAACCCTGGCGCACACATCACCCAAGAATTCGACCGTGGCGCGAGCTGCGGGCTGAACCTGCCCGTTGCGAACGCTGCCGGCGTATGAGGTGAGTCTGATCACGCCATGCGAGTCATGGCCTACGAGGTTTGCGTCGACCAGCGATCCGGCAACGATCGACGCGAGATCCTCCGGCGTGCCGACCGCCTCGAGGATCGCCTGGCTGAGTCGGCTCAGGTCGGCAGCCTGACAGAGGACACCCTGGTCTGAGGGCTGGCTCACGGGATCAGCATGAATCGCCCCGGCATGGCGGTGTCGAACTTCCAACCGACCGCATTCGAGATGCTCGGCGAAACAGACTGAGCGCCCCGAAAGGAAGGAGGCGATCCAACACCTCCTCGAGGGCGCTGACAGACCCGGCGACGACCTTCAGGATGAAGGAATGGCGACCCGTCACCCGGTGACACGCGAGCACCTCGCGCATGTCACGTGCGATGTCGGCGGGCCAACATCGTCGTCAACCGTGAGGCCTCGTCCAAGGAGCCAGGTTGACCGACTTTAGTCGGCCGCACAACCAGGCGCCTGGTGAGTTCTCCGCTGAACCGGCGCCCCTAAAGAAGGTGACACGTCTCAGCGAGGCATTGCCGGTCGAGCTCTCGCAAATTCAAGGCAACCCGAACGACAACGGGACCGTATGGACGCTGATAGCTCGCTACATCAACGGAGCTGAAGAGTTCGAGTTCGGGGTCTATCGTCTGGACCAGCAGCAATACCATCCGCTTCACTACCACCCCAAGGGCGCTGAGTTTTACTACATCCTCGCGGGCTCCTGTCTCGTGACCGTCGACGATGAACAGGTCGAAGCACAATCAGGAACCGCGATCTACTTGCCTCCCGGAACTGCTCACGCCGTCCGCACTCGACAGGGCGAGACGATGACGATGGTGTACGGGTTTTCGAGTGGAGACTTCCGCGACGTCGGCACAACCTGGCTCGAATAGTCAGGCGTGGAACGGCTACCCTCTGATTGCAGATGGCGACGCTGACTTCGGGCTCGATTCTCGGCCATGCCGTACGCAGGCGCGAGGACCCGCGCCTCGTGACCGGCACAGGTCACTTCGTCGACGACATCCGGCCCGAGCGCTGCCTGCACGTGGCGTTTGTGAGGTCGACCCTGGCCCACGCCAAGATTCGCTCGTTGGACGTGGCGGCGGCAGCAGCTACGCCCGGTGTGGTGGCCGTGCTGACCGGCGACGACCTGCGGCTACCGGCTCGCGTCGGCTTTCAGATGGTGCCGGAAGCATTGGCGCGGCCGCCGCTTGCAATTGAGCGCGTTCGTTTTGTGGGCGAGCCCGTGGCTCTCGTCGTGGCGGAGAGCTCGGGTGTAGCCGAGGACGCCGCGCAGCTGGTCGGTCTCGACCTCGAGCCGCTCGCTGTCGTCGTCGATCCGGAAGCCGCCCGCCGGCCTGATTCCCCGCTGCTTTTCCCCGCGCATGGCTCCAACGTCGCCAGTCGCTTCGACTCCACTCGCGAGGATGACGTCCTCGCCGGCGCCGAGGTGAAGGTCCGGGGCCGCTTCGTGAACCAACGGCTGGCACCTGTGCCGATGGAATCGGAGGCCATCCTGGTCGTGCCGGAAGCAGGACGCCTTTTGGTCTGGGCGACCAGCCAGACCCCATTCGGGTTGCGCGCCGAGCTGGCGTCGTCGCTCGGCATGTCTCCTGCTGCCATCCGCGTGGTCGTCGGCGACATGGGAGGGGGGTTCGGAGCGAAGGCCGGCGCCCGCCCGGAGCTGATCGTTGTGGCCGCGGCCGCCCGCAAGCTCGGCCAGCCGGTGAAGTGGATCGAGACCCGCTCCGAGAATCTGGTCGCGATGACGCACGGACGTGGACAGGTGCAGAACGTCGAGCTCGGCGCCATGCGCGATGGCCGCCTGGTAGGCCTGCGCGCGCGAGTCGTAGCCGATATCGGTGCCTACCCGGCAATCGCGACGCTGCTGCCGATGCTCACGGGGCAGATGGCGTCGGGTGTCTACGCCATCCCCGCGATCGATTACGAGGCGCACTGCGTCGTCACGAACACCACACCCCTGGGCGCCTATCGAGGCGCGGGGCGGCCCGAAGCGACCGCGATGGTGGAGCGTGCGATGGACATGCTGGCGGCGGAGCTCGGAATGGATCCGGCGGATCTGCGGCGCCGCAACCTGATCGCGCCCGATCGTTTCCCGTATACCACGGCGGGCGGGGCCACCTATGACTCGGGTGACTACGAGAAAGCGCTCGACACGCTGCTGGAGGTGTCGGCCTATCGAACACTGCGCGCCGAGCAGGCGCGGCGGCGTGAGCGAGGTGACCGGCTGCAGCTCGGGATTGGCCTTTCGGTCTACGTGGAGGTCACGGCCGTGGGGATCGGCCCTGAATGGGGAGCGGTCCGCATCGAGACCGACGGGACGGCGACCGTGCGCTGCGGCACGACCTCATCCGGTCAAGGTCACGAGACCTCACTCGCCCAGATCGCGGCGGAGCAGCTGGGCATGCCACTCGAGTCGGTGCGCCTCATCCATTCCGACACCGACACCGTCGAGCGCGGTACCGGCACCGTCGGCTCGCGATCGATGCAGCACGGCGGCTCGGCGGTGCACCAGGCTGCTCAGCAAGTGCGGCATAAAGCGCGCGACCTGGCATCGCACCTGCTCGAAGCCGCTCCCGAGGACATCGTCTTTGTCGGAGGCACGGTAGGTGTGGCAGGGGTCCCGGAGCGATCGCTCTCATGGACTTCGTTGGCTGCGGCCGCCGCCGATGGCAAGAGGTTGCCGGAGGGGATGAAGCCAGGCCTCGCCGCGGAAGCCGACTTCGCGGGTGATGGGAGCTACCCGTTCGGGGCGCACTGCGCGGTGGTCGAGGTCGACGTGGAGACGGGCGATGCGCGCCTGGTCCGCTTTTTCGCGGTCGACGACTGCGGCCGCATCATCAATCCGTTGCTCGCGGAGGGGCAGGTCCACGGGGGGATCGCACAGGGCATCGGGCAGGCGCTGCTCGAGGAGGTGGTGTTCGACGACCAAGGCACCCCGCGCAGCGGCACGTTGGTCGACTACCAGATTCCCAGCATCGGCGAGGTTCCCGAGGTCGTGACCGCGACCACCGAGACCCTCAGCCCGAACAACCCCCTCGGCGCGAAGGGCATCGGTGAGTCCGGAACGATCGGATCGACCCCCGCGATCCAGAACGCCGTGGTCGACGCGCTGTCACACCTGGGCGTTAGGCACATCGATATGCCGCTCACGCCGCAGCGAGTGTGGGCCGCCCTCGCCGCAATTGGGCCTGATGAGGGAAAAGGCCAGACTTAGGCGGTCGCCTTGCCTTCCCCGACCTAGTGCACCCAGGGCTCGGAGCCTGGCTCACCCTCCAGTTCCAGCTCGATGGTGGGTGCCGCCATTTGGCGTGGTATGTCGCGGGCGCGTTGTTGTAAAACGAATCGACGCTTGAGGCTTGCCGAGAAGTCAGCCGCGGCGCCGCTGTCAACGGGAGCGCGACCTGGCTGATAGAAGGAGTCCGACCACCCCCAATCCCAGAATGCTGAGTAAGAAACCGACATAGATCCAGCTCACCGGTCGTGCCCACTGGAGAGCTGAGGGATAGCGCGCTAGCGCCAACAGTTGCAGGGCGCCCAGCGAGACATACGTGACCAGTCCGATTCGGATGCGATCGAAGTCGCCCTCCACGGTCCCATGTGCAGCCGCCACGCCAAAACCAACAAGCCAGGCACCCACTGCCCTGGCGGTCAATGCAGTCAGTTTCCATGGCCAAAGCCAGGAGGCAAATGCGGGATTCAGTAGGAGCGCTACGCCGGCGACGAGCATGACGGCCGCCTGACCGGCCGAAAGCCAGCGCAGACCGTGTCGGGCGCTGGCGCAAGGAACCGAGTTCGAAGCGCGTCCACGAAGACGAGCCAAAGACTTCTCGACCGTCTTCGATTTTCACTGAGCTTGAGGGCCGGGCCGGCCACGATGTCCTGATCACCTTCCGTGCGCACCGGAACTTGACGTCACGACGAGAATTGAAGGGTCATGAGCGCTCCCCCTGGTCTCCCCCTGCGACTTTCCACCTTCGTCGGACGCAAGAAGGAAATGGGTGAACTGCGGCGTCTGCTGGCTCATACCCGTCTTCTCACCATGCTTGGGCCGGGAGGCGCCGGAAAAACGCGCTTGGCCACGGAGTTTGCTCGGGCGCAGGGTCACCGGTTCGCCGATGGCCCAATCACGATCGAGCTCGTCGAGGTCCGCGACCCAGCGCTTGTGCCCGATGCATTCGCGCGTGCTGTTGGCATCCGGCTACAGGCCGAAGACACCATCGGCACTTTGGTGCATCGCCTCAGATCGAGCGAGATGCTGCTTGTGGTGGACAACTGCGAGCACCTGATTGGGGCAGCGGCGGCAGTCCTGGCGCGACTCCTGGCTGCTTGTCCGCGCCTCGTGGTCCTGGCCACCAGCCGCGAGCGGCTCAACCTCGATGGCGAGGTCGTTTGGCGCCTGCCGCCGCTGGCGCTTCCACAAACAGCCGACACGTTTGCCATCGCGTCCGACGCCGAATCCGTGCGACTCTTCGTGGATCGCGCGCGCAATGTCAGACCTGGTTTTGATTTCAAGCCGGACAACCTACCTGCCATCGTGGCGATCTGCCGTCGACTCGACGGGATGCCGCTTGCCATCGAGCTGGCTGCAGCGCGGACAGCCGGCCTTTCGCCGGCCGAGATCATGGCGCGTCTCGACGATCGTCTACGCCTATTGACAGGCGGGCCGCGCGACGCCGACACGCGCCACCGCACGCTTCGCGCGGCAATCGACTGGAGCTATCAGCTGCTCGATCCATCAGAGCGAACACTGTTGCAGCGGCTCTCAATATTTGCAGGGCCGATACGAGCCGATGCGGTCGAGCAGGTTTGCGGCGAAGCGCCTCTCGCTCCGGCGGATGTGGGCGACGGCCTCCAACAACTGGCAGACAAGTCGATGCTTCAAATCGAACCGAGTGTGGACGGCGCCACTCGATACCGGCTCTTGGAGACCATCCGCGACTACGCGGCCGCCAAGCTGGCCGCCACCGGCGGCGAGACGCGACTTCGCGACCTCCACCTGGCGTTTTACGCGCGCTTGACCGAAGAGGCGTACGAGGCGCGGATGCACCGCGGCGCAATGCCTGAGCATCGGCGCCTATGGGATGAGATGGCTGACGTGCGGGCCGCGCTGGACTTCGCCAAGCGCGACCTCGACACCGAAGTTGGTTTGCTTGGCAACCTCAGAATGCTGTGGTGGATTTTCGCTCCGCAGGAGGGGCTTCGCCGACTTTTCGGCGTTCTGTCCAGCACGAGTGTCAAACCCACGCGACAGCACGCTCGTGCCCAGTGGAGCCTGCAGGCGCTGGTCGGCCAAAGCGGTCATCACGAGAAGGCGCTTCTCTCCCCGCAGGAGCTCGGCGAGCTGGCACGCAAGTCGGGTGAGGAGTCGCTGGTCGCCGCAGGGTATCTCGGAGTCGCTTACACGGCCGAGCGCACACGCCGAGACCTCGACACTGCCCGCGAGTACCTTGCGAAAGCAGTCGACGAACTGACGAGATTCGGCAACCTGCCAACGCTCGCCATGGCGCTGGCGTCGATTAGCGCTGTCGAGCTGCAGCGCGGCAACATCGACGAGGCGCGCCCTTGGGTCCAGCAAGCGCTCGATGTGGCCGCCGAGGCAGACGACGACTATGGAGTGGTTGGCGCTCAGTACACGTTCGGATGGCTGGAATTTCTCTCGGGCGATACCGAGGCCGCACGAAGGCACTTCATCGCGGCGCTGGATCTGGTCGCGGAAAGCGATGCGCTTTCTATGGCCCAGCAGGTCGAAGGCATTGCCTCGGCCGGGGCTGCGGCCGACCCGCGTCGAGCGGTCTCGCTGTTCGGCGCAGCGTCAAAGCTCAGGGAAGAGGTTGAAACGCCTGTGCAGCTGCCGTGGTCGATCTGGCTCGAGCCCGCCCTGGCCGCGGCCCGCGCCGCTCTGCCGGAGGGCGTCGCAGACAGAGCGTGGGAATCGGGAAGAGCGATGTCGGCGGCGCAGCTCATGTCGTTGGCACGCGAAGCGCCGGGTGGGCCGCGTGGCGGCAAAGCCGCCAACCGCGCCGGCGGCCTGAGCAAGCGCGAGCTGGAGGTGGCCCGCATGGTTGCCTCCGGGATGACGAGCCGCGCTATCGCGGAGCGTTTGTTCCTGTCGGAACGAACTGTAGAGAGCCACCTGGAGCACGTTCTGACCAAACTGGACTTCAGCTCGCGGACGCAGGTGGCGGCCTGGTTCGCCGAACACGTGCGGAGCCCGAACGGGGACGCCTAGGGACCCGATTTTTCCGTACTTTCCACGATGTTCGGTACCCAGTGCGGTTCGTAGGCTGCCGGCATGGAAAGAAACGCTTCAGTCGCCAACCACCTGACCCTCGCGTATCCGTCTGTCAGCCGCCCAGGGGTTGCCAGGACTTGTGCCAGTTTCACCCTCCGGTTCCTCAAGGCCATGGCTGAGAACTATGTCCAGTCGAGCGCTTATAACCCCTACTGGATCGGCGCTGTCCCACTCCCGAGGTCGAGCCCCAACGAGGCACGCCAGGGATGAGTGTCACCGTCGAGGGACCGGTGCTCGAGAACAAGCTGCTGGGCCCGGCGCCCAAAGTGATCGCGGTGCGCATAGAGCCGATCGGTAAGCGAGTTCGTGCCTTCGTCGGTGGGGTGGCGATCGCCGACAGCTGTCGCACGATGATGATGTTCGAGACCGCACGCCTTTGCGTTTACTACTTCCCGATCGAAGACGTGGGCGCGGATCTGCTGGTCGCCACGTCCAAGGTCGTCTGGTCGCCCGCCAAGGGTGACGCGACCTATTACTCGATCGTCGTCGATGGCAGGACCGTCGAGAACGCCGCCTGGCGGTATCTCGATCCCCCCGCCAGCTGCCCCGACATTACGGGTTTCATCGCCTTCCACTGGAAGCTGATGGACGCCTGGTTCGAGGAGGACGACGAGGTCTTCGTCCACGCCCGGGACCCCTATCACCGCATTGACGTCCTGAACAGCTCGCGCGAAGTGCGGGTTGTTGTCGGCGGTCAAGACGTAGCGGTTACGAGGCGGGCACGGTTCCTCTTCGAGACCGGGCTGCCGGTTCGCTACTACATTCCCAAGGACGATGTCCGGATTGATCTACTCCAGTCGTCGCAGACGAAGACCGCCTGCGCGTACAAGGGCCCAACCAGTATGTACTGGCAGGCGTCAGCGGCCGACGGATCGGCCCGCGACATCGCCTGGAGCTACGAGAGCCCGGCGCCGGAGGTCGCAGCGATCGCCGGAATGGTCGCGTTCTTCAACGAGCGGGTCGACGCCATCTACGTCGACGGAAGGGAAATGCCGAGAACTCAGACGCCATGGAGCCTCTAGCCCCGAAGTTGTATGACCGTCTTCGGGCCGCCTCTCGCGTAACGGCACCCGACGCGCGAGGCAACCAGCGATAAGCTTGGCTCCGGGACAGGGATTCGAACCCTGAACCTTGCGGTTAACAGATCGCTGCGCTCCGTTCAGAAATCTCGGTTCGTATTCGCTGGGTGCCGCTGGGTGCCGGCAAATGCCATGGTTTGTCACCGGCGTTGCTGTACGGCAATCGCTTTTACCAGAGCTCGGCGAAGGCACCACTCCCCGCGGTTTTGAAGCCGCGGGACGATTGTCCCCAGATGGTCACGAGGGTTCGCCCGAGATCGATGCTGGAGGCCGACAATCCATTGACATCCACAGGCGTCCATCGAGAACTTCCAGCTTGGCTGTCATGTTGGCGATCATCAATGCCACAAGGGCTTTCGGTTAGGGAACCTGCTGACGCCCAGCAAGTACCGACCTGACTACTGTTTGTCACCGGCCCCGGATCTTGCGTCCTCTCGCTTGCCTTCCTCATGTCTTATTTGTGCAAGCTCTTCTGAGAACCGGTGCCGCGCGCGATTGAGGCGAATCGCAACGGCGTTCGGACTTGTCCCCAAGACAGCGGCAGCTTCAGTCTGCGTCAACTGCTCCCAGGCGAGCAGGCGTAGGAGCTCCTGATCGTCCGCCGTTAGACGCATTAGAGCCTCGATTGCCGGTGAAACCGGCCTCAATGACTGCGGCTGGACGATTGCAGACCCAAAGCGAAGCGCAAGTCGTAACCGCCGAACGATGCTGCGGCGATGATTAGGGATCACGCGCCTGGCAATTCCGAATAGCCTCGGAAGTGCCTTTTCAGGCTCCG
>WNFW01000256.1_pt1 | contig 33043 bp, 31 predicted proteins | sample 5400131 | NCBI WGS metagenome assembly WNFW01 (sample SAMN13153362, study PRJNA577476) | soil metagenome | isolation source: 20 cm soil or saprolite under grassland replicate 1 | place: USA:California | collected 2016-06-15 | reverse complement strand
CTCGACCGGCACGGATTTATCGTGCGGTCCCTGCGCCCGTATGACTCCGGGCGGCTGATCCGCCAAGCGCTTCGACGCGTGCTGGGGAGCCATGGGTCTCGGAAGGGCGCCGACCCGCCGCTCCAGAACTCATCGGAAGACGAGCATCGACGCGGACCGCTGGTCGGTATTGCGCGGCGGCTTCTATACACGGAGCCGGCGCTCAGGCTGTTGGGGCATATGCTGCTGGTCGTGGCCCGAAGGGCCTGACGCATTTCTGCTGCCGATGAACGAGCCGTACCGGATCGTTGACCTCGGGAAGCGCCGCGTGCTCGCCGTCGACGGTCGCGAGTATCCGACGCGCTATAGCGAGCGCGTGATCCGCATGCTCATCGAACGCAAAGGCCTGCGACGCGCGCCACTTTACTTCGACTTCAAGGAGACGCGCGGCCGGCACTTCCTCGGGCCGCTCTTCCGCTACCTGCGCGCACGGGGCGCGCGCGACCTCTCGGTACTCGAGGTCGGCTGCTCGTTCGGCCACATGACCGAGTACCTGGCGGAGCAGCCGGAAGTCGCGACGATCCATACTTTTGACACGGACCCCGCGTTCGTCGCGCTGACGCGCGCCAAGGTGGAGGAGCTCGGGCTCGCTCGCGTACGCGAGGTTGCCCACTTCTCGAACGACGAGACGCGCCGACTACTGTGGGCAGACGGGGCGTTCGACCTCGTGCTCGCCGTCGGCGTCGTCGAGCACCTGCCGCTTCGCAGTCGGCGCGCTCAAGTGGACGAGTACTATCGCATCCTGGCGCTGGGGGGCTCCATCGCGATCCTGGACACGCCGAACCGCTGGTTCCCGCTCGAAACTCACTCGGTCGGCTTGCCCTTCGTCCAGTGGCTGCCACCGCGCATCGCCTACTGGTACAGTCGGGTCTTCCGGCCCGTGAGGTACCGTGGCGTCACTTACGGCGAGTTCACCGCCGACGGCACCGGCTGGCGGAACGCGACGCTCCAGGACTGCCTCCCGTCCTCCGGCTGGGCGGGGCTCGCGGACGTCACGGAGGAGGCGAGTTACGGCTGGCGTTTCTTCCGTGAGACGGCTCGCTCGCGAACACGACGGGCGCTTCTACCGATGTTCTCCGTGCTCGTGGCGCTCGCGCGGGTGGCGGGCCAGCCGCCGTCCGTGTGCCTGCCCTACCTCAACATGCTCCTCCGCAAAGAGGCGTCGGGTCGGAGGGCGACGTGACGTTCATCGAGATCGGGCGGCGGAACCACCTCCTCTACCTGGTCCTGCCGCACCCACTCAAGATCGCGCTGCTCTCGGCTGACTCGCATGCGAAGCTCGACCGTATCAATCTCGCATTCAACGAGCGGGCGTACTCGGGCGAGGCCGCAACACGCTACGACGAGCTCCACCGCTACGCCGAGGCCGAGCAGCACGAGTATCCCGGCAAGCTCCTCGTCGCAGACGTCTGGGCGTATGAGGACTATGGTCGCGCGCTGGAGCTCGGCGCCGGAAGCGGATACTTTACCGCACTAATCGCGCGCCGAGCGCGCTCGGTGCTCGCAGTCGAGCCCGTCGCCGACCTCGCGACCGTGCTGCGGTCGCGCTGCGAGGCGAAGGGCCTCGATAACATCCAGGTGGTCGAAGCCTCTGCGCTCGACCTTGATCGGCTCGTGGACGCGGGCTCGGTCGACTCGGCCTTCGTGATCCAGAGCCTCCATCACTTCCACCGCCGCCCGGAGGTGTTCGCGAGCCTCGGCCGCGCCGTGCGCCCCGGCGGTCGCCTACTCCTGCTCGAGCCCCATCACAATCTTCGCCGCGTCGTCCGACTCTTCCGCACGTGGCGCAGGAGCTACCGGCTTCGGGGCCTGGCGAAGCTGGAGCAGCACTGGGCGACCCACGACTTTCTCACTTGCGGCGAGGTTCGTGCCCTCTGCCGGCTGGGCGGGTTCGAGCGCGTCCGCATCGAAGGGTACTGGGTCCCATACGCGCGCCGGCTCGTGCCCTCGCCGGAGCGCCGGTACCGTCTCGAGCGCGCACTTGGGCGCATCCCTGGCGTCCGTCATTTCGCTGGCGTCCTGGCCGTCGAGGCACGCCGGGGAGTGCGGGGTCCGGCGTGATCGTGCTCCGCGCTTACGTGCTGATGAGCGTCCACAACGGGCCGCGGGTCCAAGAAGCCTTCCTGGGGCTCAGGCGCGTGCTCGCACTCGTTGGCGGTGATCGTCGCGCGGCTTGACGCCGATAACCCGGCCCTGCCGGAGCGGCTCCCGCGCCAGCGCGCGTTCTTCGACGCTCACGCGGAGGCCGGCCTGCCCGCCTCGGGGCGCACGCCAAGTCGACGACGGGTGGCAGGAGGTGGCCATGCTTGCCCGTGGACGATGCCCTGATTCGAACGGTCTTCTTTGGACACGGACAAAGCACTCGTCGCGATCCCAGTGCGATCCTCGTCACAGCTTTCGTAGCCTATGCATGAGGCGCCGGTGGTAGTCCTGGCCCGTGCGCTCGAGTTTTTGGCGACAGGTCTTTCGCTCCTGATGTTCGCGGTGATCGCCACGGGCGGCTGGACAATCGATGGGCTCGCGCTCACCCGACCTGAGGACGCCCTAGTGGTGCTCGCCGTGGTCGTCGCGATCAGGGCGTTTGTGGCGCCGATCCCACTCCCGCGGTTGCGGCCAGTGCGGGTGGTCGGCGTTGGGGTCGTCACGTACGTGCTCCTGATGAACTTTGTCGTATTGAGCCGGCACGCGGCGCTCCAGACTCACGCGCTGGACCTCGGTCAGTATCTGCAAGTTATCTGGAACATCTCCGCTGGGTACGGCGCCCGCACGACGCTGCCGCCACTGCATTTCTGGGGCGAGCATCTGTCGCTAGTCTTCTATCTCTTGGTTCCGTTGATGTGGCTCGCGCCCGGGGCAGCCGCGTTGCTCGTGGCGCAGACCTTAATTCTCGCTGTTGGCGCCGTGGCGGTATTTGCTTACACGGTGCGGCGCACTGCGTTGGCGGACGAACGTGTTGCGGCGGGCTTTGCGCTCCTCTACCTCGTCAATCCATCGCTCCATGGCGTCAATATCCGAGATATCCATCCGCAGGCCTTCGCTATCACCTTCCTCCTCGGAGCAGTCGCGGCGTTCGATGCCGGCCGCTTCGGATGGTGCGCGCTGGCCCTCTTGCTGACGCTCGTGAGCAGGGAGGACGCTGCGATCGCCGTCGTCGGGTTTGGAATCTGGCTCGCGCTCGCCCGGCGCCGCTGGGCCCTCGGCGCCGCCGTCGCCGGCGCCGCCGTCCTGGTCCTCTACGCTGATCTCACGTGGGTCATGCCGTACTTCCGCAGTAGCCCGTACCCACACCTCAACCGGTACCGTCACCTGGGCGCGTCGCTGCCGCAGATCCTGGGGACGCTAGTGCTAGAGCCGCAGAGCTGGCTGCCCCTGATCCTGAGCTTCCAGAAGGGTATGTACCTCGCGGCGCTGGTGGCGCCGCTGGGGTTCCTGCCGCTGCTGGCGCCGCGGGTGCTCGCTGCAGCGCTACCGGGACTTGCGATGAATCTCCTGAGCTTCGACCACGTGCTGTTCAATTACCGCTCTCAGTACCAGGCGTTCGTCCTGCCCTTCCTTGTCCTTGCGGCTGTCGACGGCTACGCCTGGTTGCGCGAACGACGGGTTCCATGGTTGTCTGCCGGCCGCGCGCTCGCGTTCGGTTTCGTCGCGAGCGTAGTGCTGACCGCTCGCACCGTGAACGACTTCACAGTGACGCGGTGGTGGCCGGGCGCGGATCAGCGGACGGCATACGCGCTCATGCGCGAGATCCCCGCAGCCGCGGTCGTGAGTGTCAATGAGCGCCTCGTGCCGCACCTCGCGATGCGCCGCGAGGTCTACATCTTTCCGACAGCTGTGGCAACGAGCGCGTGGATTCTCGAGCGCGAGAGCGAGATCGCCAAGGCACCACCGATAGGCTTCGCCGTCGTGCGGCGTACGGGTGGCTGGGTGCTACTGCGACGCGAGGCGTAGCCACCCCCCGCCGGCGGCACCGAGAAGGTGCGCTCAACCTGCCGACGCGCCTTCCGAACTTGCCCGCCCACGTGGCAACGACCGTAGACCTGCCGCCCTGCACGACGCGTATCTCGACGCGCTCGACGTTGCCGCTCCGGCGTTCAGCGTCACGGTGAGCGAGTATTCTGTCCGACAGAGCGTTGCAGGGCGCTGGGGGACTCGACGCCCGGCACCGACTGGCGCCAGCGGAGGTAGGATCCGGAGCCGACGACGACAGGAGGCATGAGCAGCGCGATTACGAGAAGCCACAATTTCACGAGCGGGCGTCGTGGCACGGGCCGAGGAATGACATGTCATGATCGCCGCTATTGTCGTCAAGGTGACACGCCAGCATGTTGTTGATTCGTTTTACGGGGATTTTCCGACGACTCCTTCAAGGGGAAATGGTCCGACGACATGTATAGGAGAACCGTGCCTGGATGACTTTCCTGGCGCGCCTCTGCTTTCGAGCCAATGATACTGCCATGACGCTCTCTTCGTTTAGGGGTTTGCCGAGATATGGATGGCGTCCGGAGTGATCTCGACTCGCCCCACGTCGACGCGAACTGGCGTGCGCGCCGCCAGCCCGAGGGACGGATCATAATTGCGGATCACCCAATTCGCGAGCCTCTGAGGTACGCGGACGCCACCGACCAGGACTACGTCCGCCGCGAGGGCGAAGGGCCGGTCCCTTGCAGGCAGAATGCGCACGTGTGCCGTTACATCAGGGCCAGGCTGCCTAAACGTGATGGCTATCGCCTCGCGTCCGAGTTCCACAGACGCGTTCTTAAACTCCTTCAGGTCGTGGAGGAACGCTGCGAAGTCGGCCGCGAAGACCGTCGCCCGCTCGAGCCGGACCCTTCGAGCATCGAGCGGGTCGAGACGGCTATCGGCGTGGACGCTGAATGGGTTCACCAACGCATCGTCCACGACTATGTGAACGTCGTGGATGCGTAGAAGCGCAGGCTTCCGGCGCCAGAGCTCACCGACCGTTGCCGCGCTGGCGTCGATTTCGACGCGCGGGAGACGGCCTTCGCGGATCCCTTGGTCGTGTGCGACACGGATCTTGAGCCCCTCGACGTCCCGTGCCACGTCAGCCAAACGGCGCTGGATCGCCTGCTCCACCTCGCGCGCGAATGTTTTCAGCGCAACGGCCGGTCCGTCGGCGATTCGGCGGGCGCGGACTGTCGCCGTCGAACCGTCCGGCAACGGGAACTCCCCGATGACCGGAAAGACGCGGGCCAAGGGCTGATCTGTCGCGAAGCGCTCGGCAATGCGGCGCGGCTTCTCGGCGGTCCACGCGGGCCCCTGATCACCAGTTTTTAGGATCATGTACTCGATCCCAACGGGCTCGCCGTCCCACGCGCGCGCCCAACGGAGCGGCAGACCGTCACGAAGTGCGTAGTAGCGGAAATTGCTGGCGGAAAAGAATGCGTAGTTTGGAACGACGCTCACCGTGGCCGGCACGCCACGGGCGCCGTGGGCGATGAGGGCGATAATCTCGCGGTGGTGCCACTCGTCGCGCATCGGCGGCGTCTCGGGGACGAGCGGAGTGCCGAGGAGCGGAACCGTGAGACCATGTGGCACTCCGAAGGCCGTCGCTCCGATCTGCACCGCCGCAGCGAGAGGGACCATAGCGCCGGCCATCGCACGGGCCCGCCCGCGTAATGTGTTGAATCCCATCCCGCCGAGCGCCGCCGCGACGGGCAGGAGGGGGAGCGTATAGCGCAGGTTCTTGTTCTGTAGCATCTCGAAGACAGAGAACGGTACGAGCAAGGTGGTCAAGAGAAACCACCGGTGGCAGCGGACAGCCACGATCAATCCGACCGCCAAAAAAAGGACCGCCAAAAGCCCGAACTGGGGGACAAACCACGTTGGATAGAAGAGCAGTCCCTCTGCCGTCAACGGGTCCGCATGGCCCGACTCCGCGGCCTGCTTGAATGAGCGGGCGCCGATCTGCGCGGCGATTCCGAACAGCCTCGGCCCGTACCAGGGCACCGCCAATGCGCTGCCGATCAACACGGCTAGAATGAAATTGAAAAGTGCATTCCATGTGCGGACCTTGGCGGCCACTAGCACGAGCGGCGCCAGCACGTAGACCGCGAACGGCGGCTTCGTGAGCATGCCGAGGCCCAGGGCGATCCCGACAGCGACGGACCAGCCAGCGCGCGAGAAGCCGTCGCTGCGAAGCAGCAGAACGAGCATCAGGGCTACCACAGAGGCGAGCGGCAGGTCGAGCTGGAACCTAAGCGATGAGAAGACGACGAAAGGCGCGCTCCCGAAAAGGAGCGCCGCGACGACGCCCCCGCTCCCTCCCGCGAAGGGGCGCGCGAGCACATAGACACTCGCCATCCCGAGGCCGAGAAACGCGAGAATGACGGCCTGAGCTGCGGCGATGTCCGACGGCGCCAGCCGATAGGCGATTGCGGCGGTGCACATGACCAGCGGCGGATAGAAGGTCGAGCGTTCGAGAATGGCCCCGACGTCCCCGCGAGCCATATCCTGGGCGCAGAGGACGACTCGCTCAAGGTGGTTCGCATGGTCCCACTCGGGTGGGCGCCGATCCAGGCCTAGCCACAGCGCAGCGACCGTCGCGACCACAGCGAATGCCGCGCCGACGAGCGCCCATTCACGGAGCTGGCGGGCGGGCGGCACTTCCACTGGCGTGCTAGAGGCAGCAGCGACGCGCCGAACGAGAGCGCGCAGCGAAAAACGAAGACGAGGTGTCGCTCCAGGGCGAACACTCGCTCAAGCGACCGGTCACCGGCAGGGGCCGATGCGAATCACTGGTGGCGTCGACCCGCTGTCGCTTCCATGCGGGGCAGCGCGCCCTAGGCCAAAGGGCAGGATGTTGGAAGTGGCTCACGCGGAGAGCCGTGAACCCCGCGCTCGGCGGCTTCTTAGTGCCGTTCCTAAGCTTCGCAGCATCACTAGAAATCGACGACATCCTTTCAGTTGGGGACGCGCCCAGCAGTCGCTACTCAGAGTGTCTCAATCAGCCAGCCGGTGTATGGTAAGTTTTTGATGGGCGCCATCCGATCGGCGTTCGCTCGAACAATCGAGAGGGCCGATACGGACCGTCCCTCAGTCCCCGTTTCGCCAACATCTGGTGAGGCCCGGTCGCTAAATGCTGTATCAAAAGGACACAACCGCTTGCACGGCGTAAGGCAATGGTGCCCTTGCTACCTGTCCGGCTGGGAACAACACATCCACGTGCCGGCCTCAGACTCGGCTTCCTCCGAGACTTGTGAGGTGCGCGCATGAGACTCGAAATATTTGGTTAGGTTACGCTCGTCATCGCCGGTGCAATACACACACTATAACGCTCACAGACAGTTGGCGAACCCCTGCTTGCCAGTGCTGGGCGGCGCAAAGGGGCCTTTAGTCAAGAAGCGATCTGGGTTAATCGCGACACCTGATTTGAGGCAGACCAAGGTTCGCGTGTCAGTTTGTTTGAGGCGGTGCCGTCCGTCCACTGGGGCAACGGACCCACCGACCGTTTCGCAGATTTAACGAGCCGTGTGCAAACGAGCTACTCGACTGTGCGGGCTTCGGACGGCCGCGCTCGCGGCACAGGGACGCGATGCTGGAGATATGACGCTCACGGCGTTCGCGAGCGGCTGGGTGGACTGAGCCGAGTGGGCGTTCCCGCCGTCTCGGTCCTCATGCCCGTCTACAACGGCGCGCCGTGGGTGCGCGACGCGGTGGCGAGCGTGCTCGCGCAGACCGCGGGCGACCTGGAGCTGATCGCCATCGACGACGGCTCCACCGACGGCACGCGGGACTTGCTCGCCGGCGTGAAGGATCGGCGCCTCCGGGTCACGCGCCAGGCGCGCGCGGGGCTCACGCCCGCCCTCAACCGCGCGCTCGCCGTGGCGCGCGCGCCGCTCGTGGCACGGCTCGACGCCGACGACGTGGCTCGGCCGGAGCGGCTCGGGCGCCAGCGCGCGTTCCTCGACGCCCACGCGGACGTCGGGCTGCTCGGCACAGGCGCGCGCGAGATCGATGCGGCGGGGCGCGAGGTCGCCCTCATCCGTCCTCCCGAGGATGACGCCACGATCCGGCGCGTGCTGATCCGGCGTAATCCCTTCGTGCATTCGTCGATCATGATGCGGCGGACCGTCGTCGAGCGGGCCGGCGGCTATGACGAGACGCTACCGGTCGCGCAGGACTACGACCTCTGGATGCGCATGAGCCGTCTCGCGCGGCTGGCGAACCTGCCCGAGCCTCTCGTGGTGCGCCGCCTCGTGCCCGGGCGCGTCACGGCGGTCCGCGACGCCGAGCGGCTCCGCACCGAGGCGCGCGTGCGCTGGCGCGCGGTGCGGAGCGGAGCCTATCCGTGGTGGTGCGCGCTCTTCGCCGCGCGTCCGGCGCTCGCGCTGGCGCTGCCCCCTGCGTGGCGCCGTGCGCTCCGCCGGGCGCGGGGCTCGAGCGATCACCTGTAGTAGTATGGTCGCGATGCGCGCCCTCATCACCGGTATCACCGGCTTTGTCGGCAGCCACCTCGCCGAGTACGTGCTGAACCAGGGCGCCGAGGTGACCGGGTCGCTCCGCTGGCGGAGTAAGACCGAGCACATCGAGCACCTGCGCGACCGGATCAGCCTGGTCGAGTGCGATCTGCGCGATCTCTTCTCGGTGCGGGCGCTCCTCGAGCAGGCGCGGCCCGACTATATCGTGCACCTCGCGGCCCAGAGCTTCGTGGCGGCCTCGTGGCAGACGCCGACGGAGACCTTGTGGACCAACGCGCTGTGCCAGATGAACCTCCTCGAGGGGATGCGGCAGCTCGGCTCGAAGGCGCGCTTCATCGTCATCGGCTCGAGCGAGGAATATGGCCTCGTCTACCCCGACGAGCTGCCCATCCGCGAGACGAACCCGCTGCGCCCGCTCTCGCCTTACGCGGTGAGCAAGGTCACGCAGGACCTGATGGGCTGGCAGTATTTCAAGAGCTACGGCATGCACATCGTGCGCGCGCGCGCATTCAACCACGACGGCCCCCGTCGAGGTGAGACCTTCGCGACGTCGAACTTCGCGAAGCAGATCGCCGTGATCGAGGCGGGCCTCCACGAGCCCGTCGTGCTCGTCGGCGATCTGAAGCCGACGCGCGACTTCTCGGACGTCCGCGACATCGTGCGCGGCTACTGGACGCTCCTCGAGCGGGGCACGCCGGGCGAGGTCTACAACCTGTGCTCGGGGGTCGACTGGTCGATCGAGCGCGTGCTGAACTTCTTGGTCGCGAAGTCCACGGCTCCACGGATCGAGATTCGCCAGGACCCGACGCGGCTCCGGCCCTCCGACGTGCCGATCCTGCGCGGCTCGCGGGAGAAGATCGAGACGACCCTCGGCTGGAGGACCACGATCCCGCTCGAGACGACACTGACCGATCTTCTAGAATATTGGCGACGCCGTATCCGATCTCGGGCCAGCTGACCACACGCCGTCCGGCCACCGGACAGTCCTCCCCGCGGGTGGCCCTCGTCCACGACTGGCTAACGGGCATGCGCGGGGGCGAGCGGTGTCTCGAGGTCTTCGCTGAGCTCTTCCCGGACGCGCCGCTCTTCACGCTGCTCCACGTCCCCGGGAGCGTCTCGCCCGTGATCGAGCGCCGTCGCGTCGTGACCTCGTTCGTCGAGCGGCTGCCCGGCGCCGCCTCGCAGTATCGCCGTTATCTTCCGCTGTTCCCCGCGGCGGTGCGCCGCTTCGACCTGTCCGGCTACGATCTCGTCCTCTCCCTCAGCCACTGCGTCGCCAAAGGGGTCCGGACGCCGCCGGGCGCGCTCCACCTCTGCTACTGCTTCACGCCCATGCGCTACGTGTGGGACCTCGCCGCCGACTACACCGCGCGCGCCGGGCTCGCCACCCGGCTCCTGGCACCGCCCGTCGCCGCCGCGCTCCGCCGGTGGGACCGGCGCACCGAGTCCGTCCACGGCTTCGTCGCGATTTCCCGCCACATCGCCGCGCGCATCCGGCGCGTCTGGGGCCGCGAGGCCGACGTCATCCACCCGCCGGTGGACGTCCGGCGGTTCCGGATCGCCGACGGCGCCGGCGATTTCTATCTCGTCGTGTCGGCGCTCGTCCCCTACAAGCGCATCGACCTGGCGATCGGCGCCGCCCGGCGGCTCGACCGGCGCCTCGTCATCGTCGGCACCGGTCCGGAAGAGCGGCGGCTCAAGGCGCTCGCCGGGCCGCGCGTCGAGTTCCTCGGCTGGCGGGACGACCGCGAGGTCGCCGACCTCTACGCCCGCTGCCGCGCCGTGCTCTTCCCGGCGGTCGAGGATTTTGGAATCGTGCCGCTCGAGGCGGCCGCCGCCGGGCGGCCGACGATCGCGCTCGGGCGCGGCGGCGTGCTCGAGACCATGGTGGGGCTCGGCGCCGGCGACGCGGCCCCGACGGCGGTTTTCTTCGGCGAGCAGACCGCCGAGGCGCTCGCCGCCGCGATGGGCACCTTCGAGGCCGCCGAGGACCGGTTCGACCCCAAGGCGCTGCGGGCGCGCGCCGCGCTCTTCGACCGGCCGCTCTTCAAGCGTCGGCTCTTCGAGTACGTCGACGCGCGCTGGAGGGAGTGGAGGGCCCGGCAGGCATGCTGAGGGCTCACTCGCGCCTCTTCGAGCACCTCACGCTCGCCGGCGACCTCGGCTTGATCGCGCTCTGCTGGATGTCCGCCTACGCGATCCGGTTCCGCCTGATGCCGGTGACCGACGTCCCGCCCTTCCAGGATTACGCGCTCCAGCTCCTGCCCATCCTGCTCGTCTGGGGCTTCGCGTTCCGCGCGTTCGACCTCTACCGGCCGAACCGTCTGGCGTCGCACCTCTCCGAGTGGGTCGACGTGGCCAAGGCGTCCACGCTCGGCGCGCTCGTCCTCGTCGCGATCATGACCTTCGCGTTCCGCGGCTACGACTACTCGCGGCTCGTGATCGCGCTCTTCTGGGTGCAGTCGATCGTCGCCGTGAGCTTCTCGCGCGCCGTGTTCCGCGAGGCGCTCCGCTTCGCGCGCCGCCGCGGCTACAACCAGCGGTACGCGATCGTCGTGGGCGGAGGCGAGCCCGCGGCGGAGGTCCTGCGCGTGCTGAGTCGCCGGCGGGACGTCGGCATCCAGGTCCTGGGGCTCCTCTCGGACAAGGCGGACACGCCCGGGATCGACGCGCCGCGGCTCGGGGGCGTCGAGGAGATCCGCGCCGTTCTCGACCGGCAGCAGGTCGACATCGTGTTCATCGCGTTGCCGCACAGCGAATACCCGCGCCTCACCTCCGTCCTCAACGAGATCGGCGACGACCCCGTCGCGATCCACTTCGTCCCCGACGTGTTCGGCCTCGCCTCGCTCCGTGGGGGCGTCGAGGAGTTCGAATCGATCCCCTTCATCCATCTGCGCGAGTCCCCCCTCTACGGCTGGAACCGCGTGATCAAGCGGTTCCTCGACCTCGTCGTGGGCGGGCTGGCGCTCCTTCTCGCCGCCCCCGTGATGCTCGCGATCGCCGTCCTCCTCAAGCTCGCCTCCCCGGGGCCCGTCCTCTTCCGCCAGGAGCGGATGGGTCTGGACGGCCAGCGCTTCCGCATGCTCAAGTTCCGCACGATGCGCGTGGACGCCGAGCGCGAGACCGGGCCCGTCTGGGCGCGGCCGGACGATCCGCGGCGCACGCGCCTCGGGACCTTCCTCCGACGCTTCAGCCTCGACGAGCTGCCTCAGCTCTGGAACGTCCTGCGCGGTGAAATGAGCCTCGTCGGCCCGCGCCCCGAGCGCCCGAGCTTCGTCGAGGAGTTCCGGCGGCGGGTGCCCGGGTACATGCTCCGTCACAAGGTGAAGGCGGGCATCACCGGCTGGGCGCAGATCAACGGCTGGCGGGGGAGCACCTCGATCGAGAAGCGGATCGAGTACGACCTCTACTACATCGAGCGCTGGAGCGTCGGGCTCGACCTGAAGATCCTTTTGCAGACCTTCTGGCACGGCTTCCGCAACCGCAACGCCTATTGAGCGGCGCGACGGAGGCTCCCTCGGCGCCGGGAACCCCGGGCCGGCCCTGGATCGCGGCGGTTCGCCGATGGCTCCTCCTGGCGCTCACGCTCGGGCTCGCGGCGTCGATCTCGCTCTCGGAGCTCACGCTCGTCGTCCTCGCCGCGTGGCTCGTGTTCGGGCCGCGCGAGGCCGGGGCAGCCCGCGCGGGCTGGCCGCTCGCGGGACCGTTCGTCGTCTTCGCCGCGTGGACGCTCGTGGCGGCCCTCGCCGCGCCGCGGCTCGTCGAGAGCCTGGCGGCCACGAAAGGGTTGCTCACCCTGGGCGCTTTCTACGTCGTGCTCCACGCGTGTCCCTCGCGGCGGGCGGCCGAGCGGTTTTTGACCGGCCTCTTCATCGCCGTCTCGGTGGTCGCGCTCTTCTCCATCGCGCAGGTCGGCCTCTGTCCGGCAGGCGGCGCCGTCGAGGCCGGCCCGTGGCGACTGCTCTTCCGCAAGTGTGAGCGCGCGCGCGGCTTCTTCTCGATCTACATGACGCTCGCGGGCGTCCTCACGCAGGTGCTCGTGGCCACGCTGCCCCGCCTCGCGCGCGCGGGATGGTCCCGCGCGTGGGTGCTGCCCCTCTGGCTCATCGGAGCGCTGGCGCTCGGGCTCACTTATGTGCGCGGCGCCTGGCTCGGCTTCGCCCTCGGAGCCGCGGGATGCGCGCTCGCCCTCCGGCGGCGGCGGCTCGTGCTGGGGGTGCTCGCGGGAGTCGTGATCGCGGCGCTCGTCGCGGAGCCGGGCGTGCTCGACCGGCTCCGCACCATCGGGGATCTGACCGACGACACCGCGCGTGATCGGCTCGCGATGCTGGACGCGGGGCTGCGCCTCGCCCGGGAGCACCCGATCACGGGCGTCGGGCCCGGGCAGGTCAAACATCTCTACCCCGTCTGGGCGTCGCCGGAAGCGCTCCGGCGGTCGACCAGCCACCTGCACGATACGCCGCTCCAGATCGTGGTCGAGCGTGGCGTCCCCGGCCTGGCAGCCTGGATCGCGATCTGGGTGGCGTTCTTCGGGGCGTCGCTACGCACGCTCTCCCGGATTCCTGCGGGGGACGAGGACGCGCGTGGGCTCGTCCTGGGCTCGATGGCGGCGATCGCGGCGTTCCTCGTCGCCGGCCTCTTCGAGTACAACTTCGGCGACACGGAGGTGCTCCTCGTCGCCGTCGCCCTCATGGCGCTGCCGTTCGTCGTCGAGCGCGACCTCGACGAGGTTACCGGCCACGATAAGCCGCGGTTGCGGAGCGAAGCAGAGTCGCCGGGGACTTCAGCGTGAAGTCGGACGTTCTCACCTGATCGCCGTCATTCGATGCGAAACAACCGTGCACCATGAAACACGGTCGCGATCTCGACGACGTCGCTCCTCAGGCGGTACACGATTCGATAGCTGCCGTGGATGACCTCGCGGAGGGACTCGTCACCAACCTCTCGCACTACCCGTCCGGACAGCGGGTGCGTTTCGAGTCGCCCCACTGCCGCCACGATCCGTTCCACGACGAGGTTGGCGTAGTGCGGGGAGTCCCGCGCCACATAGGCGCGGATCGCCTCGACGTCCTCGATCGCCTGGGGTGCCCAGACGACCTGGGTCACCGGAGAAGCCGGCGCTTCGCCTCGGTGTGATCTATGCCCTTGCCGGCGTCCAGTTCCGCCAGCCCACGCTCTATCTTCGCCAAGAGGACGAGCCGCTCTATAGCGTCCTCAAGCGTCGCATCCGCTGGCAGCTTCTCGATTGCCTCCAGAGCCTTCTGTTTGGCAGCACTCCCTGACATGGATGCCTCGCGCCCTCCCTCAAGCGACAGGATTAGGATACCCGAACCGCACGGCGTCCGCTGTACGGTTAACCGTAGCGTCTACCAGAAGCCGTAGAGCGGACGGGACCTGACGCAGATCAACGGAGCAGCCCGAGCCTCACGAGCTTCTTCGCCAGCCGAGCTCGGTCACACACCGAGGCGTCTCTTGGCCTCCGCATGACTGTAGAGCCGCTCCCGCTTGAGGTCCTCGAGGCTCTCACGAAGGGCCGCGGCCATCTCGGGATCGCTGAGGACGTCGAGCGTCTCCACGAGACTCTCGTAAGACTCCCACGGTATGACGACAAGCGCGGGACGCATCTCAACCCCCCTCCATGTACATCAGAATCTACACCTAGCGAGAATTCAAGCGGACGAGGGGCTCGGTCCCCTCTCAGTACGCGCGCACCGGCTCCGTCGCCGTCCGAACGCGGACGAAGTAGTCTTTGAAGCGCTCGAGGTCCGCCTCGGACACCATGTCCGAGACGATGAAGCACGCGAGGTCACCCTGCCTCCAGACCCACGCCGAGAAGCCTTCCTCGTGTAGAAGAGCGGGCCTCCACCGGTCGATCTGGACGCGCTGGCGGTCGGGGATCGGCAGACCCGGTGCCGGGAGCACGGTGTACGTCACGAGGTGGCCGTCGCCGTCGCGGTAGTAGAGCACCAGGCCGCGGCGCCCCTCGAGGTACACCGGCTCCGCGCCGACGGGAACCAACCGGTCGTCGCCGACGAAGACCTGGGTGAGGCCGATGCCCGACTCGCGGGCGAGCCAGGGGAGCGCCGCCGGGATGGTCTCGGCGTGCCGCGCCCCCCAGATGAGCGCGCGCTCGTGCTCGGCGACGACCGAGCGCACGAGCCGCTGCGCGGGGTCGGCGGGTGGGATCCGCGGGAGCAGCGGCAGGAACGCCAGCACGAGCACGAGCGTCGTCGCGGCCGCGGCGAACGCGGCCGCGAGCCACACGGACCGGTGCCGGGGCGGCGGGGTCGCCGCCGCGACGATGGCCTCGCGCAGGTGCGCGGACGCGGCATGGCGTGGCAGCTCGGCGGCGAGCCGCTGGCCCAGGGCCTCGTCCGACGCGTCCGAAGGGCGCTCGTTCATTTTTGTTCGTAGTCGCGCAGCAACGCGCGCAGCCGCTCCTTCGCTCTGAAGATCCTCGACTTGACGGTGCCCACGGGACACGCCATCACGTGGGCGACCTCCTCGAGCGACAGGCCTTCCACTTCGGCGAGGAGAAGCACGGTGCGGAATTCCTCCGGCAGGCGGCGCAGCGCGCGCTCGAGGTCGGTGTGCGCCTCCATGGCGCGCGCCGAGTCCTCGGGCGCGTCGTGGAACATCGGCGCGTCCCAGTCCGGCACCCCGTCGTCCGCGATGGGGGACTCGCGCTCGTGGAGCCGGTAGAACGTCAGAAACGTGTTCCTCAGAATCTGAAACAACCAGGCGCGGAGATGGGTTCCCGGCGTGAACCGGTGGGCGAATCGGAACGCGCGGAGGTAGGTCTCCTGGACGAGGTCGTCCGCCTCCGGCGGGTTGCGGGTCAGGTACACCGCGAAATTGTGGAGGGCGTCCAGGTGCTCGAGGGCTTGCCGCTCGAACTCGCCGAAGGCCACCGCGCCTCAGTCCTCGAACCAGCGGGCCGGATAGTCGCCCGGGCGGACTTCGTGCTCGTCCGTGATGTCGTCAAGGAGCTCACGGACGGTCCGGTACAGCGTCGGATGCTCGAACTCGGGCGCCAGGTCTGCGAGCGGCCGGAGGACGAAGGCGCGCTCGGCGAGGAGCAGGTGCGGGATGTGGAGGTCGTCGGGGACGCTGACGACCTCGCGGCCATAGAAGAGGATGTCGATGTCGAGAGTCCGCGCGGCGAAGCGCCGTGCCTCGGGCGTCCCCGGGGGGCGCATCCGGCCGAGCGCCGTCTCGACCGCCTGCACCCGCTCGAGCAGCGCGTGCGGCGGCAGCGTGGTCTCGACCGCGACCACGCAGTTGAGGTACCAGGTCGTCTCGTCGCGCGTCCGGCCCGGCTCGCTCTCCCAGGGCTCCGCCTCGTAGAGCCGGGAGGCGCCGACGACCGCCACGCCGTCGAGCCGCGCGAGACGCTGGACGGCCTCCCGCAGCAGGGCGAGGCGGTCGCCGAGGTTCGAGCCGATGCTGAGAAACGCGCGCGGCATCAGCGTCTCCGCACGAGCTCGACCGCGGGGGTGCCGATGAGCCCCTGGAGCGGGGGTGTGAGTTTCCGGACGCGGACTCGAACCTCCTGCGCCGGGAACTCCCGCAGCAGGGCCTCGACCATGAGGCCGGCGAGGCGCTCGATGAGGTTGACGCGCTGGCTCGTCCCGATCGCGACGATGCGGCTGGCGACCGCGCCGTAGTCGACCGCGGCGTCCAGGTCGTCGGAGGCCGCCGCGGGTGCCAGGTCGAGGGCGAGCTCGGCGTCCACCGAGAACCAGGCGCCCACGGTCCGCTCCGCCTTCGTCAGGCCGTGCTGGCCGTAGAACCGCACGTCCTCGAGCAGGAGCTTGTCCGCCATCAGAGCTTCACGACGGGGTTCCTGAGACTGCCGATGGACTCGATGCGCACCTCGACCCGGTCGCCCGGCTGGAGCGGCCCGATGCCCGGCGGGGTCCCCGTCGCAATGACGTCACCGGGAAGCAGCGTCATCACCCGAGAGACGTGCGCCACGATGTCCTCGACCGGGAAGATCATCTCCTTGGTGCTCGAGGATTGGCGGAGCTCGCCGTTGACGTAGGCCTCGATCGTCAGCGCGTTCGGGTCGACGTCGGTCGCGATGCACGGCCCGATGGGGCAGAACGTGTCGAACGCCTTCGCGCGCGAGCCGTGTCCGTCCTTCATCTGCAGATCGCGCGCGGTCACGTCGTTGAGGCACGTGTAGCCGAGGATGTACTCGCGGGCGCGCGCGGCGGGCACGTCGCGGCAGCGCCGCTTGATGACGACCGCGAGCTCCGCCTCGTGCTCCACACGCGCGGAGATCGGCGGGCACACGATCGGATCGTCCGGGCCGATGAGGGTGGTCGGCGGCTTGAGGAACATGAGCGGCTCGTCCGGGATCGGCAGGCCGAGCTCGGCCGCGTGGTCCCGGTAGTTGACGCCGATCTCGACGATCTTGGACGGGACGACCGGTGCCAAGAGGACCACGTGCTTGAGCGCGTGGCGGCGGCGGCCCCGCCGGAAGATCGTGAAGGGCGTGCCCGTGTACTCGGCGATGCTCGAGCCCTCGAGGGCGCCGTAGCGCGTCGTGTCGCCCGCCTTGAACCGTACGATCTGCACGCCGGCCTCCTACGCGAGGCCGAGCACGTCGTGCATCGAGTAGAGCCCCGGCGGCCGCGCCGCGACGAACCGTACCGCGCGCAGCGCGCCCCGCGCGTACGTGTCCCGAGTGTGCGCCCGATGGGTCAGCTCGAGACGCTCGCCCAGCGTCCCGAACGACACGGTGTGCTCGCCGACGACGTCGCCCGAGCGGAGCGAGAGGACGGCGATCTCCCGCCGGGGGCGCTCGCCCGGCAGCCCCTGCCGGCCGTACACCGCGACCTGATCGAGGTCGCGCCCGAGCGCCGTGGCGACGATTTCCGCCATCTTGAGGGCGGTGCCGCTCGGCGCGTCCTTCTTGAAGCGGTGGTGGGTCTCCGTGATCTCGACGTCATACTCGTCGCCGAGCACCTTGGCCATCGTGCCGAGGAGGCTGAACGCGAGGGTCACGGCGACCGACATGCTGGGGGCGACGAGGATCGCCGTGCGCTTGGCGAGGTCGGCGATCTCCGCACGCTGGGCCGCCGTGAAGCCGGTGGTGCCGATCACGGCGCGCGCCCCGGCGCGGGCGACGAGCCGCAGGTGTTCGAGGGACGCTTCCGGGACGGAGAACTCGACGAGGACGCGGTCACGGGTGACGACGGCGGCGGGGTCGCCGCCCACCGCGACGCCCAGACGCCCGACACCCGCCAGCTCGCCGGCGTCCCGGCCGAGCGCAGGGTGCGCGGGGGCCTCGAGGGCGCCCACCAGGCGCAGGGCGGGATCGCCCTGCAGGCACGCGACGATGCGCGTACCCATGCGGCCAGCGGCGCCGGCCACGACGACGTCAATGGCGTGGGCCGTCGCGGACGCCGCCGCACCCGCGGTCGGCGCGGCCGCGGTCATCTGAAAGCGCTACTTCACGAGGGCGTACGGCTCGAGGACCGCACGCAACCGCTCACGGTTCGCGTCGCTCATTCGGCACATCGGCAGCCGGAACTCCGGCTCGATCATGCCGGCCATGGCCATCGCCTCTTTGATGGGGATCGGATTCGTCTCGAGGAACGCGGCCCGCGCCAGCGGGAAGAGCCGGTAGTGGAGGTCGCGCGCGCGCTTCCAGTCGCCGTCGAGCGCGGCGTGGACCATCTCGGCGGTCTCGCGCGGCAGGATATTGGCGATGACCGAGACGACCCCGTGGCCGCCGATCGCGAGGAGCGGAAGCGTGAGGTTGTCGTCGCCCGAGAGGACCGCGAAGTCGGGCCCGCACGCCGCGATCACCTGGCTCATCTGGTCGAGCGATCCCGACGCCTCTTTGACGCCCGCCACGCTCTTCACGTCGCGGACCAACCGCTCCAGCGTCGCCGTCTCGACGTTGACGGCCGTGCGGCTCTGGATGTTGTAGACGAGGATCGGGATCGCGACGGATTCGGCGACCGCGCGGAAGTGGCGGTAGAGCCCGTCCTGCGTGGGCTTGTTGTAGTACGGGTTGACGACCAGCGCGCCGGCGGCGCCGGCGCGCGCGGCGTGCCGGGTCAGGTCGATCGCCTCGGCCGTCGAGTTCGAGCCGGTGCCCGCGACGACCTTGAGGCGCCCGCGCGCGGCCTCGATCACGACCTCGATCAGCCGCTTGTGCTCGTCGTGCGAGAGCGTCGGCGACTCGCCCGTCGTCCCGCAGGGGACGATCCCGTCGGTCCCGTGGCTCGCGTGGAGCTCGACGAGCTCCCGCACCTTGGCCTCGTCGATCTGGCCGTTCCGGAACGGGGTGACCAGAGCGACGAACGAACCCTGGAATGGGGCACTCATAGCGCGCTCTCCCCCGCCACCAGGTCCTCGTAGGTCTCCCGGCGGCGCACGATCGTGTAACGGTTACCGTCCACGAGCACCTCGACGGCGCGCGGCCGCGTGTTGTAGTTGGACGCCATCGCGAAGCCGTAGGCGCCGGCGCTCATGACCGCGAGGAGGTCGCCCTCGTCGGTCCGCGCCAGCTCGCGGCCCTTCGCGAGGAAGTCCCCCGACTCGCAGATCGGCCCGACGACGTCGACCGTCTCCCCGGGCACGCCGGGCCGCGCTTCCGTGACGGGCCGGATCTCGTGATACGCGTCGTAGAGCACGGGGCGGATGAGGTCGTTCATCGCCGCGTCGACGACGACGAACGTCTTCTCCCCGGTCTGCTTGCGGTAGAGGACGCGCGTGAGGAGGACTCCGGCGTTGCCGACGATGGACCGGCCCGGCTCGAGCAGCACCCTGACGCCGAGCTCGCGGAGCGCCGGCAACAGCACCGTCGCGTACTCGCGGTGGGTCGGCGGCGCCTCCGCCCGGTAGCGGATGCCGAGGCCGCCCCCGACGTCGACCGTCCGGATCTCGATCGAACGTTCGCGGAGCGTCTTCACCAGCGCGGCGATGCGCGCGACCGCGTCGGCGAACGGCGAGGCCTTGGTGAGCTGCGAGCCGATGTGGATGTCCGCGCCGACGACCTCCACGCCCTTGAGGCTCGCCGCGTCCGCGTACGCCTCGAGCGCCTGCGCGAAGGGGATTCCGAACTTCGAGGTCTTGAGTCCGGTGGCGATGTAGGGGTGCGTCTGCGGATCCACGTCGGGATTCACGCGCAGCGCCACGGGCGCGCGCACGCCCATCTCGCGGGCGACCTCGTCGAGGGTCCGGAGCTCGCTCAGCGACTCGACGTTGAACATGAGGATCTCGGCCTTGAGCGCCTCCCGCAGCTCGTCGCGCGTCTTGCCCACGCCGGAGAAGATGATCGTGCTGGGCGGGAAGCCCGCGCGCAGGGCGCGGAAGAGCTCGCCACCCGACACGATGTCGGCGCCGGCGCCGGCCCGCGCGAGCGTTGCGAGCACGCCGAGATTCGCGTTGGCCTTGACCGAGTAGCAGACGAGGTGGGGGACCTCGGCGAAGGCGGCGTCGTAAGCCCGGTAATTCTCCAGCAGCGCCGCCTTCGAGTACACGTAGGCGGGCGTGCCCACATCGGCGGCCAGGGTGCGAAGCGAAACCTGCTCGCAGCAGAGATCGAAGTTGCGATACGTGAAATAGTCCATGTGCGCGTCGCGGCAATTGTTTCGTGACCGTAGCATTCGCGCGGGGTGAAGTCAAGGCACGGTGACCGTCACCTCGTCGGAGTGGTTGCTCTGGTTGGGGAGCGATGCCGAATCCTGCGCCGTCACCGCGTACCGATACGTGCCGGGCGGCACGTCGCGGTCGACGAACGTGGTCGTCGGCGTGCGCGTGGAGCCCACCCGGACGAAGTCGCCGCGTGCGGCCGCGCGGTAGACGAGGTAGCCGGCGACGTCGGGCTCCGGGCTCGGGCTCCACGACAGCCGCACCGTGGATGCGGACGGGATGGCGACGAGGTTCGCCGGCGGCGACGGGGCCGTCGTCTTCCGCGGAGTCACGGCGACGCGCGCCGACGGCGCGCTGTAGGCGGGCGTCCCGCCCTCGGTGCGCACCGCGCGGACCGCGTAGTGATACGTCCGCTCGTTCTCCAGTGGGCGATCGGTGAGTGCCTGCTCGCCGAGCGCCGCCGTCGCCACGGGGAGGAGTGGAGCGTCCGCCGTCGGCGCGCGGAGCACCTCGTAGGTGAGGGGGCCCGTCGCGGGGCTCCCGTCCACGAGGCGCGCCGGCGGCTGCCAGGACAGGCGGGCCTCGCGCTCTCCGGGTCGCGCCGCGAGGCTCGTGGGCGGCTCGGGCGCGGCGATGTAGGTGGTCGACGCGCGGCGCGACGGCGGGCTCGTGCGTCCGAGCGAGTCGGCGGTGACGACCACGTATGTGTAGCGCCGGCCGTAGGCGAGGCCCCGGCTGTCGGTGGCGGTGACGCGATTGCCCGCGACGCGTGCGGCCTCCAGTCCGTCGAGCCGCACGGTGGCGATCTCCGTGTAGCCGGCGATCGCGCCGTCCGCCAGCATCGCCGCCTTCGGCTCCCCGTCCCCCGCATCGTCCACGCGGAAGACGCGCGCTCGCGCGAGGTCGCGCAAGGGGGTGTGGTCGAGCCGCCGCGTCGGGTTGGTCCAGGCGAGCTCGATCGCCGAGGCGTGGACCCCGACGACGAGGTCGCTGACGGCCTGCGGGACGCGCGTCTCGGGAGCGACGGGCGATCCCCTGCGACCACACGCCGCCAGGCCGAGCGCCGCCAGCAGGACGCCGCCGGCCAGGCGCACGCGGGGGGTCATGCGCGGGCGATCAGCGTGCGAGCCAGGGCGAGTGCCTCGCGCACGGCCGCCGGCGCCGTTCCGCCGGTCACGGCCCGCGCGCGGAGCGAGGCCTCCACCGTGATCGCGTCCTTGACGTCGTCGTCGATCAGCGGCGAAAAGTGGTGCAGCTCGGCGAGCGTGAGGTCCTCGAGCGTCTTGCCCTCGTCGAGGGCCCAGCGGACGACCCGGCCGACGACCTCGTGCGCCTGGCGGAAGGGCAGACCCTTCCTCACGAGGTAGTCCGCGAGATCGGTGGCGGTCGAGTAGTGCTCACCCGCGGCGCGCCGCATCCGGTCGGTGCGGAACGTGAGCGAGGCCAGGAGCGGCGGCAGGACTTCCAGGATCGCCTCGAGCGTGTCCACCGAGTCGAAGAACGGCTCCTTGTCCTCCTGCATGTCGGAGTTATACGCGAGCGGCAGGCCCTTCATCACCGTCAGCACGGTGACGAGGTTGCCGTAGAGGCGCCCGCTCTTGCCTCGGATCAGCTCGGCGACGTCGGGGTTCTTCTTCTGCGGCATGATCGACGAGCCCGTGGCGAACGCGTCCGCGAACTCGACGAAGCCGAACTCGGCGGTCGCCCAGAGCGTGAGGTCCGCGGCGAGCCGCGACAGGTGCAGACCCGCCAGCGCGCCGGCTGCCAGGAACTCGAGGATGTAGTCGCGATCGCTCACGGCGTCGAGGCTGTTGGGGGAGACGGTGGCGAAGCCCAGGTCCTTGGCGAGCGCCGCGCGGTCGATGGGGAACGGAGTGCCCGCCAGCGCCGCCGCGCCGAGCGGGAGCACGTCGGCCCGCGCCGCGCAGTCGCGGAACCGCTCCCGGTCACGCTGGAGCATGAACACGTACGCGAGGAGATGATGGGCGAGCACGATGGGCTGGGCGCGCTGGAGGTGCGTGTAGCCGGGGAGCGGGGCCTCGACGGTCTCGGCTGCCCGCGCGACGAAGACCTCCTGCACGCGGCGGAGCCCCTCGCCCACGCGCGCGACGCTCGCTTTCAGATAGAGGCGCTCGTCGAGGGCGATCTGATCGTTGCGCGAGCGGCCCGTGTGGAGCTTGCCGCCGACTTCGCCGACCAGGTCCAGCAGGCGCCGCTCCACGTTCATGTGGATGTCTTCGAGCTCCGGCCGAAACGGGAACGCGCCGGTGGCGAGCTCCTCCCGCACCGCCTCGAGACCCCGCACGATCGTGTCGCGCTCGGACGCGGTCAAGAGCCCGGCGCGGCCGAGCGCCTTCGCCCAGGCGACGCTGCCCGTGATGTCGTATGCCCAGAGGCGCTGATCGAAGGCGAGCGACCCGGTGAAGCGTTCGGCGGTCGGATCGGTGGACTGCTTGAAGCGCCCCGCCCACGGCTTGACCTTCGCGCGGGGCGTGGCGCGTCGTGGCCGGCGCTTCACGTGAGGAGCGCGGCGATGTCGTCCATGATCCGCTGCGTCACGCGCTGCCGCGTCCGCCGCTGGCCGTGGGCGCCGTCCGGCGGAAAGCGGCGCGGAGATCCGAAGCGGACCCGGAGCGCGCTCCGCCGAGGAATGTGCCCCCACCGCTCGGCGAGCGCCTCGTACGTGCCCGTGATCCCCGCCGGGACGACCGGCGCGCCGGACCGGAGCGCCAGGAGCGCGACGCCGGGCAGGCCGCGCTCGAGCCGCCCGCGGACGCTGAAGGGGCCCTCGGGGAAGATGCCGACCACGGATCCCTCGGCGAGCGCGCCGAGTGCCTTCTTGAGCCCGCCGGGGTCCGGCCGCTCGAGGTTGATCGGGATCGAGCCGACGTGCCGGTGAAAGAGCGGGTGGAGTGGCGTCGCCCGCCACACCCGCGGCATGACGATGAAGCGGATCGGCTCGGGCGCGACCACGCCGAGGACGACGCCGTCGAGATAGTTGTGATGGTTCGCGGCGACGATGTAGGGGCCGCTCGGCGGCAGGTGCTCACGTCCCTCCACGACGAGGTCGAACATGCGCTCGAGGAGCCGGCGCACCGGCGCGCGGAACAAGCGGTAGAGCAGCGGCAGCGGGCCCCGCGCCCACGGGAGCCGGACCGCGGGGTCGAGGGCGGTGGAGCGCACCATGTCGCGGGCTTTATAGCACGTTCACCGAGTGCGGGCGAGCCGGTAGCGGGCGACGGCGGCGTTGTGCTGCTCGATCGTCGTCGAGAAATAGTGGCGGCGGTCGTCCATCGCGACGAAATAGAGATACTTCACCGGCGCGGGATCGAGCGCGGCCGCGATCGCCTGGAGGCCCGGGCTCGCGATCGGCCCCGGCGGGAGCCCCGGGCGGCGGTACGTGTTGAAGGGATGGTCGACGAGGAGATCACCGCGGGTGAGTGCGCGGCGCTCCTTGTCGAGCGCGTACTGCACCGTCGGGTCCGCCTGGAGCGGCATGTCGAGGGTGAGGCGGTTCCAGAAGACCGCGGAGATGAGGCGCATCTCGTCGCGCGCGACCGCCTCCCGCTCGATGATCGACGCGAGGGTGAGGAGGCCGTGGAGGTCGAGCCGGCGCTCGCGGGCGCGGGCGAGCGTGTCGGGCGTGAGCTTCGCGCGGAGGCGCTGGACCATCCGCGTCAGGATCTCCTCGGGCGTCATGCCGCGCACGAGCTGGTAGGTGTCCGGGAACAGATAGCCCTCGACGCTCGGGCCCGGGATGGCGAGCCCGCGGAGGAACGCCGGGTCGTGCGCGACGCGCGTGATCGCCGCGGCGGACGCGATCCGCTCGCGCTCGAGCTCGGCGGCGAGCTCCGCGACGGTCGCGCCCTCCGGGTGGAGGACGGTGTGCTGCTTGACCCGTCCGGTCTCGAGGAGCTTGAGGACGCCCACCGTGTCCGTGGAACGCTCGACCTCGTACTCGCCGGCCTGGAGCTTGCGCGCGCTGCCCCGGATCAGGCTCAGCGCGACGAACGCCGCGCGACTCCGGATGACCCCGGCGTCGGCGAGCGTCATGGCGATCCCGAGGACGCCCCGGTGGGCGGGGATCTCCACCACCCGGGCAGCGGCCACGAGCGCCGGGGCAGGGGTGAGGGCCTGCCAGGCGAGCGCCGTCGCGACCACGGCGGTCGCGATTGCTGCCACGCTCGGAACGGGGTGCAACCGCATGATTCTACAAGTGTAACATCGGAGCTCTGGTATACTGGCAGGCCTGTGACGGGCATCCGCACGATTTCCACACGACCGGTCGTCTCTTAGGGGGTCTTCATGCAGGAACTTCAGCTTCCCGTGCGGCACGAGTGGGCTGTCCAGGAGAAGAATTACGGCAAGCTGGCCTTGGAGCCCTTCGAGCCGGGGTTCGCCCTCACGGTGGGCATCGCCTACCGCCGCGCCCTCCTGTCGGCCATCCACGGGGCCGCGCCCACGTGGGTGAAGATCGAGAACGTCCTCCATGAGTTCTCGCACCTGCCGGGGGTCACGGAGGACACGCTCGATATCATGCTGAACCTCCGGAAGGTGGTCTTCGCGCTTCACGTCAACCGCCCGAAGATCCTCCGGCTCCGGGCGCAGGGCTCGGGCGCGATCAAGGCGAGCGACTTCGAGAAGGACGCCGACATCGACATCCTCACGCCCGACGTGCCGCTGGCCACGCTGGACAAGGACGGCGTGCTCGAGATGGAGGTGTGCGTCGAGCGCGGACGTGGCTACGTGCCCGCCGAGAAGCGCGAGCCCGAGGCGCTGCCGATCAACGCGATCCTGCTGGACGCCGACTTTTCGCCGGTCGAACGCGTGAACTTCCACGTCGAGCCCGTGGCGGACGGCAAGGAGCGGCTCGTCCTCGAGGTCTGGACCGATGGGAGCGTCGCCCCGCTCACGGCGGTCGCCGAGGCGTCGCGGATCCTGGAGGACCACTTCGAGCTGCTCACGAACTTCCCCGTGGCGACGCCGGAAGAGGAGGCCGCCGAGCGCGACGAGACGCGGCCTCGGACCGAGCTGAACGAGAACCTCTTCCGCAACGTGGACGAGCTCGAGCTCTCCGTCCGCGCCTCGAACTGCCTGAAGACCGCCAACATCCGAACCATCGCCGATCTCGTGCAGAAGACCGAGGCCGAGCTCTTGAAGACGAAGAACTTCGGCAAGAAGTCGCTCAATGAGATCAAGACGATCCTCGGCGAGATGGGCCTCTCGCTCGGCATGCGGCTCGATCCCGAGGAGCTCGAGCGCCTGCGCGCCCAGTACGAGCGCGCGTACGAGGGCTAGCTTATCGGAGGGGGCCTCGGCGGCCCCCTCCGACGGTCGTCGCGCGCTACACGGCGCGCTCCTCCCTGCCTCCCCAGAATTCGGTTGCGCCGGCAAAGCCGGCGCTCGAACGCCTTGACGCATGCCCGAGCCGCTCGCTATCCTCTAGTGGATCCATTCTGGTACCAATTTGGATACATCGAAGAGCGAGGCGCTACGATGGCGACGCTGACGATCAAGAACGTGCCCGACCCCCTTGTCCGCCGCCTCAAGGCCCGAGCCACCCTGCACCGGCGGAGTCTCAACCGCGAGGTCATCGCGTGCCTCGAGGCGCTCGTGCAGGCGGCTCCGGTGGATCCCGAAGCCCTGCTAGCGCGCGCGCGCGAGGTGAGGCGGGCGCCCGCCGATGGGAGGCTCACGGACCGCACCCTGAAGCGACTCAAGTCCACCGGGCGCGCGTGATTGTCGTCGACACGAACCTCCTCGTCTATCTCTACGTGAGCGGGCAGAACACCGCGCAGGCGGAAACGGTGCTGGTCCGCGATCCCGTGTGGGTGGCGCCCCTCCGCTGGCGGTCCGAGTTCCGCAACGTCCTGACGGGTCTGGTGCGCCGGCGCGCGCTCGGCCTCGACGACGCCGTCCGCATCACCCACGAGGCCGAGCGCAGGATGGCGGGCGGCGAGTACAACGTCGCGTCCCAGCAGGTCCTCGAGCTCGCGGCCCGTTCGGGGTGCTCCGCCTACGACTGCGAGTTCGTGGGGCTCGCTCGGGATCTGCGGGTGTCGTTCGTCACGGGCGACCGACAGATCCTCGCTGCCTTCCCGCCCACGGCGGTCTCGCCTCGAGCCTTCCTCGCCCGACGTTAGCGCCGCGTCGGGGTATGCACCGTTCGAGCGGCGGCTTTGCCGCCGCAATCGATCCGGGGGGGGGAGGTTTCGGAAGGGGGGCGAAGCCCCCCTCCGAGTGGGCTAGAGTGCGAGGCGGGTCTTGATCCGCTCCACCGCCTCCTCGGTCTCGGCGCGCCGGCCGAACGCGGTCAAGCGCACGTAGCCCTCGCCGCTCGGCCCGAACCCGGCGCCCGGCGTGGTCACGACGTGCGCCTGGCCGAGGAGCGTGTCGAAGAAGTCCCAGGAGCCGAGTCCAGATGGTGTCTTCACCCAAATGTAGGGCGCGTTTCGCCCGCCGTAGACCGCGAGGCCCGCCGCCTCGAGTCCCTGCCGGATGATCCGGGCGTTCTCCAGGTAGAAGTCGATCGCCGACCGGGTCTCGCGTCGACCTTCGTCGGTGTAGACGGCGGCCGCCGCGCGCTGGATGACGTAGGGCACGCCGTTGAACTTCGTCGACTGGCGGCGGAACCAGAGTGAGTTGACACTCACGGCGCGGCCGGCGGCGTCCCGGCCCATGAGGTCCTTGGGAACGACGGTGAAGGCGCAGCGCGTCCCGGTGAAGCCCGCCGTCTTCGAGAAGCTCCGGAACTCGATCGCGACGTCGCGCGCGCCCTCGATCTCGTAGATCGAGTGCGGGATCTCCGGGTCGCGGATGTACGCCTCGTACGCCGCGTCGTAGAGGAGCACCGCCCCCTCGCGCCGCGCCCAGTCCACCCAGCGCTGGAGCCCGGCGCGCGTCAGGACGGCGCCGGTGGGGTTGTTCGGGAAGCAGAGGTAGATGAGGTCCACGTGGCGGTCGGGGAGCGACGGCGCGAAGCCGTTCTCCGCCGTGCAGGGCAGATAGACGACGCGGTCGTAGCGCCCGTCGTCGCCCGCCGCCCCGGTGCGCCCCGCCATCACGTTGCTGTCCAGGTACACGGGATAGATCGGGTCGATGACGGCCACGACACAGTCGGCGGCGAAGACCTCCTGGATGTTCGCCGAGTCGGCCTTGCCGCCGTCGCTCACGAAGATCTCGTCGGGCGCGACCGTGACGCCGCGCTCGCCGAAGTCGTGCTTGGCGATGAGCTCGGTGAGGAACGCGTAGCCCGTCTCCGGGCCGTACCCCTTGAAGGTCTCGGCGCGCGCCATCTCGTCCACGGCGCCGTGCAGCGCCGTGATCACCGCGGGCGCCAGCGGGTGGGTCACGTCGCCGATCCCGAGACGGATGAGCCTGGCGCCCGGGTGCGCGTCCTGGAACTCCCGCACCCGCCGCGCGATCTCCGAGAAAAGGTAGCTCGACCGGAGCTTCAGGTAGTGGTCGTTGACGCGCGCCATGGCGCTCGATTCTAGCAAATCGCCTCGGGGTCGAGGCAGAAGCGCTCGGTCGCCCGCGCCGCCCAGCGCGTGACGCCGAGCGTGCGGCCGTCGGTCTCGAAGATGACCGCGCCGTCGCGGTCCGTCCGATAGACGCGCGCGCCCGCCGCCGTGAGACGCTCGAGCACGCCCGGGTCGGGATGCCCGTACGGATTGCGCGGGCCCACCGAGATCACGGCGATCACGGGGTCGACGGCCTCGAGGAACTCGGGCGTGCTCGAGGTGCGCGAGCCGTGGTGCCCGACCTTCAGCACGGTCGCCGCCAGCGGCGCACCCGAGGCGACCAGCGCGTGCTCGCGCGCGGCCTCGATGTCGGACGCGAGCAGGAACGACACGAGCCCGTACTCGATCCGCAGCACGACGGCCTCGTCGTTCCGACTCCGGCGGGAGCGAGCGGCGAGGTGTCGGGACCCCTCCTCGACCACACTACCTACCGACCCGTGGTCGGCCGCGTCTCGTACGTCGCGCCCGGCCGCGCCCAGAAGCAATGGGTCTCGGAGGGGTCCCGACGCCCTGCCGCTCGCTCCCGGCCAGGGGCCGAGCGACGTGAGCATGGCGCCGCCGAGCCAGACGGGGCCGCGGGCAAGGGCGTCGGCATCGAGCCCCCCCGCGATGCCGAACAGCCGGCGGATCGACCGCATGCCCCCGGCATGGTCGGCGTCCGCGTGCGTGACGATCGCGCCCGCGACACGGAGATGCCCGCGGTTCCACAGGAAGGGCGCCACCACGCGCTCGCCGACGTCGAGCCTCATCGGCCCTCCGGCGCCGGCGTCCACGAGGAGCACGCGCCCGTCGGGCGCCTCCAGGACGATCGCGTCGCCCTGGCCGACGTCGAGGATGACGAGCCGCAGGCGGCCGTCCGGGGGCACGAGCGCGGGCCACGCCGCGACGGCGACGGCGAGTGCCTGCAGCGCGAGCGCGGCGGCACCGCTCGGTCTCCCGACGCGGGGTCGTTTTTCGCGCAGGTGCCACCACACGAGGCCGAGGGCGAGCGATGCCGCGTAGCAGACGATGGCGACCCAGGGTGGCGCCGGCAGGTGCACGACGGCGCCGGGCACGGCCGCAGCCAGGGCGACCACTCCCCGGAGCGCGAGCAGCACCGGCCAGAGCGCGTCGAACCCGACCTGCGCCGCGCTCGCGCTCAGGAAGGACGCGCCGACCGCGAGGAGCCCCGCGACCGTGGCGACGCCCGCGAGCGGCACGACGGCCAGGTTTGCGACGACGCCGATCGTCGAGAGCTGGTTGAAGTGAGTGAGGGCGATCGGCAATACCGCGAGCTGCGCCGCGGCGCTGACCGCGATCGCGCCGGCGATCACGCCGCGTGGCATCGGCGCGGCCACGATCCCGGCCGTCGCTGCGAACGAGAGCTGGAAACCGGGATCGCGGAGGTCGCCCGGGCGGACGATGAGAATCGCCAGCGCCGCGAGCGCAAGGCTGTTGGTGACGGACGCCTCCCGCTCCAGAAGGAGCGCCGCGAGGACCAGGACCGCCATGACAACGGCGCGCAGCACCGAAGGCTCGGGCCCGACGACCGCCGCGAAGCCGGTGACGACGACGATCGCGACCACCGCCGCCGCCCGGCGGCCGACGCGCGCGAGGCGGCAGAGCGCCAGCACCGCCGCGGCGAGCAACACCACGTTGAAGCCGGACACTGCGAGGACGTGGTAGACGCCGGCGCGGCGGAATCCGTCGTCGAGCTCGCGCGGCAAGTCGCTCCGCTCGCCGAGCAGGAGCCCCGCGAGCAGCGCGGCCGAGGCGGGCGGCAACGCCAGCGAGATCGCCGCCAACGAGCGGCGCTTGATGCGCGCGGGCCAGGGCGGCGTCGCGTCATCGATGGGCTCGAGCCGGTCGGCCCGCGCGGTGGCGGTGACGCGGATGCCCTCGCGCCCGAGGGACTCGGCGTAGTCGAACGTCCCGGGGTTACGCAAGCCGGTCGCCGGGTAGAGGGAGAGCTCGGCGGCGATCCGCTGGCCCTTGGCCAGTGGAGGCGGCACGCCGTAGACCGCCACCTGGACCCGTCCCGAGCGCGGCACATCGTCGACGCGCTCGACGTCGATCAGGAGGCGAAGGCGATCGGGAGCCCAGCGGACGGGCTCGGCGGCGAGCCGGGCGTCCACGCGCGCGATCCGGGGCAGCTCGAGGTGGGCGATGTGATCCCGCGGCAAGGGTGGCTCTATTCCATGGACCGCGCCGACGGCCACGACGCCGACGAGGAGCGGCGCTGCTGCCGACGCCGTCCGGCCCGCGAGGAGCAGCGCGCCGGCGATCGCGAGCGACGCGAGCCACGCTGTCCAGGCCACGTCCGGATGCGTCCAGGGGGCGATTGCGATGCCGGAGGCGAACGCGAGCGCAACCGGCGCCGCCGGCATCGCGAGCCACGACACGGCCGGGGTCCCAACAGTCAGTGTTCCGTCTGGGAAGTGACGTCAACGATCACCGCGCGGGGCACACCCGTCGGGCTCGGGCCCGCGTCCAGCGTGGCGGCAGACTTTCGAGCCAGAGCGCGGGGCGGGCTTCGCCGGCCGGTGCTCGACTCACGCGAAGCCGGCGCCCGGCCCCGGGTCGCGAGCGACCCCTCGAGCGGCGCGGGCGACCGGTCGAGCGTCTCGATCCGGTCGACGAGGTCCGGGTGAGCGCGACGCCAGTGACCGACGGCGAGCCCGAGCCCCGCGGCGCCGAGGAGGACGAGCAGGACCCCCAGCTGGTGGCGCGTGTAGAGCGTCATAGAGCGACGATCCCACGCCGTCGGCCGCGTGACTAGAGTCGAAGAATTCAGACACTGAACTCTCGCGGGGAGTTGACAGCGAGGCGATGCTGGTGTCATCTGAGGCGCGTCAACTCGAGTCCAGGAGGTCGTCATGATCGCGTTCACTGTCAACGGCAAGCGGCAACAGGTTGATGTCCCGCCCGAGATGCCGCTCCTGTGGGTGATCCGGGAGACGCTCGGGCTGACGGGAACCAAGTACGGATGCGGGATGGCGCTCTGCGGCGCCTGCACCGTCCACCTCGACGGCGCCGCCGTCCGCACGTGCGTCACGCCCGTGTCGGCCGTTGCCGGCAAGAGTGTGACGACGATCGAAGGGCTTTCGGACAAGGGTGATCACCCGGTGCAGCGCGCGTGGATCGAGGTGGACGTGCCGCAGTGCGGCTTCTGCCAGCCCGGGCAGGTCATGTCGGCCGCGGCGCTCCTGGCGCAGAAGCCCTCGCCCACCGACGCCGACATCGACGCCTCGATGGCGGGCAACATCTGCCGCTGCGGGACGTACCAACGCATCCGGGCCGCGATCCATCGCGCCGCGGCTCTGAAGAAAGGAGGCGCGTGATGACGACCCGCATCTCCCGCCGCGCGCTCTTGAAGGGCGGCCTCGCAGTCGGCGCGGGGCTCAGCATCGGATTCCCGGCCGCGGGTCCCGCCCGCCGGGTCGCGCTCGCCCAGACCCCCGGGGTGTTCGCGCCGAACCAGTGGCTCCGGATCGACCGCGACGGCCTCGTGACGATCGTCAACTCGGTGCCCGAGATGGGGCAGGGCTCGCTGACGACGACGCCGATGATCATCGCCGATGAGCTCGACGCCGTCCTCGACAACGTGCGCGTCGAGCAGGCGCCGGCCAATCCCGCGCTCTTCAAGAATCCGGTCACCGGCAACCAGGCCTACGGCGGCAGCCGCGGTGTCCGCGATCACATCGAGATGTGGCGGAAGGCCGCCGCGGCGGCGCGGGAGATGCTCGCCCAGGCCGCCGCGAACGAGTGGGGGGTGCCCGTCGAGAGCGTCGAGACCGAAGCCGGCGCAGCGGTCCATCGACCGACCGGGCGACGGCTCCTGTACGGCCAGCTCGTGGACCGAGCGCAGCAGCTCCCGGTCCCGCAGAACCCAAAGCTGAAGACACCCGACAAGTTCCGCTACATCGGAAAGGTCGTCCACCGGCGCGACACGCCCGAGAAGATCACCGGCCGCGGCGTCTACGGCATGGACGTGCAGGTGCCGGGGATGCTCGTCGCCTCGATCGAGCGCTGCCCCGTCATCGGCGGCAATGTGAAGACCTTCGACGCGACGGCCGCGAAGCGCGTGAAGGGCGTGAAGCACGTCGTCCAGGTGTCGAACGGCGTCGCCGTGGTCGCCGACGGCTTCTGGTCGGCTCTCCAGGGCCGCAAGGCGCTCCGGGTGACGTGGGACGAGGGACCGACCGCCCAGGTGTCGAGCGCTACCATCACGCGTGAGTACGAGGCCGCCGCGAAGCAGCCCGGGCAGGTCGCGAAGAACGACGGCGACGCCGAGAAGGTGCTGGCGGGGGGCGGCCGGGTCCACGAGGCGGTCTACCAGGTGCCGTTCCTCGAGCATGCGTGCATGGAGCCGATGAACGCCACCGCGCAGGTGACGCCCGAGGCCTGCGTGATCTGGGCGCCGACCCAAAACCCCGGTGGGACTCAGGCCATCGCCGCCAAGCTGACGGGGCTCCCGCCCGAGAAGGTCACCGTCAACACCACGCTCCTCGGCGGCGGCTTCGGCCGGCGCGGCGAGCTCGACTTCATCGTGGACGCGGTCGAGACGGCGAAGGCCGTCGGCGCGCCCGTCAAGGTCATGTGGACGCGTGAGGACGACATCACCCACGGCTTCTACCGTCCCGCGACGTACAACCTCTTCCGGGCCGCGCTCGACGCCAACGGCATGCCGGCGGCGTGGCTCACCCGGATGGTGGGGCCCGGAATCCTCATCCAGAAGGGACGCGCGCAGGCCGGGACGATCGACGCCGCCGCGGTCGAAGCCGTGCGCAACATGCCCTACGACATCCCGAACCTCCGCATCGAGTGGACCAACAAGGACTTCGGCGTCCCGCTCGGGTTCTGGCGCTCGGTCGGCCCGTCGCAGAACGGGTTCATCATCGAGAGCTTCGTGGACGAGCTGGCGCACCTGGCCGGCAAGGACCCGTACGAGTATCGGCGCGCCCTGCTCGGCAAGTCGCCCCGTCACAAGGGGGTGCTCGAGCTGGCCGCGACCAAGGCGAACTGGGGAACGCCGCTCCCGCCCGGTCGCGGCCGCGGTATCGCCGTCGTCTTCTCCTACGGCAGCTACGCCGCCACGGTGGCCGAGGTGTCGGTGGCGCCGGACGGCGCCGTCCGCGTCCACCGGCTCGTGGCCGCCATCGATCCCGGCCTCGCGGTCAATCCCAACCAGGTGAAGGCGCAGATGGAGGGCGGCGCGGTGTATGCGCTCACGGCGACCTTCTATGGCCGGATCACCATCGACCGCGGCCGGGTGCAGCAGTCGAACTTCAACGACTACCCGATGCTCCGTGTCAACGAGATGCCGGTCGTCGACGTGCACATCCTCGACTCCGGCGAGGCGCCGGGCGGCCTCGGCGAGCCTGGCGTGCCGAGTGTGGCGCCCGCCGTCTGCAACGCGGCTTACGCGGTCACGGGCAAGCGCGTCCGCAG